>Ga0315274_10001458_pt1 | contig 36253 bp, 30 predicted proteins | sample YL17G02_20_MG_FD_203700 | JGI IMG/M metagenome (GOLD analysis project Ga0315274, IMG submission 203700) | Sediment microbial communities from Yellowstone Lake, YNP, Wyoming, USA - YL17G02_20 | ecosystem: Environmental > Aquatic > Freshwater > Lake > Sediment | place: USA: Wyoming | collected...
GGTCAATCAACCACCGCTACAAGTAGTGCCCTCATTCATCTCAACGGCGTAACAGGTGACATCACTGACAAGGCATATCTCGTACTTACGGCACTTGGCATGAATCCGCCGGCTTTAACTGCTACAGGTAGCGTCACCGCGGGCAACCCCAATGGAATATACACATATAAAGTCACCTTTGTCACAGCCATGGGAGAAACGGCTGGCGGGACAACGTCAAATTCTGTAACTGTGTCAAGCAAGCAAATTAGTCTCACCAATGTCCCCCTCGGCCCTGTCGCTACTACGGCAAGAAACATCTACCGTACACTCAATGGGGGCGCTCAACATAAACTTCTCGCAACTAATACCATTCCTAACAACACTACCACAACGTATACCGATAATATTGCCGATGGATCACTCGGAGTTAACGTTCCTACTTCCAATACGACGATCGGCGGAATAACAACTTCAGGTACGAATGAAGCCCTCGTCATCGACCCCGCTGGCAGCGGTGCCATCTACTTCCACGGTGCATCCTACAATCTCGATAGTTCCGGCAATCTGACGGTGCAAAAATTCCTTGACTACGCGAACACTACTTATTTCCTGGATCCAGCGGAGTCGGTACTTTCCATGGATGTCGCCGGAGACATCCGGGTGCGCGGCGGAGAAATTTATCTGGATGGTTTGACCACTTCAGCCTCCACGACCGTAGGCACCATTTACTTTGACATTGGCACTACTGACGGATCAGGAATCAATCGTGACGACTCTCACCATACTTCAGTAGGTGATTTATTTATCTATGGCAAAGATTCTGCCTGGCACCGGATTGCCCTCGACATGACGAAATATTCGGTCAACGCCTCAACTCCCAGCGGCAACTTTGTCGAAATTTTACACAATCAAGGCACCTATGATCTGGCCGTTACCGGCTGGTTTTACGATACCGTCACTTCGATGTGGAAAAAAATCACCGACTGGACTTCTACCATTATCCATGACCTGGACAACGAATTTAATCCCAGCTTTACCCAAAAGAAAAAAGCCACCTCCGTCACGCTGACTACCAATATCGCCAACCTTGGTACGGGCAAAGACGGTGCAATCACGGTTTCCGCCAGTACCAACATCAATACGACGAAAATCAGCGCTAACCGTCCGACCGGTTGCGGAGATGCGGTTAATTACTCTGCGACCGCCCTCACGGCTACCACCGCCACGGTCGCCGCTATGGACAGCTGTCTCTTCCCGGGAGATGAAGTACTTTTAATTAACCTCCAGGGAAGATCTGCCGATACCGCCAATACCGGCAAGTACGAAACTCTCTACGTTGACGGTGTCTCGGGCACCACCATTACCTTTGCTTCAATAATTGCGAATTACTACGGCGACACCGGTACTCAGAACAACATCGGAACCGCTGCCGATAAACACCGGGTGATGATCCAGCGGGTTCCCCACTATACCGACGTAACCATCGCGGCTACTTATGCTCTCACTCCGACGGCATTTGATGGGAATAAAGGCGGCGTGGTGTTTTTCCGGGCTACGGGCACCGTGACGGTCGCCGGCACCATTCATGCTAATGCCAGCGGCTATAATGGGGGCACTGCTGCCGCCAACCAAGCAACTGCCTCCACCGGCGGTGCGGGCCCCTGCGGACCGGCCGGCACCAGCGGCGGCAACGGCGGTTTTGTTTCCGGCAATACTACCGGCACCAACGGCTCTGCCGGCACCTGCGGCGGAGGCGGCGGCGGCGGTCAATACTCTACTACCGGTACTAAAACCAGTGGCGGCGCCGGCAGCGGCACCGGAACCGGCGGCGCCGGCGGCGCCGGCGGCGGCACCTACCATGCCACGGCTGCCTCTAACAAGCTGGGCGCCGGCGGCGGCGGCGCTTACGGTACGCTGGGTACCGGCGGTAACGGCGGTACTGTTCCGGCCACCGATGGTAGCGCGGACGGCAGCGGCGGGGCGGGCAGCGGAAGCGGTAATGTGACAACTGCTAAAGGAGGCGGCGGAGGAGGCGGAGGCGCCTATGGCAATGCTGCCTTAGCAACGCTCATGTTTGGCTCCGGCGGAGGGGCTGGTGGCTCCGGCCCGGCGATTACCGGTAAAAACGGCGGGCTGGGCGGCGGAATTGTCTATGTCGTGGCCAATAAAATCGAGGTTACCGGCGGCATCACCAGTAACGGCGGAGCCGGAGTTAACGGCGCCAACGCTTCACAGGGCGGCGGCGGAGGCGGCGCCGGCGGTTCGGTGAAGCTGGCAGCTCCCACCCTGACTTTAGGTAGTTCGCTTGTGACCACCACCGGCGGGAACGGCGGCACCTTTACCGCTGCCTATAGCGGCGGCAACGGCGGCTCCGGCATTATTGCCCTGGCGTATACTACCTCCCAAACCGGCACCACCTCGCCTGCGCAAACTGCCGCAAGCCTCGTGCCCACTGCCTATTTCGATCACGCGATTTACGTCTCCGAAGAGATTAACACCCCCAGTGCCACCAGCTTTGGCAACCTTTCCTGGACCGAGGCTTTGGATACCAATGGCAAGCTGGAAATGCAAACCCGCTCCGGCAACAGTGCCGACTCAACCGACGGCAGCTGGGAAGACTGGAAATCGCTGGGCGCCAACGAAACTGTAAGTATTCAAACCATGAACACCCATACTAACTGGACTGGATATGGTTTAACGGTAGCTGACGATACTGATGTTACTCGTAATGTCAATTACTTTGAAAAAGAAGATGAATTCACCGCCGGAAATATCACAAAATTTACTACCAATACCTATGCCGGAGGTTATGCTACTGCTGCGACTACTCCCGCTTCGGTTAACCTCACCGGCTTTGACTATATCGCTCTCTGGGTCTACGCCACTTCCTCAGGCCAGATAGCCCAGCTGGGTTTGGGTGAAGCTGCCGCTAGCGAGATCACGCATGATATAACGGTGGATACTGCTAATACCTGGCAAAAGGTTTATTGGGATATTCGCGCCATCAATACCGGAGGCACCAGTTGCGGCGGAACCCCCTGCAATGAGGTTGACCTGCTTAAAATCAGCGTCGTCGGCGCGAACACCCTGTATGTAGACAATATTACCGCAGAAAAATATCTCACGACCAGTGCCGGTCAGGCCATTACTTCCACTGCCAATAACTATATCCAGTACCGCACCATTCTTTCGACCACTAATACCGCCAATCACCCCACACTTTCGGCCGTGCGCCTGGCTTATACCAATCCTACGGCTACCTACACCATTGATGCCGACCGCGTCAGAACCATTAACGACCCGTATTATTACCAATCCGGCCGATATACAGCGACGGAAGTAGATCTGGATGACTATAAAAGCATCCATACCCAGACCACGCTCACGGAAATTCAGCAAACCGGCGACTACGACCCGGGCACGGGCGCAGACGGAGCTTTTGCTATTACCTCAAGTCAATCTATCAACGCTTACAATAATCCTAATTCCGGCCGTACCTGCGTCGATGGCGGCGATGCTGTCAACTATTCGGTTACCGCGCTTACTTCTACTACTGCCACCCTTGAAGCACCTCCTTCACCCGGCTGTCTTAATGTCGGCGACGAAGTACTGTTAATCAATCTGCGCGGTACGACGACTGGAGTCTACAATGTCGGAAATTACGAAACCTTACGCGTTGCCAGTCAGAGCGACAAAATAATCACCTTCACCACCGCTAAAAGTAAATTCTATGGCGAAAATGTCGGCGACGATTCTAATATCGGCGTCTCCACGAGTAACCAAACGGTGATGCTGCAACGGGTGCCCAATTATACCAATGTGACGATCAGCGGCAGCACTAATTTTACTCCTGATGCCTGGCAGCGCCCAGACGGTAGCACTACCAGTGGTCCGGGTGAAGGCGGAGTGATGTTTTTTAGGGCCACCGGCACAGTCTCCATCGGTTCCGGCGCGACGATTGACGCCAATGGCCTTGGCTATGTTGGAAGTCCTGCTCTCCTAAATAGCGGTGAAGCTTTTTGTGGTGACCCTGCATCTACTGCTGGTGCAAACGGTGCTGGCGGCGGAGGCGGAAATGGAACACTAACCGCAGGAGGAGATGGCTACTGTGGCGGCGGAGGCGGAGGTGCTTATAATAGCGGCGATGGAGGAACCGGCTCTGCTAACTCGGGTGGCGCAGGAGGAGCGGGCGGCATCGGAGTAAACCAACCTAGTAGCTACGGAGGTGGAGGCGGAGGCGGAGGTTACGGGACAAGCGGTAACGGAGGACTATTAGGTACTGGAACTGGTAATGGCAGTATCAACAGCTCCGGCAATGGTGGGAATGGTTCCCTTTACGCCGGTGCTGGTGGAGGAGGCGGAGGCACATACGGCACGGCTGATTTAACTAAGCTTTACTTCGGCTCCGGAGGTGGTTACGGCGGTGGAGTCGGCGGTGGAAACGGCACTTTAGGTGGAGCCGGCGCAGATGGGGGCGGAATTGTCTTTATTGCTGCTAGCTCTGTGACCGTCTCAGGTAATCTGCAGGCGAACGGGGCTAATGGTGCTAATGGCGGCGCAAAAGGCGGAGGAGGCGGAGGCGGAGGCGGAGGGTCGGTCAAGGTAGTTGGTAATACGCTTGATCTCGGCTCAGGTCTCACTACTGCGACTGGCGGAACAGGAGGAGCTTATGATGTTGAGGGAGGAACTGCAGGTGACGGCCGGATTGCCGTCTACTACGCCACCACCTGCACCTACTGCACAGCCAGCGATCCGGTCGCCGCCACCGCCATCCAGCCCTATTACCGCTACTCGCTTTTCATCTCCGACGAGATTCCCACGCCCAATGCGGTGGGATACAACAAACTTAGCTGGCTGGTGGACCCTGACTATTACGGTTTAGTCGAGTTCCAGACCCGCTCCGGTAAATCCAACAACTCCCTCGACGGCAGCTGGGAAACCTGGAAACCGGCCAGTCCCAGTGCCAGCGCCTCGCTTACTCTGCACAACATGGACACTCATACCGAGTGGACCGCTAGCAACCTCACGAGAGCGGATGCCGGCGTCGCCCGCGACGTCAACTTCTTTGAAGACGAGGACGAATCCACCACTACTAACATGGTGCAGCTTTCTTCCATCGGTTCGGCCAGCGGTTATGCCGAGGCCAGCGTGATCAAAGACCTTTCGAGTTACGATTATCTGACGGCCTGGGTCTATGCCACCGCTTCCGGCAATCTGGTGAAGTTCGGCTTCGGCGAGTCAGCGGCCACGGAAAATGAGGAAACTTTCCACATTGATGCCAGCAATACCTGGCAAAAAATTTACTGGGATATCACCGACGTTGACCAGTCGCTACGGGATGCAGTCACCAAGCTGAGAGTTTCCGTGCTCTCTACCAACACCACGCTTTACGTGGATAATATAGCGGCTGAACGCTATCTTGCTAATTCCAGCGGCTCTACCATCACCTCTACACCCAACGAATATGTCCAGTACCGGGCGATTTTAACCAACACTACTTCCGGTTATTTTACTAAAATTCATAATATCCGCCTTGACTGGAATAACGGCTTCAAGCTCCAGCAGACCGACTCCAATACCGTCCGGCTCTATAACTTCACCGGCGAAACCCAGCAACTCCGGCTGGATGCGGTGGTTTTCGGTGCTGACTTGGCCGAATGGTACGCGGTAAACGACCAAACTATCGGCCCGGGCGATCTGGTAGCCACCACCGGCGAACTGGACGACTATAAAGTTCCCATTCTCACTAAAGCCGCAGGAGTGAGCGACCCGCAGTTGGTGGGCGCCATCTCAACCAAGGCCGGCCAAAGTTTGGGACTTGAGGGAGAAGACCGCCGGCTTTTGGCTCTGGCCGGCCGGATTCCGGTAAAAATGGCTTCGGATTCTGCTGCCCTTAAAGCCGGCGATTACCTGACTTCGAGTAACCAGCCCGGCCTGGCCCAAAAAGCAGTGCAGGGCAATTTAGTCATCGGTAAGGCACTCGAGAGCTGGTCGCCTCCGCCCGCGGGCGGATCAGGTAAATCCACTGTTCTGGTTTTAGTCCAGCAGGCGCAATATCTCCAGTCCAATCTGCTTTTAACCGCCATCAACGATCTGGAGCTCAAGCTCGCCAGTGCTGCCGGCGGACTGCCGGCAAGTTTAGCCAACTTAAAATATGTGCTGGGAATCGGCGCCGGCAAGTTTGTCGACCAGTCAACGGCTCTTTCCCGGGCTCTCATTGCCAACCTCCAAACCGGCGTGATTGACAGTCTTGAAGGTTATTTTACCAACTTAACTGTCAGAGAAAAGCTGACTTCGCCGCTGGCGGAAATTCCGGAACTCAAAACCGAAACCATCTCTCCTATCGCCTCCGACTCGGCCGGAATTGCCGTAAAACTGGGTCCGGAACAAAGTTTTAGTATTTACAATGAAGAGGCCAGTCAAAGTGCCGTAGCTTCCTTTGATGCCTTGGGCAACGCAACTTTCTCCGGTACGCTCTACGCTGACCGCGTGATCACGGCTACCGGCGATCTCGATCTTCGGCTCGAGGAAATTGAAGCTTCTTTATCCGGCAAGACGCAGGAAACGGAGAAGCATAAAGCTGAAGAAACTCCGGAGTCCTCACCTTCAGCCTCTCTCTACTCCTCCTTTGCTGTGCAAAAAGAAGGCGACCATTTGACCGTCAATACGGATTTCTTTGTCCTGGGCGATACCACCCTCGGCCGTACCACTATCGCCGGCTCGCTTTTGGTTGACGGAGCAATAAGAATCGCCAGAAACGTAATCGAGTCAATCGGCGAAACTTTATATATTCAAAAAAATAAATTAGCTGATTTAGACCTGATGAACGGCACGGTGATTATCGATACTTTAAGCCGTATCTTTATCCGCGGTGAGCTCTCGGTGACCGGCAATGCCGTGATTAAAGGCAACTTAGCGGTTACTACTTTAAGTCCTTTGGGCGAAGATCTGGTAATTGATTTGGCTACCGGTTCCGCAGATCTGGCAGATAGTGCCTCAACTATCCCGCGCTCCGGCTTTGGCCGTTTACTGGTGAAAGGGATTGGCGGACAAACCGTGACCAGTGTGGATATGGAGGGCAATCTGGCGACCGAGGGCAACCTGACGGCGAAAACAGCTTCGATCGCCGGCTCGCTGGCCACCAGCCGTCTGATTATTGCCGAAAATGCCGTTAGCCAGTCAGCCAGTAACTCTGCCGAGGCTACCGGCAACGCCACCATCGGTACGACGGTACTGCCGGCCGGTGTCACGGAAATTACGATTGCTACTAATAAAGTCACTCAAAATAGCTATATCTATATCACACCAACCACCAGCACCGCCAACCGCGTGCTCTATCTGAAAGCAAAATCCGAGGGCAGCGGCTTTGTCGTAGGAGTCGACGAAGCATTAGATCGGGAGATCAAGTTCAACTGGTGGATCATTAACTAATCAATAAGTACCAATACTCCAATAAGTACCAATAATACCAATGAAAACCGGTAAATTAAATAAATTAACGACGGGATTTTTGGATGATACTACTCACGATGTTTTTTATTTCGCTGCACTCTTCTAGATACGGATCGACTACCTTGCTCCCTATAAACTCTGTGTCTCTAACTACTGATAACCAGTAATAAGTTTCGCTCGTTTCTTTACGGACAATTACATACTTCGCAATAAAATCCTTCTTGGTAAATGCAGCATCAGCTTCTTGATCGTTGGCACCTATAGAGGTTAAGGAAGAGGATAACTGACCAATGATAGGCAGATTCTCAGTGTATTTTGGTATTTTCTTCACTACGTCCCGAAAACATCCTATGACAAAGCGATAAATGCGTTTATGAATATCTTTTTCGGTATTACGATATTGATTCACTATTTTATTCTAGCATCTATTGGAGCATTGGTATTTATTGGAGTATTGGAGTATTGGTATTTATTGGTCGGATTGGTTTAATCTGCGCACAGCACATATTCAGTCGGGCCGAGGCCAGCTCCGCAGGCGGCCGGGCAGCGGGTTTGGGAGGAAGCGATATCGATATCGGATTTGTTCTCCAAAGAAGTAACCAGGCGAAAGTCATCCCCGTCGCTACATTGAAAATATAGGAAAGTGTCAGTAAGCGGACCGGTACCGATTTGAGGCAGCTTTTTCATATAGATGACGCTGCAGCCGTCGGTTCCGCCGGCGGCAAATTCGGCGCTAGTACACACCGGGCAAGCCAGTTTTCCGGTTAAACCGCAGGCCTTAAGTATTCCGCTGTCGGAAGTCGGATAGCCCGCGTAGTCGTTATAGTACATCCGCAGGGCGGTTTTCAGCTGGGAAAGCTCGGTCTTCCGCTTGCTGTCGCGGGCACGCTCACGGGCGCCCAAATAATTGGGTAAAGCCAAACCGATGAGCATGGCGATAATGGCAATTACCACCAAGACCTCGATGAGGGAGAAGCCGGCAGCTTTTTGGAAGCGGGATTTCATATTTATTTACTTCCTGATTCACCAATCAGGCTGTGATTTTGGTCGGTTAAAGACAGATTAGCACTGGCGACGCCGTAATTACAAACCTTAGTTCCGCAGATGGTGCCGCTATAGACCTGCGGTTTACCGTCAAGACCAAGAATGAGGCTGATATCCTGCAGGTTTTCCAGGCGCGCATAGAGCTGATAGGAGAGGCCGTTAGTTCCCGCGTCATAATAATAATGGAGCTGACTGGCCGGATCTTTCGGCATCATAATCATGTAAATTGTCTCATTTTTATCTTTGAAAACACTGCCCCACTCGCAGACCGTCAAATTATCCGGATAACAGGCTTTAATTTTACCGTTGCCGTCGTCTGCCGGGTATTTACCTTGGTCGTTAAAATAAGCTTCAAGGGCCAGGGAAATATTGCTGAGGTCGGCTTTCCGCCGGGCGTCCCGGCCTTTAAGCTGCGAGGACTGGAACGACGAAATCCCTACCATGGTCAGAATGCCCAAAAGCACCATCACGATCATCAACTCCATCAAAGTAAATCCGTAAAGTTTCTGTTTAGACATAATTTGTTTATTCTGGCAATCCAAATCCACACGGAGGAGCATGATCCTCACAGCGATATTGGTACTCACCGCATAGACGATTGCAAATTGACGAGGTCCACCAAATTGGGCAGCACTTGCCGGCGGGATCGCTATAGATATTGCAGTTTCCGGCAGGCGTACAGGCGTATAAGGTAGCAGAGGTAGGCTTAGGCACGGGGGTGGGTGTGGAGGTAGGTTTTGAAGTCGGTTCAGACGGGTAGGTCGGTTTTTGGAACTGGGTAGGTGTGGGCGACAGTGTAGGCGTCGGCGTGTTGCTGGGCGTCGGCGTACGGGTTGGCCTCGGCGTGTGCGTGGGTGTCTTACCTGTGGGCGTAGGCAACGGCGTATCCAGGGGATCAAAGCCCGGAGCGGTGACGCTGACGCCGCTCGCCAGACAGTAATTATAGCCTACTCCCCAACCGCAACCGGTCACCGGATTGCAGCCGATGGCGGTAATCTGCGGATCACCGGTGTCAGCCAGTTCAGCACAGAGCCGGTTGCCTTGGCAAGTGCCGCTTTCTGCCGGTACGTATTTATATGTATCCCGGGTGACAGGATCACAGGGAATAGCATCCAAATAAGGCCGCAGTCCCGTACCGCCACACTCTGCCAGGACCGAAGCCGGCGGATAGCAGTCGTGGTCGTTATAGTACTCCTCGAGCGCCGTCCGCAGCCGTGTGAGGTCTTCTTTGCGCCGGGCGTCGTAACCGCGGTTAACCTGATTTTTCCAGTTCACGCCGGCGATAATCGCGACTAAGATGCCGATAATCGCAATGACGATTAAAAGTTCCGCCAGCGTAAAGCCAAAAGCAATTTTCTTCATTGGTACTCTATCTGTATTATCCCTTCCTCCGGAGAAAATGCAAGCCTATGGATAATTTATGATATTAAGATATTTTTTGATATAATTACGTAAGTATGACAGGATCTCCGGAAGACCAGTCCGATTTAGCCAAGGATCTCTTTATCGTTGGTAGGATGCGCAGAGCTGCCCAAGCAACCATGGCTACAGCTCTACAAATGGGCTTGATTCCCTATCAAACCAGTGAAACTATTGATAAAAAAGAGCTCGGAAACGACGGACAGGAATTATATCTACGCTATGGTTTTTGGCATATTGAAAAGAGCAACCTTGGAATTAGTGCCGGTGTCATGTTAGATTCCCTCTATAAGGAAACTCTGATCCCCTACATTTCTTATGCCCGACCGTTAACTCTTGACTACCAACAGAGCTTACTTTTTAGTCCTCTCTATCAGCCTGAGGTCTCGGGATATTCCATTGGCTGTGGAATGGTTTGTGAGGTGAAATTATCGAATGCCGATGGTCGTGCAGTAACAGGTATCATGATACGGAGGTCTTTGTATCCGATACTGCAAATAAACATCCGTACTTATAACTATTGGGGTGAACACAAAGTTTTTACTTTCGACCGTACCTTTTTTTTGGATCAGCCTTTGCCGGAAGTTCCCGACTGGCCGGAATTTTGTTTTACCAAGGCGGCGGTCGAGCATTTAGATGAAGCCAAAACTTTGCTTCTCATGCGTCGGATGTACCAGGATACCTTTCCCTTTCCCTCAGGCGTGCCTGCTCAGGAAGCAGTCGCTAAATTAAGCTCCCTCATTCTCGGGCTTTAGCCATAAAAAAGACACCCTACCTTGATTCCGACGATTTGTCGAGAACCTGTCCGCCTACCGGCGGACCGAACACGGTATGATTGGGTGTCTAATTTTGTTCGAGATCTGGCTAAACTATGCTTTCGTGTGCACGACGATAAATGCACCGTCAAGCCGTTGTAGCCAGACGTTAAATCCAAGTGAAGTACCTATGCAGTCCCCGAAATATCCTGGTACAATTCCAGATGCAACGACGGGATCCAGCCTGGCTTTTAGATCTTGGAGCGATACGGTTCGTGATTCTTCAGTGAAATCAGGATTGAGCAAACTCCAAGATACAGTAGCTACCACTCCAAAAGCTGACGACGCCGGAACATAGACCGGATGCTCTACGATAAGAACATCGTAATCTCCTATTTTCTCAGACTTTAGCAACCGGACATTTTGATGAGCTAATGCTCTTCGCCAATCACGGGAATAGTCGTCTAACCTTGCTCCATCGAATACTGGCACGTGAATGTTCGGCCAATAGACTTTCGTGATTACGAGTCCCATTTTTGCCTCCTTCAGGCATCTAGACTTGTCAAAATCAGGTGTCGCGCGCGCTTGCGCGGCCTGATTGCGAAGATGTCGCTAATTGGCGATCATCTGAGTGCCCCAATGGGGCAACTTGACAGCATCATAGACCGAACCTATAATAGAGTCAAACATTTGTTCGTTCGTATGAACAAACAAACTTTAATCTCGCAGCTTGGGTTATTCGGTTTGGATGAAATTGAGGTTCAAATTTACCTTAATTTACTGGCCGGCGGCGCTAAAACTCCGCTTGATCTTTCGCGTGAAACAAGCATCAACCGATCAAAAATCTACCGCTATCTTGACCGGCTGAAAACCAAAAAACTGATCGAAGAATCCAACGTCGGCCGCGGCTTGAAGTTAAAAGCTGCCAGTCCCGACAGCTTGGAATTGCTCGTTTATGAAAAAGAGCAGGAGCTCAAGCTGCAAAAAGAAAGTTTACCCGTACTTATGAAAGAACTGGCCGGTCTGCCGCAGGATTTACAAAAAAGCATTGAAATCAAGCATTATCACGGCACGGACGGGCTAAAGCAAATGCTTTGGAATCACTTGTCGGCGAAAAAAGAGATTTTGGTCTTTGGCTATGAAAACCGAAATAATATCGCGGGAAAGAACTTTGCGGAAACCATCAGGTATGAACAGGTCAAGCGGAAAATCACCAAAATTGAAGTTGAAAATGCTACCGATCAGGGTGATTATTGGTACACCTCCGTCCCCAACTGGGGGAAATATTACAGGTCCAGATATATTCCGCCCAAGGTCCTCGAGATCAAACAATATCAGGTCATTTTCAACAATACTATTTCGATCCTGAGTTGGGCCGACGGCAATAAGGTCGGCGTGGAAATAGCCAATTCTTCCTTCGTGGACATGTACCGCCAGATTTTCTGGAAGTTTTGGGAGATTGCCGGAGAGTATATTGAAGAAGGCAAGCGCATCGAAGCATCCAAAAAGCATAAAGTGCCTAGGCGCTGAGGTCGGCATGTTTGTTTCTTCGTGTCCGCCAGGCCTCCCTCCATCTAGGTGTCCTTAATTAACGAGCAAAGGGCGTGGCGGTCTCAGAAAAAACACGCCTCCCCGCGCCTAAGGCTACCTACTTATTTAGTTTTACTTTAAAATTACCCTTACCTTTTCTTTTTCTTTCATTTGCCGGATTGGTCCGCCCGCGGGCGGATTGGTCGGATTTATTCTGCTCATTTCCCCATAAAAAAAGCTGGGACAGGCGGTAAAATCGAGAGATACTCTCGCCGCCCGGGTAACCCCAGCTCTAGTTTGTTTTATTTCTACTTCTCCTCCGTCACCTTTGTCAGATAGGCCATGTCGATCCAATAACCATTGCGGCTCGGATCATCGGGACATTCCTCAATCTTACCGAAAATGTATTCATCTATGGGCAGGAACTTTTGCGTTGGATCAAGCATCTCTCCTGTCTGACTGCCATTGTCGTCAACTATCAGGGCGCCATGAGTCCCCCGGCTTTTAAGCGCATAATTGCCGCCAAGTACCTCACAATACTTCTTGCCATCCCCTGGTACAGAATCGACGTCTTCGGCTCTCACCCAGACATCTGTCTTAATTTTGAATAATCCCACTTTTTGGCTAATGACAACTCGGGATTCCGGAAGTAGGAACTGGCGATTTAGTGAAACTGGGTGTGGTGTACCATCCACCGGCACAGGTCGGGTGCTGGTGACAACGAATGTATTATGCTTTCTCTTCCAAAGGACTTTTCTCTTCTTGAGTTGCCCATAAATCAGTATGGGTATAAAGTAACCTATGGATATTAAAACTATAAAGCCCCCCACGAACACATATACACTTGGGCTCATTTTTCTCTCCTTAAACTTTGCTGTCTTGGCTAAAATTCTGTTTCTCCCGGTCCCTCCATCCGTTCAGAGGTCTTTTTCCCGTAGACGGGCGTCAGATCGGCCATGTCGACCCAACTTTCCTTATATGCACTAAAAATGATATTCCCAAACTTAATCATCTCTGTCACGGTTATTATCTCTCCGTGTGGGTAATATCGACCGGTTTCTTCTCCTTCTCCATCAAGAATGTGGACACCGAATTTAGCTGTCACCAGGTAGCGGTCATTATCAAGAGACTTCACGCCTTCATAGATAACAAACCCGTCTTTGGTTCTTAGATAAGAACGTGTCCACCAAATGCGTACCTTTCTCCCTGGAAGAAGATAGGTAGTGCTGGCAGATTTATTTGGATTTGCAGAGCCATATACCGGTACGGGTTTCTTCGAATCCGATCTCACGACGTAGCTATATTTACGGTGATCACATATAGCCCCCAGAATCCCCAATACTATCAATGCACCCAAAGTTATCAGCACTAATGAATGATAACAATACATTGTTTCACACATTGTTTTTCTCCTTGAACCTGAATTGAAGTAGAAAATATCCCCCGCCATCCACCGTGGAGGCTCTGCGGAAACACGAGCCATGGCTCCTGATCCCGCAGCGCCTCCGGGTGAACGGGAGGAAAAAACTTGTTAAGGTGCGAAGAACTGGCGCTAGTTTAGATGTCCGGCCGGAGATTGTCAAGACGCGCCCTGACAGGGCCAGGCCCTGTCATTTAGTTGTTAAGTTGTTTAGTTCTTAAGTTATTTCTTGTTGGCTTTGGGCGGATGCGGCTGACCGTTGTCCGCTGCGGAAGTATCCCGATTGGGTAATAAGCCGGCAGCTAAAAATTCAAATACTACGCGCATGGCCCGGCCAACCGTAGGCTGCTCTTTGATCACGGCAAAAACAGAGCGGAGATCAGGCCTTTTTTCTCTGAGATCTTCAATTCTATATGGCATAGTTTCTTTATTGTAATATTTTGGCGATAAGTTCTTGTTCACACCCCGGTAACATCGTCCCGTCGAGGTGGATAATCTCTAAGTCTGTCGGCATATATACTGTTTGCTTCCTGAGGCGCGCGCTTTTGATATCCTCCTTGGTTATCCGGACCTCACCATAATCCAGTTTGCCACGAGCAGCCAGAGCAGTAAGCTGCCCGACAATACTTTGGTTCGCGGCCAACACCTGTGGGTTTTCTTCATCCGCCGACAAATTACTCGCCTCCACGCGAGGACTATCGTTTTTTATGAAAAATCCGCCGGAGCCTTGTCCAAACTGACTTTTTGCATCAATTAAATGGATCACACACTTGCCATCAGCTTCTTTGTGCAGGAATACCAGGTCTGCCCCCCCGTGAACATCCCAAGTCTCGACTTCACCGGGGTCATCCGGATCCGGCGCCAGAACACATCCCTGACGGCCCAGAGTAAGATATAAGGCTGCTTGCGCCCGGGCGCCATCTAATACTCGCTGACATTCCCGTCCAAATTGCATTTGGGTTTCGGCCAGCGCATTGGTAGCTTCCACTAAAAATTCTGCTGCCTCCATGGCCTGAGGGTCGCGACGTATTCCCAACAAGGTAAAATCCTGCGCAAGCCTTTGGTTAAATTGGGCTGCTTCGATTTTATCCTCCTCGTTTCGTCTAATGTCCATGTCCTCAAGACAAGCTGTATCCTCAAAGAACGCTTCGTACGCTCGCAGCATCTGCTGCAGTGCTTTTTCGTCCGGGGTTAATTTTGCCGGATCTTTAGGATGTAAAGTCTTCCCTATCATCTGGGAAAGAACACTGCATAAATCACGCTGCGGAGCTTCGTTTAAGGCTATTTCCCATGACCTATCCCAAATGTCCGGCACTGATCCGGGGGCGATATCAGAAGGAGCGGCGGCTCCGAAATAAACGATCGGTCTTTCAGCTATATCTACGCTCGGCATAGGTTATTAACTCCCACTCTGGTACCAGTATAACTAAAATTAAGTTCCCGGTATATTCCCCACTGTCGAGATGCGCCTTGACAGGGCCAGGCCCTGTCAATTTTCTCTGCGACCGCTTGACTCTTCTTCCGCTTCATCCCTATAATACAGTGCTGGTCTTGAGCTGCCGCGCAAAATGACCAATCGCTCTTTGACAGTCTACGGAATCAAGGGAGGCACTCCTTGGCTTTGGACTGGCGGCTTTTGTTGTTGATCTTTACTTTAACCACAAATATTCGTCAGTTCAAACTAAACAAGGAGGTTGCCGTGATTGACTATGTAATATTTATTGTCGTAGCAATATTGTTTCTGGGTTTGGACATTTGGTGTTACGAGGATATCCGCTTTGCCGAGGACAAATCTACTGTAATGCAAAATCGTCCCCTCATGGGGATGAGCGGAGCGCTAGCTGTAGTTGCGTGTTGTCTTTGGGTGTACTATACAACTCCTCCATGGTCGGAAGTAGTTTTCGTCGCCGTAATCTCGCTGGTCCTCACCGCCGCATTCATCGCTTTACTCAACTGGATACGTCCGGTGTATAAAGTCTGGTTGCCTGATTCTCGGGCTTTATTTTTAAAGAAACCGAGAATAACCTACCTAGACATAATAAACAGCCGTGTCGGAAGTCTAATGATAGAATTCTCGAGACCGATTAATGAAACGGAGTTTGAAAGCACAGCAGAACAAATTTATGGCGCCATAGAAAAAGCTGTAAAACACTGCCGTGCCTGGCCATATGGGTCCAAGTACCACCTGATGTATGTTTATAAAAATGGCAATCCCGCAATGATTTCCGGCATCTGGTTAACTCCGTTAAAATATGTAAAACTAAAAGCCTAAATTTCCGTAGACCGACTATTCAATCCGTCCCCGCATGGACACAAGGGCTCTATAGCCACTTGCCGCCGGGGACGTTTTTTTTGACCAAATCTGTATATAATAAAGAGTACAACTTATGCTTGACTGGCTAAAAAAGCATCACTCACAGATTTTCCTGGTTCTGGTTTATCTTTTAACCTTCCTTTACCTTATTTATCCCTACTCTGATTTTGACTGGGGCTGGCACTTCCGTTACGGCGAATATCTGGTCAAAACCGGAAAGTTACTCCGGGAGGATATTTTTTCCTGGACTTTGCCGGGCTTTGCCTGGGCCAACCACTCCTGGCTCTATGATCCTCTGCTCTATCTTCTGTACACCAAAATCGGGTTTTCCGGGCTTTCTCTGGCCGGGGCTTTGGTGGCAATCTTGATTTTTTTCATCGGTACCCGGGGCTTTGGGCTCACCTACTGGCAACTGGGGATGCTGGCGATCTTTTATGTCAAAATTACGCAGGTGACCCTCGAGGAAGGATTAAGGTCCCAATCTTTGGGCCTACTCCTGATTGTCATCTTAGTAACGCTTTTAGTGCAGAGCAGAAAAAAGCCGCAAGTTCTTTATCTGGTGCCTCCCCTGTTTTTGCTCTGGGCCAACCTGCACGGCACCTTTACCCTGGGACTCTTCTTACTTTTTATCTTTCTGGTTTCCGGTTTTATCTTGAAATTTGCTCATACCTGGCGGCTGGCAGCCGTAACTGTGCTCGCCATTGGCTTAACCCTGGTTAATCCCTTTTCCCACCGGGTTTACATTGAGGGTCTGAAACATCTTTTCAATCCCTGGCTGGAGAATGTCATGGAATGGCAGCCCACTAATTTTACCTGCTCCTCCTGTAATCTCCCTTATTTCTTAGCCTTTCTGGGGCTGCTGGCCGCCCTTTTCCTCGCCAGAAGAAAAATTGCTGACCTGCCTTACTGGCTGTCGCTTGGCTTTCTGGCGGTACAAGCCTTCCTCCACCGCAGATATCTTTCCATGTTTATCGTGGCAGCCTTACCGATCGCCTCCCTCCTGGTTGCGGAAGCCAAGATCAGCCTTGAACGGTATAAAGTCACGGTACTGCTTTTTGTAGTTATTTCAGTCGTCCTTTTGGAAAGGGGCTGTTTCGTCAGATTGCCCACCTACCATCTTGCCCACTATACGTTTGACGATTATTGCCGGTTTTCTACCAACTGTTCGCCTAAGTTGGCCGAGTTTCTCTTAGCAAATCCTCCTCAGGGGAAAGGTTTTAATAACTATGACTGGGGAGGATTTTTCATCGGCAGGGGCATCCAGGCGAAGTGGTTCATTGACGGCCGGATGCACCTCTGGCAAAAAGCGGGCTATCGGCCTTTTGCGGATTACCTCAGCATTTATTATGAAAAAAATACCGATTTATTTAATCAGTATAATTTTGATTGGGTGATCCTGCGCAACGACTCGCCGCTTATGCCTGAGCTGAAATATAATTCGCTGGCCTGGAAAACTGTGTTTTCCGATGAAAAAGCCAGCTATTTCACCCGAAAGAAATGAAAAAGGAATACTTACTCGCTATCTTGATCGCGCTCGGGGTGCTGCTTTTGAATAACTCTCCCCTGATCTGGGACCGCCTGACGCTTAATCCAGCCTTCACTTTTCTTGGTCGGCGGGCGATCAATTCTCAGGACATGTATACCTATCTCTCGCTGATTGAACAGGGAAAGCAGGGACGCCTGGTTTTTGCCGATCTTTATAACCCGGTAGTGCAGACCACCTCTCTCGTCAGGCCGGCTTATCTTTTTATCGGAAAATTTGCCCAAATTACCGGTTTGTCAACACTCGCTAGTTATCAACTATTCCGACTGGTATTTACTCTACTTTTCTCTCTCTTACTCTATCAATTTATCTCGCTATTTTTTGCGGATGCCCGGAAAAGACTAATCACTTTTAGCGTGGTGCTTTTGTCCTCAGGCCTCGGTATACTCACCCGGCAGTGGAGTATCGACTCGACTGATCTCTGGATCCCCGAATCGCTTACTTTTCTCGCTTTGGCCGAAGCCCCGCATTTTATTTTATCGCAGGCCCTGATCGTGGGAGGATTCGGCGCTCTTTTGCAGGCTTTTTCAGCCAACCGGGGCAAATATCTCGTCTACGCAGGGCTATTTTTCCTGCTCCTCTCCTTTGAACACCCCTATGATCTGGTCGTGATGCTCCCGATCCTGGGCGTTACCTATCTGGTCTTTCGGGCTCGGCTCAAACCGGAGCTCTTTGGGCTATTGTTACTTTCTTCTCTCGGCGTACTCTACCAAATTTATCTCGTTAAACAGGGAGCCCTGCTCTCCTTTTATACGCAAAATGTCCTGGCTTCTCCTGCGCCGGTGGCCTTTTTCTCGGGCTTTGGCCTGCTTTTACCGCTGGCCCTTGTCGGTCTCGAAAAAAGCTTAGCCAAAGAGGCACCCAAATTCAGGCTGCTCGTGATTTGGCTGGTAATTACCGCGGTTTTCATCTATTTTCCCCTGCCGTTTCAGCGCAGGCTGATCGAAGGCATACACATTCCTCTGGCGATTTTGGCCTCTTTGGGGCTTTTCGCGCTACTCGATAAACTACCCCGGAAAATGTTCACCGGCTGCTCCCTCTTTGCCCTCATGCTGCTTTCAATCACTAACCTTTATACCCTTTACCAGGATTATCAGGTGCTCTCCCGCGAGACTCCCCAGGATTACTATTATCACCTGTTAAAAGAAGAGACGGCGGCTATGAATTGGCTTAAAGAAAATACCGGCGCTCAGGATGTCATCCTGGCCAACTGGTTTTACGGAAATCTCCTGCCCGGCCTTACGGGGCGGGCGGTTTATCTGGGGCACAAAATCCAGACTCCTGATTTTACCAAGAAAATTGACAGGTTAAATCAATTCTTGCTCAGTCAGGACCCCAGTTTAGACCGGGACTTTCTGGAGGAAAATCGGATTACCTATGTGTTCGTGGGCAAGAATGATGCCATGCTGCACTACGGTTTTCAACCGGAAAAGAAAAACTCTTTAACCCGGGTCTACGCGGAGAACGGAGTCGAAATCTACCAGGTCAAAATACTGCACTGACAGGGCCAGGCCCTGTCAATTTTCTCTGCAACCGCTTGACTCTTCTTCTGCTTCATCCTTATAATACAATCCTGGTCTTGAGCTGCCGCGCAAAATGACCAATCGCTCTTTAACAGTCTACGGAATCAAGGGAGGCACTCCTGGGCTTTGGACTGGCGGCTTTTGTTGTTGATCTTGCACCAACCACAAATATTCGTCAGTTCAATAATCTTAAGGAGGTTGCCGTGCTCGCATATCTACCAACCATTCTGCTCATTATTGTCACGGATCTTACCTACGTCGCGTACCGAAGGACGGAAACGAAAGAGGACAGAAATACCTCGTTGTTTGGTATGTGGTTCCTTTTATTTCTCGGTTCCATGCTGTTTCCGAGTTATGCTAAAAGCATCACGGTGATGAAGATAGCCCTGTATACGTTCACGTGCGCAATCGGATCGCTCATATCCGTCTGTTTCCTAGTGGTGATCCTCAATGCGGTCTTTCCGACCCGAAAGGTCTGGCTGACTCATTGTCAGGCTTTATTTTTAAAACCCGTGGTGACTTCCGGCGGAAAACATTTAACTATCAATCTCTCAATCTCGATCACCGAGTCGGAATTTAAAAGCGTAGCAACACAAATCTATGCCGCTGTAGAAAATTGTGTGAAACGATGTCGGGCATGGCCATACAAGCTACGCTATAACTGGAAATACCTGCGGCCCAAGCATAATGCCACGCTCATCAGCGGGATCCAGCTTACGCCACTGCCTTATCCCGAACCGTAAAAACATTCCGTAGACTAACTATTCAATCCGTCCCCCGTGGACACCCAAGGGTTTTACAACCACTTGCCACCGGGGACGTTTTTTTTGACCAAATCTGTTGTCAAGACACGCCCCGACAGGGCCTGGCCCTGTCACTCAGTTGTTAAGTTGTCAAGTTGTTTTGTCCCCCACCAAAAATCCCCTCGGGCGATGCGCAGACGCAAAGCTGAGGGGATCTGTTCCTTACCCTTAAACCAAGCATTTTCCGTGTGGGAGAAATCCCAACTCCGGCTTAGCCGGAACTGGGAAAACTCCCACACAATCCTGCACTCTCTCGACACCAATGACGCCCATGCGTCAGCAAATTGGTAGTTAAGGAGTGCAGGCCCGGGGAGCCGATGATGTATAAGGTGCTATGGTTGTTTACTAAAGCCAACGTAAAGCATGACCGCTGTCATAAGGAGGAGATCAACTATCGTAAGTATTACCCAAGCGTGCTGTCTAAGCCAGTTCATCTTTAACTCCTTGCTGCTTTATTCCGCCTTTGCGGATCAAGGTACCAGGAAACTGCTATGGCGATCAGCAGAGCCAGAGCTAGGGCCGTACCTACCCTGAAAAACCAGACTGAGCTTATTATCCAGAGTAAATCCCCCCACCGGCTGGACAACCAACACAAAATAAGTATCGTTATACAGAAAGCTAGACAACTGGCGAGTATTTCTCTTTGTTCATGTTTCTCCAGATACCGAACTGCTTGGGGGAAGCTATATACCCGCCGCCACGTCAGTATGGACTTGTGGTAGAAAATTAGCTCAACCAGCGATATGAGTAACGCAGATGTCGCGATGCCAAACCACCCGGAGGGCGTCTGATCTTTCTGGAAAACTGCTCCCGTGACTATCAAGAAAAACGCGGTTAATAGTGCAGCGGCAGAGTTTGAGTATAGAAGTGCTTTATCGCGCACCTGCCGGTATGCCTGATCGCTCTTAGTTACCATTATCCTTTCTCCTTTCTGTTTAAGATGTTCTCCCTGCGGCGCCAGTATAACTCAGCATACCCGACATAGGCACAAAAACCGCTAGACAGCAGGATAAGTTCCCCAATAAAGATCGTCAGTGGTACGAAGTCATACGGCAATACTTTGTACATTAACCAAGTGATACCTATACCGATCACGAAGCTGACGGACCACCAGATAGTCCATTTTTGGACAACTTTCAGCTCTGCTTTGTCCAGGTTGTTGGCCAATTTCTTAAACTTATTGAACTGTTTTGTGCACATTTTTTCCTTCCTTCCGGGTAAATCTCATCCTAAGAATATAGGCAAAGGTTGACAGTATGGTTATCGTTGCCCCGATAAAACTTGGAACAGTTAACTGCATTTTGCTTATTTCGAAGATAGAATGCGAAATTGGGAGAAATAACGCAAACCAAACTGTCTGTATTGCTCCACCTAACATAATTGCCTTTAACATGCTGGGGATCAAATTTTTTCTGGTTGGTTTGGTCTGCATCAGCCATAAGCCAACCGCCAAGAAAAACAGCAAAATATAAACTAGCGTTCCTGTAACACCCGCGGTAAGATCATAAGCGAGTTCTTCCCAGGTAAAAAGGAGACACACCATGGCGGATATAAGGAGCAATGCCGCTACACAGCCAAAAACTCCGGCTCTCCGTAACATTCTTATGGTTTCTGATTGCTTTTTTCTGGACATTTTCGACCTCCTTCAGTCGATAAGCGAAAGAATTGCACCCTAGTTGCTTTTGAAAATGATTGGTATTGTTAAGGTGCAAGGAACTGGCGCTAGTTTAGATGTCCAGCCAGAGGTTGTCAAGACACTGTGCTGACAGGGCCTGGCCCTGTCACTTAGTTATTAAGTTGTAAGCTTGCCCTGAGCCGTGTCGAAGGTTTGTAAAGTTGTTAAGTTATTAGTTGTCAGTTGTTGGGTTACGGAGTTTGTCCCGAGCTAGTCGAGGAAGTTGGTTCTGTGTTAGCCGAAGGAGTACCGATATTTACCGGCGCCACATTAAGAATTTTGTTGAGCTCCGGATTGTAAAGAATTGCTTTTTTGGCGTTGGTATAGATCAGCACCTTGTCGCCGTTTTTGGCTTTGGCAAAAAATGGCTGGTTAGCCAGTTTGGCGACGTCGGAGACCGTGGCAATCGTCGGTTCCTCATCCGTCGGCAGGTCGATCAGCTTGCCTACCCGAGCTACGAGGCTTTTGGCTTCCTCTTTAGCAAACTCGGTAGGGTTGGACAAGCGCTGCTGGGCCAGTCGATACTGGCGGTAAAAATAGATTGCCGGCACCGCGGCTGCCACTACCACCAGGGCTACTACCAGACTGATTAAAAATTTCGGCGGAAACTTAGGCAACTGCATGATGTCTAACTATTATAATCATCTCCCGGACTTTTGCAACCGCCCACTTTAAAAGGTATCAAAGGTGTCAAAAGTGTCATAGGTTACAGGGGTGGTGGGATTAATTGAATTAATGGGGCGGATTGGCTTGCCTGCCGAAGCCCCGCTGAGCGGGGTGGAAAACGGACTCCATGCTCTACTGCATCCGCTTCCTGACCCGGGAGATAAGATCTTCAATCAAAGGGGGTAATTTCTTCGCTTGTTCATATACTTCATCAGCTACGGATTCACGGTAAACGTGCGCCGTCAGGTTACGGGCGGCCAGCATGGTTAGCCACACTTCCGCATCAGTAATCAGTTCGGTGCGGGCAGCCGTACGGATCGCATCCCGAGGACTTAAGACCTCTTCACCGATATAACGGCTAGCTGCCTGCATGGTTTTCCAGGCTAATTCCATAGTGAATTCAAAACGCTGAATCGTGGCATCTTTGTGAATACGGTTAGGCTCAAGTGCTAACGCCTCCTGCAAGCGTGCGTTAACCTGCGTAAGATCTGCTAAAAGCTGGTTAAGTTTGGCCGTTTCCGGCACCACTATGGTCATAATGGTATACGTGTCTGCTTGGCCAGTCGGGCGAATTCGGGTGTAACTTTGGCAAAGTCTACTACGTCTACCCGCACCGGCAAATCGGACTCTTCCAACGCTCCGGTTATCCGCGCCATCACCTCAAACGGGATTGTCTGTTTCCCTTCTATGCCGATATCAATATCAGCATAGCGATGAGCCCGTAAGGTCGCCCGCGATCCGAATAAAAATAAACTATAAACTCCTACGGGTAAATAGGTCTTTATGATAGAAGCAACTTTTTGTACCAGCGTATCCTGCATACACCATAAGTATAGCATAGAAATACGCAAAACAAATCCCGCTCTTGACCGGCTATTCCCGGCTTTCTTTTTTCCGTCGATAGTTAATATCAAAAACCACTTGTTGCTCTAATATAGCTTACTGACGACCAATTTACTAACACCTGATAGGAAGAATAAGAAGCTCCTCTCTGCTACGAATACTAAACCGACTAATAACCTCGGTGAATACTTACATGAGGTGTGACACTCGCATCAAGGATCTCTAGCGTCCGCTGCCAAACAAAGTCCACCAGCTCATTTCCTACTCGTATTCTCTTATCTATAGAAGCATGAAGTTTCTCTTTGGGATTTTCCTCAGATATTTCCAAAAAGCTAACCACTTCGGAAGGCAGATTTCCCCAGTTTGTTTGTTCTTCTTGCTGATAATTACGAAGTTGCTCTATCAAAGCTCCCCTTCGTTCTATGCTTGCACTCATATCTGTCTCCCTTGGGCAGACTTATAATGATATATGGCGCGTGTTATAACATATACTTAATACTTAACGTGTTTTGCAACTGCTCCCACTTTGCGGGACGGATTCATTGCAAGCAAATCCTCTTTCCGGTATGATGACGCCAATGATTCCCGTTGCTGATCCTGTCATTGCCAAAAACGCCCAACGCTATCTTAAAACATGTCTGGAAAGTAAATGGATTTCCGGCGCCGGGCCGTTCGTGGCCAGATTCGAGAAGGAGTTCGCCCGTTTTATCGGCACACGCTATGGAGTAGCCTGTACCAGCGGTACTGCCGCTTTACATTTGGCCTTAGCCAGCTTAGCGCTAGGACCCGGTGACGAAGTCATTGTTCCAGCCTTCACAATGATTGCCACGATCCTACCCGTCCTTTATCTGGGTGCAACCCCGGTGCTTGTTGATGCGGAACCGGATACCGGTAATCTGGATCTCGGGCAAGTTAAAAAGAAAATCACGCTAAAAACCCGTGCGATTATTCCGGTTCACATTAACGGCCATCCGGTCGATATACCAGCGCTAATTGCTTTAACCAAAGCTTACCGGATTAAGGTAGTGGAAGATGCTGCCGAAGCCCACGGAGCAGCGATACAAATGTCAAATGACAAATTTCAAATGACAAATGATGAAGCCAAACGACCAAAAAAACCAAAGTCGGCAAGTGTTCCAGTACGCACTAAGTGGCAGCGGGTTGGGTCCTTTGGCGACCTCGGTTGTTTTTCTTTTTATGCCAATAAAATTGTAACTACCGGTGAAGGTGGTATGGTCACGACTAATAATTCTGAACTGGCAAAGAGATTAGTTGGTCTAAGAAATCTGGCCCGCACTCCCAGCAAACATTTTTTTCATCGGAAAATTGCTTTCAACTACCGGATGAGCAATCTTCAAGCGGCTTTGGGCGTGGCACAACTCGAAGAAGTTGATTGGGCAATCCAAAAGAAACGCACAATTGCTCGTCTTTACCAGCAAGAACTTAGCGAGATTCCCTATCTTACCTTACCAAGCGAAAAACCGTATGCTAAAAACGTCTACTGGCAGTATGGAATACTCCTGAACGCTGACTCACCAGTCAGCCGTGACCAACTCGCCGTCGCACTTGAGCGTCGCGGCATTGAGACACGGATTTTCTTTGTTCCGCTAAATAAACAACCGGTGTTTAAAAAACTTGGGCTTTTTAAGGGAGAAAGTTATCCTGTAGCGGAAAATCTCGGTAAACGCGGTCTCAACCTACCCTCTGGCTTGGCACTTTCTCAGAGACAGATCAGCTTAGTGTGCGAGGTCATCCGCCAGGCCTTCTTATGAAACGCAGTGCTCGGCGGCTTTTCATTATCAGCGGAAAAAATCCCCTCTCCCGCCGCGGCAGCGGCTATGCTGCTTATGCTTATCATTTAGCCAGTGTAGCCCACCAATTGGGCTATGAAGTAACGATCTTCTGTTGCGACACCGACCAGGCTGTGATCAAAACTCCCGTCGCTACCATTTATTGTCTCGGAACAAAACTGCTTAAACTGCCGGTTTTCCGCTCGAGAGAAATGGCAGCCTTCCCGTTTCTGGCACCGCTTCTGACCCGGGAAATAGCCAAACACCTGGATACCAAGGGTGTCAATTTGGTCTGGGGTATCGGCCCCTGGAGCCTGGCTGGGGCACTGCTTAAACTAACTGGGAAACGTCGTCTGGTCTTGCTTGCCCATTATGCCACCAGCCTCCGGCATGAATTTTCTGCCTCAGTTCGCGCAATAACCATCCGCGATTACGGATTACTGGTTAAATTGAAAATGCTTCTTGGGTATGCCACCATCATTCAATTCTCTGCCTGGTTAGAAAAACTATTACTTTCTCGGGTGGACTATATCACAACACATTACCTCTCGACGGAAAACATTCTGCTTAAAGACTACCAGCTTGACCGTGCAAAATTTTACCGTCTGCCGTACGCCCTGCCTTTTCCGGCTGGAATAGAAACCCGTACGGGCCTCAAGCTTTATCACCCCCATAAACCACTCATCCTCTTAATTTGCCGGCAGGATCCCCGGAAAGGAATTAATTTCCTGCTGCATGCTTTGGCTCTTTTGCACGAACGAGGAAGCAAATTTGAAGCTCTAATCGTGGGAGGAGGCACGCTGCTTAAGGCTAATCGGGAGTTAGCAAAAAGACTTCATCTAGGTAACGTTCACCTGCCGGGATTCGTCGCGCATCCGCTTCCGTTACTCCGGCAAGCCAGCCTCTATGTATTTCCGTCTGTGGAAGAAGGCAACAGTGCCTTCTCGCTTTTGGAGGCCATGCGGGCGGGACTGCCGATTGTCGCCACCCGCGTGGACGGCATCCCTGAAGATCTAGCTGATCACGTGTCAGCCCTCCTGGTTCCTCCGTCCGATCCCCCGGCGTTGGCCGAGGCGATTGGACAGTTGTTAAGCAACCGGAAATTGGCCAAGCAACTCGGCCGCCAGGCTCGCAGTACCTTTAACCAAAAATACGGAACTGTCCAAGTCCGAAAATCACTTCAAATTCTGCTCAAACACGCACTGCAGGGCGGGCTAACAAGCTAATTAGCATTAGTAGATACCTGTATAAATTAGTAAAATCATTGGTAAGAACTTGTAAAATCATGTGGTTTTTCCAAAATCCAAATAAAATTAGGAATCAGCGGTTCTAAAACCTTCCACCACCCCAGGGGAATTCGCCTTAAAATCCCCTGAAACCTTACCAGAGAGGTAAAGTGATAATACCCGGGGGTATGGAGAATTTTAGGCGTATAGCGGTGGATTATAAAGTGTTGGCAGATTGCTTTTAGCTCCCAAAAGGAGAGGTAGTGGTAGCGCAGAGCTGGCTGATGGCCGCTCAGGCGGAGGTAAAGATCGGCCAGTGGTGGCGGAAAAAGCGGCAGCAACGGTAAATGATAGTCATTTTCCCAGAGGCGATAGCGGTTAAGCCCGACGAAAAGACATATCCCGCCGGGACTTAATACCCGATAGATCTCCCTAAAAAGAGCCTGGGGGCGGTCAAGATAATAGTAAACCTGATGGCAAATGATGAGATCGAAGGAATTATCCAAAAAAGTCATCCGGCCAGCGTCCATGAGCTTAAAGCTCAAATTTGGCCGGCGGAACCACTTTTTGGCCAGCTTTAAGGCGTGGGTGTCGAGATCAATCCCCTGCGCCTCCCTAACCAAACCAGCGAGCTGCGCCGTAATGATCCCGGCTGAACATCCAATATCAAGCAAATGGGCCTTGTTAAGCCTTTGCTTGCCCCAATGAACCTCGATTACCCGCTGGATTTGCCGAGCGATAACCAAACGACTCTTCCTGTCCAGTACCGCGGGAGCTACTTGGGAATAATTCGGTAGAACCTGTTGTGCTAACATATAGGTGTATCCAACGGTTTATTCACCAGTTTACACACCCTGCCTGATATTTGGTAGTATGAAAACAAACATGTGGCGCCTGTTTGGCTTAAGTTTCCTCATACTTTTTCTCGAGCTTGCGCTCATCCGCTGGATTCCGGCCTATGTCCGGCTGGTAGGCTATTTTTCTAACCTGATTCTGCTCGGCGCTTTCTTGGGTATCGGACTGGGGATGCTTTGGAGCAAATGCCGGCGTAAACTCTGGGGGTTTTTCCCCTTTAGCCTGATCCTGCTTTTGCTTTTGGTCGTAGTCTACCGGGTAGAAATTGACCTTACCTCCTCGGAAGTGCTCTTTTTTAAACCGCTGGATGTTAAAACCATCCCGATTGTCGAGCCGGAATATGTGCTTCCGGTGATCTTTTTGGCGGTCGCCCTGGTCTTTAGCACCATAGCTCAGGAATTTGGCAAACTTTTTGCTAGCCTGAAGCCACTAACTGCTTATTCCATTGACATCGCCGGCGCAATCCTGGGTATTTTGCTCTTCTCAATTTTTGCCGCTCTCAGTACCCCTCCCTGGACCTGGTTTCTCACTATCGCGATAGTTACTGCCTCTCTTTTGCCGAAAAGAAAAAGCCCGGTGTTCCTGGTTAACCTGATGCTTTTGGCAGCAGCAGTATGCTTAGCTTTTCAGGTCGGCCACAGCTCTTTCTGGTCTCCTTATTATAAAGTTACGGTTAGGCCGAGCGAGAATGGCTATTCGGTCAACGTCAACAACCTTGGCCATCAATTTATTACAGACTGGAAGAATAAGGAAAAGTTTTATTTTGTCCCCTATCAGGTGCTTAGGGCTTGGCATTTTAAACGGATACTGATTATCGGTGCCGGTACCGGCAATGATACGGCTATCGCTCTGGCGCAAGTCCCCGAAGTTGAGGCGATTGACGCGGTCGAGATCGACCCGAGTCTGGTCGCGCTTGGTGAGAAATTACACCCGAACCATCCCTACGCTGATCCGCGCGTGCAAACCTATATCACGGACGGCAGAAATTTTTTGGAACGGACCGATAAACAGTATGATGCCATCCTCTTTGCCTTAACCGACTCCCTGGTCCTCACCTCTCAGACGGCCAACATCCGGCTGGAAAGTTTTCTTTTTACCCGGGAATCCTTTCGCTTGGCCAAAAAACATCTCGCTCCGGGAGGCGTCTTTATCCTCTATAACTACTACCGGAAAACCTGGCTGGTGGACAAACTCGTCGGTATGGCGGAGGAAGTTTTTGCCGGGCCCAGCCGCGTCGCTTTTTACGGCGATACCGGACGGGCTGCGGTGATCCTGGCGGGACCGGCCGTCACGGAAATCCCATCCTCTGCCCCTGCCACGACGTATCACCCCCAGACAACGACCGTCGCAGCAACTGATGATTGGCCCTTTATCTATCTTAAGGAGCCCGGCATACCAGCGTTTTATCTGGGGATTATCCTGGCGATTTTGCTGATTTCCCTGGCGCTCATTTTGCCGACGCTGGCGCGTCAGAAAGGCACACGCTTTGATTTGCGCTTCTTTCTCTTCGGTGCGGCGTTTATGTTACTCGAGACCAAAAATCTGGTTACTTTCGGTCTCATCTTCGGCACGACCTGGATTGTCAACTCACTGGTATTTACGGCTATCCTGACTTCCGTCCTGGCCGCTAATTTATTAAGTTTAAAAATTAAGTTAAAATCTCTTGGGTTGCTCTATCTGGGCTTATTCGTGAGCCTCGGCTTAGGGGCTGTCCTGCCCGGCCGCTGGTTTATCCCGCTGCCTGAGCTAATCCGTTATCCGCTGGTAAGCCTGTTTTATTTTTCGCCGATTTTTCTGGCCAATCTCCTCTTTAGCCAGCTCTTCCGCAATGCCCCGGATTCAGCCGTCAGTTTTGGCTCTAACCTGTTGGGGGCAGTCTTGGGGGGACTATTGGAGTATAGCGCCTTAGCGCTCGGCTACCGCGCTCTGTTTATCCTGATTGCGCTTTGCTATCTCGCGGCTTTTCTGACTCCCTTTAAATCTACACCCTATGCGTCGTCTAAATCTGGCTAATTTAGCTAAAATTGCCGTCTGCCTGTTCCTCCTGATCCAGGCGGTTCAGCCCCCGATTGACCCTGATTTGGGCTGGCACCTGCGTTACGGGGAATATTTTTTTCAGACCGGACAGGTGCTTAAGGATAATCTCCTTAGCTTTGTCTGGCCAAATTATCACTGGGTCCAGGCCTCCTGGGGCTTTGATCTCCTCGTCTATCAGCTGTTCATCCACGGCGGATTTTTGGCTTTAGCAGTTACGGGAGCGCTGTTCACGTTTCTTATTTTTCTCATCATTACCTGGCCGCTGAAGCGGCTCTCTCCCCTGCAATTGTTTTTCTTAAGCATCATTTTTCTCGTTCTTACTTCTCCGCTCTGGGGCGGAGCATTGCGGACACCCACGCTCTCAACGGTCTTTCTGGCCCTGACCATCGTTCTTTCCGATAGTTTTCTCAACCCGGAAGAACGCCGGCTTCCGCGCCTAAGCATCTGGCTCCTGCCGGTTCTTTTTTTCTTTTGGGCTAACCTCCACGGAGGATTTGCCCTGGGACTTATCCTTTTGACCTCACAATGGGTGAGTTTCGGCGTACTCCTCGCCCTGCGGAAACGGAAAAAAATTACCTTTTCCGGCGTCAATACTGCCTTCTGGCGCGTATACGGATTTGCCCTCTTCGTCTCCTGGCTCACTCCTTTAATTAACCCTTGGGGGTTACGGCTTTATACCGAAACTTTCCAACACACCACGAACACTAATCTCACGGTGATCGCCGAATGGATGCCGCTGGTCGGCTTAAAAACTGAAAGTATCGTTACCGCGCTCCTGGTAGCCCTGACTTTGCTGGTCGTCGCCCTGCGTAGGGAAATCCGGAATCTTCCTGCGGTCATGATGCTCTTACTTGCGACTTATTTAGCCTTCAGTGCTAACCGCTTCCTGATTATTTTAGGTGTGATCACGACCTACTTACTCAGCCGCAATTTGCCCCAGCTCCATTGGCGCCGGCTGCAAAATCGACTGGTACAAATAGGGATAGCAGTCTTGTTATGCGGTTTGGTAGCTTTTGATATGTTTGTCTCGAAAGTGTATTTTCCCCTACCTAATCCAGTAATTTTCCGTTACAACTGGTCAAATTACTGCGACTTTACCCTTTTTTGCTCCGAGGGAATCACTCAGGTTATGCTCAGCGACCTACCGGGCGGCCCCGGTTTCCACCCCTATAGTTACGGCGGTTATCTTAGCTGGCGCGTACCGCAGGTAAAAACCTTTATCGACGGCCGCATGTCCGCCTGGGTGAGAGACGGCAAGACGCCGCCGCTGGTTGAGGGCGATTGGGTCTTTATGCAAAAGAACCCTGTGGCTTTCCTTAAGTTTGAAAACGAGTATCATTTCCGCTGGGCGATCGTACCGACGCCCTCGGGCGTTACCGGCTACCTGAATGAATTAGTCAAAAATCAGCTGTGGGAACGACGCTACCGGGATGAACTTTATAGTTATTATGTCAAAATCAAATAAAGCTCTCGTGCTTAAGGTATTGTGTTTAGTCATGCTGTTCCTCTTTGCCCTGCAACCAGCGCGGGATCTGGACTTGGGCTGGCATCTGCGCTACGGGGAATATTTTTTTCAGACCGGACAGGTGCTTAAGGATAATCTCCTTAGCTTTGTCTGGCCAAATTATCACTGGGTCCAGGCCTCCTGGGGCTTTGATCTCCTCGTCTATCAAATTTTTTCGCACTGGAGTTTTTGGGGGCTGTCGCTCGCCGGTGCCTGCCTGGCTACGCTGATCTTTTTTTTACTTGCCTCTCCCTTGGCAAAACTCAGCGTCTTGCAACTCTTGCTCCTGGAATTAATCTATCTTCCGCTGGGATTTTTACTTTATTACCAAGGCCTGCGTAGCCAAACTGTTTCCGCTTTCCTTTTTACACTTACTCTGATTGTCGGATACTCCTGGTTAGGCCCCAACCGCGTGCGAATACCTTCGGAACGGCTGTCGCTCTTGCTCCTTCCTCTCCTCTTTTTAGTGTGGGCTAACCTGCATGGCGGATTTATCCTGGGACTGCTGGTGCTAATTCTCGCCTGGGCAACCCACGGCGTACTTATCGCGGTAAAACGAAGAAGAAAATTAGCGTGGAAAACCTTACCGGAAAAAAGCTGGATTTTCGTAGGGCTACTGCTTTTACTCTCGCTCTTTACTCCTTTAATTAATCCCTGGGGACTGAGAATTTACGAAGAAACCGTTAAGCACGCTACCAACCTGAATCTCGCTTCCACCGGCGAATGGATGCCGCTCGCCGTCGGCCCGCCGGAAATTCTCCTGCCCTTTATCATCGTCACTCTGCTGGTCCTGGCCTTAGGCATCCTTCGCAAAGAAAGCCTGCATCTGCCCTACCTCGTGTCGTTTGCCGTGGTAACGCTTTTAGCCTTGGGAGCTGTCCGTTTTTTAATACCTTGGACCATCATGGCAGTCTATTTTTTAGCTAAATATAGCGGAAAGACTCACTTAGCGATACTAAGGTACGCTTCAGTCAAAACGCTGGGGAGTTTGTTCGTAGTAGGAATAATCGCTCTTGATCTTTTGCTCACCAAACGCTTCTTTTTCCTACCCACCGAGAGGCTGGTACATTTTAGCTGGTCTGACTACTGTCAACCGACTCTCTGTTCCGAAGCGCTGACCCAAAAAATGCTGGCAGATCCGCCCCCAAGCATTGGCTACCATCCCGGAAGTATGGGCGGATATCTTTCTTGGCGGGTACCCCAAGTAAAAACTTTTATTGACGGCCGCATGGCTGCCTGGGAGAGCAACGGGCAAACGCCCCCGGTTACCGCGCAAACTGAACCGGTCTTAAATGAACGCTATCCAGTAACCTTTATTAAATTTGATAACCAATATCACTTTCACTGGGCGATTGTCCCGATTAACTCGAATATCAAAGCTTATTTGGATATTCTCGTAAAAAATCACCTCTGGGAACAGCGCTATGAGGATCAAATTTATAGCTATTATGTTAAAATTTAATAGACTAATCCTTCGACCTGGCTCCCTCCAGAGGCGGGCAGGCAAGACAAGTCCGACAAATGAAAGAAGGCGAGGGTTTCTGAAAAATACGTTACCCGAACCTTCTCTGTCCTCGCCGACCTCAGCGCGCTGAAGTACACAGCGGGCAGGACCCTGGAGAGACAGGTTTTGCTATGTCTATAAAAAACTGTGGTAAAAAAGCGCTGATTATGATCACCGGAGTAATTCTCTCCGGCTTAGCCTTTGCTCCCGTTACCGCCAATGATACTTTCTTCGGCCTGAAAATCGGTGAGGTCATCGTGCAAACCCGCCAAATCCCGACGCAAGAACTCTTTTCCTGGTCAGCTTACGGCCGGCCCTGGATCGCTTATGAATGGCTGGCACAGACAGGCATGTATTTACTTAAACTAGTCGGAGGGTTCAGCGCACTCTCTGTTTTTGTCTCGCTTTCCTTCGGGCTTTTTTATCTCCTGCTCTTCCTTTTGTTCTCCCGGGCGCTGAAACGGGATTTCGCCAGCAGTTATGCCCTCTCGGTCTTTACAAGTATCGGTGTGCTGGAGTTTTTTGTCGCCCGGCCCCAGATTGTAGCTTTTGTCGGTTTTATCGCCACACTTTACCTGATTTTCTTATTTTTACTTGAGAGGAAAAACCGGCTGCTCTGGTTAATCCCGCTGACCTATGTCTGGACCAATAGCCATGCCAGTTTTATCATGCTCCCCCTCCTCTTGTTCGCCTACGCACTGTTTGGCTTCTGGTACCTGCGCTTAACAGAGCGTCCGTGGGCCAAAAGCGCTGCCAAAACCTGCGGTCTTTATGGACTGCTTTCACTCGGCATCACGCTCCTACCTCCGCTCTGGTACAAACCCTATACTCTCCTCTGGCAATTCGGCCGGGACCTAGCATTTATCTCCGGTTTTATCCTGGAATGGGGTGCACTGGCGAAAAATCCGACCCATGAAATGTTCTACGTATTCCTGGTTGTCTCTGTCCTGATTGCGGCAGTAGTACTCGCGTTTTTCCGCAAAAATTGGTCCCGGTGGCTTTTGGCTTTTCCCCTCCTCGCCATCAGTCTGACCTCGTTTCAGGCCCTGCGTCATATCTCTTTTGGCACAATCTCGCTGGTCATCATCCTGGGCCTGTTTCTTCCCAACCTCAGGTTCCGCGGCCGCCGCACCCTCGGCGCTGTCGTCTTTTTCATGCTGATTTTTACCTTTTCCTGCTATCTCGGCTGGCAAAAACGGCCAAATGAAAATGCCAACTGGTTTTATTTACCCGAGCAGACTATTGACTTTCTCAAACATCACCAGCTCCGGGGTAGGATGTACAACGAATTTGCTCTCGGCGGGTATCTCATGTATTACCTCTATCCCCAATATCAAATCTTTTTTGACGGCCGGGCGGAAGTCTACCACTACCAGGAGATGCGGGACGTCTGGCCGCTCATCGGGGCTAAACGCAGTTCCCAGGAAATTTTCCGGCGCGCTGTCGATACTCTACTCAATAAATATCACTTTTCCTACCTGGTGATCCCTTACCCGTCTTATAATCCCCTGGAGTTTACTTCCAGTACACTGATGGCGGATGCGCTCATGGATGATCCCTACTGGAGTTTGATTTACACGAGTGACCGGGTGCAAGTTCTGGTGGCCAGGGACGGGAAAAATGCCGATTTAATTAGTGGTTTCGGCCTCTCTGCCGCTACTCCTTACCGGCTAAAACCTTACCGGCCGGGACAAATAGAGCAGGCACGCAGTGACTATTTACGGCTAGTTAATACGCTTGACAGCGGCGTCGCGAGAAACGCGCTGGGAGAAATTTATTTTGAGCTGGGAGAGGAAGCCCAGGCTCAAGAGGCCTGGAACCGCGCGATTGCCCTTAATCCTTTACTCGGCAAGCCTTACCTGGGACTGGCAAAAATTTCTCTTAAACATGCACGTCCGGCAGAAGCTGTCAGGGAGTTAGAAAAAGCACTCGAACTGGAACCGTATCTGGGTCAAGCGTATCTCCTTTTGGGACAAACCCTGGAGACCGGCGGGCAAAAAAACCGGGCGGTCGGGATTTGGCAACAGGGTCTGAAGGAGCGCATCGATCTCGTCTCCTATCAAAAAATCGTCGAGGCCATGAGCCGTGCTTCCGCCCGCTAAAAAAATTATAGCCGCCGCGCAGGGAGTGACGCGGGCGGAGCAATCCGACCAATACTACAAATCCGACAAATGAAAGAAAAAAGGGAATAATTTTAAAAAATTAACAAGTAAATAGCCTTAAGCGCGGGGATCCCGCCCCAGGCGGGAGACCTCAGCGCGCGGAAGTACACGGCAGGCAGAACCCCAGAGAATGAGGTTTTGTTACTAATTCTTTCTAGAGATTATAGCCGCCCAAGAGGTATTTCCCCAGAATCCGGATGACGTCTAACCCATAAGTAAAGGGTGCTACATGGCTCCCTTGACTCGCGTATCTGGTAGAAATCGGAACTTCCACAATGGAAAGACCTTTACAATGACCCATAAACAGCATCTCTCCATCCAAATGGTAAGTATTGCTGAGCTTTTGGTAGGGAATCGTGGAGAGGGCTTTGCGCGTATAGGCAAGGTAGCCGGAGTGGAATTCGGAAAAGCTGGTGCCGTAAATCCAATTCTCGAGAGTTGTCAGCAAGCGGTTGCCCAGATATTTATAAAGCGGCATGCCGCCTGACCGGGCGCCGCCGCCCAGGATCCGCGATCCGTGGACGATCTCCGCCTCGCCTTGTTCTAGCGGTTTGAGCAAACGCTCCATCTCCTCCGGCAAATACTGTCCGTCGCCGTGCAAAGTTACCACCAGATCCGCTCCGTGGGTCAAAGCAAAGCGGAAACCGGTCTTGAGCGCCCGTGCAAAGCCCTGGTTCTCTCTTTTGCGGATGACCTGAACTTGATGATACTTCCGAACCAGCCGGTTTACTACGTCTCCGGTAGCATCAGAGCTCCCGTCATCGATGATGATTACCCGCGGATTTCTTTGCCAAATTGACTTCGGAATCCGCTCGATCACGGAGGCAAGCTGACTGGCTACATTGTAGGCTGGTACCAGAATAATTAATCGTTTCATAACTGAATCGCTAAAGCGCAAAAATCAAGCCAACTTAAAACACCCTGCTGTACCGGCGTGACGATGACCCGGGAACTGTCGCCATCCGGTGGAATCAGGGGAACCCGCACACTGATACTCTGCCCGCTTTTCACGACTGCCGGCAACTGACTGGAAGGGACGGGCGAGACTAATAAGCTGCCATCAGGCTCCGCGTAGAACTGCCTTAGCTCAAGCGGGTACGAACCGGAGGCCACCCACTCACCCGGGGAAAGATTTTGTAAAGCCACAACTGCCACTCTATACCCCAAGAGATCTTGCTTACCCACGAGTTTAAGTGCACATTGGCGGTTTTTCCCGAGGTAAACGCTTGACGCACGGCCGGTGAGTGTATAAAAGAAGCGGTAAATGACACTCAGATCCGGTCCGACGACTAAATTTCTCACCAAAGGATTGTCTTTCATCTCCCACAGGCGATTTTGGGCCGCGCCGACACTCACCGGATAATTATCCCACTGGCCGCGGGGATAAAAAAATACGCCGATAAGTTGCGTAAGAAATGTATATGCCACCAAGGCAACTATCGTCAACTTCACCAGCTTCCGTTTGCAGAAAATATAGATATAGTAAGTAAGTATGACTGCCCCCGGAGCCACATCAGTAAAATACCGGTCTCCCCAGCCCCAGCCGGTCCACCACATTGCGTAAGTAGCATAAATTCCGGTAATGGCTATTAAAAAAATATACTGCAAACGGAGTACCGCGCGCTCTCCTACCGACAAAGCCCGGAGCTTAGCGTAATAAATAAAACTTAGGAAGCTCACGAGAAAAAACGGCGTATAAAACAAAAGGCCCCGTGCCGGCGAAAAAAATAGACCGACCAGTGCCGAGCTGATATTGCGCAAATTAAAATCCGTCGCCGGCGTGGCCGCTGAGCTAAACCAGGTCCCGTAAAAATACTGATAGTAGGCTATGAGCACGCTGACACCGAAGACAACTATCGAGGCATACCGCTGCCAATGTTTTCGATCAAGAAAGATTAAGGTGAAGGCCAGCGGCAGAGTATATGCCAGGAAGGCCGACCGGGCCCAAATTGCCAGAACGCCAAAGGCCAAACTTATGGTTAAGAATCTGGTTTTGGGTTTCCCTGCTGCCAAACCGCGTACTAAGGCAAGCTGACTGACAATGAGCCACAGATTGGCCAGGCCATGCTGCCACAAATATTGGCTGCTCACGGAATAAGTTTGGGTAGCTAGACCAAAAACCAGCGCCCAGAGCACACTGGTGTGTTTTTTATGAGTCAGGCTGTACATGAGGAGAGCAAAAAGAGCTACACTGAGCGCAGCTAAA
>Ga0315274_10001459_pt1 | contig 36250 bp, 34 predicted proteins | sample YL17G02_20_MG_FD_203700 | JGI IMG/M metagenome (GOLD analysis project Ga0315274, IMG submission 203700) | Sediment microbial communities from Yellowstone Lake, YNP, Wyoming, USA - YL17G02_20 | ecosystem: Environmental > Aquatic > Freshwater > Lake > Sediment | place: USA: Wyoming | collected...
CAACTTACATAAGGCCACTCAGATGCCTTTTTGAAACACTTCCAAATGACACATTCAAATTTCAACATCACAAGTTTTTTCAAAAATTTTTTATTTTTTTTCAATCCTTATATCGGAGTTCCAGTACCAGTTTGATCTCCTTGACCGGGGAGGAACCGACTCAGGGGCTATTCACCTCCACCGTCGCGGGGTGCCAAACCTTGTGATCGCTGTACCAACCCGGCACATCCACAGCCACGCAGGTATCATTCACCGAGACGACTACGATCAGACAGTTCAGCTTGTCACCGCTGTGATCAAAAAGCTTGATGCAGAAAAAGTTGATAGTCTGACAAAATGACATCGAATGTAAGGCGATACTCCCTAATGGAGGGGAGTCCTCTTTTTAAAAAGATGATCTTAACAGGATCGAATAAAATCTTAAAAAATGCATCAAAATAGTTAAAATACAAATAGGAGAGTATAATCGGTCTATGACAGATTAGGTGAAGATAAAATGTTTTAGGGGGTGTAGATAAGTGCTATCCTATTGAACGATCATTATATTGGAAGTAAGAAATAAGGTTTTAAGGAAAAGTCATAGGATGTGAAGAAGAATGAAAAAAATCATAATGATAGCAATGATCATGCTCACTCTGGTCCTGACAACCGGAGTCGCTTCAGCATGGCATAGCCATTCCCACTTCGGTTTAGGGTTATTTTTTGCACCACCAGTTGTTTTGCCACCCCCTCCTGTCTACTTTCGGGCCCATTATCCCCCTTACGAATATTATTCTCCCGATTATTACGATTACGGTTATCGGGTTTGGGTGCCGGGCTACTGGGAGAAACGATGGACCCCTTATGGGTGGCGAAGGTCTTGGGTTCCGGGCTATTGGGAATACCGTCGCTGACAGAGCTACCCCTTCTATTTTTCATGTGAAAGCATCATGCCCGCGACGGGCAGATCTTTGCCTTGTGTATGTTCAGCCCCTTGGAAACTGAACGTTATCCTCAGGGCTTTTCCCAGCGCGCGGCAAGGAATGCCCCTGTATTCAAATTCTTCTCGCGTCCTTCCCACTCTATCTCTACGGCAACACGAGGGTCATCTTCTTTCTGAAAGTGGATGGCCGTCCTGATCACTCCATCCACAGGTGCAATAGAGCGCAATTCATCAGGAGACCTAAAAATCGCTTTGTCGAAAAGGGTGTGCCCCTTTTTTGCCTCGGCCCTTCTACGCGAAGCCCAAGGGCTGAGGCTGTTCAGGGTAGCAACCACAATACCTCCTTGCTTTTTGGTCACACGGAATAACTCTCTGAGGGCACCTTTCGCATCTTCAATGAACTCAAAGGTGGTAACCGAAACCACTTTGTCGAAGAAATTTTCCCGAAAGGGCAGGTTCGAAATATCTCCTAAAACCATTTCGAAGGGGTATCCCTTAGCCTTGTCTCCTGCCCGCCTGAGCATAGGAAGAGATATATCGAGTCCAATTAAATGTGGCCCAAAGGAGAGAATATCGAGGGTAAACACCCCGGTGCCACAGCCAGCATCCAGTATGATCTCTCCATGGCCTGGCCTCAATAGATCCAAAAGGAGCTCTCTCTCAAACTTTTTTACAAGGACACCCATAGGTGTCGTGAACCATCGGTCATACTGATCGGGCCATCCATCAAAAAGCCTAATCTTTTCCTCCTTTCGTGTCACGCGCAGTCACTCCGTGCTCAAAGCGAGAAACCTAACGCCCCAACGGGCATTGGACAAGCCCTGGAGATGCCTCACGAAATTTGAATAATGGCGGGAAGAAGAGCTACCACCTGACTCATTGGAAGGGCACAATGGAGCCCCACGGGCAAGGCCGTGCCTGCACGCCGAAGTACGTTCCGGCACGCAGGCGTGGTCCCCAAGAACCATGCCCACCTACGCCCCTGGGCGCTGAAGCGCTTCGGCGCGCAAGCGCCAACCTGGCCGCCGAACAAGTTCTTTGGCAGGCGGGGGCTTCGGTGGGTCATCCGCCTGTGAGCGAAATCCGCCGAAGCATGGTTGATCTATCGCTGGAAGAGTTCCTATCCGGAGTTACGCATCCCTCGTCCGACGCCATAGTTCATGGCTATGGACGACGGCGTCCACGGCCAAGGGCGTGGTCTCCTGCGTAGGCGGATGGAATCTCTCTATTTTTTTAATACCTCCACTACCTCCAAATAACTGAAAAGCCATTTATTTTCGATCTTCTTTAAGGCACATTCAAGTTCGTGGGTCTCATCCACATCTTCTCCGGTTGCCGTCCTTCCTGTCAGCTTAGCCGTTAAGGTGACCTTTGCTGATCCCTCTTCCGGGAAGGCAACGTTGAAATCGTAAAATCGTAAAGATAAATTTGAAAATGGAAACCGGGCGCGAGCTGCATAACTGGATATTTCTTCAGTCGTATAACGACCGGTAAATGATATCACGTTGGCTTTCAGTTCGCAGTGTTCAGCAAATAGCTTACCGATATTTTTGACTTTCTGTGCCATGGCAAAGGTGTTTTCGCCGGTCTCCTTCGAGGTCCATTTCGATAGGAGGTGAAACTGCTTCTTTACTTTCTTCTCTTCACTTTGAAAGAAGTGGACGGCAGCCCATATCCCCCATATCCCGAAGATCACCACCAACACCGCGATGATGATATGTTTGATTCTCACCATAGTGGTCCACCGATGATCCGCTTCATTGGGGCTTGCCCGAAGTGATGATTTTCTATCGGCATGTTTCGATTATCCCCAACCACATAGATGCAACCTTTTTCAACTTGCCGCGGAGGCAGGTTCCAGTTACAAGGATAATGGACGTAAGGTTCATTCATCTCCTTTCCGTCAACAAAAAGTTTCCCATTACGAAATTCAACACGTTCGCCTGCCACTGCGATCACACGCTTTAGAAGCATTACTTTGTTACCGGCAAAACGGACCGCGACCATGTCATACTTTTTGGGTTCCGAAAAGATATAACGTAACTTCCAACAGAAATTGATACTTCCATTGTGATAGGTCGGCTCCATACTCCGCCCCTTAATAAGGAGGGGGGTGCAGAGATGACCGAAAAATAGGTAGGCGAAGAGTGCAACAAGAGAGGCTCTTATCAAGAATTTAAATGTTAAAGATGGGAAAAAGAATTGGCGAATCTTCTTATTTCCATCCGTCATGTTCAAGCCTGGAGATACCATGGATTCGTATTGGGGTGATCTTGGGCGGCTGATTCCTTTGCAACGAAATAAGCCATCCTCCACGATAACCTTCAGAAGAGAAGTTTCAGGAGATTCGGGAGAAGGGTTTCCGCTTACCGGAGCCCCTATTTCCGATCAGCCTTTTTCCATATCGTCAGATGGGCCGATCACAGAGGTTCCAAGAACCCATATCCTCCTCTGTGATTCCCAGTATATAGAGGATGTTCTTGAGGCGGGTTCGGCCCAAACTCATATTGGCCGTTCGCTCCAGTTCCCTCCTTGCATTATAGGCAATACCCAGGCCGGCCTGCCCCAGCATCAGAATGTCATTGGCCCCATCCCCAATGGCAACTGTCTGATCAAGAAGGATTCCCTCTTCACCGGAGACGAGATGAACGATCTTTGCTTTTTGAGCATTATCCACAATCTTTCCCAACATTCTGCCGGTGAGGGCCTCGTTCTTGATCTCCAGTTGGTTGGCAAAGACATAATCCAATCCCAGCCTCTCCTTGAGAGAATCAGCAAAGTAGTGGAATCCCCCGCTGACCAAAACCAGCTTGTAGCCCAACCGCTTGAGAGTCATCACCAACTCTTCAGCCCCCTCGGAGAGTCTCATTTCATTCCTGATTTTCTCCATCTCGCTGACAGCCAGCCCTTTAAGAAGAGCGACTCGCTGGATCAGGGCATCTTCAAAATCGAGATCACCCCTTCTCGCCTTCTCCGTGATTCTGGAAACCTCCTTCCCTACCCCGGCCCTTTGGGCCATCTCGTCAATGATCTCCATATCAACCAAGGTACTGTCCATATCGAAAAAGACCAAGCGTTTGTTTTTGCGATAAGCCTCCATATTCTGAAGGGAAAGATCGATGTTGAGCTCATGACTTTTGGCGATTACCCTTTCCTTCAAACGGCTGAGGCTTCCGACCCCATTCACATTCATCGTCAATTCCACACAACTGGCACAGTGACGGGTGAGATTTGTAATCATTTCAATGTTGGCGTTTTCTTCTCCCAGGATATTTGTCATCTCTGCCAAGGCCCGAGTATCCCCAAAGTAAGTCAGGACAAAAAGGTTTTTGTTATTTCTGGCCTTTATCTCTTTTTCAGAGAAGATCCGGAAATTAAGGGTCAAGTGAAGACGGTTGGCTTCGAAGAGAAGATCCTTGAGCACACTATCTTTTGATTGCCTGGCTCCGCTCATGTCCAGGAGAAAAGAGAGGCCAAGAAAGTCCTGGAGGGACGCCTGTTCGATATCCACAATCTCCACGCTATTGTCCACCAGGATCCTGCTGAAAGCGGCGATGATTCCCGGTTGGTCCTGGCCAGACACCGTCACCAATACAAAGTCTTTTTTTTCATCCATCAACGAACCCCTTTAATAAAAGGTGACCAAAGTTCTCGTGGTCCTAATAGCCCCTCATCACCTTACAAAAAATGAATCATGGAAATGATTTGATAAGTAGACCCAAAAAGGATTCATAAATTCCTGTAGATATATAAATTGATGGTTTCGTAAAAAGTCCGAAATCCGTCACTCCGGCAAAAGCCGGAGTCCAGAACCCATTGAAATAATCCCGCGGGGCGCGGGACTTTCGCAGGAATGACAAATTAGATAAATATGGACTTTTTACGACTTTATCATAAATTATTGTCGTTGGGAAAGTCAACGTGGCTCGTTCCATCACGTTGACGGCGGAAGTAAACCCCGTTAGAAAGGTGGGGCTTTGACCCCGCCTTTACAAGGACCTGATGCTTTCTATTTATAACATCCCCGGCATAAATGCCGGGGCCTTCTAACGGGGTAAACCTCTCAAAGCCATCGTTTACTGAAGTATCTTTTGGACATCAAAAAAGCCTGCACGAATTGTGACAGTGGTGTTAGCCATTAACGTAACGATGTCTTGAGACTACCCGCCAGTTGCAAAAAAACAATATCGAAACCGGACGGGGGTACTGTAAAACCCTTGCAGCGGCACCTTTGGGAGTTGGCTGCATGCGTCTCCAGGCAAAACCGGGACTTCACGTAAAGTGAGATCCTCTGTAACCCTTCATTTACGAACAATCCGCAATTGCAAGGGTTTGGAAGTATCCCTGCCCGGGTTTGATATTGCAACATCTGGGACTATTAGAACTTCCGCAATAGAGTATTGGCTGAGGTATATTCAGGAGGCCCCTGAGACAACGCCTCCCCGATATGGAAAAGTTTTTCCAACAGGCCATTGATATGGTAAAAGAAGAATAGGGAGCATTAACATGATGAATTTAGAATTCAGGACCCAGCGATCACAGGAAGACGTCATTGAGCGGTTGAAACATTTCTTTGGAAAGGATGGATTGGGACTCGAAATTAAGGATGAAACACCCCGGTGTCTCTACCTCAACGTTGCATTGAAAAGGGAGATGAGTGTACTTCCAAACCTTTCCAATGCGGGTTTTTCAATGTTTTATGGGTAACATGCGATGTCACCTGAGGTGACTTTTGTAATATGCTGGGAAACAGGGTAGCTAAAAGACTAAAGGTGCCGCTGTAAAGGTTTTCCAGCACACTCATCTCCCTTTTGGACCTTTTTTTTCCAACTGCAAGGTCTAATTTTGAAGGTGGAGGAGGTTATGTGAAGGCTACCCTTTGTTTCGAAGAGGGAAAAACCCGCCTCAATCTTGTGACCCAAGAATGGGATTATCAGGTCAAAAAGTTTACATCTGAACTTCCTTAGGGAAACATTTACAATTCCAAGCTAACACAGGACGAGTACACATGATTGACACACAACCGTCTCTTTGCTATTCTTTGTCCACTGTTCTTGGAAAGGCCATGGTGATATTCGGGTATAATAATTTGCATAAACTGGCCCCTGGAGAAATGTAGGCAACACCCTGATTCCGAGTGTGTGCATGGGATTAAAATATTTTCCCGAAGGAGGAACCTTTTAATGGAATATGTACGGTTCGGCAAAACGAACGCCAAGGTCTCCAGGATCGGTTTTGGAGGAGCACCGGCCGGCCTGAAAAACTACTTGCACGCCTTTGATCCAGCAAAGGAAGAGGATAGAAAAGGAATTATTGAAGCAATCCATAAGGCAATTGAGCTTGGAATTAACTATTTCGATACGGCACCCGCTTATGGGGATGGCCAGGGTGAAGAGATCTTTGGTGAAGCCTTGCAGGGAGTCGAGCCTGGGAAAATATTTTTAGCGACCAAAATGAGTGTGGGAGATAAAGATCATATTCGGAGCTCAATCGAAGCAAGTCTGAGAGGATTAAAGAGAGAATCCCTCGATTTAGTTCAGATTCATGGGACGAGTTATTCAGATGAAGAGGCTGAGTTTATCTTAAAAGATGGGGGGATGTTAGATGAAATGTATCGATTAAAAGAAGAAGGCCTGGTTAAGTTTATTGGCTTCACGTCCGAAGATCAAAACCCCCCTGTCTATAGGTTTATCCGGAGCAGAAGATTTGACGTGATGCAGGTGTGCTACAACCTGATATTCCAACATCCCTATGACCCCGTAAGAAAATCCGGGAGCCTTTACGAAGCAAAAAAAGTGGACATGGGAATAGCCACAATGAGGCCGACCACCTCCATGATATTTCGAAAGTGGATTGAAAAAGCAAATCCAAACAACACGTTTGATTATACGGGTGCGTTAATACAATTTGTATTATCCAACCCACTCATCGATGTCGTTTTAATCGGGATGAGAAGTCCTGAAAGAGTGTTGAAAAACATAAAGATCTACATGGATACATCAGGGCGCATTGATATAGATGATCTCCACAATCGGTTTGTATGACTTGCTATTGGGGAACATCACCTTGGCAAGCTTCTGAGATTAGGAAAGCCCTCTCTTCATGTTAAATTGTTCATTTCGTTGCGAATGTCGTAATAACCGTTCTCTTCACTTCCACTCAAGTTAGACTCACACCGTTGGTTGACAAGTGCCAGGCTATAGCCCGAGGAGTCTCGGAAGGATCAGGGTAAACCAGGGGAGAAGGATGACGATCAGGAGCCCGAGGCAGAGAAAGATGACATAGGGCAACATGGGGCCTAGCACGCGATCCATGCTGATCTTGGCGATCCCGCAGGCGATGAAAAGACCCACACCGATGGGCGGCAGGAAGAGGCCAATGCCGACTGCGGCAGTGATGACAATGGAATAGTGGACCAAATCGATGCCGAACTCCTTGACGACGGGCAGGAAGGTCGGCAGAAGGATGACTACCGCAGCGGGCCCCTCAATCACGGCACCGAGGATGATGAACAAGAGCGCGGTGAAAAGAAGGAAGGCGACCGGCCCGGCAGACAGTGACCTCAGCATCTCCGCGAGTAACACCGGAACTTGCCCCACCGTCAGAATCCAGGCTACCACGGCTGCCGTCCCGAGAAGAAAGCAAACGGTCGCCGTCATCACGGCGCTATTGATGAGGATTCCCGGGAGCGCCGACCAGGAAATCTCGCGGTAGATAAACAGCCCCACGATGGCGGCATAGAAGACGGCGATGGCCGCCGCCTCTGTAGGGGTGAAGACCCCGCCGAGGATTCCGCCGAAAATGATGATCGGCATTCCCAAGGGGATCAAGGCATCGATGAAGGTCCGCCCGAGCTCGCGGAGACTCAAGGACTGTGACGGCAGCATGCCTCCCCGTCGGGCCTTCAGGTAAATGTACACCATGATGATGATGGCCATGACCAGGGCGGGGATGAACCCCCCCGCAAAGAGCGCGGCCACCGATACATCGGCGATGGCACCGATGATGATCATCAAGATGCATGGGGGCACCAGGATTCCCATGGCCGAGGCCGACGCCACTACGCTCACCGCCTCCTCGGGCTTGTATCCCGCTTTCGTCAGAGGAGGAATCATCGTGGCGCCTATAGCCGAGACGTCCGCGATGGTGGACCCGGAAATGCCCGAGAAGATATACTCGGCAACCACCACGGCCATGGCGAGCCCACCCCGGATCCAGCCGACCAGAGCCTGAGCGAACCGGACCAGGCGGACAGCAATGCCGCCGGTTTCCATCAGGGCGCCCGCCAAAACGAACAGCGGAATCGCCAGGAGGACGAAGGAATCCGCGGTTAGGAAGATCTGCTGGATGATAATCGCGAGGGGATACTTGCCGCTCCACCACAGCCCCAGAAAGCCGGCCATACCTACCGCGAACGCCACGGGTACGGCCAAGATCAGCAAAATCACGAATGCAGCGATGGTGATAGTGATCATCGGATAAGACCTCGGATGGCGCGCCAAAGCGGTCCAAGGCTGTAGAGAATCATCAGGACTCCTCCGATCGGGATGGCGACATAGATCCACGTCTTCGGCAGCCCCATGACTGGGGTCTGCTGGAACTTTCCAAGCTCGAGAAATACCAAGCCTTGCTGGATGAGGACACCCGCAAAGATGATCACTACCAGCGGGAGGAGGAAAACAGCGGCCTGACGGAGTCGCGGGGACAGGCGATCCACTACGATATGGAGGCGGAAGTGGGCATGGCGCTTCACGCCCACCGCCGCCCCCAAAAGGGTCAGCCAGACAAAGCAACCCCGCGCAATCTCGTCGTACCAGGTAAATGTTCTGACCATCACATACCGGGAGAAAACCCCGAGAAACAGATCGACGGAGAGAACGACCATCAGGACCATGCAGACCCACTCCACGGCGTTCGACAAGATCCGCTTCAGCATGGGCTTATCTTGCCGCCTTTACGGCCGACATAAACCGATTCATGTACTCCTTGCCCACCTTCGCTTCTACCAGGTCATACACCGGCCCCATTCGATCCTGGAACGCCTGCAGGTCCTTCACTTCGTTGACCTGCACCCCGGCCTTCTTGATGACCAGAAGGTCGGCGCCCTCTTTCTCGACCTCGGCCTTCCTGTCCATGGCACATGCTGCCTTGAAGGCCTCGTCCACCGCTTGACGAAGATCAGCAGGCAGGGCCTGATACTTCTTGGGATTCATGAACCAAGAGATGGGTGGATAGGTGTGTTTTGTGAGTGAAACGTACTTTGTCACCTCGGTGTACTTGCCGGAGACGATGCTGAACGTCGGAGACTCCATCGCATCCACTGTTCCCTGCTTCATCGCCAGGTACACTTCGCCCCACGGCATGGGCACCGGATTGGCGCCGAGCTGCTTCATCATCCCGATATAAATAGGCGACTCCTGCACGCGGACGGTCTGCCCCTTCATGTCTTCGGGGGTGAAAATGGGTCGCTTGTTCGATTGCATGTGTCTGAACCCCCAGCCGCCACCGAAGCCGAAGCCCTTGACACCCCTGGTCTCCATTTTTTTGAGGAGTTCCTGACCGATTGGCCCGTCCATGACCTTCCAAATCTGTTCCCGGCTGAACCAGACGAACGGAAGGTCCAGCGGGAGGTAGAGCGGCTCAAACATGCCGCCGAGGGGAGCGCTGCCGACCGGTGCCACATCGATCGTTCCCATTTGAACGCCCTCAAATGTAGCGGCCTCCCCCCTGGCAAGCTGGCTGTTGATGTAGACCTCGACCTTAATTCTTCCCTTCGACTTTTCTCCCAGCACCTTAGCGAACTCATAGGCGGCGGTGTTCCGAGGGCAATCACTGGGGTTCACTGTCCCGAGCTTCATGACGATAGGTGTCTGCGCGGCAGCCTCCAGCCCAAAGACGCAGGCGACAACCGTTACACAAACCATTACGATGCCTCGGCGGCAGAAGCTTTGAAGAGTGCTATGCATTTTCGTTCTCCTTTCTTTGTTGTGTGTCTTGTGTTTCGGTGAGGATGAAAGAAACTCGCTTTGGAGTGTGATGAATAACCCTCCACCTGTAACTTCTTGACCCATTCGACGGCTTGCTCAGGGTTGAGCTTAACGGAGTGAAAGCATAATTGTTCTTGATATGACCAGGGGATGATCTTCCACGGCTTCCCAGGAGATATCTCATCCCCCTACGGCATCGAATGATCCTGTCATGGATGAATAGGGTATTGAATTCCATTCGGGCCCGCTAAAGATCTGTCGTGAGTCTTAGAATTTTGAACTTTCTTTCTCGTCTATCATTCGACGCAAACTCATCAGCACATCCCTTCTAATACCCGAGATGTGTTGTGAAAGAGTCTCTTGGGCTCTCTGAAGGTTTCTCGACACAACGGATTCGAAAATTTTTTGGTGCTCAGAGTCTACATATTCCATAGGTCTAACAGAAAGAAAGCTCCCTCTATATTTAAGATACAAAAGATCAAAAAGGTTTCGGAGCATCCGCTGATGGAGGTGGCGTCCGGAGAGAGAAGCAAGGGTGAGGTGAAACTCCATATCCGTAAGGAGCCTACCATTGAGATATATCTCTCGGGCTGCACTCAAGTGTGCATCAAGAGCAACCTGCAGGCGTTTTATACCCTCTTCGTCTAAGTGTTTTAAAGTTTCAGGGATGAGCGAGACCTCCACCAGTTCTCGAAGCTCATAAATTTCCTCAACCTCCTCCAAACTGAAGGGTTCCGTATAATACCCCCGCTCGGGCTCATGGCGGACCAATCCCTGAAATTCTAACCACTTAAGGGCTTGAATGACAGGTGTCGGGCTCATTTTCAGCCTGTTCGCCAGATCGCGACAAGCGATTTTCTGGCCTGATCCGATCTCTTTGTGAAACAACATTTGTCGGATACTCATATAGGCCTTGTTTATATGGCTTGATGAGGTTGGGTCAGCCCGGCCACTAAAAGTATTTTTTCTTTCAGGCATCTCTTTTTTAGGTCTGCAATTCAGACACTAGACTTCAGATGTTAGACATCAGACTTCTCTAATATACGGAATTAACTCTGTTTCCCTCTTTTGAAACTCTTTCGCATATACCAAGAGTACCAGTTCCTCTGCTCGCTGCCAGGCCCTTCGGCTGAGCTCACGTCGAAGCCTTTATCTTTGTGTAATTTCTGTCCATTTCTCCTCTTCAGTCTGATGTCTGAGGTCTATAGTCTTACTGTCTGAATCACAGTTATTTAGGTATTGACTTTTGGAAAGATGGCAAATATTATTTAAATTACTGATTGATTTTTAAATTACAAAATCAATTGACTTCAAAGTAACAAATGCTACTTTTCTTGTCAACAAGTTTTTTAGCCTGAATTGTTGTAGTGATAGGAGGGGCAGAATGAAATTGAGCAAACTCTTTAGCTCTTTTTCTATTGGAACGATGGAGATAAAAAACCGGATTGTGATGCCCCCTATGGCAACACATTACGCCTCACCAGAAGGCTTTGTGACAGATCGGCAGATCGCCTACTATGTGGAGCGCGCAAGGGGAGGCGTGGGATATATTACTGTTGAACACACGGGCATTCTCCAACAGGGCAAGGCAAGTCCGAAGATGCTCCTTATCAGTTCCGACGAACACGCCTCAAGAATCGAGAGGATGATCGAAGCCGTCCACCGTGCAGGGGGAAAAATCGTCGTCCAGATTAATCATGCAGGGAGGCAAACCTCATCCGCAGTTACGGGTTCGCCCATTGTTGGCCCTTCCCCTATTTCCTGTCCTACAAGAAACGAAATCCCGAGGGAACTTTCGGTAGGTGAAATAGAGGAGATTACTGAGGCATTTGCCATTGCTGCCGGAAGGGTTAAGAACGCGGGTGCCGACGGCGTTGAGCTTCATATGGCCCATGGATATCTCATCTGCTCTTTTCTGTCCTCCTTTTCCAACCGAAGAAGCGACCGATATGGAGGCGATATCGAGGGGCGGACTCGATTTGCCAGGGACGTTCTGAATGCGGTGCGTAACCAAGTAGGTCCTGATTTCCCCATCATTTGCAGGTTGAGCGGGGACGAGTATGTGGACGGGGGGCTTAAAATAGAGGAAACGAAACAAATTGCTCAAATCTTGGAAAAGGAGGGAGCTGATGCACTTCATGTGTCAGCGTGTAACGTCGTCTCGGGTTATCTTAACCAGCCGCCTTACTATGTAGAGGAAGGTGTCTTCGTCCATCTTGCCGAGGCAATTAAGTCGGTGGTAAATATCCCCGTTATTACGGTCGGAAGAATCAGAAATCCGGTCATGGCTGATCAGATTGTCCGGGATGGAAAGGCTGACTTTGTCTCTATGGGCAGGGCTTTGATCGCAGACCCATACCTGCCGGAAAAAGCAAAAGAGGGACGATTTGAAGAAATCATTCCTTGTATTTCATGTAATCGATGCATTCAGACCCAGAGAAAAGAAGCGATTCAATGTGCTGTCAATCCGGAGACAGGCAATGAAGATCGATTCAAATTCTCGAAGAGCGATCGACCAAAGAAGGTATGGGTTGTCGGCGGAGGCCCTGCTGGTCTGAAGGCAGCCGAAATAGCAGCCCTGAGAGGACACGAGGTGACGGTCTTTGAAAGGGGAAATAAACTGGGTGGAAGGATGAGATTCGCTGCCATTCCTCCAAAGAAAGCCGTCCTGAATGATTTTCTGGATTATCTCGAAAGAAGAGTCAGTAGGCTGGAGGTAACCCTGGAGTTGGGAAGAGAGTTCACCGTCGAGATGGTGGAAACGGGTAAGCCGGATGCGGTAATCGTGGCGTCCGGAGCACGTCCGCTTGTTCCTGATTGGAAGGGGATTAAGGAGAGCGGTGCCCTTTCCGTCGATGCTGTCTTAACCGGGGAAGGAAATGTGGGAAACCGGGTCCTGGTAGTTGGGGGGGGTGGTATTGGAGCGGAGACGGCTGATTATTTGTCGGAGATGGGGAAAGAAGTCACACTGATCGAAATGCTGGAGGAGATAGCATCGGATCTGGTGACCCATTTGAAATACTACCTTTTGCAGAGGCTCGCCGAAAAGGGAGTCACCATCCTTACGTCCACCAAGGTGAAGGAGCTGGGAAAACATTACGCCCTGGTGGAGAACTCCTCAGGAACAAGAAAAATCGAGGGATTCGATACCATCGTTCTCGCCGTGGGTTCGAAATCAGATGACAGTATTGCCAAAGGCCTTGAAGGAAAGGTACCGGCACTCTATGTGATCGGTGACGCCTCCAAGCCAAGGGAAGCTCTGGAAGCTGTCTATGAGGGAGAAGAAATCGCGATTAAAATATAACCCCAATTGAGTCAAAAAAAATAACTTCCTCCCCCCTCGGAGGGGGAGGATTAAGGTAGGGGGGATGTCCACGATGTCCACCCCCATCCCAAACGTTCGGCTGAGCTCACGTCGAAGCCTTCCCCCATCGTAAGGGGGAAGGAGGTGAGATAAGAAATCCTCTGATTCTGAATAAATGACGAAGCAAATAGGACAATTGGGCTTTAAGGACCGAATTCATTAACTTTAGAAAACGACATATTTTTCGCTCAATTGGGGTATAATGTCATTTCAGCATTTACTGTATCCATTCTGCAGCTTCAGTTCCACATGAGCTTCAAATCCGTATTGGCAGATTCAAAGGTCAAGTAAATCTTTCGGTACAAAAAAAATATTTGACAAATAAAGAAAAATCTGATAAAAATACAAAGTTTTCCGTTTTAATAAATTCTTTAAACCCTTTAATTTATAACTTTTTGAAATGATTCATTTTTTATGCAAGAAGGAGATAAATGCCTACGATTAATCAACTGATCCGAGTCGGAAGGAAAGGTATAAAGAGCAAGACTTCTGCCCCAGCTCTTATGGGATCTCCTCAAAAGAGGGGGGTTTGTATTCGAGTTTATACCACTACTCCCAAGAAACCTAATTCCGCCCTTCGAAAGGTTGCTCGGGTGAGATTAACCAATGGAATTGAAGTGACCACTTATATCCCAGGGATTGGGCACAACCTCCAGGAACATTCCGTTGTCCTCATTCGGGGAGGAAGGGTGAAAGACCTTCCAGGAGTTCGGTATCATATCATCCGTGGCACCCTGGATTCAGTAGGCGTTCAAGACCGGAAACAGAGCCGCTCTAAATACGGAGCCAAAAGACCTAAATAAAAAACTTCTCTTACAAAAATACTGAGGAATAGAAAGAAAAAGGAGTTACCATGCCCAGAAGAAGAGAAGTGAAAAAAAGAGAGATATTATCAGATCCAAAATATCATGAGGCACTGATTGCCAAATTTATGAATGGAATCATGCGTCGTGGGAAAAAGAGTCTGGCGGAAAGTATTTTTTATCATGCCCTCGATATCATCAAAGATCGGACTCATCAAGATCCGATCAAAACCTTTAACCAGGCAATGGATAATGTCAAACCGCTGATTGAGGTGAGACCCCGGAGGGTTGGGGGTGCAACCTATCAAGTCCCGGTTGAAGTGAGGCCATCGAGGAAAATTGCTTTATCCATCCGGTGGATCATTGGGTATGCAAAACAGCGCTCAGAAAAGAAGATGGAAGAAAAGCTTGCAGGAGAGTTGATCGATGCGGCCAATAACCGTGGGGCTGCCATCAAAAAGAAAGAGGATACTCACAAAATGGCCGAAGCCAATAAGGCCTTCGCCCATTACCGTTGGTAATATTTGAAGAGGTTTCATAGTGTCATCTACAGGATCAAAAGCACAAACTCGAAATATCGGGATCATGGCCCACATCGATGCGGGCAAGACGACGACGACTGAAAGGATTCTCTACTATACCGGCGTCACCCACAGGATCGGAGAGGTGGATGAAGGTTCCGCAACCATGGATTGGATGGAACAGGAAAAGGAAAGGGGGATTACCATTACCTCCGCTGCCACCACCTGTTTTTGGAAAGAACATCGAATCAATATCATCGACACGCCTGGTCATGTTGATTTCACCATTGAGGTGGAAAGATCCCTTCGCGTCCTCGACGGAGCTGTTGCGGTCTTCTGTTCGGTCGGGGGGGTGGAACCCCAATCGGAAACGGTTTGGAGACAGGCGGATAAATACAGAGTTCCAAGGATTGCCTTCATCAACAAGATGGATCGCGTCGGCGCCAACTTCCAACGATGCCTTAAGATGATGCTGGATCGCCTCAAGATAACCCCTTTGCCAATTCAACTTCCTCTCGGGAAGGAAGATGGGTTTCAGGGGGTGATTGACCTTGTCGCGATGAAGGCTATCCTCTATGATCCCCATAGCCTTGGGGAGAAATATGATGTGGTGGATATCCCGGAGGCCTATCGCAAAGAAGCCTCCGTCGCAAGGGAGTATCTTGTCGAAAAACTGGCAGAGCAAAACGACCATCTCATGGAGAAGTTTATTGATGGCCACGAGATCACAGAGGAAGAAATCAGACAGAGTCTGAGAGAGACCACACTCAAGTTGAAAGGAATTCCGGTGCTTTGCGGTTCTGCCTTTCGTAATAAGGGGGTCCAACCTCTCCTCGATGCCGTCATTGATTATTTGCCCTCCCCCCTCGATATCCCGCCGGTCAAAGGAGTGAATCTTCAGGGTCAGGCGTTAACATTTTCCGCCAATAATGGGCACCCCCTCTCAGCATTGGCCTTCAAGATTATGAACGACCCCTACACCGGTCAACTGACCTTTTTCCGAATCTATTCTGGATCCCTTAAGTCCGGGGATTCGGTCTTCAATCCCACTAAAGGAAAGCGGGAAAGGATCGGACGTCTGGTAAAGATGCACGCCAACAAACGGGAAGAGATTCAAGAAGTCACCGCCGGGGATATCTTCGCTGCGGTGGGTCTCAAATATACCACGACCGGGGATACCATTTGCAGTGAAAAGCAGCCGATCATTCTTGAATCGATGAACTTCCCCGAACCGGTGATCTCCATTGCCATTGAGCCTAAAACAAAGGGAGACCTTGAGAAATTGGGGACTTCCCTCCGAAAGTTGACCTTGGAAGACCCTTCCTTCAAAGTGAAAACCGATGAGGAGACCGGTCAAACCATCATCTCCGGGATGGGTGAACTCCATCTGGAGATCATCGTGGATCGGCTTTTGAGGGAGTTCAATGTAGACGCCGATGTGGAAAAGCCTCAAGTGGCCTACCGCGAGACCATTACGAAGAGGATCAAATCTGAAGGCCGATTCATTCGTCAGTCGGGCGGAAGAGGCCAGTATGGTCATGTCTGGTTGACCTTGGAACCTCAGCCCTCCGGGAAGGGTTTTGAATTTGTCAATAGGATCGTGGGAGGGAGAATCCCTAAAGAATATATCCCTGCGGTCGAAAAAGGAGTGGTAGAGGCCATGGAGAAAGGCGTGTTGGCAGGATTTTCCATGGTCGATGTGAAGGTCACTCTGATTGACGGTTCTTTTCACGAAGTCGACTCCTCTGAAATGGCTTTTAAGATTGCGGGATCAATAGGTTTCAAGGAAGGAGCTCGGCAGGCTCATCCCATCCTTCTTGAACCCATGATGTCCACCGAAATTATCACTCCAGAGGAGTTTATGGGACAGGTCGTCAGTGATCTCAACGCCAGAAGAGGCAAAACAACAAAAGTGGAATATCGAGGGGGGACTGATGTGATCGCCGGAGAAGTTCCCCTGGCCAACATGTTCGGATATGCGACCGACCTTCGGTCCCTCACTCAGGGAAGGGCGACATTTACTTTGCAATTTTTCCATTATAGTCCTGTCCCGCAATCCGTGAGTGAGGAAATCCTTTCCGAACTAAAAGGGATCGCCTGAGTGCACCCCAAAACCTAAAGGAGGGTTTGAGCCATGTCGAAGCCGAAGTTTGAGAGGACGAAGCCGCATGTGAATGTGGGGACGATTGGGCATGTGGATCATGGGAAGACGACGTTGACGTCGGCGATTACGAGGGTATTGGCGACGAAGAGGTTGGCCTCGTATATGGCGTTTGATCAGATTGACAAGGCGCCGGAGGAGAAGGAGCGGGGGTTGACGATCGCGATAGCGCATGTGGAGTATGAGACGGTGAAGCGTCATTATGCGCACATTGATTGTCCGGGGCATGCGGATTATATCAAGAATATGATTACGGGAGCGGCGCAGATGGATGGGACGATCTTGGTGGTCTCGGCGGCGGATGGGCCGATGCCGCAGACGCGGGAGCATGTGTTATTGGCGAAGCAGGTGCGGGTGCCGTATATTGTGGTTTTTTTGAACAAGGTGGACATGGTGGATGATCCGGAGTTATTGGATTTGGTGGAGTTGGAGGTGCGGGAGTTGCTTTCGGGGTATGATTTTCCTGGGGAGGATGCGCCGGTGATGAGGGGGAGTGCGCTCAAGGCGTTGGAGTGTGGGTGTGGGAAGGTGGATTGTCAGTGGTGTAGTGGGATCTGGAAGTTGTTGGATGCGGTGGACAGTTTTATCCCGGAGCCGGTGCGGGAGATTGACAAGCCGTTTTTGATGCCGGTGGAGGATGTGTTTACGATATCGGGTCGTGGGACGGTGGTGACGGGGCGAGTGGAGCGTGGGGTAGTGAAGGTGGGGGATGAGGTGGAGATTGTGGGGATACGGCCGACGATGAAGACGGTGTGTACGGGGGTGGAGATGTTTCGGAAGACGTTGGATCAGGGTCAGGCGGGGGATAACATAGGGGTTTTGTTGCGGGGGCTGAAGCGTGAGGAGGTGGAGCGGGGTCAGGTGATCTCGAAGCCTGGGGCGATTACGCCGCATCGGAAGTTTAAGGCGGAGACGTATATATTGACGAAGGAGGAGGGGGGTCGGCATACGCCGTTTTTTAATGGGTATCGGCCTCAGTTTTATTTTCGGACGACGGATGTGACGGGGGTGGCGACGTTGCCGGAGGGGGTGGAGATGGTGATGCCTGGGGACAATGTGGCTTTGACGGTGGAGTTGATTACGCCGATAGCGATGGAGAAGGAGTTGCGGTTTGCGATTCGGGAGGGTGGGCGAACCGTTGGTGCCGGGGTCATCAGCGATATCCTTGAATAAGTCTGAGGCTATACGATGAGGAATATTCTAACATTGGCCTGTACGGAATGTAAACGAAGAAACTATTCTACCACAAAGAATAAACGAACTACTCCGGATAAATTGGAGTTAAAAAAGTACTGCCGCTTCTGTCGGAAGCATACCGTTCACAAAGAGACGAAGTGATTGTAGAAAGTGGAAGGTTGAGCGCAGAGGGTAGATTATTCCGCATTCTATCCTCTCGTCTAAGAATAGAAGATACAGGCCAGTAGCTCTAACGGATAGAGCACCGGACTCCAAATCCGGGTGATGGGGGTTCAAATCCCTCCTGGCCTGCCACTTTTCATCTCTGTTGGATGGCAGGCGGGTAAGAAGCCTGCTCGAGGAACAGGTGGACCGATGGCGTTTTCAATTCGATCAAAATTCGAAGCCGCTAAACAGTTTTTGAGAGAGGTCAAAACCGAATTAAAAAAGGTGACCTGGCCTTCAAGGAAGGATACACTCTCCGGTACTGCCGTCGTTTTGGTGGCCGTCTTCATCATCGCCCTCTTTTTAGGGATTGTTGATTCAGGTCTATCGAATCTCATCAAAGAGTTACTGAAAAGAGCCTTGAGTTAAAGAGAATGGGAGTCCTTCGTGAATTCTGTCCCGATGCAGAATGTAAGAATTATTTTTACTTTTAATTTTGACTTTTGCAATGTGTCTTGTCTGCCGACAGGCAGACAAGATTCACCTTGTCATATTGTATAGCGGTCGGACTTATGGCACAAAACTGGTATGTCGTCCATACTTATTCGGGTTTCGAAAACAGGGCCAAGCAGAATTTGGAGGGACGAATTAAAAACCTTGGGAAGGGAGAATTTTTCTCTACCATTTTAGTTCCCACGGAGACCGTGATAGAGTTGGTGAAGGGAAAGAGGAAGACCTCCCAGAGGAAGATTTTCCCGGGATACATATTGGTCAAAATGGAATTGAACGAAGAGACATGGCATATTGTGAAGGACACACCAAAGATCACCGGTTTTGCGGGCGATAGTACAAAGCCTATTCCCATCTTGGAGAAAGAGGTGGAGGAAATCCTGTCTCAGATGAAGGAGGGGGTATCGAAGGCAAAGCCAAAGGTTTCTTTTGGCACGGGAGATAACGTTCGAGTGATCGACGGCCCATTTGCTAACTTTATTGGGACGATCGAAGAAGTCAAACCTGAAAAAAGGAAGCTGAAAGTTTTGGTTTCCATTTTTGGAAGAGCGACTCCAGTCGAATTGGATTTTATCCAAGTGGAAAAGAATTAATTACCCCCACCCTCGCCCTCCCCCTTTAGGGGGAGGGTGGGGGTGGGGGCGAGGAGTGAGTCATGGCAAAGAAAGTGGTGGCAATGGTGAAGCTTCAGATTCAGGCAGCGCAAGCCAACCCTTCCCCGCCGGTCGGCCCAGCTCTGGGACAGCATGGGGTCAACATCATGGAGTTTTGCAAGGCCTTCAACGCACGGACCCAGGGACAGGAAGGGATGATCATCCCTGTCGTGATCACCATCTTTTCAGATCGGTCCTTCAGCTTTGTGACCAAGACACCGCCTGCTTCGATCCTTCTAAAGAAGGCGGCCAAGATTGTGAAAGGTTCAGGTGAACCCAATCGAACCAAGGTGGGCAAAGTGACGAGAGATCAAATTCGAGAGATTGCCCAGATCAAATTTAAAGATCTGAATGCAGTGGACATGGAAGGTGCGATTCGTACGATCGAGGGTACAGCTCGAAGTATGGGGCTGGAGATTGCATGAGAGAAGGCTATGGCAAATAGAGGAAAAAAATATTTAGAGGCAAAAAGTAAGATCGAACGAAGTAAACGTTACGAGATGGAGGAAGGGGTGAAACTCCTTATAGAGACATCCTATGCCAAGTTTGACGAAGGGGTGGACCTTGCCATCCGTCTCGGAGTGGATCCTAAGAAAGCGGACCAGATGGTGAGGGGAACCGTGGTCCTTCCCAACGGGACGGGCAAGAAAGTCAGGATATTGGTCTTTGGGAAAGGTCAGAAAGAAAAAGAGGCATTGGATGCGGGTGCCGATATTGTGGGAGGGGAGGACCTCGTTGAGAAAATCTCAAAAGGATGGTTGGAATTTGACAAGGCGATCGCCACACCGGACATGATGGGTTTGGTCAGCAAACTGGGGAAGATCTTGGGACCACGAGGGTTGATGCCCAACCCGAAGGTGGGAACCGTCACCTTCGACTTGGAGAGGGCCATCAAAGAGATCAAGGCAGGCAAGGTGGAGTTCAAGGTCGAGAAGGCAGGAGTGATCCATGTCCCCGTGGGGAAGGTTTCTTTTGGTTTTGATCGATTATTAGAAAATATCAAAACACTGCTGGAGGTGATCCTTCGTGCAAAGCCACCCACCAGCAAAGGGGTCTATCTTCGAAGCATCGCATTATCCACAACAATGGGGCCAGGGATTAAGATCGATCCACTCGATGTTCGAAATGTTCTGAAGGCATAGGACACACCGCTCGCCTCATTGAGGAGGTAACGATCATTGAATCGAAAAGAGAAGGAACAGGTTGTATCGGATCTTGGCAATAAGGTCGAGGGATTTCAGGCCGTTGTCCTAACCAATTATCGGGGCCTTAACGTTGAACAGATGAACCACCTGAGGCAACGTTTGAGGGAGGAGAAGATTTCCTATCACGTGGTGAAGAACACGTTGATGAAGCTGGCCTCCAAAGGGACGGACTTGGAAAAGTTGAACGATTATTTTGATGGACCAACGGCCCTCGCTATCTCCTATGGAGATCCCATTCTTCTTGCAAAGATTTTATCTGAATTCCTAAAAACGCAGACTTCCTTTGAGATCAAGGTCGGTCTGATCCAGGGTAGGGTCGTCCGTCCTGAGGAATTGAAAGCCTTGGCTACGATGCCCTCTCGCGAGGTTCACCTCTCTCAGATAATGGGGGGGATCCAAATGTCAGGAAATCAGTTAGGGGGAGTTATTCTTAGTGCACTTCATCAGGTGCTCGGTGTGATCCAAGCTCGTGTGGATCAACTTACAACTTCGAGTGTCGAGAGTGGAAAGTAGGTGGAAGGTAGAAAGTGGAGAGGTGTAGGTAGATTTTTCTTTCTTAAAACCACTCTCAACATTCTACATTCGACTTTCTAATTTAGAGACAGGAGGATTTTTCCAATGGCGGATATTCAAAAAATTACCGAAGAAATCAGCAGTCTCACTTTGTTAGAAGCGCGTGACTTGGTGAAGGCCCTTGAGGAAAAATTAGGCATCAAGGCCAGCACACCGATGGCTATGGCTGCGATGGCAGTTCCAGGGATGGCTCCTGGAACGGAAGCTGCTCCGGCCGAAGAGAAGACGGAATTTGATGTCATCCTGACGGGTTTTGGCGACAAGAAGATCCAAGTGATTAAGGTCGTCAGGGAGCTGACCGGCTTGGGTTTGAAAGAGGCCAAAGACCTTGTCGAAGGGGTCCCCAAACCTATCAAAGAAGGAGTCTCCAAAGAAGAAACAGCGACGATGAAGAAAAAGATCGAAGAAGCTGGGGGGACGGTCGAAGTTAAGTAGGCAAATATTTTTACCTGTTGTCCCGTCTATTGACGGGACGGGACAGAGAAGCAGAGGCATCGAGGGACATCATTGTCTCTTCCCAGAAGGACAGAGCGAATCGTGAGGTGCAGTCCGAAAGGGAGGGGACTTTTTATTTAACGGAGATTTCTGAAAAAGTCCAGAAATCTCTGATGACACCGATTATGAACCGATTACACAGATACGGAATGCTTTGGAGAGATAGGAAAATCCATGTAATCATTTCTCATAATCTGTGTAATCAAGAGAGCGTGCAGTAGTTTTTGAAAGCTCTCTTAACGGAGAGGAGTGACTATGCCAAGCGTGATCCCCGTCTATCGAAGGTACCGTAAAAATTTCTCAAAGATCAAAGAGGTGTTAGAGATCTCCAATTTGATCGAAATTCAAACGAGGTCCTACGAGCAATTTTTGCAGGCCAATGTGGATCCGGAACAAAGGGAGCCCTTTGGGCTTCAAGCGGTTTTTAAAACTGTCTTCCCGATCAAAGATTTTTATGAGACCGCTTCCCTCGAATTTGTCAGTTATCGCCTCACCGAGCCCAAATATGATGTGGAGGAGTGTTTGTTAAGGGGAATGACCTACGCTGCTCCGATTAAGGTGACCGTCCGCTTAGTGGTTTGGGATGTGAACGAGGAGACCCGGGCTAAGAGCATTAAGGCGGTTAAAGAGCAAGAGGTCTATTTCGGTGAAATTCCTCTGATGACGGAAAATGGGACATTCATTATCAACGGGACGGAAAGGGTGATCGTGAGCCAGCTCCATCGTTCGCCCGGCGTCTTTTTTGATCAGGATCATATTAAACCCCATACAGGAGGAAAACTCTTCTACTATGCCCGCATTATTCCCTATCGTGGGTCTTGGATCGATTTCGAATTTGATCAGAAAGATCTCCTGTATGTCCGGATCGACCGACGTCGAAAGATTCCTGTTACCGTTCTTCTCCGAGCCCTAAAGTACACGGGGGAAGAACTCCTGGACTATTTCTATCATAAGGAGAAGGTCATCATTCGGAAGGGCAAATTCTTTAAAGAGATATCGAAAGATGTTTTGGTGGGACAGAAGGCAACCTCCGATATCTTGGATCCCGAGACCCATAAGGTCATTCTCAAAAAACATCGTCGGATCACCGAAGAATCTTTCAGAAGATTGGAACTGGCCAAGATCAATACCATCTCGGTCGAACCCCGGGATCTGATCGGAAGGTATCTTGAGAGAGATGTGGTGGACCCTGAGACCGGTGAGGTGATCGCCGAGTGCAATGCGGAGGTGACGGAGAAACTTCTCAATGAAATGAAGGAGAGAAAGATCGAAGAATTTGAGATCCTCTTTATCGACAACATCAACGTCAGCTCCTCATTGCGGGATACATTGGTGATGGATAAGATCGAATTAAGCCGAGAAGAAAGGGAGAAATTACCCGTTCTCGAACCCGCCAAGTCCGTTCGGGAGAAGGAGTCCGAAAAGGCTCTGATCGATATTTACAAAAGGCTTCGCCCCGGAGATCCACCCACCATTGAAACCGCGGTCAGCCTCTTCTACAACCTTTTTTTCAATTCGGAACGCTACGACCTCTCCAAAGTGGGAAGGATGAAGTTGAACCATAAGCTCGGTTTAAAGGCGAATCCACCCAAAATATTGGTCTTCACCGAGAGATGGAAGAAAGAGGCGTTGGAAGCGGGAGCGACCTATGCAGGAGGAAAGGAGCTGATCGATCGGATCTTGGGAGGATGGCTCAATTTTGACGAAGCGATCGCGACCCCCGAAATGGCCGATGAGATTCAACGGGTGGGAAGAATCCTTCATCCCATTGGGCTGATGCCCTCCTTAAAGGATGGGACCATCACCGATGATGTTCAAGGAAAGGTTCGGAAGATTCTGGAAGATGAGAAGGCGACCCTGAGGAGGCGTGATATCTTAGAGGTAGTGAAATACTTGATCAGATTGAAGGATGGCCAAGGTTCGGTCGATGATATCGATCATTTGGGAAACCGCCGGGTGAGGACCGTTGGGGAATTACTTGAAAATCAATATCATATTGGGCTGGTGAGGATTGAAAGGGCGATCAAGGAACGGATGAGCCTCCAAGACGTAGAAACCTTGATGCCCCATGACCTCATCAACTCAAAACCCCTCTCTGCCGTCATCAAAGAGTTTTTCGGTTCCAGTCAGCTTTCCCAATTTATGGATCAGACGAACCCTCTCTCTGAGATCACCCACAAGCGTCGTCTCTCCGCATTAGGTCCAGGAGGGCTCACCCGGGAGAGGGCAGGATTTGAGGTGAGGGATGTCCACCCCACTCATTACGGTCGAATCTGTCCCATCGAGACCCCGGAGGGTCCGAATATCGGTTTGATCACCTCTCTCAGCACCTATGCTCGCGTGAATGACTACGGGTTTATTGAGACCCCTTACCGGGAAGTGGTCAATGGAAAAGTGACGAACAACATCCGATACCTCTTTGCCCTGGAAGAAGAAGAAGAGATCGAAGGACAGAAACCTGCGATCGCCCAAGCAAATGCTCCCTTGGACCGGGAGGGAAAGTTTATTGCCCCGTTTGTCTCCGCCCGTAGGGGAGGCGAATTTGTGATGGTGAAACCCGAGGAAATTCGGTATATGGATGTTTCCCCCAAACAGTTGGTGAGCGTGGCGACCTCCCTTGTCCCCTTCTTGGAAAACGACGATGCCAACCGGGCCCTCATGGGATCGAACATGCAACGTCAGGCCGTTCCCCTTTTAAGGACGGATGCACCATTGATCGGAACCGGTATGGAGGCGATTGTGGCAAGGGATTCTGGAGTGACAGTGGTTGCCAAGAGGGACGGGGTCGTTGAAGATGTCGACGCCTCCCGAATTGTTATCCGTGCCGACGAGGATAGCCAGAAAGAGACCGACCCCGGGGTTGATATCTATACGTTGATGAAATACAAACGGTCTAACCAGAATACCTGTATCAATCAAAGGCCCATCCTCCGTGTTGGGGAGCGGGTTAAGAAGGGAGAGGTGATTGCTGATGGGCCAGCGACAGATATGGGCGAACTCGCATTGGGGAGAAATGTCCTCGTAGCGTTCATGCCATGGGGAGGATATAACTTTGAGGATTCGATCCTCATCAGCGAAAAGTTGTTGAAAGAAGATACCTATACCTCGATTCATATTGAAGAGTTGGAGTGTGTAGCCCGGGACACCAAGCTGGGGAAAGAGGAGATTACCTGCGATATCCCTAATGCTGGGGAAGAGGCGTTAAAGGATTTGGATGAGAGTGGCATTATCCGGATTGGAGCGGAGGTGAGGGCGGGCGACATTCTCGTTGGGAAGGTGACCCCAAAAGGGGAGACTCAACTCTCTCCTGAGGAGAAACTCCTCCGGGCGATCTTTGGTGAGAAGGCAGGGGATGTTCGAGATACCTCACTGAGAGTCCCCCATGGGATCGAAGGGATTGTGATCGACGCGAAAGTCTTCTCCCGAAAAGGCCAGGAGAAGGATGAAAGGATGAAGGCGATCGAGGATCAGGAAAAGGCGAGGTTATTGAAGAACCAGGCGGATGAGATCCGAATCATTCAGAACAGCACGCGGAGGAAGATCGGAAAGTATCTGATCGGCAAACGAGCCGCTCAACGAATCGCTGATGAGAAGAAAAACCGCGTCCATCTGGAAGCCAAAGAACGGATCAAAGAAGAGCACCTCTTTGCCATTCCCTTCGATCGGCTGAAAGAGATCAATGTATTGGAGGGAAAGAAGGTCCTTCCTGAAGTGCAACGGTTCCTCTACCATGCAGAACTCCAGATCAATGTGGTGAAGGGGGTTTTTGGGGAAAAATTGGCCAAGCTGAAAAGGGGAGACGAACTGGCCCCCGGTGTGATCAAAACGGTCAAGGTTTATATTGCCATGAAGCGCAAACTCTCCGTTGGGGATAAGATGTCTGGTCGTCATGGAAATAAAGGGATCATCTCCCGGATTCTTCCTGAAGAAGATCTGCCTTACTTGGAAGATGGGACACCGGTCGAAATTATCCTCAATCCGTTGGGGGTGCCCTCCCGAATGAATGTGGGGCAAATCCTGGAGACCCATCTGGGATGGGCAGCCAAAGGGCTTGGCTGGAAGATTGAGGAGTATTTGCAGAAACACTTCAATCCCAAATTGCTTCGGAGAAGGATCAAAGAGATCTATTCTTCAAAAGAGATGAATGAATATCTCGACCAGGCAACCGATGATGAGATTATTGAATTGGCGAGAAAACTGGGCAATGGGATCTTCGTATCGGTCCCCGTTTTTGATGGTGCCTCGGAAGAAGAGATTAAAGACCATTTGAAAAAAGCAGGGCTTCCGGTCACTGGGCAGACGACCCTCTACGACGGGAGAACCGGAGAACCCTTCCACCAGATGGTGACTGTGGGCTATATGTACCTCCTTAAATTACACCACTTGGTGGATGACAAAATTCACGCCCGTTCCATCGGGCCCTATTCTTTGGTGACCCAACAACCCTTGGGAGGAAAGGCACAGTTTGGCGGTCAACGGTTAGGAGAGATGGAGGTGTGGGCTTTGGAGGCCTATGGTGCAGCTCACTCCCTTCAGGAGTTCTTGACAATGAAATCCGACGATGTGGCGGGAAGGACCCAAGTCTACGAGGCGATCGTAAAAGGGGAACATATCGTGGAGCCTGGGCTGCCGGAGTCTTTCAACGTTTTGGTCAAAGAGTTACAGAGCCTTTGTTTGGATACGGAATTGATCGAGGAGAAAAGAGAAGAAATTTAACCGAAAGTGGAAAGTGGAAGGTGGCAGGTGGTCTAAATCTACTTTCCACTCTCTACACTCCACCCGCGAACTAAAGGAGGAAACCTTGGAAGACTATTTATCATTTTATGAAAAAAGGAAAAGCCCGATTGGTTTTAATGCCATCCGTATCTCCATCGCTTCTCCAGAAAAGATTGAGTCGTGGTCTCATGGTGAAGTGAAGAAGCCGGAGACCATCAACTACCGGACCTTTAAGCCTGAGAAGGATGGGCTCTTCTGTGCCAAGATTTTCGGACCCACGAAAGATTATGAATGCAATTGCGGTAAATACAAACGGATGAAGCATCGGGGGATCGTCTGCGAGAAGTGTGGGGTAGAGGTCATCCAATCCAAAGTGCGGAGGGAGAGGATGGGGCATATCCGGCTGGCCACGCCGGTGGCTCACATCTGGTTTCTCAAGAGCATTCCCAGCAAGATCGGGATCCTTTCGGATATGACACTGAGAGAGTTGGAGCGGATCCTCTATTTCGAAGCCTACCTCGTGCTCGATGGAAAGGGAACGCCTCTGAAGAAGGGTGAGATTCTCTCCGAAGACCGGTACCGAGAGGCCAAGGAAAAATACGGGGATGGATTTGTGGTGGCCCAAGGGGCCGATGCGATTCGAGAGTTGTTGAGGAACACCAATGTGAAAGAACTTTCGAAAAAGCTCCGAACAGAGATGAAGGAAACAACCTCTGAGGCCAAGAAAAAACGATTGGCGAAACGGTTAAAAATTATTGAATCCTTCTTGGAGTCGGGGAATAAACCAGAGTGGATGATCCTGGAGGTGATTCCGGTCATCCCACCTGATCTTCGCCCTCTTGTCCCCTTAGATGGAGGTCGGTTTGCGACCTCGGACCTCAATGATCTCTACCGTAGAGTGATCAACCGTAACAACCGACTCAAACGACTCCTCGAATTGAATGCACCGGAGATCATCATCCGTAACGAAAAGCGGATGCTTCAGGAGGCCGTGGATGCCCTGTTCGATAATGGGAAGAGAGGAAGGATGATCCTGGGGGCGAATAAGAAACCTCTCAAGTCCTTGAGCGATATGCTCAGAGGAAAGCAGGGTCGTTTCCGACAGAACCTTTTGGGGAAACGGGTGGACTATTCTGGACGTTCCGTGATCGTCGTCGGTCCTGAGCTGAAATTACATCAGTGTGGACTCCCCAAGAAAATGGCCCTCGAACTGTTCAAGCCTTTCATTTACCACCGTTTGGAAGAGAAAGGCATGGTCACCACGATTAAGAGTGCCAAGAAGATGTTGGAGAAGGAGAAACCCGAGGTCTGGGATGTCTTGGATGAGGTGATCCGTGAACATCCTGTGATGCTTAACCGTGCTCCAACTCTTCACCGGTTGGGGATTCAGGCCTTTGAACCCGTTTTAATTGAGGGCAAGGCCATCCAGCTTCACCCGTTGGTCTGTGCTGCCTTTAACGCAGATTTTGATGGGGACCAGATGGCTGTCCATGTTCCCCTCTCTGTGGAGGCCCAAGCGGAGGCAAGAATTCTGATGATGTCCACCAACAACATCCTCTCCCCTGCTAATGGGAAACCCATTATCATCCCTACCCAAGACATTGTCCTTGGAATTTATTACATGACCAGGGAGCGCCCCTATGTCAAAGGGGAGGGAAAAGTGTTATCAAATTCAGAGGAGGTGCGAATCGCTTATGATGCGAATGAAGTTGACCTCCATGCCGGGATCAAGGTCCGATTGGATGGGGAACTTGTTGAAACAACCGTAGGTCGAGTCCTCCTCAAAGAGATTCTCCCTGAGGAGATCCCCTTTCGATTGATCAACAAGGTGATGAAGAAGAGCGAGCTTGCCAACCTCATCGACTATTGCTATCGGTTTGGGGGAGAAAAGAAGACGGTCCTTCTCTCCGATCGGTTGAAGGGTTTGGGTTATCATTATGCGACGTTGGCTGGGATTTCCATCTCCCTTGATGACATGCTGATTCCCTCCAATAAGGGGAAACTCCTCCAAGAAGCCCAGCAGGAGATCGAAAAGGTTCAAGAACAATATACAGAAGGATTGATTACAGATGGAGAGCGATACAATAAGGTCATCGACATTTGGGCCGAGGTTACTGAAAACATTGCTGATGTGATGCTGAAGGAACTGGGGAGTGAGGAAGTGGAGGGTCCTACGGGACAGAAGGAGATCATTGAGAGTATTAACCCAATTTATATGATGGCGGATTCCGGAGCCCGAGGCAGTGCACAACAGGTGCGGCAATTGGCTGGGATGCGGGGCCTGATGGCCAAACCTTCTGGGGAGATCATCGAAACCCCCATCACTGCGAACTTTCGAGAAGGGCTCACGGTTCTGCAATACTTTATCTCTACCCATGGTGCTCGAAAGGGACTGGCCGATACGGCATTGAAAACAGCCAATGCTGGATACCTCACCCGGAGATTGGTGGATGTTGCCCAGGACGTAGTGATCACCGAGCATGATTGCGGTACAATAGATGGGATTGACGTCAGCTCTCTTGTGGAGGGAGGAGAGATTATCGAATCGATGAGGGAACGAATTCTGGGCCGCGTGGCACTGGAGGAGATCCGAGACCCCTTCACCGATGAGGTGATCGTCAAAGGAAATGAGGAGATTAATGAAAGCCTGGCAGAACGGATTGAGGATGTCGGGATTGAGAAGGTGAAGATCCGTTCGGTACTCACCTGCAAGTCGAAACGGGGTGTATGCGTCCTCTGTTATGGAAGGGATTTGGCCCGCGGGAGACTGGTCATTGTGGGCGAGGCGATCGGGATCATTGCTGCCCAATCGATCGGTGAGCCGGGAACACAATTGACGATGCGGACGTTCCACATCGGCGGAACGGCCAGCCGGCGAGCGGAACAGACGACGCTGGAATGTCGAATCGATGGGAAGGTAAAATTCATCAGCCTTCGGACCGTCAGGAACCGTGAGGGGAACCTGACCGTCATGAATCGAAATGGCGAGCTCGCCATCTTAGATGAAAGCGGAAGAGAACGGCGACGTTATTCTGTGATTTATGGGGCAAAACTGAGAGTCAAGGATGGACAGAAGGTGAAGGAAGGGGAGATTCTGGCGGAATGGGACCCGTACTCCATCCCCGTTTTAACCGAGGTCTCGGGCCGGGTTAAGTTTGGGGATGTCATCGAGGGGGTGACGATGCAAGAGCAGGTGGATGAGTTCACGGGTCTCTCCAGAAAAGTGATTGCCGAGTCAAAAGACGCAGAACTGCGGCCAAGGATTTCAATCAAAGATGAGAAGGGCAGGACGATGAATCTCCCCGGCTCTTCTTCCCAAGCTCGGTATCTTCTGCCGGTCGGAGCGAACATTTTCGTTTCGGAAGGGGATATGGCAGAGGCCGGGGATGTCATCGTGAAGATCCCCCGGGAGACGACGAAGACGAAGGATATCACCGGGGGTCTTCCCCGGGTCGCTGAACTCTTCGAGGCCCGAAAGCCCAAGGAATATGCTTTGATCAGCGACATCGATGGCGTCGTTGAGTTTGGAAAGGACCTCAAGGGAAAAAGGAAGCTGGTCATCCGGCCAGATGTGGGCGAACCGAAGGAGTACATGATTCCCAGGGGAAAACATGTCAGCGTTCATGAAGGCGACCTCGTCAAGGCGGGGGAGGCGCTGATGGACGGTTCTTCGAATCCCCATGATATTTTGAGAGTATTGGGAGATAAAGCCCTGGCGCATTATCTGGTTGATGAAATCCAGGAGGTTTATAAACTTCAAGGTGTGAAGATCAACGATAAGCACATTGAGGTGATCGTTCGCCAGATGCTGAAGCGAGTGAAGGTGAGAGAGGTGGGCGATACGCACTTTTTGGTAGACGATCAGGTGGAGAAATTTGTTTTTGAGGAGGAGAATGCTCGAGTGCTGAGGGAAGGAGGAAAGCCGGCAGTTGGGGAGCCCCTCTTCTTGGGGATCACGAAGGCCTCCCTCATTACGGATAGTTTTATCTCGGCTGCCTCGTTCCAGGAAACCACCAAAGTGCTTACCCAGGCGGCGGTGGCGGGAAAAGTCGATTATTTAAAGGGGTTGAAGGAGAATGTGATCATGGGGCGTCTGATCCCGGCCGGGACCGGTCTTCTCAAATACAGAGAGTTGGAGCTATGGGTGGAAGGATATACCGGGGAGGGAACAGCTCCTGGAGGTTCAGGAGAGATTTCAGCCGGAACCCCCGCGTAATTCTTGCCGCAACAAACAGAAATGAGAGAGGGGCCCATTCTTGTAGTTCAAAGAATGGGCCCTTTCTTTTGTGTGACCGGGGCATTTGAGTGTCATTTGGCGTAGAGTGAGAAGATGGGTGATCCCCCATTTTCTTAGCCCATCATGGTGGTTGACAGACATAATAGGATTCCTTACAATAATGTAAGGAATTTAATTCTTACAGGGAGTTCATATGGTAACTGCAAAAGTCACTTCCAAGGGTCAGATTACAATTCCAAAAGAGATCAGGGAGAAACTCGGAATATCTCCAGGCGAAGAGATAGGATTCGTTGAGAGGCGTGGAGTGTTCTTTATCAAAAAGCCGATGAAGAAGTCTCCCTTCGAGAAATGGATGGGGAGGCTGAAGGGTCTCAAAGGGTCGGAGTCGGATAAGATTATCGATGATTTGAGAGGAAGATGATCACCGCAATCGACACGAATATATTACTGGATATCCTGATTCCGGAAGAAGCGCATTCTTTGAGTTCAAAACGATTGCTCGACCGATGTTTGGAAAAAGGACAGTTGGTGATATGTGAAGTTGTTTATGCGGAACTTTCCTCGCAATTTCCTTCGGAGAGAGAATTGAGAAATTTTCTTTCGGATACGGGGATCAGGCTCATCCACTCCAGTCGAGAAGTTCTGTATTTAGCCGGAGAGCGATGGAGAACATATGCCAGAAAAAGGGAACGAACGATACAATGTCCTCACTGCAGTGAAAGAATAACCGTAACTTGTCCTAAGTGCGATCAGACAGTTGCATTGAGAGATCGAATACTCGGCGATTTTATTATTGGAGCTCATGCCTTCCTGCACGCCGAGTTGCTTCTTACAAGAGATCGTGGGTTTTACCACACCTATTTTAAAGAATTAAGAATAGAGACTTAAGCTCCGTGCCATTAGACAATTAAACATTGCATGGGAAACAGAAGTCTGGATAGAAGCGAATCCAGCCCATATCATTCACTTCAATGGCCCAAAATTCTTAACTGATTTCGTTGTTTTGAAAGTGTCCGGGCTGGTGCTATAATGACTTCTAAGGAGGGCTTAAACATGGAGAAGATTCAAATGAGCACTGAGACCATCTGTTACCCGATGCCCTGTTCGCTGGTCGGCGTCAACGTAGGAGGCAAACCCAATTACCTTACGGTTGCCTGGTTCAGCATGGTCAACGTCAAGCCGCCGTACCTCATGATCGCACTCGGCAAGGTACACTACACGAACCCCGGCATCAAAGAGAATGGCACCTTTAGTGTTAACATCCCATCCGTCGCGATGGCCGACGTCACAGATTACTGTGGTATCGTGTCAGGGAAGAAGTACGACAAGTCCACGAAGTTCGAAACATTCTATGGTAAGCTGAAAACCGCACCCATGATCAAGGAGTGCCCCTACAACGTCGAGTGCAAGGTTGTCCAGACAGTGGACCTTCCGGCCGATGAGCTCTTTATCGGGGAGATCGTCGCGGCATATAGTGATGAGCGCTACCTTGTGAACGGAGTCCCCGATCTGCGGAAGATTGCTCCATTCACACTCTCTATGCCGGACCGGAAATATATCGCGTTGGGATCGGAAGTGGGTCCAGCTTGGGAGATGGGCAAAAAACTCATCCCAAAGGGGACTTAGAGGGGTATAGGCCTTTGAAAAACATTATATTACCAATCACTTAACCCTTGACAGATAGAATCAAACGCAGACTTGCCCCCTTTTCTTTCCATCCTTGGGATTTTGGATTCGGAAACCCGTAATAAAGCGGCTAACGATATTTGACAGAATTTTGTTGACAAGGGCTTCCGTTTCATTCCAAAATCCAATTGGAACAAAAGACTTTCTAAATGGAAGATATCTAACTGAAGACAACCATGAAGATTCCAGAAAGAAAAGCGAAAGAGGGGCTCGTAGAGTACGCGGAGAGACTTTTCGCCTTATACTCTGATGCTTTGAGGCCAGAAGATGTGAAGCCCAAGGGGCAATTCTTTACCCCAAAGCAAATAAGTATTTTTATGGCAGAACTGTTCGATATTAACCAAGACAAGATAACCCTGCTCGACCCAGGGGCTGGAACAGGCATCCTATCGGCGGCCTTTTGTGAAAAGGTGCTGAACAGGGGGAGGCCAGTTTTTCTGGTAATAGACACATATGAGAACGACCTTGAAATAATTCCATTTCTGAAAAAGGTCTTGCAGGAGTGCAAGAAGGATCTGGAAGAAAATGGGTCGAAGGTCGAGGTTAACGTATTAGCCAAGGATTTTATCCTCACAAATGAGCCATATCTTAGCGGTCCAGGGTTATTTGAAAAGGGGGAAAAGTTCTATGATTTCGTAATTTCAAACCCTCCTTATTACAAGGTAGGTACAGAATCTCCCTATTCAAGAATGATGGCAGGGTTAATATGTGGGCAACCCAATATTTACGCTTTTTTTATGACCATGGCTGCAAGCATGCTCGCCGATAAGGGCGAAATGGTTTTTATTACGCCCCGGAGCTTTTGTTCGGGCCTTTACTATAAGAATTTCAGGAAATGGTTTCTGCGGAAGGTAAGAATCACAAGGATTCATATTTTTGAGTCCAGGAAGGACATTTTCGATAAGGATGGAGTCTTACAAGAAAACGTAATAATCAAGGCAATTAAGAACAGCAAAGAAGGGATAGTAACGATAACGACAAGCAGGAACAAAGAGTTGAATGTGGTAGGGAGAATCGAGGTTGATTATCCAGATATAATTTCCCCTAAGAATAACGAGAGCTTTATCAGGATACCGACCAGCGAGCTCGACGTAAAAATACTCCACATTATTGACAAATGGCCGTCCACCTTAAACAAGCAGGGCGCGCAGATTTCGACGGGGCCGGTAGTTGATTTCAGAGCTAAGGAACATTTACGCCAGGACCTCACGAAAGGGTCTGTGCCCCTTCTATGGATGCATAACATGCAAAACATGAGGGTGGTATGGCCTTCCAAGAAAAACAAGAAACCTGCGGCGATAGCTTGCTCAGAAAAGACTTCTCCGCTGCTGCTCCCGGTAAAGAATTATGTGCTTTTAAAACGATTTACATCGAAAGAGCAAAGACGACGTCTTGACGCAGCAGTGCTGAAACAATCCGAGTTCCCCCACGAGTCCGTGGGAATAGAAAACCATGTGAATTATATTCATAAACCAAAAGGGAGCTTGTCCGTCGGCGAGGCTTTTGGTATAGCTGCTCTTTTGAATACCGGTTTATTTGATAATTATTTCAGGTCGCTCAACGGACATACACAGGTAAACGCCACCGAAATTAGAAACGTTCCTTTGCCTGACCTCTCTGTTATAAAGAAGATTGGTGAAGCTGTGTCCAAGGTTAAAGACTTGCCAGCTAACCTGGACGAAATGATTGGTTCCCAACTCGGAATTGATGCTGATATCATCAAAGATCTTATTTCCTTTTCCTGGTAGAGGCAGTTACATCACACGGTCCGCTTTCTCCCAAACGGCAGATTGAACTGGAGAAGGTGCTTGCAGGATGCAGAGCAAGAAAGGTTTACATCAGTGTTTTTCCTGATTTTCGAGAATTCAAAAGGCATATCGGTAATATTGCATGGGAAACGGAAGTCTGGATAGAAGCGAATCCCGCCCATATGATTCACTTCAACGGACCAAAATTCTTAACAGTATACGAATAAAAGGAGAGAGGATAGAAGAATCGGAGTTACGATTGGGGACGCAGAAGAGAAGAGTGGCGAATAAGAGGAAGACATTTTGCGAGTTGGCGGGAAATAGGAAGAAGTGGCAGATTTAAAGAAGTATCAGAAAATGCTTTAGAACCTACGTCCCGTTTTTTCATGGTAAAGGTCTGGCTCCCCCCATAATTTATTGTGACCGGGCCCGATGGGGAGATCGTACCCTTTGGTCCTGCTGTGGCAGTTATCGTGTATTGGTTGATCGCGAAGATGGCCTCTATGGTATGATCGGCAGTCATGTTGCTGATCGTATAAACGGCCACTGCGCCTACGGATGTTCCGTCAACCTTTACATCCACTGTATGACAGCCTGTATCCGGGGTGATGGTGAAGGTCTGGCTCCCCCCATAGTTGACCGCGACTGAGCCTGAGGGAGAGAGGGTGCCCCCTGAACCTGCTGAAGCGGTAATAGAGATCTGAATGACTGTCACAGCCACATTATCAAAGTCTTCATCTTCTCCATCAAATGCCATCAGCCTTAAGACATAGGTTCCCGGTCTATCCGGTATAAATGAAGGAGATACTGTGTCTGCCCCTGAGATGCTCCCATTGGTGAGCTGACTCCCCGCAGGTGCGGCCACGAAGCTCCAGAGGTAGGTAAGAGGTTGTGGACCATGATCCGAATCGTTGCTTGCCGAACCATCAAGCACAGCGCTTTGACCCATATAGATGGCAATATCCGCGCCTGCATTTGCATTGGGCGGGACATTGGCAGCACTGGCTGTAATCTCAACCGTATCCTCCGAGGGAGATTCACCATCGTTCACAGTCAGCTTGAGCACATAGGTGCCATCCACATCCGGAATAAAGCTGGCATGAGGCAGATTCCCGTCTACAATGTTATTATCGGTTAGCAGGCTCTCAGCAGGTTTCGACACAAAGCCCCACGAAGGAAATGAATAAGGGGGACGTTGGTTCAAATACAACTTTGTATTGCAAAAGAAAAGATCTCAACTGCTGCTCGCTAACGCGGATAACGGTTTAAACAGAAATTGACATTGCCGAATGGGAGGAGTAGGATACACCTAGATGCCAATGTAACCAAGAGGTTTAGAACATAATGATAGATGGGCTGATGCCATGACAGGGAGTTGAGGTTGAGGCGGAGGGTCCCGGAGTTAACGGTGTCGTCGAGAGAAGTGGCTGACAAATGGACAAAGATTATGTTGCATTTGAACCAACGTCCCCATTGATATAGCGCCAGGAAAATCATCGTGCTACAAAAAATGAGATTCATTGAGGAAGACAGGATCGAGTTTCGATTTGGCTATTACATGATCGGAATGAAACCAAAAGCACGGGGGCGCTGGGTATGGGGCCAGTTTTGTTTGTTAATTCCGCAAGAGGACTTAATGGTAATCTTGGAGGAAGCAAAAAAGAGAAGATGGTTCCAACAAGACAATCAACCCGACCGGGAATAAGCCCGGTCGGGTTTTGGTCAGCGCTGGTTGACCCGGCGGGTTATTTTTTTCGTTAGGTGTTTTATTTTTTAACGAAAGGAGACAATGTATGAATTATGAACAAATTAAGGCGTCATTGGCCCCCTGCGGACTAAGCTGTGAAAAATGCTTTGCCCATGTGGACGGAGATATCCGCCGGTACAGTCTGAAACTCAAAGAAAAACTAGGGAATTTCGACATCTATGCCAAACGATATGAAACCCTGCTGGGTGATCCGGTTTTTAAAAAATATCCTGATTTCAAGGAAATGCTGGATTACTTTGCTTCGGAAAACTGCAAGGGATGCCGTAACGAGCAGTGTAAGATGTTTAAAAACTGTGGGGTACGCGGCTGTCACCAGGAAAAACAGATTGATTACTGCTACCAGTGTGACGAGTTCCCCTGTAACAGAACCAACTTTGACGAAAACCTGTATAAAGCTTGGGTGCGGATCAACGAGATAATAAAAAATGAAGGTATACATGAGTTTCGGCTAAATCAGATTAGTGTTGCATTTAAATGATACTATACTACCACGAATTCGATTCGCCTCCCATCCAAGTGTTGGATCTGCAGATCGTTTAGCTGTTGTAGCGCAGGCTCCA
>Ga0315274_10001460_pt1 | contig 36241 bp, 33 predicted proteins | sample YL17G02_20_MG_FD_203700 | JGI IMG/M metagenome (GOLD analysis project Ga0315274, IMG submission 203700) | Sediment microbial communities from Yellowstone Lake, YNP, Wyoming, USA - YL17G02_20 | ecosystem: Environmental > Aquatic > Freshwater > Lake > Sediment | place: USA: Wyoming | collected...
TACTAAATCCAATAAAGACACTTCCTTTTTATCCAGAAGGTCAATTGCTAGTGGGAACCTGTTCCGATAAAGCCTTGAGCCATATACGTCTAGTTCTTTCTTTACTATGTGGATTGGTGGAATTTGTACTAATGGTGTTTTATAAAAGCTGAGTATCGCCACACGACCTCTGTATGCTGTAACAGCAAAGCAGGTTTTAATTGCTTCCTCTGCGCCGGTGACTTCGATAACGAGGCTTGCGCCTTTGCCGTCAGTGAGTTCTGCAACTTTCTGTTCGGCTTTCTCTTTTATCGGATTGATCGTATAGTCTGCGCCCATCTCTTTTGCCCGTTTCAATCTATCGTCACTTATGTCAACTAAAATAATCTTTCTGGCACGATAGCACTTTGCCACCTTCAATGCACATAACCCGATAACACCTGCCCCGAATATTACCAGAGTATCCTCTATTGTCAGTTGTCCACGACGTGATACTTCCAGTCCGACGCATAAAGGTTCAATCATTGCGCCTTCTTTTAGCGTTGTTCTTTGTGGTAGCTTAAAAACCCTATTAGCTCCGATAACGACTTTATCCTGACATGCGCCGTCAACGTGTACGCCCAGCACCTTCATGTCCTCACACACATTATAATCACCGGTTCGGCATGGTTTACAAGTTCCGCAAGTTACTAAGGGTTCAACGGTAACGTAATCACCGGGCTTTAGACTTTTAACGTCCTTACCAACCTCTTCAACAATGCCTGAGAACTCATGCCCAATCACTCGTGGAAACGTCAGCAGTTCGTGTTTACCCTGGTAACTAAGCATGTCAGTGCCGCATATTCCTACGACCTTAACGTTGATGAGAACATCATCAGGCTTTGATATTACAGGTTCATCTATCTCAATTTCTTTGAATTCATAAGATTTTGTTAAAAAAGTCGCTTTCAATTTTGTATCCTTTCATTATATTAGCTTTGGTTTTTTGCATTGTTAAGTAATCAATAAAAATAACCTAAACACATTTTCTATTGTGCTTTCAGTATCTTAGTACTCCACATTGATTATAATAGGGGTATACAAAAAATAATTCTAATCAATGGAGATACCAAAACGATATTTTAGAGCAACTTCACATTCGAACCGGACATGATCATTCTTATCTTTCTAATCTTTTTTGTCATGTTATCGGTAACCTTTAATCCCATTTATCAATTCAAATATGTTATTCTAAGCGCAGCGAAGAATCTCACTATTATAGATAAAAACTTGATTTCTATAATTTCTCATTATATAACCTTTGGTGCTAGTTTATGGGCTGAATTCAGCAATTGACAGAGGGACAAAACCATTTTCATCAGGTTGAAATCCATTGAACCAATATGTTGAATAAAGCCATTCTCAGCTCCGCTGAGTCGGGAATACAATTGTGAATCCTGGTTTCGTTTCAAAGTATTCCCATGCCTTGTGGCGAGAATGCTTGAAATCACAGACATAAGTTAGCATTGATAATACTGTTTCGATAAGCATCCTGACGTTCCATTCACCACTCTGTTCTTCCGTTGCACGGCGGAACGTGAGTTTGCATATACGAAGATTAGTCGGATGCCAATCAATCTTCTCAAAACCGGTGTCTGAGAATACAACCATTTGCTCTTTTACATTATCAACCAAGTTCGGTAAATAGCTTGTGCTTTATTTATTAAAATAGAAAACGATACGTCTGCCGATCGAGTCCAATGCCCAATAGGCTCCAGAACGTTCCAACAATAAACTCACCAAGTACCATACCAAGGAAAAACGGGATCATCACCCTATGCCAGCATATCCCGCCGTATTTAAGGATTATCCATTTGAGTAGCCAGCCCGCAAAAATAGAGCCGATCATCGGATTGATCGCCCAGCTTCCCGAAATGGCATAGCCGACCGGGTGCAGGTTCCACCACAAAAATCGCATCCGCGTCCCTGCCAGCAACAAGGTAAGTCCGAACCCTAGCGCAGTGAATACAAGCGCAGGAGTATCGGCAGGGGTGGAATAATTCAGCCAGCGTTCCAGCCTGCTAAAAGATTCATACCCAAACCAATACTCACCGACATCCTTATAGCTGATTGAGAGGAACGCCCAGAAAGAAGCGATTGCTCCCAGCACGGAAGAAATTATCATAAGGATAGCAAATGGACGTAGGGGTATATGGGTTACTTCTGCAAGCTTAAAGCCTTCCAATTGATGCGGCATAACGTGAGATCGGTGCGCACGATTGAGAAAATAAAGGTAGCTAAACCCAACGAGGTTAGCCGCACCAAGACGGCGTACGCCAAACATGCGTGGAAGCATCTCGTCAGGCCCGATAAAGTGAAGGTCGTGGACAGAGGAGCCTAATTCCGCCCTTAGTCTCGTAATTGCTATGGAGATCGCAAACCAGATCGCAAAGAATAAAACAATGACCCAGAGCGACATTCCCATTTTTAAACAGAAAGCCACGATGAAAATAAGCCCAAAGATCACACCGAGTAATGCAGACCGATAAGATATTGGCTCATCTGCCGAATCACGTTTTCGATCTGATGAAAATATTCGTTTCCAGACCTGCTTTAGGTGTTGGCGTGACATCCACAAAGCGAGAATACAAAGCCCTAAATATGCCCCGTGTGACTGTTCCGCTTCGTAGGGGAAACGCGGCAAGGCACTCCAGCCCATGACACTGCCAAGTATGCGCTCCACACGCCAGATCAGCCAGAAAGCCCAGCACGAAAAAGAAAGGTCAAGTGGTATGAAGAACGACAAGCCAACACCAAACGGAAAGACAGCGACAGGACTCCACCCGATAGCGTTCAGTGGGCGTTCAGTGAATATCTGTTGCAGGTCATAGAGTTTCCCGCCAAGGCTTGGAACGGAAGGAACCAGAAAATTGATACCATTAACTATGTCAATTATTGCACCGATGCCAAAGCCTATCCACATCAGCTTTTTGCGGAAGAACTTACCTTGCGGCTGAGTCATCTCAAGGGGGAGTTGAATTATCGGATAACTGAGGCGTTCGTATTCGACCCATCGCTTTCGCAGGATAACGTTAATGCAGAGCATCACGAGATGAGTCGCAACGATAAAAGCACTCCACCATAACACGACCGGCAGCCATGCTTTTATGATTGACAAATCATAAAACGTTGATACTCCCTCGTAATAGCCTTTAAGAATCTGCTTATCGCTGATCGTCAGCCATTTCGGTACGTAGCGATAGAAAAGATCAGCCCAGTCGTTTTCAGGAGTAGCGAACCAACTAGCGTGACCGGGTAACTGTATCAAAACAAGCATCCGATCAACGCCAGCGATCCCGGAGCCTATCGAAACGCAGGTATAGATCGCTATTATCTCAGCACGATTCAGAAGAGGAGTTTTCCCTCTCAGTTGGGATAAAAAGCTGATACCCATAACGACCAGAATCGTAAAGATAGCGTTGAAATAAAGTGAAATCTGCGTTGGACACGTACCTACCCGCAAGGTAGAAGCAACGACCCACCAGCAGTTAATCGGTACAAGAAAAAATATCAGGCTTATGGCAAAAAGGCGGATATTCGGTTTAGAAGATATCCTTTCACCCCCTGTTCATCCGCCACCATCGCTTGATCAATGGGAAGCGAAATTCATAAGTTCCATCAGTTGTCAGATTAAGGAGAATTGGTCATTAAACGAGCTTCCCATCCTTCATGTAAAACACCCTATCAGCAACATCCAGGGGAAATGCTCCATGAGTAGCAATGATTAAAGTGACGTTTTCTTCTCTAACCGGTATAAGTAAATGATTAATTATTTCGCTTGCTGTCTCTGGATCAACGTCACCTGTTGGTTCGTCAGCAAGGATGAGTGATGGTTCGTTAGCAATGGCTCTGGCTATAGCGACGCGCTGCTGCTGTCCGATACTGAGTTCAGATGGTAAATTGTCAAACCTATCGCCAAGTCCAAGTCCATTCAGCAGCGTTCTCGTTTTCTCTTTTCGAGTGGGTTTTGGCGTGCCTGTATGCATCATAGCCGCTTCAACGTTCTCAAAAGCTGTCCATGAGGGTAATAGGTTAAAGTTCTGGAAGATGATTCCAATCTTTCGACGGCGTAGGATTGCCAAATCTTCACTAGATAGTTTGTCCATTGAATGATCTTCAAATATTACCTTACCAGAAGTAGGACGCTCAAGCCCGCCTAATATCCACAAGAGAGTAGACTTGCCCGTACCGCTTTTCCCTGTGATCACTACGATTTCACCCTTATTGACAGATAGATTAATCCCTTTAAGAACCTGAATCTCTCCTTGTTTGACCACAAAATTTTTCGTTACGTTCTCACATTTTAACAAAATCTTACTACCTTATATAATCAGCCACAGATTCAAAAACTGCGCAGCGAGTTAGCAGGTCGCTGACGTGACGCCACATACGCTGGAAAAATCCCTGCGATAATACCACCTAATATCGCCAATAACAAGCCAGCAACAAGAAATAACGGTGAAATATTAATATAAGCCTGAGTTTCGATGCCAATCAACATTCTGACAGGCACAATTATTAAGATAATAAGTGAAATCAAGCATCCGATGATACCGCCTATTAAAGACTGAATAATTGATTCAGTGAGAATTTGCGAAACCACATCTCCATCAGTCCAACCGATGGCTTTCAATATACCAATATCACGCCGCCGCTCAATGACCGATGACAACTGAGATTTTAGTGCTAAAACAACAGTAAAGATACCAATTGCCATAGCAAGCAAATATGCCGCACTTTCGTTTATTCCCATTACCTTCGCCGCAGGCTTGTAACAGGCATAGCTGGAAAAAACCAGATTCGGAATGAGCTTTTTCATTCCAGCAATAGCCTCTTCCTGTCGTTTAGAGCTTTTTGTTTCCACGAGTATTACGTTGGCTTCATTGTGGACGGGTGGTGACTTCATACGTTTATTGATAACTCGTTCCGCATCATCAAAGTGCATGTATACGTCAGACTTTGCAGGACGAATACCCGGATTTATGATACCAACAATTGTAAACGTACTTCCTGCAATTGTAATTTTATCATTGGGTATCAACTGTTTCAGTTGCGCATAAGCCTCTTCTAGCATAATCTTGCCACTTTCATCGGATGTAAGGAATCGTCCGCTAACAACGTCATTTTCAGCACAGCACGTCGTATTGACCGCTTCATCATTTCGTGGATCAAAACCTGTGACAGTAAACAAATCTCCGTTCTTGTCTTTGAATCGGTACAAAAGACAGGCAGAGGCATTCTTTACAGCAGGAACCTGATTTACTTCATCAACAAACTTTGTAGATATAAGCTTGGTAGCTACGCCGTATACTACAAATCCTTCATCCTTCTCGCTGGATAGCTTCACAGAGCATAGTGAGCAGGATGGCAGGTTAGCAGGTACGGATGCGATAAAATGCGTCCCTGTATTATTCAGAATATCATTCGCTGATTGTTTTGAATATACGATTGCACTTATCAACACTACCATTATAGTTACTGCTAAAATATAACCAATTACGTTGATAAACGTGCGTAGTTTTCTGCGCTTTAATTCCCGCCATGCACATTCTAATACATCCACTACGCTCATCCCCCGGGTTGTACGCCGAATATGGATTCCGAATTGTGCTTCATCCATTCCGTAAGTTCAGACATTCGCTGATAGTAAACATCTGGCATTTCCCCGCTTGGTCGTGGGCTAACGTTGATTAGATAATTTCCACCCCAGCCTCGAACCTTTGTCAGACGGGAAAGCATCCAGCCTATAGACTTATAGTTTTCGTGACCCTTATCATATCCCCATCCGCCGTTTGGCCAGATGTCGCAAAGTTCCCACCATCCATCAAGACGATTTTCGGGCATCTCACATTCTGGCGTTGTAAAGTCGCCATATCCGTGCATGCGTGGGTTTACCACGATACTCGGCTGTAGATTACGAATTTCATCGAAAGATATAGCCTCAGGACCGCCATCAAACCAGAGTATGTCAATCTTTCCATAGCGAGTCAACAACTCAACTACCTGTCCGTGAATATAGGCTTTATAATCTTCATCAAAGCCTATTGGCTTGGCTGGTATTGTATCAATGACTTCGTGGCGCATGTTGTAGTGTTTTCGACCCGGGTACCTTGTCTCATCACCGCTTCCGTAATGATAGGACATATAGTTGCGGTTATAATACCAATCCGGCGGTGAATAGTAAAAGCCAACTTTGAGGTTATTATTGCGGCAAGCTCTGACGTAACCATTTACGAAATCCACACCGGGCAAGTATTGCTTTACACCCAGTTCACCATAGTCGCTTGGAAACATAGCATAACCGTCATGGTGTCGTGTTGTCATAACAGCATATCGGAATCCCGCTTCTTTCGTATAACGAAGCCATTTGTCTGGATCATAACTATCGGGATTGAAACGTTCCGCAAGCGTATAATATTCTTCTGGTGTGATTACGTGCTTGTTTCCCGGGTCCCATGGCTTTTCGTCTATCATTCCCCACGAAAGGTCAATCCCGCCGTGAACGCTGGATATACCCCAATGGATGAAAAGACCCAATCCCGCTTCACCGAACCATTGGGCATCAGGATGAGTCGTACGCTGAAAGTTTTCTTTTGTATGCACAGATAAACTCCTTTCACTATATCAGAGATACCTTTTGCTTTGTTAATACGAGTTTTTCAGGGTGATAATTCCTCCCAAACGTCAATCATTTTCATGTAATTATTGAATTCCTGCTTGCTCATTATAGGTGATGAGCCTGCTGTTTGCTGTAGTATGAAACGCTCTTTTCCACCTTCAAAAGCATCACGAACGGTTTTCTCTACAAAATCTTCATTTTCGTTACAAAGGATTCGACATTCGATGTTACCACCCAAAGTTATTTTTCCTGAAGCGATTTTCTTAGCTTCTGTCATAGTTATATCACCATCGGGTGGTGGTTCCACAGGTTCCGTAAAATCTGCACCACGTTCCATCATCTTCGGCAGAGCATCACGGATGCGACCATGACAGTGGACGTGGACAACAGCGTTACCTTTTTTGTGAACATATTGGATGATGCTTCTCTCCTGTTCTTGCACGAGAGCATCGTATATATCAGGCGGCGCCATCGGAGGCGTCACCCATTCACTGCCTCCTATCCAGACGTATTCAATACCGGGTTTTGAGAACAGAACCTTCAAATTATCGAGTATTCTTTGTCTGCAAATCTCCGTCAATTCTTTGATCAAGTCAAGGTCAATGCCGCATAGAAACAGGAACTTCTCATACTCCATCATACCTGCCACGCACACGAAGGGGGATGAGACATGAGTAGTCATGATACCTCTTTCATGGAACTCAGCGGGCAAAGCATCCATATTGGGTGGATTAAGCCCATCTGGTAGTTCCCATGGGATGGAAGCAATCTTCTTAATGTCATCCTCATTCTCTACCGGATACTTAACTTGCCAGCTTGTAGCCGAACGAGGGTCCCAATCCGTCACGTAAGTAAGTTCACCCAATGGGGTATCAATTACTCCAAAAGTTCGTCTCATACCATCAGGCAAAGGTTTATGTTCTTCTCTGATCCGTTTTGGAGGAGTCACTAACATTCGATTAATATGTGAAGGTACATCAACCTCAAAATGAGTTTCATCTATAATACGCTTTGTAATCTCACGATAAAAAGGGTCGCCGATCCTATCCAAAGCATTGTGAGACTGGTAAATGAAGCCGTGCAGTATGAGTGGAACACGATCTGTTTTTTGGCCTTTTAATGCACGTAAAAATCTTTCTCGTGGGTTCATTTGTATTCTCTTTCAAGGTATGATTGAAATAGTTCCATAGTTTGTATTACACTTTTAGTTTCAATTGAATATCTTAATCCCATAGTCAATTCGCTCCTATATTCTTTAAAGCTCCCCAGGTTGCCGCTAATTTGCCTCTGGATTTAACAGAAGATGCCTGTGCAATCAGTTGCCCGATCTCGTCCTTCGTGAGCGCACGATTATAGAAATAAAATTCATCAAGCATACCATGCCACGCCGGATATGAAGAGTCAACCGCCTGTCCGGCTGGTTCTGCACCAATCATGAAATCGGCATTGCATATCGTTATATTACCTTTTCTCGCTTTCCTGCTTTCTTCCTTGCCGTCGAGGTAGATGACCGCATCATTTCCATCAAAAGTCAGCGCAAGGTGATACCATTTATTCGTTTGTAGTTCAGTAGTACCGGAAATTTGCAGATAATCCCCGGCAGAATGAACCCATCCTGATGGCAGTTTCTTTTCAACGGTCAAAGCGTAAGCCCCGCTGTCAGTTTTTGACATTATTGTGCGATAATCACCGAAGTTCGTCCCATTAGCCCAGCAGGCTAACGTGAATTGTTTATCAACGTTGACTTCTGGTGGATTCCCTACACGCACAAAGTCATTCCCCGGTGTTGCTTCGTCAACATCAGCATTGAGAGCAACACCCATGCCTTTAAATCCGGGGGCTTGCTTTGCTTTACCTTCGAGCTTGCCTTCTAGCTTTACGTCTGCTTCATTTGTTACCTTATCGCCGTTAATTTTGTCAAAAGAGAAGTAAATGACTAGACCATCTTTCAGATCAGCATAAGCGTTGAGTGTTAAAACAAAAAAGATGAATACACAAAGCATAATAAGAGCTTTCATAAAAACCTCCTTACAGCATTAAACTGATAATACATCCGTTTTTAAGATTGTATAATACCTCTGATGTGAAATTGTTTAAGCTAATCAGAATGGGCTTTCATAAAACGATAGTTAAAAAATCCCTCTAAATCTCCAGAGGGCATATTCAATATGCCTCTACGAAAAGGGAGACTTTAAGGATCATTTCACATCAAAAGTATAATACCAATTTCCATTTTTGATTGTGCATTTATAGACAAGAAATTATACCATTTTCCGATTCAAATACAACATTGGTAGTCGCATCCCTTTAGGGTGCGCTTCCGCAGGCTAAAGCCGAATGGCACTGACTTAAGGAAGTTTCAACCCCAGAGGGGTGTTATATTTATAGAAAAACGAGCAAACAACAAATCTAAGCTCCGAAGGAGCGATATATAAACTAGACCTTTGAAAATATGTCGCTCCTTCGGAGCTATGGGGTTTTGCTGGTTTTACATATCTATAAATATAACGCTCCTCTGGAGCTAAGAACTAGCACTATTATGAATGATATTGTTACAAAATTATAACCTTTATCTCTTAAGTCAGTGCCATTCGGCTAAAGCCTTCGGCTACCTATTATGTAGTGTTTCAATTGAAAATTGATATTAGTACCACTGGCAGCTTGCCTGCCAGTGGTAATGCACAATGTTTTTTTGAAAATGTTATAATATCCTATCACATTATCAGTTTCCCATCAATAAGAGATCTGTTGTTAAAAAGCTGGAAAGTGAAATTTGGAAAAGCATCAGTAAGTTTTAAAGGTAGAATTAAATGGAAGGTTTGTAGAATCCTGATTCTTGACGAGATTACAATCAGTGTATTTGAATTTCGATAATAGTTACGAGTTTTTCAGTTATGGGTAATACTTGACCAGATTAATGTTTTACTTTACAAACAACGCTTCAAAATCCCCCCTTCTCCCCTTTAGCTAAAGGGGAGTTAGAGGGGATTTGATTATTTGCTAACTGAAAAACTCGTAATAGTATTAAATTTTCTTATAAACTAACGGTGCAAAAAAGGGCGACGATAATGCCGCCCTATGTGAGAATTATTACCCGATAAACAGCGGGGCAAGAACCAGTGTAATTGTCGAAAGCAGCTTGATCAGAACATGCAGAGAAGGACCTGCTGTGTCCTTGCATGGGTCACCAACGGTGTCACCAACGACAGCCGCTTTGTGAGTATCAGAGCCTTTTCCACCAAACTGTCCAGTTTCGATGAATTTCTTAGCATTATCCCATGCGCCACCACCGTTGTTAAGGAATATAGCGACGAGTATACCAACAACCGTACCGATCATGAGAAAAGAAGCAACGGTTTCGGGACCTTTTCCCATAAGCCTGAATATGATACCGACGGCAATGGGCATAAGCACCGCAAGCAGGCCGGGCAGGATCATCTGCTTCAGTGCGCCTCTCGTCACGATGTCAACGGTACGGCCGTAATCTGGTTTATCGGTTCCCTGGAGTATTCCCGGCTTCTCTTTGAACTGATTTCTGACGTCAGTAATAACGTATTGCGCTGCATTACCTACCGCTCTGATAGCAAGACCAGAGAACAGGTAAACTAACATTCCACCGAGTAATGCACCAACAAACACTTCGGGGATGGTTATATCTACTGGTATTTTATCTACGCCTAAATAGTTCTTGACCTCATCAAGGTAGGCATTGAACAACAGGAATGCGGCAAGGGCGGCTGAACCAATTGCGTAACCTTTGGTAAGAGCCTTTGTAGTATTTCCGACTGCATCAAGCCTGTCGGATTTTGCTCTTACTTCCTCTGGTTGCTGGCTCATCTCGATGATACCGCCTGCATTATCCGCTATAGGGCCGAAGGTATCCATCGCAAGTATGTAAGCGGCAGTTGCTAACATTCCCATAGTGGCGACTGCTGTGCCAAAGAAACCTGCGGCATGTTTCATTTTTTCAGGATCTGTTATGCCTATAATATCTGCCATACCAGAAGATTTGCCTAAATAGAACGATGCAAGTATAGCAATCGAGATTGTGATTATCGGTAAAGCTGGGGTCTCAAAAGCTACGGATAATCCAGCGATGATATTCGTAGCAGGACCGGTTTTACTTGCTTGTGCAATAGAGAGAGTTGGCCTATATTTATATTCCGTATAATACTCGGTAATATAGACAAACGCCACGGAAGTCAAGACTCCGATGATACCGCAGAGGAAGAAATGCCACCACGCATTTGGTGCTCCCGCTGGATTAAGCAACCACCAGCTTGCAATACCAAAAGCGATCATAGCCAAAACGACTGCTATGTAATAACCTCTGTTAAGAGATTTCATTGGGTCTTCGTCACCCTTAACTTTAACTGCGACTATTCCGATTATTGAGGCGATTATTCCAAAAGCACGTGCAATTAACGGGAACATCATAACGCCGATTAACCATACAGGATCAACACTCGGCACCAGTATAGCCATAGATGCCGCCAATATCATTGCACCTATGTTTTCTGCGGCGGTGGATTCAAAAAGGTCAGCACCACGGCCTGCGCAGTCTCCAACGTTATCTCCAACAAGGTCAGCAATGACTGCCGGGTTCCTTGGGTCATCCTCTGGAATACCTGCTTCGACTTTTCCAACAAGGTCAGCACCAACGTCAGCCGCTTTCGTGTAAATACCACCGCCAAGCTGAGCAAACAAGGCGACGAAAGATGCACCAAAACCGTAACCTACAATTAGGAAAGGTATCTTAGTGACTTCAACGCTCGTGGTATACTTCACAAGAGCAAAAAGCCCGCCGACTCCTAAAAGGCTCATAGCAACAACCATAAGCCCTGATACTGCGCCGCCTCTAAGGGCGATCTGAAGTCCATTGTTTACGCTCTTGATGTTTCCGACTGCTGCTCTGATATTGCTTCGGATACTTACCCACATTCCGATGTATCCAGCAATCAAGGAACATATAGCTCCAAACACAAACGATAGGGTGATCCAGAACGCTAAACCAATAGAAGAAGAGACAGGATCAAATTCTTGTGATCGCCTGATTAATCCGTATCCCATAAACAGAACAACGGCTAATATTGCGGCAAGTATTATGATTGTCCTAAACTGCCGTTTTATGAAGGCTTCTGCACCTTCTTTTATTGCGTTTGATATAAGCTGCATGGCTTCGCTACCGGTATCCTTTTTAAGTACCCATTTCGCTAAAAGGAAAGCGGCAAGGAGACCAATAATACTTATCCCAAGTACTATTATAAGTAACAATCCTACTCCCATAAGCCCCTCCAAACTTCTTACTTTGTTAAGCTTCAAGCATTAAAACGTGAACAACTTAACGACAAAACACAAGTGCTGAATACCTATTTGCATTAGCACTGCATAAACCAGCTAAAAGCACCCCTCCCTTCTAAATAGTTTAATCGGTAAATACCTTAAATATGTAGTAGAAGGCTTTAGACTTCCGCGCTAAATAAACTATGTTTTGTCATTCTGAACGAAGTGAAGAATCTTCTTTTATCGTAATATTTTAGATTCTTCGCTGATGCTCAGAATGGCATAAAGGACTTACCGAGAGAACCACTAACTGTATCGAAATTTTGGCTTAGAATTATATTAATAAACTGGAGTGATGTTTCGTATAAACATCACACTATTATTCCGTCAGAAAATACTTTTTATAAGTTTACCAAACTTAAGTTCTTTTGTAAACAAAAATCTTAGCTGTCAAGCATAAGAATCTTGTCTGAAGTATTTAATCTATACTTTCGCACTTTTTAAATCTGGTAGACAAAAAACCAGGTTTCATGCAGGTTTGCAAATGTAGAAGCGAAGTAACCTCGCCTTTACAAAAACACATAAATACTTGATCTTTTAAAAAACTGCAAAAGTATAGTTTAATGAAGGATGATAATATGAAGTTTAAAGGCTTGCCTGCACAATGCAGAAGCAAACTTTAGAACTCCAAAAAGCTCTGCCGAATAGAGGCTTTATGCTTGATTAAACAAATCTTGCTTGATCTAATTGTGAAATTATGTTAAATTTAAACTCTGGTTCTTGTCATTTCTTATCGTAGATTATCAGGAGAATAGTTATGTTTAAACTAGCAGTAATAAGTGATGAAGTCTCTCAGGATTTTCAAACGGTGGTTAACGTGTTGTCGGAATATAAGCTGAACGGTGTGGAAATAAGGTCAGTTTGGGACAAGCCTCCGCAAGGGCTTAATGACGACGATATGTCCAAAATGAAAGATATACTTGGTAAATCAGGCATCGTAGTAGCGGGCATCGCCTCACCATTTTTTAAGTGTAACCTTGACAATGAGCAGGAACGCAGTGAGCATCTTGAGATATTGAAGAAGTGTATAAAACTGGCGCATTTCTTCGGCACTAAGATAGTTCGAGGCTTTACGTTCTGGAACACGGGGCAAACGGAAGCTGTCTGGGGAAAAATACTGGAATACTACCGTGAACCTGTTAAGATCGCTGAATCTGAGGGTATATTCATCGGTGTAGAAAACGAGGCTTCAACTTCAGTTTCGACAGCCAGACTATTGGCGAAGTTCATTAATGACGTAGGGTCTTCTCACATACGTGGAATCTGGGATCCAGCAAACGAAGTTTATGCTGAAGGAAGTGAAACTCCGTATCCAGACGCATACAATCGTGTGAAACCATACATGATCCACTGTCATGCCAAAGACGCCGCCCATAATGCTGAGAGTAAAACCGAATCTGTGCCGGTAGGAACAGGTGTAATAAACTGGAAAGGGCAGATAAACGACCTGCTGGAATCCAACTACAAAGGCTATCTTTCTCTGGAAACTCACTGGCGGCCAAAGAAGGTTCTGTCGGAGGATCTACTGAACCGCCCGGGAGGCTCTGCCTTCTCCGAAGCAGGCGAGGAAGCAAGTCGAATATGTCTGGATAATATTATTAATATCCTGAAAAGCCTTGGTGCTAAGTAAAAAGCCGTTTCAATTGGCAGGATCGAAGTAGTAGCAGGATTCATCCTGCGTAAGCTGAAGCATGCTACTCCAATGGCAATTCGCTAAATTGAAGCAACCTCGCTAAGTAAAAGATTTAGTTTAGTATTTTCTTGACAAGTATGTACGCCTGTTATATACTATTTCGAGATTTCTTGTGGTTTGTTTTATTAACATAACGTTTATCTTTCAATGGTGCAATTCTGAAGGAAGGATTAAAAGAATGGGAAAAGTTAGAGTTGCAATTGCAGGTGTAGGGAACTGTGCCTCGGCTCTGGTGCAAGGGGTTGAATACTATAAAAACGCAAAAGAAAATGAATCAGTACCAGGGTTAATGCATGTGAATATTGGAGACTACCACATAAAAGACATTGAGTTTGTAGCCGCCTTCGATGTGGATGAAAACAAAGTTGGGAAGGAACTTACGGAGGCGCTTCTTACCCATCCCAATAATACCATCCAATTTGCAAAGGTTCCGTCCACGAAAGTAGAAGTCCAGAGGGGTCCCACCAGGGATGGTCTTGGAAAATATTATCGGGAAACCATCCGTGAGTCTGATAAATCACCCGTTGACGTCGCAGAAATACTTAAGGAACGAAAAGCAGACGTTCTGATCAACTATCTGCCTGTGGGAAGCGAAGAAGCAGTTCAATGGTACGCAGAGCAAGCCTTGAAAGCAGGATGCGGAATGGTGAACTGTATACCAGTATTTATAGCCAAAACGAAGGAATGGCAGGAAAAGTTCCAGAAAGCGGGACTTCCAATCATCGGGGATGATATAAAATCACAGGTTGGTGCTACCATAGTACACCGTGTCCTTACGAGACTATTCAGAGATAGGGGTGTCAAGCTGATTGATACTGCTCAGTTGAACGTCGGCGGAAACATGGATTTCAAAAACATGCTTCAGGAAGAGAGACTTACTTCCAAGAGAATATCCAAAACTGACGCTGTCGTATCTCAATTAAACTACGATATGGGCGCAGAACACGTCCACATTGGTCCCAGTGATTACGTGCCGTGGCTAACAGACAGAAAATGGTGCTACATCAGCATGAGAGCCACTGCATTCGGAGACGTTCCGTTGAGTCTCGACCTAAAGCTGGAAGTCTGGGATTCTCCAAACTCCGCAGGTATAGTCATAGATGCTGTAAGATGTATTAAACTGGCTCTTGATAGAGGAATAGGCGGACCACTTATAGCGCCATCATCGTATTTCATGAAATCCCCACCAATCCAGTATTCTGACTCCGAAGCCCGTGACATGGTCGAAGCCTTTATCGCCGGTAGATAAATAATTAGCAAGTGGGTCCGGTCAGGATCCACTTGTTCTATTGTTTTGCCTTGCCTGACTATCTCTGACTGATCCTTGTGAGTATATTCCTTTTCCTTCATATATAAACCTTTATACATCCTGACCCAAATATTTACTATCAATTTCGAGGATCGGGGAGTAATATATGCTACCCATACGTGATACTATTCAATCAAAGACACCGCCAATAGTTACAGTCGGGCTAATAGTGGTTAATAGCCTTGTCTTTTTTTTCCAGTTATCTCTGGGCTATAAGCTGAATGACTTCCTTGCGGTTTTTGGGCTTGTACCAACCAGATTCATTCATCTACTGGAAAAAGGTCAGATTTTGGCTGGAATTTTGCCTTTTTTTACCTGTATGTTCCTTCACGGCGGGTGGCTTCATATAATAGGTAATATGTGGTATCTGTGGATATTCGGCGATAACGTTGAGGATCGTGTGGGACATGCCAAGTTTTTCATCTTTTACATTCTTTGTGGTTTTTTGTCGGGTCTTACACATACTCTGATGAACCCCCATTCTGGTGTGCCTACGGTTGGGGCTAGCGGTGCCATTGCAGGTGTTATGGGGGCATACATCGTCCTCTATCCGAGAGCGAAAATATGGACTTTGATACCTATATTCTTCTTTGTGCAGTTTATTGAAATACCAGCGTTTGTATTTCTTGGGTTCTGGATCATAATGCAGTTCGTAATAGGTGCTTTTTCTCATAACATGGGACCGCTCCAGGGCGGAGTCGCATGGTGGGCGCATGTTGGCGGATTTGCGGCTGGTGCAATACTTGTCCTCGTATTCAAAAAAAGAGAAAAATATATGCCCAAAAGGTATGCGGATGAATATAGACCATGGTAAAAGATGAAGGATGAAAATGGATTGGAAGATTAAAGATTAGAAGATTCTCTTAGCAAAATCTCTTAATCTTCAATCTTCTAATCGTCATTCATCCTTCCGCTTTCATCCTTTAGAATTCGGGAGGCTTGACGTTTATGTCTCTGATTTTTCAAATATTCTGGATATTTATCATGATTGCCGCTTTGACTCCTGTGATCCAAAGGCGCATGCTCGAAACAGGAAGGATGAAGCTTATCAAAAGGCTTGAAAGCAGACGCAACAGTCGTGTCATTGCTCTGATCCACAGGCAGGAAACTATGAATTTACTTGGGTTCCCTCTTATGAGATACATCAATATAGAGGATTCAGAGGAAGTGATCAGAGCCATTAATCTCACCGATGAAGACGTGCCGATTGACCTTATTTTGCATACACCGGGGGGATTAGTGCTGGCAACCGAAAGAATAGCCTGCGCGCTTAGAAGACGTAAAGGCAAAGTTACAATATTTGTTCCGCATTACGCTATGTCAGGTGGAACTCTGATAGCTCTTGCCGCAGACGAGATTGTAATGGATAAAAGCGCAGTGCTTGGCTCTGTTGACCCTCAAATCGGCGGGTATCCTGCCTCCTCGATACTGAAAGTTCTGGAAACGAAAGACAAAGATGAAATTGATGATGAGACTTACATACTGGCTGACATATCAAGAAAAGCTGTAAAGCAATTGAGGAACTGCGTCAAGGAAATACTCAGTGATAAGATGGATGAAACAAAAGCGGATGAAGTAGCGGATTTGCTTACCAGAGGTGAATGGACTCACGATTATCCTATAACTGCCGACGAAGCTAAATCAATCGGACTGTCAGTTTCAACAGAAATGCCGGAGGAAGTATATCAACTTATGAATCTTTTCCCACAGTCCGGGAACAGGCGACCATCAGTTCAATATATACCTGTTCCCTACAAAGCCAGTGAAAAAGATAGAAAAGTATCTCACAATATATGATAACAGTTAATGATGAACATTAAATAATTAATCGGGGAATAAATTGGATGTTTTTAATGGATTCCTGCTTCCGCAGGAATGACATTTTGCGTTATTTTGTCATTCCAGCGAAGGCTGGAATCCAGTTTTATTATGTTACCTGATTAATTTTTCAATGTTCATAAGGGATGCGACTACCTTGCGGTATTTTATTAATCAAAGTTAAGAAAGGCATTCAAAATTATGAGTGATCAGTTTTCAATTCAAGAAATTATCGAGATAGCTATTGAGATCGAGAAGAACGGAGAGGCGTTTTACCGAACACTTGTCGAATCGGCAAATACCGCAAGGCTTAGAGACCTGTTCAAGTACCTCTCTGAAGAAGAAAAAAAACACAAAGTCAGGTTTGAAGAAATACTGAAGTCTGTGGGCGGTTATCAAATCTCAGAGATTTACTACGCAACTGAATACATGGGCTACATGAAAGCTCTTGCTGATGAGAGAGTATTCACGAAAGACGTATTCGCACCTGACATTGTTAAAAACCTGAAATCATCAAAAGAAGCCATTGACCTTGCGATAGGCTTTGAAAAAGACTCAATTATTTTTCTTCACGAAATGCAGGATATGATAAACGATCCAGAAAAAGAAACCGTTCAAAGACTTTTAAATGAGGAAAGAGAACATATCCGCAGGTTGTCTGCAATTAAAGCGCAAGTAGTGTAATTATATTGGAGTTGCTATTATGATCTCAAAAATATAGAAGCATAGAGCAAGTAACCGAGAGGAGAAACATATAATGCCGACGATAATTGATAGTAAACCATCACCTGAATTTATTCCCGCAAATCTCACCAAAATCTACAATCGTAAAGGTTTCAGCTTTTCTGGTGAGGAGCTTGCTGATGAAAGATTTGCCGGTAAGGACGTGGCACTGACAGGACAGAACGTCGCCCGAGGCATTCCCTTCAACCTTGGTAATGCAAGGGATAACAACGTCCTGTTCCTCAAAGACTGTGAAGCAACACTCGATCTTGATGCACCGATTAAATGTCGTTACCTCGTATTTATGCACACTGCTGTAACGAAAAGGACTATGCCTGATGCGGATGGCATAACCCGTCCAGCAAGGGGAAACACAATACTTGGCGATAAGGTTGCTGAATATCAAATTATTTATGATGATGACACGGTTCAATCAGTTCCGATACTTAGACGGTTTGCCATAGGAGACATTCACAGGGATTGGGGGGACGAGTGCTTTGAGGCTGTGCCAATGTCGAAACCAATCGCTGTACCTACTACGACTGAAAGCATGAATAAGGGAACGGCACCGGCGGGTGACTGGGGATGGACTCAGACACGAGTTGGAAGTGATCCAGTAGGCAATGCGCCTGTTAGATACTGGCTTTATGCTATGGAGAACAAGAATCCTGATAAAGCAATAAAAGCGATAAAGTTCATTCCAAACGACAACACATTACTGGTAATTGGTTTATCTGTTACATCCCTCGAACAAAATCCGCTTCGCTGGGGAAGGAGACAGAAGGCAGTTATTACTGTTCCAGAAGGTGTCAGCATCGGTAACCCGGACGCATCGGGACGCTACTCTGGTCTGAGCATTGATCTTGGGCAGATTATATCCGTATCACCTAAACTTGATTATAATAACTCCAACTGGAACGAAGGATACAACAACAAATTTCCAGCAAGATCAGATAAGCAGTTCATAGTAGAATATACCGCCCATCCATCCGCAAGATTTACTGTCAACGAGAAAGTTGAGGTATCTTTTCCTGTAAAAGAGTGTCAAGGTGCTGACAACACAACTGGAACTTTCCTGATAGAGCCTTTGAATCCCACAGAGCAGGACGTTACGATAAAAATTATTGAAACTGGCAGTAAAAAGAAGGTCGCTGTAAAACTACACATTCACGGTGAAGCAGGTGAATATTTACCACCGATGGATCGTCATCGAATACCAAATCCATACTGGTTTGAGGATTACAGCCCTGACTTTCTCGCTGGAGGCATCCATTTTTGCTCATACATAGACGGCGAAACCAGAATCAAACTCCCGTTGGGGAACGTCTACGTTGAAGTCTCAAAGGGTTTTGAAATCAAACCGATCCGAAAGGTATGCAACATCACACCTGAAACTAAGGAAATAGTCATTGAGATTGAGCATGTCTTACCCTGGCGTGATAAGGGATGGGTTTCAGCGGATACACACGTCCATTTCCTTTCACCACCGACCGCCCTTCTGGAAGGCGCTGGTGAAGGCGTCAATATAGTCAATCTTCTGGCAAGCCAATGGGGTGAACTATTTACAAATATCGGTGATTTTGACGGTAAGACTACTTTTGGCAGTAAGGAAGCGGGCGGAGATGGTGAGTATATGGTGCGTGTCGGCACAGAGAACCGTCAGCACGTATTGGGACATATATCCCTTATAGGCTACAATGACAGGATCATTACTCCATTAACCACAGGCGGACCTGATGAATCTGCTCTTGGCGATGCTATTGAAGTCACGTTATCCCAATGGGCGAAGCAGTGCAAGGAACAGGGAGGAATTGTCGTTTTACCACATTTCCCGAACCCGCGCAGTGAACACGCCGCATCCATAGTGCTTGAAAGGATAGATGCTGTTGAAATGACTTCATGGGGTGATTTATATTCAGGCATCAACCCATATTCACTGTCAGACTGGTATCGCTACCTCAACTGCGGTTACTTTGTCGCCGCTGTCGGTGGAACTGATAAGATGAGCGCAACAACAGCAGTTGGAACTGTCAGAACTTATGCACAGGTCGAGGGTGGAGAATTCACTTATGACACATGGAAAGATGCTGTAAGAAAAGGACAGACGTTTGCTACTTACGGACCTTTGATGGAATTCTGGGTTGAAGGAAAACCGATGGGTAGCAGGATGGAACTTCCCGCAACAGGCGGAACTCTTGATGTAGAATGGCACGTTGCATCAGTCACAGTGCCTTTCACAAAAATTGAGCTAGTAGTGAACGGTGAAACAAGGAACGTTGTTAATATATCAGCCGATCAGCAAGAAGCGGTTGGTTCTTTTTCCGTAAAGGTTGATAAGAGTAGCTGGGTCGCCCTGAGAGTTAGAGGAAGCTATCCTGACAAGCGTGAAGCGATACTTGCCCACAGTAGCCCTGTGGTGGTAAATGTTGAAGGAACAGAATTCTTTGCCGCCGCTGATGCTATAACCATCCTTGAGCAGATCGAGGGTGCAATGGCATTCATAGACACCGTAGCAACACAAGCGGAAGCGAAAGCATATAAGGCTATAAAGATGACCCTTACATCAGCGCATAGAGCATTACACAATCGTTTGCATAACAGGGGGGTATATCATGACCATACGCCTATGGACGAACATGATCACCCTGATCACAAACGATAAAATTAGTAATTAAATGCAATCGCTAAAAGTCGTTTTATAACCGTTGACACTGTTGTTATGCCATGATAAAATTTAGTATTCGTGATTAAATAACTTCCCTATTTTGAGATACTTAGATATATGACTTATTTAATCAAATCCCCCTTCTCCCCTTTAGCTAAAGGGGGAATTAGCCTAAACTCCCCTCTTGAGAGGGGTCCGGGGGTGTGTTTCCTATAAGGTAGGATCATAAATATTAAGAAATAAACACAGAGACACTGAGGCACTGGGAGGAAGACAATGTTTGAAACAGGAACTTTCATATTGGCGGCTCTTCTAACTATACCAAATGGATTAGGTGTAAACATACACTTCACAGGTGAGCCACATGACCTTGAATTGATTGCCGAAGGCGGTTTCAAGTTCATCAGGATGGATTTTGCATGGGGGGCTATTGAAAGAGAAAAAGGTATTTATAACTTTGAGAAGTCAGGCTACGATGCGCTGACTGAGGGATGTCTAAAACGAGGTATCCATCCACTGTATATACTGGATTACAGCAATAGGCTTTATGAGGAAAGCAACTCTATACGTACAGTGGAAGGACGTGAAGCCTTTGCTAAATTTGCTGAGTCAGCGGTCAAAAGATACGAAGGAAAAGAAATTCTCTGGGAGATATGGAATGAGCCGAACCTGAAACAATTCTGGAATCCTCAGCCAAGTGTTGACGATTACACCGCATTGGTTGAAACAACGATTTCTCGCATTAAGAAGGCTGTTCCGTCTGCGGTAGTTGTCGCACCTGCTACGTCTGGCATACCTATGGATTGGCTGGAGGCGTGCTTCAAGAAGGGAATGCTTGATTGGATTGACGCTTTGACGGTACACCCATACCGCACACCTGCACCAGAGACAGTCATCAAAGACTACGAAAAATTAAGGGAACTGGTTAAGCGTTACGCTCCAGAAGGTAAGGATATACCTATAATCTCAGGCGAATGGGGCTATTCGATTATAAACTGGGACAAAAATCACATATCAGAAGAACAACAAGCTCAGTATCTTGTTCGTATGTTCCTAATCAATCTCTATCAGAATATTCCCGTAAGCATCTGGTACGACTGGAAGGACGATGGAGTTGACCCAAACGAGAGAGAGCATCATTTTGGCACCATGACCAACGACCTTAACCCAAAGAAAGCCTACCTTGCAATGAAAGCTCTTGCTGATAAGCTTAATGGTTATTCCATAATTGAAAGGCTTGATTTCGGCAATGATGAAGATTTCGCTTTGAGGCTCAAGAAGGGAGAAAGCGAAGCAATAGCACTCTGGACGATGGGCGAGAACCTGTCTCGTGAGGTAGAGATACCGGTTAAAGATCGGGAAGGTTTGATGTATGATATGTACGGTGAACAGATGTCAATCTCATGGCATGGGCAAAAGATAAGGTTGTCTCAAAGTCCAGAATACCTGATCTTTAGTCGTTGATAATTGGTTGGACTACAAACCTTTGTAGAGGTGAGGTAACCTCGCCTCTACAAAACCGCATAAATACTTAATATTTCAAAAAACTGCAAAAGTATAGTTAATTACAAATCCTTACCTATACATTTTAGGTTACTTTATAGCCAAAAGAATGGAGGTGCAATATATGGAATTTATGGAAGTTGTTTCCAAAAGGAGAAGTATAAGAAAATATAAATCAAATCCTGTTTTGGATGCAGATATTGAATACATTCTTGAAACGGCAAGGCTGGCACCATCCTGGGCAAACAGCCAATGCTGGAAATTTATCGTCGTCAAAGATAAGAAGATCAAAGAAGAACTGGCATCAGCAGGCAATAGCTGGATAATACATGCGCCTGTCATAATAGCCGCCTGCGCAGACCCGTCAAAACCAGGGACAAAAGGCGATCAGCCATATTACATGCTCGATATTGGTATCGCTATGGAACACGTAATGTTAGCGGCGGCGGATAAAGGGCTTGGAACCTGCTGGATAGGGGCTTTTGACGAAGCTACTGCGAAAAAGGCTCTCGGTGTGCCAGATAATATGAGAGTGGTGGCATTAACACCGCTAGGGCATCCAAACGAGGCGCCGGGCCCCAGACCAAGAAAGTTATTGAAAGATATAATGTGCGTTGATAAATACGAATAAAGGAGATGATTATGTTACTTGAAAACCCTTTTAAGATCGAGGGGAAATGGTACAAAGGCAATCTTCATACTCACACAACAAACTCTGATGGCGCATGGTCTCCAGATCGGGTAGTTGATGAGTATATAACAAATGGCTATGACTTTTTATTCATAACCGATCATGGAAAGGTGACTAACGTTTCTGGACTTTCAAGAAACGGATTTTTGGTCTTGAACGGTGAGGAATTTGGTGTTCGAGGTTCCGAGCTTGGATACCATTATCATATCGTTGCACTGAATCTGAAAAAGACTATATCAGAACAGTTCGCATCCGATGCTCAGGGTCTAATTGATGCTATTAAATCAGAAGGCGCTGAAGCTGTTATCGCTCATCCATATTGGTCTGGCTTGACTGTCAATGACATAATGAATCTTGAAGGTTATATCGGGATAGAGATATATAACAGCACTTGCTTTTTTTGCATAGCTAAGGGACATTCAGTTATTCATTGGGATGAATTGCTTGGTAGAGGAAAGCTGACGTGGGGAATCGCTGTGGATGATACACATCAGCATTTTAATAATCACCGTCCTATTGACATCTGCAACGCATGGATAATGGCAAAAATGCCTGAATTAACAGAAGATAACGTTATGAATGCAATAAAGTCAGGCTATTTTTACTCCAGCAATGGCCCTTGTATAAATGACATATCAATACAGGATGAAAAAATATCCGTATCAACCTCCGAAGTGAAAATTATAAACTTCATTGCGAATGCTCATAACGGTGAAAGCTTCACGGCAAAGGAGACAGGACCACTCACAGGAGCGGAATACAAAATGAGAGGGAATGAACGCTATATTCGTATAGAGTGTTTTGATGAAAGCGGAAGAACCGCATGGAGTAATCCCATCGCAACCAATTTTTGATATGCCAAAACAAGATAGATATTGGAAATACTTTGACGAAGCATGGAAGAAAGTCATAGAAAGGCTTTTCCCGCACTTTCTCAGATTCTTTGTACCTGAACTTTACCACGATATAGATTTCTCTCGTGAACCTTCATTTCTTGATAAGGAAATGGAACAATTATCGAAAGAGAGTATTAAGGGCGCAAAGTACGTTGATAAGCTTGCAAAAGTCTATCTTAAAGATGGTAGCGAACAATGGATACTTGTTCACATAGAGGTACAGGGTTATCCTGACGAGGATTTTCCACTCAGGATGTTTCGATACTTCTACCGTATATTTGATAGATATGGTAAGAGAATCGTAAGCATGGCGCTGATGACTGGTTCAGATAAGGGTAATCCTACAAGTAAGTATGAGCTTAGAGCTTATGGCAGTGGGGTGACATTTGATTACCTTTCATTCAGGCTGATGGATTACGATAGAACTCAACTGGAGAATGATGATAACCCGATAGCAACGATAATTTTAACGTGTCAAGATAAAGAGATTGCAAAGCAAAAAGGAAAAGCCTTTGACATCAAGCGACGTCTGATAAGAAACCTTTTTAGTAAAGGATATGACAAAGATGCGATATTAGCATCACTTGAGTTTATAGATTGGACAATAGTGTTAAGTGAAAATGATGAAAAGATATTATTGCAGGAATTAAAGCAAACAGAGGAGGTGAAAAAAATGCCTTATGTAATGAGTTTTGAAAGGATCGCAAAGAAAGAAGGGCGAAAGGAAGGACGAAAAGAAGGTCTGAAAGAAGGCAGGGAAGAAGGCAGGGAAGAAGGTAGGGAAGAAGGCAGGGAAGAAGGATTACAACAAGGTTCATTATTAACACTCAAGGAGATTATATTAGAAGACCTGAATGAAAGGTTCGGTAGGATACCAGCAGAAATTCCTGATATTTTAAATCAGATAACAGATAAAGACAGGTTAAAGATGCTTCACCGTCTTGCGATAAAATGCGTATCACTTGAAGAGTATGTACAGATGTTGCATGAAAGAATGTGAATCATAACGTTCTGTGTTAGTATTTTAAGGTTGTCAGTTTCAGATTTCCTGCCAGAATAATGTTTTAAACAATAGCTGTTCTATCAGGCTCTTTGATGGAGTTGATGCAATTGAGAACGAAAAAACGTCGAGGAGTTTTTGAGGTTACTATGGGGCAGATCATAGCGTCTATGCTTATGGCTACCTTTGCCTTAACAGTTGTTTTTTATGTTGGTGTTCACGTTGGTAAAAAAAGAGTGATTACAGCAGAACAAGAATCGCAAAAGCTAGAGGAAGCGAAAGCAAATTTAAAAATCAAAACAGATAACTCGCCAAAAGTCACTTCAGATTTACAGAAGCAACCACCGGAGGTTATAAAATCAGCAGTAGAAAGGCTTAAAGTAGTTACAGCTAAACAAGATACGGATCAGAAACCAAAACAGGAAACGGATAATCAACCTGCGAAAATATATAAAGAGCCCTCATCAAAAGTTACTCAAAGTCAGACTGTGAAAGAACCCGAAGTTTCAAAAAAATCGAGATATACAGTCAAAGTAGGCACTTTTAGCTCTTATGAAAACGCAAAAAAACTTTCTGATTCTCTTGAGTCATCTGGTTACGAACCACAATTGATAAAGGGTTCTAATCAAGGAGATACTTTTTATCACGTGACTGTTGGAGATTTTGATAGCATAGATAAGGCGAAACAATACGGTGACACATTGCGTGAGAAACTGCCATATATAAACGATTACGTTATCAGAACCTACAATTCTAATGAACAGTAAATGGCTTTTTCACTAAGTTATATTGACAAATACACTTAAAGTATGGAAAATATTAGGGAGGACCTTAAAATGGCAATTTTGGAAATTGATAAAGACATGATGCTGGAGATTTTTAGTATAAAGGAGAATGTAAAAAAGAGTGTTTATGCTGTTATGGAGAACAGATTGACCGCCGCTCATCTGGCTTCTGACGTGTTTGTGCTTCTGGAAAGGCTAGATGAGATTGAAATCCAGGTGATTGGTGAACCAATTGTTCAGGAAGTTCCACCGATAGAACAGACACAAGTTACACCACCGGAAACGCCTGTAGAGGAACAAGAGCCTGCACCAGCAGAACAACCACAGCCTGAACAGAATCAAGGGCAGTAATTCTTTTGTAATCACTAAAAAATAGGACACAGATAAAGCGGATTGGACGGATGTTCGCTGATTCCTATCTGCGTAAATCTGTGTTTATTAGTGTGCTATTCCTGATTTAATCTGTTGGCTTTTCTTGGTTGCACCTATCATAGGTGGAATCATAGCCGCTATTGTCTGGAAAGGCTTATTTGAACCAAAAGAAGGCGAATAAAGCTATCACAACGTAGGGAAGCACCTGTGTGTGTTTCCCGAATTATATCAGGTTGAAAAAGAGGCTAAGTGGTATGAAACGGAATTCACTACCAGATAAAAAACTGGATAAGCAAGACATAAAAAGGATTATAAAAGAACATAAATACATTTTGGATAAATATAAAGTGCGATCCATTGGGCTTTTTGGTTCTTATGTAAGGAGTACGCAAAGAGAAGATAGCGATATTGACCTGCTTGTAGAGTTTGAGGAGAATACTTATAATAACTTCATAAATCTGATATTTGAATTAGAGGATTTATTTAAAAAAGAGGTAACTGTTGTCAGTGAAAGGGATTTATCCCCTTATATTCTCCCTTATGTATTTAAGGAATTTGAGCAGATTGAAAGATGATAACGTTTTAATATTGAAAGGAAAATGGATTGGAGAAAGTAGTAACAAAAATAACTTTTCTAGGCACAGCGGCATGTGTACCAACAGCAGGTCACGACACAGCCAGTTTTATCATTAACTGCAAACATCTGGTTGACGTGGGATGGTACTCAGCCATCAAGATGCTCAACTATGGATTCGGTCCGCTTGATATGGAAACGGTTTTTATTTCACATTGCCACCACGATCATTACATGGGACTTCCGCAAATCCTATTCTACCTCACTATGCAGGGGAACCAGCGCCCTGAAAGATTACCTATTAAAATTGTGGGGCCTGAAGCAGATATTCAACGAGTCGTTGATCTGGCATACTCTCTTTTGCAGGTAGAGCGTTTCCCTGAGTTGAATTTTACGTTTGAAGTAATACCTGTTTTGCCAGGAGAATCGTTAGATCTAAGTGAGTTGCACGTTGACACCTGTGAAACGATCCATCCCGTGCAGGGATTATGCTATAAATTTACAGACAAACGGACTCAATCTTCATTTGTCTATACCGGAGACACAGCTTTTCATCCTCCAATAGCTAAACATGCACAAGGCGCATCTCTACTCATTCACGAAGCATCCCATGGTCCCAACACTAGCTCAGATCGCTATGCACATTCCGGCTCATTGGAAGCCGCTAAGATCGCTCAACTAGCGAATATTCAATGGCTTGCGTTAATACACTGTCCAGAATCGCTTATACAAAAGGCATTAGACGTTGCACGGCAGATAGTTCCAGACACATTCCTGCCTGAAGACGGTCAAACCATAGAGATACCATAGTCTTAAACCAATAGGTTGTTTCTGAACAAGCTAGTCGGCTTGTTTTACCAATAGAGCCTATACTTTCTTATATTTCTCTAATGTAATTATCATATCTCTATCCAGTGCATAGATTTCATCGTAAAAAGCTTCTTTATATGTTCCGGGTCCTTTACTGAATCTGGCGGCAAGCTCACCTGCAATACCAAAGCAAACTAACGCCGCAGTTGCCGCAAGCGCATAATCTTCCTCCACTGCCGCAAAACAGCCAATAACGGATGATGCCATACAACCAGTGCCGACAATCGAACCCATCATCGTATGTCCGTTGTCAATTAAGTAGGTATCTTTTCCATTTGAGACTATATCCTGCACACCCGTTATAACCACTGTAGCATTTTTTTCTTTGGCAAGCCTTGTTGCAATGTCAACCAGATTACCTTCTACACTCATTGCCTCGACACCCTTAACGATTGCGTTAACCCCGGCCAAAACACCAATCTCTGCGGAATTTCCTTTGATAATATCAACCTTCACTTCACTAATTATTTTGTTGGCACTTTCTGTCCTTAAAGCAGTCGCTCCAACACCAACTGCATCAAGTAAAACGGGAATACTTATCTGGTTGGCTTTTTTTCCCGCCGTTATCATTGACTCAATCAGTTCAGGAGTGAGAGTTCCTATGTTTAAGACTAACGCAGATGCGATAGAGGTCATATCAGACGACTCCTCAATTGCGTGTGCCATTACAGGCAAAGCTCCTACTGTTCGTGTTATGTTTGCGCAGTCATAAATTGTAACCCAGTTTGTAATATGATGTATTAATGGCTTTTGCTCTTTTATTCTATCAAGCAATTCATATACTTCTGCCACTCTTAACCTCCATTCTTTTTAAATCAATTATATTGTTTTCTCTTGATTTATCAATATCATTCCATATTTTTAATAAATTCGTGCGCAGTATCAGCTACTTTATAGCCATAATTTGTGTAGAATAGCAATGCACGGAAGTTATTCCAATCGGTGCTTATAACTGTGTTTTTATAACCGATTTTGTGCATTTCCCAGAGATTTCTTTGTAATAAGTAGCGTCCCAACCCTTTTCCCTGATCACTTTCCTCAATGCCAAGCCCTGTTATGAATACCCAATCCTGTGCCTCCCTTGCTCGATTACATTCACCGGCGGATTCTGAATCGCACTGACCGATTTCTTTTCCATCACGGTAAGCCTTTACTTTCAATTTTGGCAGAACCGCACGACTGCCTTGAAACTCGACGGTAATGTCTAGACTTTTATCTGTCAAGACAGGTTCGTCAACGTGGTACGCAGGCTGATCCATGAATATCTCTCCGCCGCTCATCTGATAGCCATTCATTCCAAATAGACCATGTATGTGACCGAGTTTATCAGATAACAGAGCATATCCCAGATGATAAAACCGATAGCCGCAATGATCGTAAATGTATAGAATTCGAAAGGCTTTGATCTGTTTTACACCGAAATCCAGTAGATATTTTTCAGATTCCTTCAGTATCACCTGACCGACAGAACGTTGCCCGGATTTGTATGTCAGAAAACGTATAAATCCCTTTTGCTCCCTGTTACCATTATATTCTGTCTCTGCTATGGCAATGTCTGAGAAACCAAGTATAACGCCATTATCTTCGCATACAATTAACTTTTCAGAATGTATGTCCTCTGAGTATCCTTTATAGCTTGTTTTCTGGTGAGCGAAACCATCTTCAAATTCGTCTTGAGATACAGAGTAATAATTCGGTATACCGACGATCTGATCATTATACGTTTGTGTTAGTCTCGGTGCTTCTGCAACGTCCCAATATTTTAGATTCATTATTGTAACCTCACACTTACAAATTCTTAAATGCCCGCTTTGAAGCGTAGAGCATATTTTGCAGTCATTTCGATGTACTTCCTGCCGTATTCCTTCGTCTCGCAAATATCCGTCCCTTCGTGCAGTTCGTTCCACGTTTCGACCATGACTATACTTGGGCGTTTATCTTTGGCAAACAAAGATTCCCATGCTCGTTCATAGAATTTGCCGTTTTCACGGTCTACAACTAGCGGTTGCCGTCCGGGAACTGCGTGGTGATCGTAACCAGGTCCCAGCGCAAGAACATCATGCCACTTCGGACCCAATGCGCCGCCCCATGCGTAAGTTGCATCAGCCTTCCCCTGCCACGAGACTTCTTTCACAATGTATGGGCGACAGGCGAAATCCTTCTCAAAGGATTCGTAGACGTAATCAAGAGCAGAAGGATCCTGCTTCGCCGCAAACGCCGCCGAGTAAAGAAGTATAATCGGATGGCAGTCAATCATAGCCCACATTCGTGGAGGTATCAGCGAGAAATAGTCACGGATCGTGTTATATAACCATTGCTTACCTTCAAGAGTAGTCAGATCAACGTGCTTGCTTTCTTGATTATGTTGCAGTGTGCTTGTATCGTAGAATAAACCTATCTTTGGGGGAGACTCCCCTGCATCAGCGAGTATATCGTAAGCTTCAACCATCCTGGGTATGCCCTGAAAACTCCATGAGTCGTACCCCGGCACTCCCCAGTAAACGGGTGCAATGAAGTCAATGCCTGCTGACGTGACATCGCGCATCTCTTTTGCCCACCATTGTGATGACGAGTAGCTGAAGTCGTTCTCAGATATGGGATGGTCTACGAGAGCGTCACTGCCGTCAGAGTTGATGAAATGCTCTTTTGTATAAATATTATACCAGTAAAAGAAATATGTCCCTACAATAGGCTGTCCCTGCCGAAAGCTCTTTGCTCCAGCGAAATCGTCCTTTGTAAGGTTGACGTAAGTACCGGGTGGTGACGGAAAAACAGACATACAAAGGGTAAGTAAAGCGTGTAAAATCATATTAACCTCCGATCACTTTCAGTTTCATTTATGTTGATAAGGTACTCTAACATCGGATTCTGATTTTAATTATACACTTTTGCTTAACCAAGTCAATGGTAAAAAACCTTTGATAACCTGTAATGTCAGTTGATTTTGCTGAACGATGTGGTGTATAATATACCTGAAACTTAACAAGAGTTTGAAAAATCTATCAAATCTATTTTGAATGAATCAGATAATTCTGGAGAAATTTCTTTTACAATGATAAAATCACTATAAAAAAATGATAATAGATACACATGCACATTTACAGATGAAGGACTATAATTCAGACAGAGATGCTGTCCTGAAAAGAGCAAAGGAAGCAGGTGTTGACTACATAATCAATGCCAGTTTTGACTTGCCATCGAGTCAGCAGGCTGTTAAACTAGCAGAAGAACATGAAAATCTCTTTGCGTCGGTAGGCGTACATCCCCACGATGCAAAGACACTGGACGATAGGGCTTTTGATGCTCTGCGTGATTTTGCCAAACATCCAAAAGTCGTTGCCATAGGCGAGATCGGTCTGGATTATTACAGGGATTTATCACCTCGTCCACTTCAAAGAATAGTATTCGAAAGGCAAATGCTATTAGCTCAGAAGGTAGGATTGCCGATAATCATTCATAATCGTGATTCCCATGATGACATGCTTGCGATATTAAAGAAAAACTTAAACGGCATGAGTGGAGTTATGCACTGCTTTTCAGGTGATCAGGATTTCGCTGATCAGTGTCTCGAAATGGGTTTATATATCTCTTTTGCTGGTCCTGTGACGTATCCAAATGCTTTGGTGCTTCAAAAAGTTGCAGGAAACATCCCTGACGACAGGTTCTTTATTGAGACAGATTGCCCTTATCTTTCTCCCCAGTTTATGCGTGGAAAACGCAATGAGCCATCATACATAAAAGCCATCGCAAAAAAGATAGCAGAGATCAGGCATACAACGTTCCCTGAAATCAGCCGCATAAGTAGTTCTAACACCATAAACTTTTTCAAAATTGGATAACATGAAAATAGGATACGACACATACAAAATATTCTTAGATGAACTCCTAAAGGCATTAAAAGATGACTTTGGAGAAGGTATCATTCTGTCCTTTGCATTATTCGGTTCAGTTGCTCGTGGTGAAGCCAGACCTGACAGCGATATAGATTTGCTGATAGTGCATAAACCGATTGATTTTGATCCTATTGGACGGCTTGTTAAACTTTTACTCGGTAAGGTCTATGAAAATGATGAGTACAAAAGATTACAATCACTCGGATTAAGTGCAGACCCTTATCCTATCTTTATGACGGAGAAGGATCTATATGAAAGACCATTAATTTTGCTAGACATACAGGATCATGGTATAGTCATCTATGATAATGGTACATTAAATAAACGCTTTATATCTCTTAGGAAAAGACTTAACGAATTAGGTTCTAAAAAAATTGCCTTAAATGATGGAACTTGGTATTGGGATATAAAACCTGATTGGAAACCGGGTGAGGTGATCGAATTGTGACGAATTCAGATGCATACGAAAAACTAATCATAATGGCAAAGATAAGTTTTCGTGATTTAATTACCTCCTATGAAAATAACGAATGGAATGCTGTAATAAGGCGTGCTCAAGAAGTCGTTGAATTATATCTTAAAGCAATGTTAAAGATGATGTGCATTGAATACCCTAAAAGTCATGATGTTGGCAAATTATTTATAAGTGCTAGTTTAGATAAAGGAATTTACATTGATCCGAGTGACTTCATCAGGATAGAAGCATTATCAAAGGATCTTGCTGAAAAGCGTAGTCCATCTTTCTATATGGAAGTGATATATACGCAACAAAACGCTGAAAAAGCAAAAGCTGATGCAGAATTCGTCATGAATTTTGCGGAATCATTGTCAAAAAAATTAAGAACAGGCTAATCGTTAGATTTATTGAGATTGATTACCAACGTATTCAGACACTACAAATTGAGATGGAACAAGCTAAGATTAAATAAACTACGATGCTGGTGCTACTGCATTAAATAACATAATCGCTATGCTAGAGGAAAGGGAGGGAAAAGATGGCTAACATAGAAACTGATGCCCAAGTATGGTATGATAAAGGAGTGACATTATTTGAAAAAGGATATTATGAAGAAGCAACCAAAGCATTTATACAGGCAATAATGATTAATCCTGATTATGCAGAAGCATACTACAATCTAGGTGTAGTTTATAGTCGCTTTGATTGTTATCAAGAAGAGGTTGAAGCTTATAAGCAAGCTATAAGAATTAATCCTAATCATGCAGAAGCATACAATAATCTAGGTGTAGCTTATGCGGACCTTAATCGTTATGAAGAAGCTGTTGAAGCTTATAAGCAAGCTATAAGAATTGATCCTAACCATGCAGAAGCGTACTATAATCTAGGTGGAGTTTATCTTAAACTTAATCGTTATGAAGAAGCGGTTGAATCTCTTAAACGAGCTATACAAATAAATCCTAATGATGCTGATGCGCGTAGAAGTTTGGATATGGCTAATATCGAACTTAGAAAGAATCAGCAATCAACAATTTCACCAATCATTATCAGGTATGCTGGCTTCTGGAAAAGAGTTGTAGCGTTGTGGGTGATAATATAATTTTCCTACCTATTACTTCATTTATAAGTCAAGGGTTATTAGAAAATGATGATATAGTTACTAGGATATTTTTTGGTTATATATTATTTCCATTATTATGGTGGTTATATTTTGCACTTATGGAAAGCTCATCAAAACAAGCAACTTTAGGTAAAATGTTATTGGGAATTATTGTTACTGATCTTAATAACAATAGAATATCATTTGGTAAAGCATCTGGAAGATATTGGGGTAAATTAATCTCAATCATAATACTTGGTATAGGGTTTATTATGGCTGGAACTACCAGTAAGAAACAAGCCCTTCATGATAAGATGGCAGGTACACTGGTTATTATAAAATCACCGGAGAAACAATTATGATTAACAATAGACAGACGTAACCACTGGCTATGGGAAGCTTCGTGTAACATGGTTAAAGGGAGTATTAGATACCCTCTATATATCTCTAATCCGTGTAAATCCGTGTTAATCGGTGGCTAAATTTCTCAGAAAGTGTTATCTTGATTATGGACCATACAGATTTATTTATTGGAATATTATGGAAACTGGAATTGGATACGGAACTTACAAAGCGTTTTTAGATGAACTTCTAAAGGCATTGAATGATGACTTTGGAGAAGGGATTATTCTGTCCTTTGCACTATTCGGTTCAGTTGCTCGTGGGAAAGCCAGACCCGACAGCGATATTGATCTTCTGATCGTTCACAAACCAGTTGAATTTAGTCCAATGGGAAGATTTGTTGAGCTTTTACTTTATAAAGTAAATAAAACTGATGAATACAAAAGGTTACAAAAAAAAGGATTCAGTGCAGATCCTTATCCTATTTTTATGACAGAGAATGACCTATATGAAAGACCATTGATCTTACTGGATATATTGGATCATGGAATAGTTATCTATGATAGTGGGGTATTAGAAAAACGTTTTGTATCTCTTAAACAACGTTTACATGAATTAGGTTCTAAAAGAATTACTTTAGAAGATGGAACTTGGTACTGGATTCTTAAGCCCAATTGGAAACCTGGGGAAGTGATCGAATTATGAATAACTTTGATCTTAGCCAAAAACTACTTTCAGAGGCAAGAGAGTGTTACGAAAATATGCTTAATTCTTATGGAAAGAGTTCATGGAATATGGTAATTAGACGCGCTCAGGAAGTGGTTGAGTTATCTATTAAGGCACTTTTGAAAATTATGGGTGTGGAATACCCAAAGAGCCATGATGTTGGTGAAGTTTTTGAATTAACTTGTATACAAAATGGTATTATGGTTGAAAATACGGATTTAATTAGGATTAAGCAAATATCTTATGAATTAGCCAAAGATCGTAGTCCTGCATTTTACATAGAAAAGATATATAACAAAGAAGAGGCTGAAAAAGCAAAAGTAGATGCAGAATTTGTCATGAATTTTGCAGAATTATTGTCAACTAAATTAAAAGCGGGTCTATAAAACCGACCTGTAAGTTGTTTAAAGAGAGGGAGTGAAAAATGTCTAAAAAGTATTCTTTGGGTATAGACTTTGGCACAGAATCAGGTAGAGCGTTATTGGTTGACGTCAGCACAGGCGAGGAAGTCGCAACGTCTGTCTACAAATACAAGGACGGTGTTCTGGATGAATACCTGCCGGATGGGGAGACAAAACTCAGTCACGACTGGGCTTTGCAAAACCCGAAGGATTACATCAGAGTTTTCAAAAAAACCATTCCCGAAGTCCTTAACATAGCAAAGGTGAAGCCAGAGAACGTAATCGGTGTCGGTATAGACTTCACCGCCTGCACTATGCTACCCATTGACAAGAATGGAACTCCATTGTGTATGCTGGATGAATACAAAAAGGAGCCAAACGCATGGGTTAAGCTCTGGAAACATCACGCTGCCCAACCGCAGGCTAATAAGATAAACGCTGTCGGCAAACAACGAAACGAGGACTGGGTGCCAAGATACGGTGGAAGGTACTCATCCGAATGGTTCTTCTCAAAGGCACTACAAACACTTGAGGAAGCACCACACGTCTACGAAGCAACTGACAGATTTTTAGAAGCGGCTGACTGGGTTATTCTTCAACTCACAGGTGAGGAAAAAAGAAACGCCTGTACCGCTGGATACAAAGCAATGTGGGATAAAAGATTGGGATACCCAAGCAAGGAATTCTTCAAAGCACTGAATCCAAAGATGGAAAACATCATTGAAGAGAAGATGTCCACAATGATCTATCCTGCTGGAACGAAGGCTGGCGAGATCACTGCCGAGATGGCTAAGTTGACTGGTCTGAAACAGGGAACAGCCGTTGCAGTAGGGAACGTTGACGCTCACGTTGCTGTTCCCGCCGCTACCGTTGTTGATGCCCGTAAGATGGTTATGATCATGGGAACGTCCATTTGTCACATGTTTATGGAAAATGAGAAAGTCTATGTTGACGGTATGTGCGGAGTTGTGGAGGACGGCATACTTGCCGGATTCTATGGCTACGAGGCAGGTCAGTCAGCAGTCGGGGACATATTCGCATGGTTCGTCAACACCTGCGTTCCACCTGAATACTTTGATGAGGCAAAGAAGAAAAAATTAGACATTCACAACCTTCTCGTAGAAAAAGCACAAATATTGAAACCGGGAGAAAGTGGGCTTCTTGCACTCGATTGGTGGAACGGTAACAGATCAGTTCTCGTTGATGCGGATTTAACAGGTCTGCTAATGGGCGCAACGCTAAACACAAAACCAGAGGAGATATATAGAGCACTGATAGAAGCAACCGCATTCGGAACAAACAAGATAATCAAGTCTTTTGAAGATAAAGGCTTGAAGATAGATGAGCTTTACGGTTGCGGTGGTTTGCCAAAGAATAAACTGCTAATGCGGATATACTCTGACGTAACGGGTAAAGAGATTCTGGTTGCGGAGTCTGGTCAAGCATCTGCACTTGGTTCAGCTATGTTCGGCGCAGTAGCCGCAGGTAGCAAGAATGGCGGTTACGACAACATCAACGATTCCGCAAAAAAGATGGCAAGAGTCAAAGACGAAACTTTTAAACCCAATAAAGCGAATCACGGAGTATACAAAAAACTATACGCTGAATATGAAATTCTGCATGACTACTTCGGCAGAGGTGCAAACGACGTTATGAAACGCCTGAAGAAGATAAAAACTGAAGCGTAGATATTGGATACAGGATACTAGATGCAAGTCTATTATCCTGTATTTACGCAGGATTGAGGTTATAAAGAGGAAATAAGCTATGTTTAATCAATTATCTGGATCACAAAATGCAGGTATTCAAGAAATTCTTGAACGCTATTGCATTTTTCACCAGCAAGCTACAGGTAGAATAATAGATAATGAAATTGACTTGATGAAGTTTAACAAAATAATCGGGTAATGAAACTGAGTGACGTTTTACATATATTGAAGCGTTTTAAATCCCCCCTTCCCCCCTTTTCCAAAACTAATCTTTACCCATAAGTTTGCAAAACCCTATGGATAAAGGATTTACAATTCCCCCTTTGAAAAAGGGGGAACAGTTAGTCTTTCTCCCATAGGGCTTTGTGGACTTATGGGTAAGGATTAGTTTTCCAAAGGGGGATTTAAGACCTTTTGCCTAATATGAACTCCAATCTGTTTATTCCCCGATTAATTATTAAAACTTCATTCAAAGGGGGAATTGCTTCTCCCCTTTAAATGAAATTTGAAAAATTGATCGGGTCATAAATTAGCTTTTCCAAACTTTAACCCTTTAAGGGCATTATACATTATCCTAATAAAAGACATAACACTCAAAAAAGGATAACGCAAATGCCCAAACTATATGGTTACCCCCAAAGTCAAGACCAAAAATAGACCAAAATAAGGTGGATCATTATCCATCTGTAGCTCTTTGACAATCATAATAGACCTGAGTTGGTGTCCTGTAATCAA
>Ga0315274_10001461_pt1 | contig 36229 bp, 42 predicted proteins | sample YL17G02_20_MG_FD_203700 | JGI IMG/M metagenome (GOLD analysis project Ga0315274, IMG submission 203700) | Sediment microbial communities from Yellowstone Lake, YNP, Wyoming, USA - YL17G02_20 | ecosystem: Environmental > Aquatic > Freshwater > Lake > Sediment | place: USA: Wyoming | collected...
GGGAGATCGCCCTGGAGAAGCTGATGGCGGCGCACCGGGCGCTGGAGGCCGCGGGCGATCTGATCGTGCGGGGGCCGGCGGGGGACACGGTGGCGGCGAAGATCACGGCGCTGGTCGCGATCCTGCGGGCGGCGTTGGCGGAACGGGATGAGCTGCGGGCATTGGTAGCAGCGGATACGGCGAAAATGCTGGAGATGATGGGGAGAAGGTCATGATAGGCGATATACGGGGCCTCTTGGGTGAGATCGGCACGTGCATGAGCGCGATCGAGGCGAAGAAGGCGGCGGACATCGAGGAGACCCTCCAGCAGGGCGTGTGCCCGCGCTGTGGGGTGCGCGTGGCCGCGGCGCAGCACCAGGGGTTCATCGAGGTGGACCAGGGGCTGACGGAGCGCCTCATCGCGACGTGCGCGGCGGGCCATGAGTGGGCGGTGAAGGATCCCCATTTTCGGTGGGAGGAGATGTGATGACGGAACCATTGCGGCGGGTCGAACGGTGGGACGCCGCCACCCAGGCGTGGGTGGTCGTGCCGTTGCAGGCGTTGCACAACGGGGATCGCTTCCGGCTCTGGGAGGCCACCGGCGAGCGGGTGGTCGACAAGGATGGGAGCGACACGTTCATGGTCGAGGGGGAGCCCTACGAGCGGCCGTGGGGGGAGACGGGCGAGCTGCGGATCACGGTCAACTCGCACGCGGTCCCGGCGTGACCGAGGCGGCCAAGGCCTACCGCACGGAGCTGCGGCGGGCCATCAACATGCACAAGGGCACGGGGCGGCACTGCCGGCCCGCGACGACGAGATGATCGAGCGGCTGGTCGCACACCGCTATCCGGGCTGCGGGCAACCCCCGCGCCTACAGCAGGAGTGACATGGGAAAGTTTAAGGTTCGAGCGACGGCGACCGTGGACGTTGAGGTGCGCGTTGAGGCGCGTGACGAGGATGAGGCAAACGATCTGGCACTGCTAATAGTCAAGCAGATTCGGTGCGATGCTAACGGAGGGATTGCCGTCCCTAAGGATGCGAGCATCGAGTGGCCTGCGTCAGACATGCTGGAGTGGTACGAGACGTACCAAGAGGAGTAGGAGCGATGGCAATGAGCGCGCACCCAGGGGGGCTCACGAAGGAGATGGCGCTGGCCGGTCGGCCCACCAACGCGTGGACCCCTGCATGGGTGGCCAAGCTGTGGAAGGGCCGGGAGACGCTGACGGTGCACGATGTGGCGGCCCTCAAGGCGGACGCGCGGGACCGGCTGTCCCTGATCATCGAGTACTTTTTAGATGACCGCCGCCGCCGGTTGCTCGCGTGCGACCTCGCCGAGCAGGTGATGGCCCAGGCGGGGGACGCCGATGCGCGGTTCCTGTTTGCGATCTCTGTGGCGCGGGCCTATGCGGACGGGGCGGCCTCGCTGGAGCGCTTGGAGGAGGCGAAGGAGGCCGCACGGCGGGTGACGGTGCTGGAGCCCAGGGACTATATCGACCCCGTGCGGGTGGCGCGGACGACTGCGATCAACGTGTGCTGCGTGGTGAAGGCGCCGATGGAGGTGCGGCCCTACAACACCGACCACGATGCGGCCGGTCAGGCGGTGATGGGCAACCTGCACAACTGGGGGATCGTGGTCAACTGGACGCATCCCCATGGGGCGCCGGGGACGCCGACGATGGAGGCCGTGCGCGAGGAGGCGGTGCGGATGGCGGTGGCGTACGCGAAGGAGGTCCCTTTCAACGCCAACGGGGATGCGTTCCCCGAGCAGGCGGTGGTGGTTGCCGCGGGCGTGCGGCACGTGGACGTGCCGATGGGCGACGACACCGTGGAGCGGCGCCTGTTGCGCATGCAGGCGGAGGCCCCGACCTTCCACGTGCCGGGGCTGATTGGGTCGGTCGATGTGGGGGGGGCCGGACAGGACGGTCTCCCAGGTGTGGGTAGTGGCGCCGGCGGCCCCCATGGTGTGCGCCCCGGCGGTGGCCGCGGCGATGGTGCAACACAATGCGGAGGTCGCCGCGGCGAGCATGGCGGCCACGCTGGCGGAGGATGCGATGCGCGCACAACCACGGGGGGTCACGCCAGCCGGGGCGGTGGTGGCGGAGGCCCTGGAGCAGGTCATGGAGGCGATGGACATGACGATCGAGGCGATGGATCAGCGGAACCTCGCGCGCCTGGCGGCGGTGCAGCCGGGGCAGCCGGGCTACTACTGGTTTGAGGAGCCCTGCGCGGGCACGGTCGTGCGCGTGGTGCGCCGCGTGGTGCGGGACGGCAGCGGGGGGCTGTGGACCGACGACGCGGGGCATGGGGTGCCCGTGACGGGGGCGCTGGCGGCGACGTGCCTGGGGCCTGTGGCGCCGTATGCAACGCAGGCGGATCGGGAGGCGGCCAGCCGGGCGGAGGCGGTCCAGATCAGCACCTTGGTGCAGCAGGTGCAGGGGGACCTCATCAACCGGCTGGAGGCCATGCTGGATGCGGCGGGGGCGCCCCCGTATGGGCCGGGGATCAACAGCACGACGGATCGCGTGCAGGCGGCCTTGGATGCCCATGGGGCGCTGCGGGCCACGCAGGGGGCCCCGCCGCCGCCCGATGCGGAGCTGCGGGCGGATGCGCAAGAGACCGCGGCCTTTGCCGTGTACGATGCGCTGACGTTGCTGCTCGGTGAAGCGGGGCTGGGGCCGCGCGTGGCGCCAACCAGGATGCAGGAGTGGGCGCAGCAGATCCTGGAGTCCCTCTTGCGGGCGGACGTGGGATGGGCCATCGGAGTCCTGATCGATGCGGATGCGACGCTGCGCATGCGCGTACGCAAGCGGCGGGAGGCCCTGGCGGACCACATTCACATGGTGTGGGCGCGCTGGATAGCGTGGCAGGGGGAGCACGTGGCGCTGGTGCCCCTAACGACCGAGGCGGAGGGAGCGGCGGGGCTCGCGCGGGGCCAGGACGCCATCGCGCGGTGGGGGCGCCAGGCGCGCTCCACGTATGCGGAGTTGACGATCGAGGAGCAGGCGAGCGATCGGGCCATCGCGGACGAGTACATGGCCATCCTGCTGGGGGAGCCCCTGCCGGCGGGCCGGGATAAGGGGTGAGCGGGCGGGCGCGGGAAGCGTGCGTGCGGCCCCCGATCTGTGGTAGAACAGGGGCCATGGAAGCATATCCCCATCGCGATGTGTGGGCGGCGGCCGAGGCGGCCCTCGGGCAAGGGGCGGAGGGCCGCACGGCGAAGCTCGCCATCGGGGCGCACGACCTCTACGCGAAGATGGCGTTCTTGGGGGATCGCCCCATCTATATCAACATCACCATCAGCCGGGGGGCCCATGCGGAGGGCTACGCGGACCCCGTGGCGGACGAGCTGGCGACGCAAATCGTGGACGACGCGCGGGCGCAGCTGGAGGTGATCTGCCGGCAGGCGAGCACGCTCATGCAGCTCGGGGCGTGGGGGCTAGCGGACCTGACGGCGGCGTGGCGCGGGACCAAGTTCGAGCCCTCGGGCGTCTGCCCGCAGGTCGCGGGGATCGTGAGCAGCCCCCTGGACGCGGTGGCGCGCTACCTCGGGGCGCGGCTGGAGACGGGGTCTTGGATGCCCCCGCCGGCGCCATGACGCCCCCCGAGTACACGTGCGGGATCTGCGGGATCCCGGTGCGGGATCCCGACACGGGGCGCTGGGCGATCCCCGCGGACGTGGGGCAATCCATGCTGGCCAACGGGAACACGACGCTGGCCTACCGCTGCCCCTGCGGGGCGACCTTCTGGGAGGATCAGGCGTACGCGATGCGGCCGGCGGACCCCGCGATGCGGGTGGGGGCCTGTCGGATCTGCGGGCGCGCGGTGCGCTTGGGCGACACCACGGATGCCCCCCAGGTGGGGGATGGCCGGGTGGTGCAGATTCCGGGGTGGGGGCTCGCCTGCACGGCGCACCGCGGCGTGGTGGACTTCTACGCTACGATCGGGGGGGCTCCGCCCCCATGAACACGAGCGTGTACGTGCGGCGCCTCTGGATCGTGGTGATGAGCGCCCTCGTGGTGCTGTTGGCGGCCCTGCTCGTGGCGGTGAGCCATGAGGCCATGGGGGTCGCGGCGGCGCTGGAGCGGCGCCTGCACCAGGAGCAGGTCTGCAATGCGGAGCTGCGTATGCGCATGCGCAGGCCCCCGCCCCCCGCCGCGCCCCAGGCCAGCGGGTGGACGGCGGCTGAGGAGCGGCAGCTCCAGGTGCGGGTCCAGGCGATCATTGAGCCGCACGACGGGCAGCGGCGCTGAGGGCGAGCATGGACGACGCGACGAATCGCTTGGCCCTCGTGGCGTGCGCCCTGCGCGAGGTGGTGCGCTACCTGCGCGGGGCGGAGCCCGACGGGCAGACCACGGAGCCGGGGACCTGTGCGGCGTGCGGGTACGTGGGGCCCCTGCAGGATGTCTCCCATGGGTGCGTGGGGTGCGGGGCGTGCCCCGAGGGCCCGCCGGATCCGCCGGCGCCCCGGTGCCGGCTCTGCGAGCCCCTCTGCCCGGTGTGCGACAACGGGTTCATGCCGAACCCCGAGGCGGGGCGCTGGGCCAAGGCCCTCATGGCGGCAGAGGGGGCCCTCGCGGCCCTCGCCGAGGGGGCGCCGCATGCGTGACCGCGCGTGGTGGGCCCAGTGGGCCCCCCTGATGGGGCTCGCCGGCGCGGGCCTCCTGTTCGCGGGGGCCGTGGCCTGCGGCGCGGGCCTCCCCGCCCCCAGGGCGCAGCAGTGCCAGGCGGCCTGCGCGCGGATCCACCCCGCCCTCGCGGGGAGCGCCCCCGCCGGCCGCACCCCCCAGGGCCAGCAGCTCTGCCTCTGCTGGTACACCGAGGTCGATATCGAGCCCGCCCCGCGCGGTGAATGAGGATGGTGAGATGCGTGCTCTGTTGCTGCGGTTGGAATCGAATGGCGCGCCCCTGGTGACGGATGCGCTTGTCGCGGGGATCTTAAAGGGGCTCGACCCCGGCAATGCCCCCGATGCGGTCCGCGTGCTGCAGGCGCTGGCGCGCAGCTTGAAAAACGGGGGCATCGAGCCCTTCCCCCGTGCGGAGTTGCCGGCCTACTTGACCGATCGCGGGGTGGCCGAGGACGAGATGGCCCTCGTGCGGGCCGTGAAGGTGCGCGCGCCGCGGGCCCTCAAGGAGGTCTCCTTCGTCGATGCATACCTCACCTTCGGCCGCGAGACGGGGGCCAGCGTCGTGCCCGACATGCGGTTTGAACAGGACCCCCAGGCTGCCCAGGCGGTGTTGGTCTGGATGGCCGGCGTCAAGCGCCTCAAGCCGGCGGCGCGGCGCCTCTGGGCCCAGGCTGTGCGCAAGGTGCATCTGGGGGCCCCACGGGGCACCGAGGATGCCTCTTGGGCCCATGATGGACGCCTCAATTTGACCGTCGATCGGATCTCCGAACCGGGCGTGCGGGCGAGCCAGATCACGCACGAGCTGGGGCATGCGTTCGACGAGATCTATCACCTCAGCGGGACTGCGCCCTGGGGTGCGCCCCCCTACGTGTCGGACTATGCTGAGTTCAAGCCGCACGTCGAGGACGTCCCCGAGAGCTTCGCCGCCTATGTGATCGAACCAGCGCTGCTCAAGCGCAAGTGCCCCGACAAGTACGAGATCATCAGAAAGGCAATGGCATGATCCCCTCCATCCAAGACCTCACGGAGCGCGCCCTGCACGCCCCCACCCTCGCGAGCGTCCTCCGGGCCACCGGGGCCACCGTCCACTGGAGCGGCCCCGTGGAGGGCCGGTCCGCCGCCCTCGCGACCCTCGACGGCCACATGGCCCTCGTCATCGAGGCCCCCGGCGGGGTCCGCGTCCACCCCCTGACCCCCACGGGGGCCCCCGTCATCCCCCTGGACCTCCACGGGGCCGCCTGGGACGCCTCCGTCTCCGCCCTCGCCCGCGCCCTCGTAGACGGTTGACAAATCCCCTGCGGGCGCGCTATGGTCCCCGTGCCCCCCGCGCATGGCGTGCGGCGGGGCGGGCCGCGGCCCCTCGGGGGGGAGCCCTGGACCGCGTGCCCCGATGCCCCTCCCCCCCGCAGGAGCCCCCGATGCCCGTGACCCTCGATCGCTTTGAGACCGGCAAGATCCTCGCCGGCGAAGCTACCGCCATTTCACGCTTATATGACAAAGATGGAGGATGCCCCCATGCGCCGGGTACCGTCGTTATGCTCGCGAGCCCCCATGCCCCCCCCCTGCCCGGCGCCACCTTTGGGCCCGAGGTCCCCGTGGCCCGCGCCACCATCACGACCGTGGACCGCACCGGCCTCGGGGAGCGCCGCCAGGACGACCGCAAGGCCATCCTGGAGGGCTTTGAGCATTCTCGCGCGTGGTACGTGCACTTTCAACAGATGTACGGCCCCATGAACGACATGACGCCCGTCCACCGGCTCACCCTGCGCATCGACGAGATCTTCAAGGCGTAGGGGAGGGGGAGGCCCGCATGCTCGCGACCTTCACGGACCACGCGTGGGCCCGCCCCACGACCCCCGATACCGCGGTGCAGCGCGCCCTCGCACGCGTGGTGCGGCGCGAGGGGCATCCCCTCCCCACGAGCGCGGGGCCCTTCCGCGCGAGCGGCCTGGGGCGGCTCTGCCCGCGGGGGGCCGTGATCGCGGCGGAGGGCGCGCGGGCGCAGCACGTCGGGGCGGGGCCCCCGCTGGTGGCCCGCGTGGACGACGCCCTGGACGTATGGGCGATGGCGGTGGGCACGGCCTACCACCGGGCATGGCAGGAGGAGTTATTGCCCCTGCTGCCGGGGGTGACCCTGCTGGGGTGGTGGGAGCGGGACACCGCGCTCGCGACGGGGCGGGTGCCCCAGGCGCTCCCGGAGGTGCGCTGCGTGGAGACCGTGCGGGGCCCCGCGCAGGCGGGCCCGCTGCCCTATGCGGCGATCCCGCGGCCTGCGGGGGCGGGGTGGCGCTACGTGGAGCTGGCCTTCGCGGACCGCGTCCACGGCCTCACGGGGCACTGCGATGGGATCTTGCAGTGGGCGGACGGCACCACGGAGGTCGTGGAGCTGAAGACGGTGAGCCCGCGCTCCTTCGCCATGATCGATCCGGCGGTGGGCGGGGCCCCGTTCCGCGAGCACACGCTGCAGGTGCGGATGTACATGGCCTGGGCGGGGTGCGCGCGGGGGCGCCTCCTCTACGTGCGCAAGGAGGCCGATGCGGCGGTGGGGGCCCTCGCGGAGCACCTCGTGCACCCGGACGACGGCGCGGTGGTCGAGGTCCACGCGCTGGTGGCCGCGACGCGGGCCGCGCTGGTCCCGCACGAGGCCTGGTGGGCGGGGGGCTGCGGGGGGGCGCGGCCCCCGTGGCCGGCGCGCTGCGTGCCGGGGTGCCGCTACAAGGGCGATCGGCAGGCCAAGTGGTGCCCCCAGCGCGCGGCGTGCTTCGCGCGGGACATCGCCAAGGCGTGTGCAAAATGAGTGGATCGATCTGGGCGGTGGATTTTAATGAGCCCTGTCGGCGGTTGCGGCAGGGGGTGTGTAAGAACATGCAAGAATTAGGGTGGGCAGGCGTGTGCTAAGAGGAGCTGGAGATGGCGTGGCACTTATCGACGGCGCTTCTGAGGGTTTGCGCGAACTCGCGCTCTTCGCTGGGGCTGGCGGCGGCATCCTCGGGGGACACCTCCTTGGATGGCGTACTGTTTGCGCAGTGGAGCTTGATGCCTACTGCGCCCGACGACTCTGCCAGCGCCAAAATGAAGGACACCTGTCACCGTTCCCCGTATGGGATGATGTTTCTACCTTTGACGGACATCCCTGGTGCGGCTGTGTTGACGTGGTTTCGGGAGGCTTCCCTTGTCAGGACGTCTCCACAGCGGGGACAGGCAAGGGGCTTGCGGGCGTCCGGTCTGGCCTCTGGCGTGAGTTCGCTCGTATCTTGGGCGAGGTACGCCCCCGATACGCATTCGTGGAAAACAGTCCAGCGCTCACTTTTCGAGGGCTGGACGAGGTACTCGGGGATCTGGCCGCGCTCGGGTTCGATGCGGAGTGGGGTGTGTTATCTGCCGGCGCCTGTGGCGCCCCCCATCGGCGCGAGCGCATCTGGATCGTGGGAAGCAACCTGTCCCACGCCGTGTGCGATGGATAGTGCGAGTGGGAGTTTTGTAAATGGGGGGGGCAATGTCAAAAAGTGGCATGGGCTTAATTCTATTGGTGGCATGGCTAAGGCAGGGTGGTGGCCCACGCCGACGGTGTGTGGCAATTACAACAGGAAGGGGGCGTCGGTGCATAGTGGTGATGGGCTGGGCACCGTCGTGCGGCAGTTCCAAACGGTGCGCGCGAGCGACGGGGATCGTGGGGGCAGGGGTGATTTGATCCAGGCTGTGCGGGGCCATCCCAATGCCCATTATCGTCTATGGCCCATGCCGACGAAGAGTGATGGGCATGGGGGCGCGGGGAACGGCGGTCGCGAGGGTGGCAACAATCTGCGGACGGAGGTCGTGCACCAGGCGGGGTCAGGCGGGGCGTTGAATCCAGATTGGGTGGCCTGGCTCATGGGGTGGCCGCTGGGGTGGGAAGATGTGGCGCCCTTGCCCTCGGGGGCGGTCCTTGCGTGGGCGGCGCGCGTGCGGAGCCAATGGCTGGTGGATCCTGCAGAGGGGGGGCAGACGCCCCGTACGATGGTGCATTGCAAGGCGCGGAAGCAGCGGATTAGTGCGCTGGGGAATGGGCAGGTGCCGTTGTGCGCGGCGATGGCGTGGCAGTGGCTGATGCAGCGACATGCCGTGCATGCCGCAGTGGAGGATTGAGGGGGAGCATCAGGATGATGGATCTATGCATCTTTTGGACGTGTTTTATGCACTTTCTCCTAGGCGGATCTTTCAAAGGTGGGTTTAGATATGCAGGATCGGTGTGCTGAACGAGTTGGGAGTGTGCTCGGGCTTGACCTCTCGGATCGGGGCGCGGGCCTGGTCACGCTCGACGGGGCCACGGGCTCTGTCTGGGCGGCGGAGACCGTGGGGTACGCCCTGAAGCGGACGGCCACGACGCGGGAGCGCGTGGAGCGCATGCTCGACATCGCGACGGCGGTGGTGCGGGCTTGTCGCGTGGCGCCGGTCCCGTGCGGGGTGGCCATCGAGCAGTTTGCCTGGGGGGCGCGCGGGGCCCAGAACGACCTTGGGGAGCTGCACGGGGTCGTGAAGACGCAGTTGTGGCTGGCGTGCCGGGTGGAGCCCGCGCTCTACATCGTGAGCCAGATCCGCAAGGAGATTTTCGGCAAGGGCAATCTCAAGAAGGACAAGATCCTGCCCCACGTGGTACAGATGGGGGTGCCGGTGGCCGATCACAACCAGGCGGATGCCTGGGCGGTGGCGGCCCTGCACCTGCATCGGTTGACGGGCGGGGCGGTAGACGTGGGATCGTACGAGTGGAAGCAAGAGAAGCTGTTCTAGCGGCAAGCAGACGGCGGGCTGCGCACGCGCGTGCGCGGGGAAGGAGAGCGGAGCGATGGCGAAGAAGCAGGATGAGTTGGTGGTGCCAGCGGTGTTGACGGAGCGGCTGCACACGGAGCTGGGGCGGGTGGGCGAGCCCGCGGGGGAGGTGATCGAGGATCGGCTGAACGAGCGATCATCGGATCAGGTGCGCAAGGACGTGAAGCGCCTACGGGCGAACGTCGAGAGCAACTATTGGAAGCTGAGCGAGGCCCTGTGGCATGTGTATGACAAGGTACACTATCAGGCGTGGGGGTTTGCCTCGTGGAAGGAGTACGTGGAGTCGGAGGTCGACTTCGAGTTGCGCAAGGCGCAGTACCTCGTGCAGGTCTGGGCGTGGCGGCGCAGCCTCCCCGCGCCCCTGCAGGAGCGCATCGATCGCCTGGGGGCCTCGAAGGCGCGCGACTTGGCGCCGGTCGTCACGGCGGAGAATGCGGAGAGCTGGCTAGCGCGTGTGGAGGGCATGAGCACGCGCGAGGTGCAGAAGCTCGTGCGGGGCGAGGTCGACGCGGAGCAGGAGCGCTTGGACGGCCTGTCGACGGGGGCGGCGGCGGACGAAGATGAGGTGAAGCTCAAGATCCAGCAGAAGCCCGTGAAGCGGGGGTGGAACTTCATGCGCGCGCAACTGGATCCCGTGGAGCACGCGCTCAAGAAGGGGTGCACCATGATGGCCACGGAGAGCGAGGCCCACGTCCTGGCGATGATCTGCACGGAGTTCTTGGCGACGAACATGAACCGCAATGAGCCCGCGGAGTACCTCGCGCAGGTGGAGCACGCGACGGGGTGGCGCATCGTGGCGATCGACCCGGCGGACGGCAAGGTGCTCTACGGCGGGGCCCTGCTGGCGGCGGCGGAGCAGGCGGAGGCGTCGGCGCTCCCCGACCCCGTGCTGGATCTGGCGGCGCACCTCAAGGCGCTACAGGATCTCACGCAGGTGCGCCTTGTGGCCTTTGCGGGGGATGCCCCGGCGATCCTCTTCGGCGAGGCGACGCTGACGGACATTGGCAATGCGAAGGCCTGATCGTTTCTCGCTTGACAGGGCCGTGGGCCGCCCGTTACGGTAGGCGTCCTGGGCTCCCCTTGAACGGTTTGTGGGGCTAGCGGCTTGAGCGACGCAACCATCCCCCCTGGTTCTAGCTTGCCGCTAGCCCCTTTTTTGTGTCTTTCCTGTACATGGAGACTGACGCGCTTCTTGCAGAAGGGCGGCCCCTTGGGTACGCTGGCAGCATGATGGATCGTCGCAACCCGCGGCCCCCGCACATGGCCCCGCCCCCGAGCCCCGGGGGCTATGGGCCAGGCCCCGCTCAGTTGGGGGGGCCCGATCATCCGGTGGGGCGGCCGGGGCAGGTGGGGGCCTACGAGGATGTGACGGGGCAGTTTACGGTGCCAGAGGGCCCCGCGTATTATGGGCTGGGGCAGGCCTATGGGACGCCGCAGCCCTCCACGCCGGGGGGCCTCACGCGGGATACCTGGGTGCGGATGATCATCTGGATCGTGCCGCTGGTGTTCATGGCGGGAACCTTATACTTCAACCTCCAGGCGACGGTGGCGCGGCAGGATGCCCTGGAGGACCAGGTGCGCCTCGTATCGGACCGCGTGAGTGCGATGGCTTCGGATGCGCGGGTCATGCAGGAGCACGTGATGGCCCTGCGGTTGGCGGGGGATCGCATTCAGCCGCAGTTGGATGCGATGCGGGAGCAGCTCAGTGGATTGCGGTCAGACCTCGCGGCGATCCGGGAGAAGCTCGGGATCGCGGGGGGGCGTGGTAAGTAACGAGGCGAGCGTTGCGCACGCGCGTGCGCAGCTCAGTTGTATGTGGACAGTTGATGTTGCGAGTGGAGCGGATAGATGCGGACATCGGGCATATCGAGTAAGAAGGGCGTCCAACGGCCCAAGCCTCTGCCAGCGGACTTAAAGCGCAGCGCCCCTAAGATGCCAAGCCAGAGTGGGTGGAAGGCTAAGACGGCGGTCGCGCGCAAGCTGGAGTCCCTCACGTGCTGGCCCCAGGTGCGGGACATGCTCTCGGAGGGCTATACCTGTGCGGCGACGGCGGCCTTCATCCAGGATGATGCCAAGGAGCGCACGGAGATCACGCGCGGGGTCCTGGAGAACCAGCTCCTGTCCTACCGCACCAACTACATGCCCAGCGCGATGTTCGTGGGGGCCGCGCAGCTCCGCATGGCGGGGTGGCTGCGCAAGCGCATGGAGGATGAGGAGTTGGAGTTCGGCCGGCTGGAGGAGATGTACCGCATCTTGAAGAGCCGGGTGGACATGGGCCTCGCCTATGAGCAGAAGGTGGGGGTGCCCATCCCGGTGGTCGCGCAGGCTGCCCATCTAGTCCTCGACACGATCTGCCGCATGCACACGATCAAGGAGGCGTACGGCTTCAACCACGGCGGCAAGGGCGCGTCGGTGGTCATGAACCAGAGCGTCGTGGTCAACGTGCAGCAGCGCTTCGGGGACGAGGTGGCGGCCGTGCTGCAGCGGCCCGCGGCGCGGGGGCGCGTGCTCGCCCTGTTGGAGGAGTTCAAGGCCTTGGCCACGGATGACGACGGGGATCTATACGGGGGCGAGGTCATCGACATCGCGGGGGTGGCGGGGCAGGCCGAGGCTCCGGCGCCGTGATCGTCCGCACCCCCGAGGGGCGCGCGCGGACCGTCCGCACGCCGGCCGAGCGCCGGGCCGCCCTCCTGCGGCGCCTGGGGGCCCTGCCTCCCGATGAGCGGCGCCTCTTTGAGGCCCTCCTGTACGAGGAGCAGGCGGGGCGCCCCGAGATCATCAACGAGTGCTACGAGAAGCGCTACCGCATGACCCCCGTCGACATGACGACCTTCGTCGACGACCCTTACTATTTGGGGGAGTCCTGCCAGACGCTTTACCCGATCCTGCGGCGCAAGCTCATCGAGATCTTTGAGCCGGGCGCGCACTACCGCGAGGTGATCCTGGGGGGCAGCACGGGGTACGGAAAGTGTGTAAGCCAGAGAACGGTTTTCTACGACCCTATTCGACGGGCGTATCGTAAAATTAGCGAGGTACCCCTGGACGTACCAGGGGCGGTGTTCGTCGTGGCCTACGATCAACGTCGGCATCAGACCTTTCCCTATGCGGCCGTGGTCACGTGTGCTGGGAGCAAGCGGATAGGAACCTTGTGTTTAAAGAGTGGCAAGCAGTTAGAGGTAACAGAGGATCATCCTGTCTTGACGCCTCGCGGGTATCACCCCGTGGGGGTATTACTGCCGGGGGACTTGGTTGGCACTGTTGTTGATGTTGAGTTGTTAGGGCAGAAGATTTTTTGGGATCAGGTGGTGAGCTACGATCCGGGCAGTGGCGAGTTGGAGGATGTCTACGATGTGGAGGTGCCGGGGCCGCGCAATTTTGTGGCCGATGGTGTGGTCGTTCACAACACATATTGCCTGTCGATCATTGTGTGCCGCCTGCTGTACGAGTTGAGTTGCCTCGTGAATCCGCAGGCCTCCTACGGCATGTCGCCGGGCTCCGAGATGTCCCTGGTGTTGGTGAGCAAGAACCTGATCTTGGCGCGGCAGGTCCTCAAGGCCGCGGTGGATAGCAAGATCGCGTTGAGCCCCTACTTTCAAGAGCACTTCAAGCCCGATGTGCACACCGAGGCGACGTTCTACCCGTACAATGTGCAGCTGATCGTGGCATCGTACTTGGCGGAGCGCACCATCGGCACGAACGCGTTCAGCGCGGTTTTGGACGAGTGCCTGGCCAACTTTTCATACTTAAGTGTTCAATATCACGATTGCGGCAGCGTTGGAAATGGTTTATGCACAGATCTGTCAGTGGGCGCCCTGTTGGCAATGCCGCCAGAGGAGCGGGCCCATTGGCGGGTGAAGTGCTTCGACCACGCGACGCAGCGTGTGCGGTATGGCCGTTTTGAGATTCGCCCCTCGACCGTTCAGGCCCTCGTGGCGTTGACCTATGACGGGGGGGTGATCGCGCCGTCGTTAACCCACCCGGTGTTGGTGCGCGACGGGGCGTGGCTGGTATACCGCTACGCCTGTGATGTGCGGGTCGGGGACGAGCTGGTTGTTGAGGTGCAGGATGCCGAAGAAGGGCGGGACGTTGAGTGTAGAGGCGCGGGAGAAGATCAGTGCGGCGAAGCGCGGGAAGAAGCTGACGGACGAACATTGCGCGAAGGTGAGCGAGGCGGGCAGGGGACGTGTGTTAAGCGAGGAGACGCGGCGCAAGATCAGCGAGGCACGCAAGGGCAAGAAGCACTCGGAGGAGGCCAAGCAGAAGATGCGCGAGGCGCGCGCGGGGCGCGAGGTTTCGGTGGAGACGCGGGCAAAGCTGAGCGAGGCGGCCAAGGGGCGTCGTCATACCGAGGATACATTGCGCAAGATGTCCGAGGCGCAGCGGGGGCGGACGCATACCGAGGAGACGCGCGCAAAGTTGCGTGCGATCAACACGGGGCGGACGGCCAGCGAGGAGACGCGGCGCAAGATGTCCGAGACGCGACGGGGACGGCCGGGGTGGATCCCGAACGAGGAACAACGGCGACGCAAGAGCGAGATCGCCAAGCGGCGTATGGGGTGGCAACATTCGGAGGAGACCAAACAAAAGATCGGCGATGCGTTACGGGGGCGTGTCATCTCGGCGGAGACCAGGCAGAAGATGAGCGAGACCTCAAAACGCCGGTGCACGTTGGCATGGCGGGCTGCCATGTCTATAACTGCACGGGCTGCACGGGCAGAGGGCCGCGTCACGCACCTCCCGCCCGTGATGCGGGGTGCGGACAATCCGCGCTATGGCAAGCCGCTCAGCGATGCGCACAAACAGCGGTTGCGCGAGGCGCATCTGGGGAAACCGGGGACGCCACATACGGATGCGTCGCGGACGCGGATCTCGGAGGGGAACGTAAAGGCGATTCGGGATCGTGGACGGACGTACAAGCATTGGGTGACGGGGCCGGACGGCCAGCAGATCCCATGTCGGTCGGATGCAGAGTTGACGTTGGTGCAGGCATTGATGAAGCAACCGGGGATCGTCGCGATCCGTGGGGAGAATTTGTTAAAATTTGTGCCGTACGAGATCGACGGACAACCCCGGTTGACGGTAGCGGACTTCGAGGTGGACCGTGCGGACGGGGTGACGGTTGTGATCGAGGGGAAGGTGAAGACTGCGTTTTACAGAAAACGAGAGGTTTTCAGATTGATTGCGATGTGGAAGCACTGCGAGAGTTCAGAGAAGCGTTTCATTATTGCTGTGAATGGAAGAGATGTCCCATCTGTGAACAGTGGTCCGTTTGTAACAGAGGAATTTATGCGTGGAGTGGAGAATCAGAGAATACGGATGTTGTGGATGGAAAAGGCGATGATCGATGTTTCTCCTGGGGTGTCCGTCCAGAATTCTCTCGTATCGACAACTTCCCCGCTGGATTAAGACTCGCCCGCGTGACGGCGGTGACACCGTTGCCCCCCGAACAGACCTACGCGATCGAGACAGAGTTCCAGACCTTCGTGGCGGATGGCGTGGTGGTGCACAACACAAATTTTGTGCGCTCGACCAAGCAGAAGATCCGCACGGCGGACGGCGCGCAGAAGAGCCTCGCGCACTATGACCACGCCGAGGTCACCTACCGCTCCCTGGAGCGCCGCATCAAGTCGCGCTTCGTGCAGGCCAGCGGGGACCTCCCCGGCATGATCGTGATGGTGTCGAGCGCGAACACGGTGGGGAGCTTCATCGACCGGCGCCTCGCGGCGGCCCACCGTGACCCCTCGATCTACGCCATGGAGATGGCCACGTGGGAGGTCAAGCCGCCGGGCTCCTTCAGCGGGCGCACCTTCCGCGTGCTCTGCGGGGGCAGCTCCTTGCGCAGCCGCATCTTGGCCCCTGACGAGGCGGTCAACATGGAGACCCTGCCTGACGAGGCGCGCGTGATCGCGGTGCCCGAGGAGTACCGCGTGGACTTCGAGTCCAACCTGGAGGACGCGATCCGCGACATCGCGGGCGTCCCCACGACGGCGATCAGCGTGTTCATCCAGCGCACGGAGAAGATCCAGGAGGCGGTGGACCCCCAGCGGAGCCACCCCGCCGACCGCCAGACCTGGCAGTACGGGGAGCCCCTGGTGATCCACTGGCACAAGCTCGCGAAGGCCGCGGTGCGGCGCCTCCCGGGCGGGTTCGAGGAGGAGACCTGGACGCCCCTGCGCAACCCGCGGGCCCTGCGCTACGTGCACATCGACACCTCGCTGTCAGGGGATGCAACGGGGATTTGTATGGGACACATTGCGCGCTGGGTGGAGGTGGTGCGGCGGACCCCTGAGGGGGACCACTACACGGACCTCGCGCCGTTCTTCGTGATCGACCTCGTGTTGCAGGTGCGGCCCCCGCCGGGGGAGCAGATCCAGCTCGCGGACATCCGGGCGGTGGTCTACGACCTCCAGGCGCACGGGTTCTCCCTCATTGGGTTCTCTACAGATTCTTATCAGTCGGCCGATACGTTACAGGCGATGCGGCGGCGCGGGGTGGCTTCGGAGATCCTCAGCGTGGACGCCACGATGGTGCCCTATGAGGCCCTGCGCAGCGCGATCTACGAGCGGCGGATCGAGCTGTACCCCCACGCGCCTCTCCTGTTTGAGCTGAAGGCCCTTGAGCATGATCGTCTGCGGGGCAAGGTGGATCATAGTGTGGCGGGCAGCAAGGACTGCGCTGACAGTGTTTCTGGCGTTGTAGCTGGGCTCATCAAAAAAGTTCCGAGGGTGCCCCTGGGGGTGCTACAACCAGGCGAGGGGCGCGCAGAGGCCGAGGATTTCGCGTGGGTGACCGGGCAGCCGGGCCCCGAGGGCGACGGCGAGAACCCCATTTTGCCCTTCCTGATGGGTTAGGCGCGAGGAGCGTGACGGCATGGCGGATCCCAAGCAGCAGCAAGCGACCGATGCCGGGGGCAAGGGCGACGGCCTCTGGGGCAAGATCCGGGGGTGGCTGGGGCGCGGATCCGGCCCGGCGCAGGAGGGCCCCACGGCGCCCCGCGGCGTGACGCAGGGCGCTGAGATCGCGGGCAAGCACCAGGACAACCCCCTCCTCGCCAAGGATGGCTATGTAGGAGCCCTCGCCCTGCAGACCGGCGGCAACTTCGATGCGAACAGCCCCGTTGCGCAGGCCCTCCAGCTCTCCGACGACCTCATGCAGCGGTACCGCGATTCTGAGGACATGGACGACTATGACCTCACCTCGTCGATCTTCACGCTCTACGCGGACGACGCCTCGATCCCGGACAGCAACACGGGGCGCAGCATCTGGGCCTCCTCGAAGGACAAGCTGGTGCGCGATGTGCTGGAGGATCTCCTCACGCGGCGCCTGCGGGTCGAGGACGATGTGCATGGGCTCGCCCGCACGCTGGCCAAGTACGGCAACCGCTTCGGCGAGGTGCTCGTGGGCAAGATGGGCGTCGTCGGGGTCAACTTCCTGGCGCCCCCCACGATGCGGCGCGTGCAGGACAACCACGGGACCACGCTGGGCTTCATTCAGGATCCCACGGGGCAGTTCAAGCTCATGCAGCGCGAGTTCGATGCGGCATTGAAGATCGCGCGTGACCAGCGCAAGCCCGTCAATGGGTGCGTGGTCTTCGAGCCCTGGGAGGTTGTGCACTGGCGTCTGCGGCAGAAGGACACCACGGCGGTCTATGGCGTGAGCGTGCTTGATGGCGGGCGCTGGGCCTGGAAGCGCCTCATGATGATGGAGGACACCGCGCTGGTGACCAAGCTGACGCGTGGGCCCTCGCGGAACGCCTTTTACATTGACACGGGCGACCTGCCGCCGGCCGAGGGGTGGGCGCACGTCAAGAAGATCCAGCAGCAGTACACGCGCAAGAAGGTCTTTAACCCGAGCACGGGGCAGATCGACTTTCGCTACAATATTGGCAATGGATTGGAGGATCTCTGGCTCCCCACGCGCGGGGGCAAGGACTCGACGCGCGTGGACGTGCTGCAAGGGGTAGATTCACAGGACCTCGACATCCTGGAGTACTTCCGCAACAAGGTGCTCGCCGCGGCGCAGACCCCCAAGCGCCTCCTCGGGATGGAGGAGACCACGGGGCGCATCGCGAGCGGGGACGACGTGCGGTTCGCGCGGGCCGCCATGCGCGTGCAGCGCGAGGTGCGCAACGGCGTGAAGCAGATCTGTCGGATCCACCTCGCGGCCCTCGGGATCGACCCTGACGGCGTGGCCTTCGACCTCCACATGACGGTGCCCTCGTACATCTTCGAGCTGGCGCAGCTTGAGGTGCGGTTGCAGCAGGCGCAGCTCGCGCAGGGCCTGGGCGAGCTGGTGCCGCAGCCCTGGATCCTCCAGCACGTGTTTGGCTTCTCGCAGGACGAGGCCATCTACGTGACGGACGAGGCGCGCAAGGACAAGCGCGGGTCCATGAAGGGCGACGCGGCGATGCAGGCGGAGATCATCCGCGAGTACCCCGAGACCGTGATGGGCCCGATGGGGGCCGAGGGCGGGATGCCGCCAGAGGCGGGGGTGCCCGAGGGGGTCGAGGATCGGGGCTGGGCCCTTGATGGGGACGCGGCGGTGAAGGCGCGCCTGGACCGCCTGCTGAATGAGCACAGCCGCGTGACGCGGCTCACGGAGCGCATGGCGGCGCGGGTCGAGGGGATCGATCGGGCGATGGAGCGGCAGGAGCGGCAGGCGCGGCGGGATCGGCGTGCGGCCGGCTATAGCAGAACGGATTAGGCGATGTACATTACCGAGGCGCAACTGGCGGAGATGCGGGCGGGGAGCTACGAGGCGCTGATCGACCAGATCGAGCGGGCGGCGAGCGCGGTCCTGCGGCGCCCCGTGCGGGCCATCGCGACGTGGGCGGATCGCGCGGTCGTTGTGGATGACGCAGAGCAATTTGTGCGCGTGGACTATGCCTGCGCGGACGGCGTGGTTGCGCTGCGGGGGCACGCGCCCTACGCGGTGGCGGCGCTGGGCGAGGCCGAGGTCCCGCGCTACGTGGCGGGGCAGGTGCGGGCGCTCGTGCGGGACGTCGCGGAGGGGCGGTGCGCGGGCCCCGAGTCGCGCACGCGCATGCGCGACCTGGCCCACCTCGTCGAGGCGGGGGAGCGCTACTGGCTCGTGGATGTGGTGGCCGAGATCGAGGCGGCGCAGGATGCGGCATGGCAGCGCTGGTACATGGCGGATGCGGAGCGCATCCGGCGGCGCATGTGGGGCGAGGTGCGGGCGCGCGAGGCGCGCGTCCCCGATCCGGGGCTGTTTGTGGGGCGCCCCGACGCGGGGATCCCGGTGGGGGAACTACGGATGGCGGTCGAGGGGCTCAAGGCAGCGTATGCCCAAATCCTTGACGAGGGCCGATCCGTGCGATTTGATAGGGGCGAAGCGGACCTGGACGCCATCAGGAGTTCGTTGATCGGCGAGGCGGAGGCCATGGTGGCCGCGCTCACACGTGCCGAACGGTTGATGCTGGAGGACGTCCCACGGGATGTCGCGCGGATGGCAAGGGCGCATGGGACGTGCGCGGAGCGGGCCAGGCACATGATGATCGTCGCGGGCTACCTCGCAGGGCGGGGCCGCGACCCCAACGAACAAGGAGACGGCGACGATGGCACAGCGGATCATTGACAGCACGTTTGAGCAGGACATGCAGGCCCTCGGGCTCTCGACGATGGTCGAGGACCAGCGCACCCTCGCGGGCATGAATGTCCTCACCGAGGACAGCGTGATGGGCGGTGGCGTCAAGCGCCTCGACACCATCGCGGTGAGCGGCCAGGCGCAGACCGAGGCCCACGACCCGATCGAGGGCCCCGTGGTGACGCGCGAGCTGTTCAACCGGATCGCGGCCCTCCCCTTCGAGAACATGAGCGTCGAGGATCTTGATGCGCTGCTCGAGGAGCTGGGCAAGAAGGACCTGCCTGAGGGCGACGCCGCGTTGACGGCGCGCGCGCAGGAGGTCGTCGAGATGCTGCTGCGGACGAAGGGCAAGATCGAAGAGGGCATGGCCTTCCGCACCTTCGGGGCGAAGAGCGGCCGGATGGTTACGAAGCACCGCCAGACGGGCACCAAGGGGCGCAAGGCGCGCCTCATGGCGAAGAAGTACCGCCGCACGCACAAGAGCCTGATCAAGCGTGCCTCCAAGAAGATGCAGGCCAAGGGCTGGTTCAAGCGCGTGCAGAAGCTCCGTGCCGCGAAGATGGGCTCCAAGACGGACAAGCTCGCGGCCAAGCCCTTCCGCAAGCTCCTCGGCGCCGGCAAGCGCGGCCCCGTGGGCGGCTTCGGTAGCCTGGGCGCCTCGGCGGACAGCGAGATCGCGAACGACCTCCGCAGCGTGCTCCATGAGAGCCGCGTGCAGGCCGGGACGCGGGCCGAGATCGTGGAGCGCCTGAACAACATCTTCACCCTCATGGCCGAGATGTACGACTCCCCCGAGGTCGATGCCGTGCTCGAGGAGGCCCTGATCCCCGTGATCGAGCGCGCCAACGCGGGCACCTTGGTCGAGGACGCCCTGAACGAGGACGAGTTCGTGGCCACGCTGGCCCCGTGCTTCAACCTCGTGACGCGCATCATGGAGTCGATCGAGGACGGCGAGGTCGACTTCGACTACCTCGGCGAAGAGGGCGACGACGAGGACGACGAGGACGAGTCGGGAAACTGACGCGGGCTGGCCTGTTAGAGGGCCCGCAGTGGAAGGGACGGACGGCCGGTCAGCGGCAGGCGCTCATGGGAGTGCGGCCTGCTGACCGTGTCTTTCGCTTGACCGACCGCGGGCCGCGTAAGACCAGCCGGCGGGTGCGGTTCGGGCAGGTGGTACGGATGGCGCTCCGGCGCGAGGCCGGGCTGAAGAAGGGGACGCGATGAGCGGCAAGCTGCTGACTGAGACGATCACCACGACGTTCACCCTGACCGAGGACAAGGGCACGGGCAAGCTCGTGGCGCGCGGCGAGTTTGGGCGTTACGACACCCCGACGCAGAACGGGCGGCGCTATCCCAAGGCCATCTATGAGCGCGAGGTCAAGAAGCTCCAGGAGGACATCAAGCGGCGGCGCGTGCTGGCCGAGCTGGATCATCCCTGCCTGACCTCGGACGACTTCCGCGTGCTCACGGCGAGCGGGTGGAAGCCCTTCCGCGAGGTTGCGGTGGGGGATCGCGTGTGGTCGCGCGTGGATGGCAAGGCGGTGCTTTCGACGGTTGAGGGCGTTGTCGACCAGCCCTATAGCGGGCCAGCTTACCACGTGAAGGGGCGCTCGATCGAGGCGACGTTCACGCCAGCGCACCGCTTCCTGCTCCAGCACCAGCCCCGCAAGGGGAAGGCGGGCAAGGAGCACTACGCGACGATCGCCGAGATCGTCGCAGCGCCAGGTAAGTACGCCAACTATGCCATCCCGAAGACGGCGAGCTGGAGCGAGGCCGAGGCCGCTGTCGATGTGATCGTTCCGGCAGCAGAGGGGAGCGCGCGGTTTAAGAACGACGTGGCGCAGCCCCTGCGTATGAATGCCAACCTGTTCGCGGCTTTCATGGGCATTTATCTGGCCGAGGGGCACTGCACACCGGACACGACCGATAACTATGGCGTGTTCATCTCGCTGACGACCCCGTGGGTGCGCGAGTATGTGAAGCAGGAGATCCTTGATCGCTTTCCGGTCGAGCTGGTGTGGCACGAAGAGCAGCACGGGTTCTATCTGTCTGACAAGCGGATCTATCAGTACCTGAAGCCGCTGGGGGACTGCTACTCGCGCCATATCCCCGAGGGCATCAAGGCGCTGGGCGAAGACGCCCTGCGTGAGCTGGTGTTTTGGTTTGGGATTGGCGATGGGCGCATGGTGCATGCGCACAAGAAGGATGCAGCGCTCGAAGAGCAGGGCATTACGCACAAGCAGGCGTGGGCCACAGCGCTGCGCGAGTCGAATGCGACCTACACGCGCAAGGATGTGTTCTCGGTATCGGAGCGCCTGATTCGGGATCTTCATGAGTGCACCGTGCACTATGGCGGGGCAGGCACGATTTCCAAGATCGACCCGGATAAGGACTATGAGTACGCGGGGCACACGATCAAGGCCGAGAATAAGGTGCCGCTGTATCAGCTGCACCTGAGCAACTCGGAGAACATCTGGCTTGATCCGCGCTTCCTCGGCATCGAAGAGGTTCACCATGAGGGTAATATTTATTGCCTGACGGTGACGCACGGAAACTTCTACTTAGAGCGCGAAGGCAAGTCGTTCTGGACGGGAAATAGCGATGGCAAGACTATGCTACAACGCGCGGCGGCGCTGATCACCGAGGCGTCGGTCTCCGGTGATGGGCGCGTGCTGGGGGCCGCGGAGATCCTCGATACGCCGAACGGCCGCACGCTCGCGGCGCTGATCCGCCACGGGGTGGAGATCGGCGTTAGTTCGCGGGGCTTCGGGAGCACGAAGCCGAGCGAGAGCGGGGACGGCGAGGACGTGTGTGAGGACTACAACCTCAAGACCTGGGATTTCGTGGCGGATCCCGCCATGAAGTCGGCCTACCCTGAGATCTTTAATGAGGACGTGAACACGCCCTACGCGACCGATGCCCTGCAGGCGCAGATCCCCGAGGCCCTGGCGGCCCTGGAGGAGGGCCTGATGGAGCGCGCGCTGGCGAAGGCGCAGGCGACGCTCCAGGCAGCGGCGAGCACGGACGTCGAGGCGGCGGTGGCGGCGGCCCGTGAGGAGGAGCGCGAGCGCTTCGAGCACGGGCTCATCGAGGCCCTGCAAGGGCTGCGGGCCGAGGTGCGGGCCGAGCTGCGCGAGGAGGCTGAGGCAGACGGCGCGGGCGCCGTGCTGGCCACGGTGGCGCAGCTCCTGCGGCCCTACCTGCCGACGGTCCCCGAGGACCACGTGGCGGCGGCCCTGCAGGCCCAGCGCGCGGAGATCACGGGGCTGCGCGAGCAGGCGGAGGCCTATCGCGGGGTGGCCCGCGAGGCGGGCTACCAGCTCTTGGCGGAGCGCCTCGTGGCGGGGCACCCCCACGCGGCGATGGCGCGCGAGCTGCTGGCCGATGCTGGGCTATTGGAGGACGAGGCCGAGGTGCGCACGCGCGTGCGTGGCGTGCTGCGGCAGCTAGAGGTGCTGCCCCCTGCCCTCAACCCGCTGGCCGAGGCCACGCGGCGCTGGGAGGGCGAGCGCAAGCGGCTCTTCGCGGAGTCGAAGGAATTGCACGGGAGACTGGCCGAGAAGCAGATGCAGTTGAAGCTGGCTGTTGAAGGCGGCGAGGGCCTGGAGGCGCGCGCACGGGGATCCGAGCAGCGCGTTGCCACGCTACAGCGGGATCTGGCCGAGGCGCGGGCCACGGCGGACCTCGCGGCGTACAAGGCCGAGAGCGTCGCAGGGTTGACGAACGGGCGTGAGTTGATCGGGTTGCTAGAGGGCGTTGCGAGCACAGATGAGGTCGATCGGCTGGTGCGGCAGCGGGGACGGACGACGATGGGCGACGGGCAATTGGAGCGCATGCGCGCGCAATTGACGCGATCCCAGGCGCGGCCGGCGACGCTGGAGGAGGAGGCCGTGGCCCCACGCGGGGCAGGCACGGCGGGCGCGGGCGACTTGGCCGACTTCGGCCTGGACCCCGCAATGATGCGGCAGCTCTCCGGCCTGTCATGAGGGCAGGCGCGGGGCGCGGCGTCCCAACAACGACCTAGATCGCAACGAGAGGAACTGACCCATGGAAGCTCGCAACATCCTGACCGAGAGCGGTGGCAAGACCGTCGCCGACAAGTCCTATGTCTCCCAGCTCAGCCGCAAGTGGGGCCAGCTGCTGGAGGGCACCGACGGCGTGCGCAACCCCTACACCAAGGGCGTCGCCGCCATCCTCCTGGAGAACCAGGCCACGTACATGAAGAACCTCAGCGAGGATGCGCTGAGCACGAACGTCGGCTCGTTCACCAAGTACATCTTCCCGGTGCTGCGCCGGGTGTTCCCCAACCTGATCGCCAACCAGATCACGAGCGTGCAGCCTGGACTTAGCGTTCAAGGGCTGGTGATAGCGTAAGCTGTCATGAGAAAACCGGGTGAAATGCTGGAACCCCTGAGAGCCCCTGGCGCTACAACGTGGCTGGAAACGGCGGGCGTGAATGCAGAAAAGTCCAGTGGATTGGGCAATCAGCAGCCAAGCCTCGCAGTGATGCGGGGAAGGTCCAACGACTAGGGATAGTAGACTGATGACTCAGAGGAAGCACATGGCGAGTTCGGTAGTGTGCCAAGGATGCGGTCGAGAGTTCGGCATCATTCAACAGGCACACGTGTCTCGCTGTGAGGAACTTCACCAGCTTGGGATTACAACTCGTGCTCAGTATCGCGAGCGTTTTGGACAGACAATGAGTCCTGATGCGTTGGCGATTAGTGTGAATCGCATCTCCGGAGTAAATGCTGCGCTTACTGATGAAGAGCGCAGTGAAAAGGCAAAGATTGCCTATCTATGTGCGATTGACAAACATGGCAAGCATGAGTTGAGCAGCATTGGCGGCAAGAAGGGCAGCAAGATTCGCTGGAGCGATCCAGCAAAACATGCTCAGCAGTCAGTGTGGACGAGCAATATGAATGCTCGTGGATCTATGGCTCAAAAGCCTAACAAGCTGGAATTAAAATTCTGGGACATGATCGGTCGAGACCGTATTGAGTTCGCGAGTTTTGTTTTCTGGAAGACGATCGTTGAAGCGCGCGGTGTAAAACACATCACGCCTGATTTTCGTGTTCCAGGGACAATGCGTATGATTGAAGTGTATGGAGACTATTGGCACTGCAACGACAACCCGAAGGATCGTGTTAATCTTTGGGAGTCGGTTGGCTGTGAGTGCATAGTTGTCTGGGAGCACGAAATCAATGCGCATGACTCGGTGATGCTTGAGAAAGTCGAGGCTTTCATCAGTGGAATTCCCCAAGAGTGCCCGGCCCCAACCGCAGATCAGGTTGGGTGGTGATATAGTCTGACCTCTCGGGAAACCGAGAGAAGCATGGGATAAAGAACCCATGCGATAACAACGTGTTGAGCGCTCCCGTCGGCGCGGTCTTCACCTGGGATTACAAGTACGAGGGCCGCAAGGGCTCGAAGATCCCGGCCAACGGCATCGCGGACCTGCCCTACCAGCAGGGCTACGACGGCGAGCTGAGCGCGGGCGACGCCCTCATCCGCAACTTCGCGAAGAACTACGCCTCCGAGTACGTTGACTACGACGTGTTCTGCACGGATACCGGCGCGGCCACGGGCACCCTTAACCAGGGCTCGGGCAACTGCCGCATCCCGGCTTGGAAGCCGATCCGCACGCCGGGCACCAGCGGCCAGCGCACCTTCTCGGTGAAGCTGTACTACCGCACGGTCGAGGCGGGCAGCGAGAACAAGGTCGCCACCCTCGACCCGACGGGCGGCTCCACGGCCCTCACCGACAACCATGGCAATGCCGTCGGCACCTTCGTCGCCTCCACGGGCGCCTGGACCCTGACGCCGAAGACTTCGGCGGGTGCGGGCTGCAACTTCTCCGCGAACCACGTCATCTATGCCCAGTACTTCGTGAACTGGGAACTCGTGAACACGACCTCTGGTGCCGCGGTGCCGGGCGTGTCCATGGACATGGCCATGTCGACCGTGACGGCCGAGGCCTACAAGCTGCGCGCCAGCTGGTCGCAGGAAGCCATGGACGACCTACGCGCCCTCCACGGCCTCAACATGGAGGCCGAGCTGGTCGCCGGCCTGAGCAACGAGATCGCCCTGGAAATCGACCGCAAGGTCATCACGGACCTCGTGGCGGGCGCCGCCCACCAGGCGACCTTCAGCTACAGCGCGACGGTGCCGGGCGAGATCGAGAACATCCGTTCGCTCCTGACCCAGATCGACGCGGTGGCCGCGAAGATCCACAAGTCCACGCTGCGCGCGCCGGCGAACTTCATCGTCGCCAGCCCGGCCGTCGTGTCGCTGCTCAGCCAGCTCACGAGCCACAAGGACTTCGACATGGGGGCCAGCCAGATCGTGCCCCCGAGCTACGGGCCGCTCACGAGCGACTACGGCATCCAGATGGTCGGCACGATGATGCGGAAGTTCACGGTCTACCAGGATCCGTTCCTGGACGACAACAAGGTGCTCGTCGGGCTCCGCGGTGCCAACTTCCTCGACGCGGGCTACGTGTTCGCGCCGTACATCCCGCTGCAGGTCACCCCGACCTGGCAGGACCCGCACACCTTCACCTTCAAAAAGGGCTTCGCCTCGCGCTTCGCCACCAAGCTGCTCCGCCCGGAGTACTACGGCGTCGTGACCGTCAGCGGGCTCCCGACCGTGACCTCGAACTTCTGAGCCATCCTCGCGCCATTGCGGCGTGATTCCCCCTCGTTTATTCCAGCCTACCGGCCCGCCCCCGCGAGGGGGTGCGGCGCGTGCTTGTTAGACAAGGCGCGTGGGGGCGGCTATAGTGGGCAAAGACGCAGGCCCTACGCGGGGCGCATGACGAGGAGCGGTTGTGATGAAATACAAACTGGCTGAGGGGGTCAAGGCGCAGTCGCTTGCGGTACACGTGCAGGAGACGCGGCCGGGGCTTTCCTATGCGGTGACGGTGCGCAAGGACGTCATGGTGCGGCCCGGCGAGGTCGTGGAGACCGCGTACGATCTGGGGCAGTGGGTCCAGGCGGGGCTGCTGGTCGAGGTGTACGATGCGGCCGCGCAGTTCAAGGCGGCCGTTGTGGCGGTCGTGCCCCTGGCTACGCCAGCGCTAGCCCCGGAGTCGGAACCAGCTCCGGAGCCGGAACCAGCCCCAGCGCCGGAGCTGGAGTCCACGCCGGTTGTTGAAGCGGCGCCTGAGGATGTCGCGAAGGCGGCTCGGGCTGCGCGGCGCAGGAGCTAGGCGATGGGGCGCAGGCGCCTAGATGGGGCGGTGGCGGCGGCCACCCTGGGTGCGGGGGAGCGCGTGACCGTGGTGACGCGGCTCGGGTACCCCGTGGCGGAGGGCGTGGTCGAGATGTCCTCGCCCGTGGGCCTCGTGGTGCGGGGCGGCAACGGGGCGGGCTTCTTTCGGGAGGACGTCTACCTATTCCTCCCGCGTGCGCCTGAGGGGGACGTGCCGCGCCACCTTTGGGTGGACCGCGCGGTGCTGCGCGAGCAGAGCGCGAAGGAGACGCCGGAGGGCGATAGCCCGGTGTCGGCGGAGGATCTCCCGACGGACATCCAGCAGGCGGTGTCCCCGCAGGCCCAGTTCGGCGAGGACGGCGTGCAGCTCGTGCTCGCGGCCGTGGGCGAGGCGGCGATGGGCGCCCTCAAGCGGGGCGGCGCGCCGGCCGAGGACCTCTACGGCATCGTGGACAACATCCAGAAGGCCGTGATGGGCGTCGTGGGCAAGTACGCGGAGGCGGCGGCCAAGGTCGCGGACGAGGCGGCGCAGGCCGCGGCGGATGCGGCGGGGGATGAGGAGGCCGAGGCGGAGGGCGCGGGCGACGAGGAGGCCGAGGCGGAGGGCGCGGACGCGGAGGGTGCTGTGACCGATGCGGCGGCGGCAATGGACGCGCTGGGCGCCCAGTAAGGAGCCTCGATGGCACTCACCGAGCAGGCCGTGCACGACTACATCAAGCGCAAGCTCGGCGACGGCGTGGTCTGCGTCGAGTTGACGGACGACCAGCTCGCGGACGCCGTGATGCGCGCCTCCCTGTGGCTCCAGCAGTGGGTGGGGCACCAGAAGGCGACGGTGATCACGTTCACCAACGGCTCGGAGGTGGATCTGCCGGTGGACTGCGAGGTTCCCGTGGACGTTGTGTTCGAGGCGCAGAGCGACAGCCTGTTTGACATGTTCCGGTGGGCGGGCGTCGAGGTGAACGCGACGGATCTCATGGCGCTGTCCCCCAACCAGGGCTACGTCGACATCGCGCAGCGCATGCAGTACCTAGAGCTGGGCAAGCGGTTGCTGAGCGCGGAGCGCGCGTGGGATTACGACCGGGCGCGGCGCAAGCTGATCGTGAGCCCGGCCCCGGCGAGCGGGGAGCGCGTGATGGTGTTCTACCTGGCCACGACGATCGCGCTGAGCTACCTCAAGGGCTACGAGCAGCAGCTGCTCCTCGACTACGCGCTGGCGCAATCCATGGAGACGCTCGGGTACATCCGCACGAAGTTCGCGGAGATCCCAACGGCGAGCGGGTCGACGAGCATGAACGGGGACACGCTGCTGAGCAATGCGCAGCAGCTGATCGACAAGTGCGAGGAGAAGGCGCGCCAGCTGGCGCCGCCGATCCCGCTCTTTATGGGATGACGACACTGCGCATGCGCATGCGCGGGGCGAGGTGCGACCATGGTATTGCCGGTGCATGATTGGATGGGCGATGTGGACGCGGCCTACGCGGCGCTGCCCCCGGACGTCCGGGCGGCCCTCGGGGATGCGGTGGCCCCGGTGCCGCGTGCGGAGCGGGGCGGCCCGAGCCGCCTCTTGCAGGAAGTGCCGGACGCGCCCCAGAGCGACCAGTTCTGGCACGGCGACAACAAGCTCGTGCAGGCGAAGCCGATGCCGAACTTGCAGGGCAAGTGGGCGGACGGCGAGCTGGTCTTCCGCTTTCCCACGGGGCAGCAGGCCGAGGTGCTCTACAGCACGGCGCTGATCTGGCTGCTGCCGGGGCAGGTGCAGCTGTCGCTGGTGCCGGAGACCGAGCAGTACTCGGTTCACGTGATGCCGGCGGTGCTGCGGGATCGCCCGGACGTGGTGCAGCGGCTCACCGCGCTGGCCAAAGACCTGCTCGACGCATAGGGGGCGCGGCGTGCCGATCAAGTGCCGGGGCGCGGAGGACGCGGCCTACCTCAAGAAGCTGGAGGCCGAGCGGCAGGCCATGACGGGTCCGACGGCGGAGTACTACCGCCTGAACCGTGGGGCCCACGTGGACGCGCTCTACAACGAGCCGAGCGACCCCGTGTACGGTGGGGGGCCCGCGCCGGGCCGCGAGGCCTGGGGCTGGTTCGCGCCCTTCGACGTGGTGTGCCTAGTCGAGTACCAGGAGAGCGAGAACCGCGAGCCCAGCGTGCGCGAGGAGGGGCAGGAGGTCGAGTACGACGCGATCCTGCGCGTGGCGGCCCTCGCCTGGGAGCAGGCGGCCCCTATGGGCGCGACGCCCAAGGAGGACGACGTGGTGGCGGTGTTCGAGCACTACTGGGACGTCGTGAAGGTGGGCCGCAGCGGGAATGTCCTGGACACGCCGACGACGGTGGCGTGGACGATCAACGTCAAGCGGCGCGAGCACTTCGCGCCGGAGCGCCGCCTGCCGTAGGGCGGGCGCGGACAGGGGCGCAGTGTGGCGGTTGTTGCGCGCTTCGGCTTCGGGACCGACGCGGAGGAGGCCATCCCAGTGGCCTGCCTCTCGAGCGATGCCGTGGGCGACTGCCTGGCGCTGCGTGACGTAGCGACCGGGACGGGGCGCTGGCGCGTGACGCGGGCGGATCCCACACAGGGGACGCGGATGCCCGCGATTGGGGTGTTGATTCGCAAGAATACACCGACGACGGGGATCATGCAGCGTGTGGGGATGGTGCGCGGGCTCTACAGTGGGCTCAATCCGGTGCGTCTCGTGTGGGTAGGGCTCGATGGGCGCCCCACGCAGACGTGTCCTGGTTCTTACGTTGCAGCGGTAATTATCCAGAGAATCGGTGCACCGGTAGCGGGGGACGTGCTATTTTTAACGGGTGAAATGGGACAATTGACGCAGCGGGCCATTATGCAAAGGTGACAACGTCCCCGACGTGACGGGCGTCTGGGCCAACAGGAGGCCGTTATGCCAGATAAGCGATTCGAGTTCTTCAATCCGACGCACCATTTCAGCGATGATCCCGACGCTTCGGCGGCAGCCCAGACGATGCTGTTCGAGGTGCCCAACGTGGGCGGCAAGCTGGCCATCGAGGTCGCGGCCGTGGCGGCCAGTGTCCTCACGGGCGGGACGGGTGCCTTCGTGCTGCAGCTTAAGGGGGAAAAGGCCCGCAAGTTTGTGCCCTCGCGCGTCGTGGCCACGGGCCTGACCGTGGGGACGGGCGATGCGGAGGTCTCCGTGGGCACCACGGTCAGTGGGGTGGACATCCTTGCGGCGACGGCGCTGACGGGCGTCACGGCGGCGGGCAAGAGTCTTCCCCTCGCTCCTGTCGCCGGAGTCAAGCCCGCCATCGCGGGGGATGCGGTGCTGTACGGTACGGTGACGAGCGCGGACACCACGGCGACAGCGCGCGTGATGATCACGGTGGAAGGCACGCTTGTTGGTTGACGCTGATATGCCTAGTGTTGTGGCAAGGGAAATAGTGGATGACATGGGTTGAAGGTTGTGTGCGAGCACGTTGAAGGAGGTTGTGATGCCGAGGAAAGATAGTCTAGCTAAGTTGGCGAAGCGGGTGAAGTTGTTCCCGACGGTGGGGGGCGCGAAGACCGATGCCGATCTGGTCGGACGGGTCAGTGATGTGCTGCCGGTGCTAGAGCCCACGTTGCCCCCCGATGCGGCGGACTTCCCGCCGATTATGGGGGGGATCGTGGACCACGTGCGCGTGTTGCGGTTGGCCTATGCCCAGATGGTGGTGGAGAAGTTGCAGTCGCAACAGACCGCGTACACGCTATCTTTTGATAGTCAGATCCGGGAGCTGACGCAGCGCCGGACGACGACGCTGGCGCAGTTGGTACAGGAGATGGCGCGGGCGAAGGAGGCGTACCTGGGGGTGCAACAGGACATCGAACGCGCCTATGGGATCGTCTTGAGTGAGTACACGTTCAACCCCGATGTGGGGACGTTGAACCGAATCGTGGATCCGTCGAAAAACATGGACGGGCACCGTGCGGAGACGCCGGAGGGTCGCTCGTCGTAGAGGCAACGTGCCGCGTGCCGCTGCCAAGGGAGTTGCATCATGGCAAACATCTATGTCCTGAAGCTGCATGCGGATGGGTATCCGTCCGAGTTGGATCCCACCACGGTGGGGTCAGACATCCTCCAACTGCCGAGCACCACCTTCGAGGGGGACATCAACCTCGGCGGTAACGAGATCAGGAACATCTCGAACCCCACCGAGGGCGACTCGGCGGTCAACAAGAGCTACGTGGATGCCATCGCCTCGGGGCTCACGCCCCATGAGGCGGTCATCGTCAAGACGCCCGCCGAGTTGACGAGTTACGTGTCGGGGGGCGGCACCGGCTTCGGGCACACCTTGACCGCGCCGGACTTCACCGTGGCGCACAACACCATCGACAGCTTCCTGCTGACCACGGTCGGCCAGCGCGTGTTGGTCTCGATGCAGGGCGGCGACGATGCGACGGCGCACAAGGACAACGGCGTGTACCGTGTGTCTGCGCTGGGCAACGGCGTGGACGTGGCCTTCCAGTTGACGCGTACCACGGACGCCGATCAGGCGGCGGCGGGCGAGATGGAGACTGGCCTGTACGTGTTCGTCACGGACGGCAGCACGCTCAAGAACACGGGCTGGACCCTCGTGACGCCGACGCCGATCACGATGGAGACCACCGCGTTGAAGTTCGCCCAGTTCAGTGGGGCGCCGGGCCTCACCTACGACCAGGGCCTCAAGCGCGATGTGAACAGCGTCTACATCGAACTCGACGGTGGGGCGGATGCCCAGAGCGCAGGTGCCCCGACGGCTTCGCGGAAGTCCGGCCTGGAGTTCGACGCGGATTCGGCGGCGGGCAAGCTGCGGGTCGCCGTGGCGGCAGCCGGTGGTTTGGCGCGCTACCAGACCTCGACCTACGGCCTCACGATCCTCGTGGACAACACGGACAGCGACGCCACCCTGGGGCTCACCTCCGACGGCGTGAAGGTGCTGGGCCTCCCCACGTCGTTCAGCATCGGCGGGACAGCGGTGGATCCGCTGGTCACGGCCGACAACCTGACCGAGTTGGTGGACGGCAGCTCGACCACGCTGCATAGCCATCCGGGCGCGGGCGAGTCCGAGCGCGTGGAGTACGACTTCGTCGCCGATGGGGCCATCGCCCTGGGCGATCCGGTCTACCTCACCAGCGCGGGCAAGGTGTCCAAGGCGCGGGCCGATACCGACGCCAAGGCGTTCGCGTGCGGCATCGCGCACCTCGGCGGGGCGGATGGGTTTACCTGTCCCGTCGTGTTCGATGGCATTGCCAAGGCGGTCTTCTCGTCGAATCAGACGATGGGCGACCGCTGGTACGTCGCGGCCACGGGCGGCCTGACCAAGGTCGTACCGGGCAGTGGCAAGCACGTCATGCAGATGGGCTTCACCTGTGCGGTGCGAGATTTCGCCTTGCAGAAGCAATATATGGGCAAGAAGGCGTAATCATTCGCGTTTTCGCGTTCACGTTTGCCCACCTTTGATAAAACATCGGTTCCTTCTAGCCAATTGTTCGGTGCCGCTTAGTGGGTGTGTATAATGCTCCCAGAGGCGTGCTCATCCTACCAGGGATAGCGAGGGATAAACGATGGCCAAGGATCGCGTTCAACCGTTGAAGCTGGAGGATCCCGGCACGGGGGGCGTGGAGACGGACTTCGGGCCGACCTCGACGGATCCTAGCGAGGACTACCTCGACGCGCACGGGGTCACCATCCAGAGCACGACCTCGGACGATGAGGACGTGTGGATCGGGCGGGCCGATGGGACGGATGACATGCTCTTCGCGGACAAGGTGGCGGGGGGGCCATACACGCTGACCCAGTTGTTGCAGGGGGAGGCCAGCGCGTTCGATCCGGGGATCTTGATTATTACGACGTGGGGCGGGCTGGTGTATAACAATCAAGGCCGGTTCATCGTGAAGAAGGAGCCGTGATGCCGAGTACCTCGCTCCATAAAGACCTCATCCCCGAGCAGATCCATGCGCCGCTGTCGTTCGCGTACACGGACACGGCCACGCGGGAGGGCGCGACGGGCCTGCTCCCGGCCGACGTGGGGAAGTTCGCCCGCCAGCTCGATGACAACTCGGTGTGGATGCTGGTGGATGACAGCCCGGTGACGTGGGCGACGGTGAGCGGCCAGGGGATCACGGTGGACCAGCACAAGGCGCTGCGCCACCTGATACATTTTATCGACCATGGCCCCGCCGACGGCTTCGCCAGCGGGGCATACCGGGAGATGACGGGGACGGTGTTCCCCACGGCGATCGTCTGGTACGACCAGGCCGGGGTGGGGAAGAAGAAGATCGTGGAGAAGCTGACGACGTGGACCGGGGTGAACCCGACGACGATCACCTGGAAGATGTACGATGCCAGCGAGACCTTGTTGGTGACGGTCAGCGATACGGTGTCCTACTCGGGCGTGTTCGAGACCTCTCGGACCCGCGCGATCAGCTAAGGGGTAAAGCATGGGCGACTCACCTGCTTCGATTTTACACAACACGTCGGGGACCGAGATCGCGACGGTCGCCAATCCTGTGCGCGTGGATCCGACGGGGACCACGACGCAGCCGGTGTCGGCCACGGCGCTGCCCCTGCCGACTGGAGCCGCGACCTCGGCGAAGCAGCCTGCCCTGGGGACGGCGGGCTCGCCTTCGGCCGATGTGCTTTCGGTCCAGGGCGTGGCCAGTGGGACGCCCCAGCCGGTGTCCGATGGCGGGGGGTCGATCACCGTTGATGGGACTGTGACAGCGAACGCAGGCACGGGGCCGTTCCCGGTGTCGGACAACGGCGGGAGTCTCACGATTGATGGCGCGGTGACGGCGAACATCGGTACGTCAGGATCGCTCGCATTGGATGCCACGCTCACGGGGGGGACGCAGAAGGCTGTCGTGCGGGGTGGGGCCAAGGGGACGACGGTAGCGGCGGATGTGACCTCGACGGCGGAAGGCGCGGACCACCAGGCCCTTGATGTGCAGATCATGCACGGCGGGGCGGCCAAGGATCCCACGCAGGTGCGGGCGCTCACGTCGGCGGACGTGGTGACGGCGGCGCAGGGGACGGCGGCGGCGGCGGCGGGGGGCTGGCCCGCCAAGGTCACCGATGGCACCAACGTGGCGGCGGTCAAGGCGGCCTCGACGGCGGCGGTGGCAGCGGATCCCGCGTTGGTGGTCGCCGTGTCGCCGAACAACACCCCGGTATTGCCCAGTGGGGCCGCCACGTCGGCGCTCCAGACGACGGGCAACACGTCGTTGGGGAACCTTGATACGAAGACGCCGACGGTGGGGCAAAAGACGATGGCGGGGTCGTCGCCGGTGACGCTGGCGTCGGATCAGAGCGCGGTGCCAGTGGCGGATGGCGGCGGGTCGTTGACCATCGACGCCACAGCGTTGCCCCTCCCGACGGGCGCGTCCACTGAGACGACGCTCTCGGCGGTGTCTACCAAGCTGCCTGCGACGTTGGGGCAGAAGGCCATGGCGGCGAGTCTCGCGGTGACGTTGGCCTCGGACCAGAGCGTGATCGCCATGCGGGACGCCCCGGCGACGGCGGCGACGGTGGCGAGCGTGGCGGCGGCGGTGGCCGATACGACCTTGTTGGCCGCCAATGCGTCGCGCATGGGGGCGGCCGTGTTCAACGCGAGCACGGCCATCCTGTACCTCAAGCTGGGTACCGGGGCGAGCGCGGCCTCCTACACGGTGCGCATGACCGCCAACGCCTATTACGAGATCCCGTTCGGCTACAGCGGGCAGATCAACGGGTACTGGGCGGCGGCGAACGGGGCGGCGCTGGTGACGCAGGTGACGCAGTAGATGGGGCTGTACCTCACAGCGCCCGAGGCGGGCGGGATCGTCAAGACGGCGTCGGCGCGGTTGACGGTGAATACCACGACGACCTCCGTCACCTATGTGGACCTGTTGACCTGTGCGATCACGACCGGGGGCAGCTCGCGGCTGGAGGTGTACGCGAGCTTTGCGACGAGCAATGCGGCGGATCGCGCCGGGACGGACCAGGACTACTTCCAGATCACGGTGGACGCGACGGTGCTGGCCCAGGGGGGCAGCGAGCAGTGGCCGGTGACGGAGAGCGGGGCGCTGTTTGCGGTATCCGGGGTGCTGGCGGCCGGGGCCAAGACGGTGCGCCTCCAGTGGCGGACCACGGCGGGCGGGACGTTGCGCTGCGCAGGTGGCACCATACTGACCCAGCCCGAGCATGCGTCCATCGTGGTCATCGAGACGAAGGGTTGATGACAGATGCCGCTCTTCCCAGATCTGCCGGTGTTGATCACGAAGACGGCGTTTACGGCGCTGGCGGTGGACCGGACGACCACGGCGACGAGTTACGAGAACCTGTTGACGCAGGAGATCCTGACGCAGGAGGGCAGCTTTCTGGTGATTCGCGCCTCGTTCTCGACCTCGGACAGCGCGTCGTTGTCTGCGCAAAACTCTTTCCGCGTTACGGTAGACGGAAACACCGTCGCTCTTGGGGGGGCTGAGATCTTCACGTGCATCCAGTCGGGGTCGATTTGCACGCTGGCAGGGCCTGTGACAGCGGGACCGCATACCGTGAATTTGGACTGGCAGACGGCGGCGGGGAACACGTTGCGGTGTCGCCCGGTGACGCAGGCCGAGCAGGCGTCGTTGCTGACGACCGAGGAGACGTGAGATGCCGCTGAGCAATGCGCAGGTGGTGGATCCCAACGTGGTGCAGACGGTGAGCGCCGCGTTGGCTGTCGATAAGACCATCGCCTCGACCACGTATGCGACGGTGCTCTCGCTGAGCGTGACGACGTTGGCCAGCTCGAACCTCTTGATCTGGGTGAGCTACTGCATGACGTTCACGCCGAGTGCGACGAACGAGTACCGCTTGCAGTTGCGGGTGGACGGGACGGTGGTGTTGTTCGCGGGGGAAGAGGAGTTCGACATTGCGCAGACCGGGTCCATGGTGCATCGGGCGGTCGCGCTGACAGCCGGGGCGCATACCGTGGACGTGCGGTGGTGCATTGGGGCGGCGGGGGAGGGCACGTTGCGGTGTCGCCCGTCGGCGCCCCCCGAGGGGCTTTCCATCATTGCCATGGAGACGCGAGTCTAGGAGGACGACCGATGGCCATCTATGTGTTTTCGATTCAGGAGGATTTCCCCCATCACGCGGTGGCGTCCGACCGGCTCACCATCGAGATCGTGGAGAGCGCCATTGTCACCGCGCTGGACGGCATCAGCACGTCCGGGGATGCGTGCGACATCACGTTCAAGGCGGACCTATCGGTGGGGGACGAGGCGGTGCTGGAGGGGCTCGTCGCGGCGCACAGCGGGGCGCCATGGCCCACCGTGACCGAGGTGCGCACGGCGGATGGGAAGCTGTACGTGTCCCCTGACATGTGGCCGCTAGGGACGCTGACCAACTTCACGGGAGCGGCCGACGATGTGGCCAACGGCGTCGTGGGCACCGACTCGCTGGCGTTCGAGTCGACGACCGTCGAGGACAACGTCAAGGAGTTCCAATTCATCCTGACCAGCTACCTGGCCGGGGGCCACCTTCAGTACAGTGGGGCGGTGTTTGGCGACTGGATCGACTTCACGAGCGTCGTGCCCGCGACGGCGGGCGTGTCGCATCCGGGGGCAGGCAACTACAACAAGGTGCAGGTGGGCGCAGGGGCGAACGTCTTCGTACCGGCGGTGCCGGGGTCGGGGAATTGGGATCTCGACCTGACTGCCAAGGAGAACGCCAACGTCACGTTCACCAAGGTGCGGCCGGTGCCCGCGCCGGGGCTCAATGGGTACTTCGACCACAACATCGAGACGGGCGCGGTGACCGTCAATGCGACGGGCCATGGGGCGTACCACCTCTGCGATTATGAGGTGACGTTGGCGCGGTTCATTACGCGCGTGTCGATCATGGGGAGCGACCACTTCCCGTTGACGGTGCCCGCAGTGCGTCCGATCCTGATCCTGCCGCATTGGTTGCACCGCGTGACCGTGCACAATTCGACGGCCAAGACGTTGCAACTCGTGGCCATGCTCTACCGAGGGTTGGTCAATCCGTTGAGGT
>Ga0315274_10001463_pt1 | contig 36221 bp, 56 predicted proteins | sample YL17G02_20_MG_FD_203700 | JGI IMG/M metagenome (GOLD analysis project Ga0315274, IMG submission 203700) | Sediment microbial communities from Yellowstone Lake, YNP, Wyoming, USA - YL17G02_20 | ecosystem: Environmental > Aquatic > Freshwater > Lake > Sediment | place: USA: Wyoming | collected...
ACAACTTGAGTGAAATAAATAAAGAACCATTTAAGAAGCTTTATTATAATCGGTCAATTACTATAATAGAGATCGCTAAAATACTTGGAATTAGTCGAACTACAGTTAAAGCATTGAGAAGAAGGTTCGGAATCACGTCTCGTGATTTTCATTGCTGTAAACCACATTATAATCCTAATTTAATTTCAAGTTCCAATTTAACCTATATTTTAGGTGTTTTGCTCGGTGATGGTTGCGCATATAAAATCCCTCGGATATATAAAGGTAAGAAGAACGGAACTCAATATATTTTGCAACTAAGAACCACCGAAAAAGATTTTGCCCAATCGTTTTGTGATAGATTAGTTTCTCTGGGGTTGAACCCTAATATAAGTCGTAACCCCTCGGAACCAAAAGTATTCACTGCTAGAGCATATTCAAAGACTCTTTACGATTGGTACAGTAAGCTAAGTCGCGTTCAAATAGAAGAAATCGCCACCCAATATCCCATAGATTTTATCAGGGGATTCTATGAGTCTGAGGGACTACATAATAAAAAGAGAAAAGCGGTTAGCATGTGGAACAACGATCTCGATCTTCTTCAGCTTGTAAAAAGAGTATTGGAAAAAAGCCTTGGACTCCACTTTAGAATAAATGGTCCTTATCCAGAGTATATATTAACTACAGCAATCTCTAACCAAACTAATGAATTTTTAAACATCATCCAACCATGTATTAAACAGTAAAGGCGAGGCAGCTTGGGTAAACTCAACGACTTCGCAAAAAAGGGGATAGACCCCTCCATAGCCCAGATCATCCTCCTCGATGAGATAAGCGGAAGACTCGAAGAACAGAACGAAAAACTCGACAAGATAACAGCCTTCAACCAGTTCAAAGGCCCCATGATACGGATGTTCCGCCGAGACCAGCAGTACCAATTCGCCACCATCCCAGCAGGCTCATCGGGAAGAATCTACTACCTCCAGAACCCGCAGCCAGACCTCTTAGTAGGAGTCATTAAAGAGGTAGCAAACGACTGGTACGCCCACACCTACCTAGAGTGGTTCACAGACTATTCCCCCAAGAGGGTAGAGTACGTAATAGGCCAGGTAGATCACCCCAAGGAGTACGAGGAAGGCATACCCTTCGAGTATAAAGTAGAGTGGATCGCCTACAATAACGACACCCTGCCACACACCTTCGGTATCCTCTGCGACGGATACTTTATAGATGTGGAGACGCATGAAAAGATCGTAGGTAAATGAAATGCCAGAAATAATCGCATGGGTAAGCACCTCCTGTCGTTGGTGCGGCTGGACCGGAAGGGTTGAGGCAACGGAGAAGGACGCCAAGGACCATCTAATCGTCAGATGCCCTAGTTGCGGAGAGAGGATCAATGTCGAATAAGAAAGGCTGCGTCGGAGAGGTACTTGGATTCGTAAGAGACCAGGTTAGACAGCAAGTCTTCAAAGCCCCCCACCACCGAAACGTAGACGAGCTCATAACGGACATCGGGGCCGACATCCAAGTTGACATCCACAGGTGGATACCTAACCCACAGGGGCTGGAGACGCCTGAATACTATCAGCCGTGGCAGCTCCACTTCAAAACAGCGAAGCCACTGGATGACCTGCTCACTAAGGCTGGCAGGGATCTGATCCACAACGTCAGCTTCATGGCGGGGGCGCAGCCAGCAGCCCTCACCTACTACGCGATATGCAACCCTGGGACCTTCACCCCCGTAGACACAGACACAAGCCTCAACACTGAGATAACAACACCTTCTGGACTTGCGCGCCACGTATGCACCGGGTCCGTAGACGGCGTAACGGAGTCCTTCACCCACACCGCCAGCGGAAACACCACGGTAGTAGTCTGCGGCTTCAAGAACAACTCAGCAGGCGCAATTACAGGCATCAAGGGCTACGGCAACTTCAACGCAGCAGGACCCCCAGTAGCAGGAACACTAGGAACAGAGTCCTCATTTACTACACTAGACCTTCAGATAAATGATATACTAAAACTAACTGTTACTTTAACTTTGGGATAAATTTAACACTAGGATGGGGGAAGGGTAGACTATGACTATAGCGACTCTGGATCAATACATCGACGCTGTCAAAGAGGTTGAAACCTGGGTTAAGGGTGCCTCCATAACGACGGTAGCGGGCATTCCCTTCACCGTCTTCGATCAGGTGGGGCAACCTGGGGCGGGTGCATTGAACATTGGCAATACTGCAAATGGTCTAGTGCCTGATGATACTGTCGCTGGTTATCCCTTAATAGCCAGTTTCGGCGGTGCAGCGGGCTACTTTTCAGGCATAGACTTCAGCAATTCGGTGGCTTGCCGTATAAGTCTATTTGATAGATTGTTTGCCGCTGGGGCCTATGCCTTCAACGCCAACACAGTCCTTGCTTCTCAACCCAGTTTTGCGGGTCGGGTTCCTAATGCAAACTATAATGGGCTTCAAATCTGGGTTGAACATGTCACTGCCTTTACTGGGAATCCATCCTTTCAAATAAACTACTTAGACCAGGATGGATTGGCTGGAGACAGTGGAGTATTCGCTGAAATTCCTGCGTCTGTGCTGATCCGTAGGGCATGTCAAATACCGTTAGCTGCTGGAGACAGCGGAGTCTCACAGATAACTCAGGTAAGAAGCACGGTATGTTCTGCGGGAACTTGGAATGTTATGGTATTGAGACCCCTCTGGTCTGGGCGTATCCCTGTCGCTAACTCTGGTGATGTTCACGACCTTCTCCGTACGGGGCTGCCGCAGATCTTTGATACCAGCGCGTTATTTGCCTTGATTACTGCCGATAGCACAGCATCCGGCTACCCTGGCCTACAGATTGAGATAGCCCATTAGTGAACAGTTATGAATAGTTTATGGCGAAGACAACCTACTCGTAGGCTGTCTTCATATAATTTCGTGAAGAAGGAAGCCAGTAGTCAATCCACCTCAATCGTCCAGGGGTTCTTTGAGGGTCCCGGTATCGTTGAAAGAAACCCCAGTGAGGCTCTCGGTGCCATATCAGATGCCATAGATAGAGCAATTACACGAAACGTCCCTATATCAGAGGTAGCAATTTCAGTCGCCGACTCACCAGTCAGAGCAACAATCTTCCCAAAAGCTATCACCGAACCCAGTATATCAATCAACGATTCCCCAGCCATAAACCTCACAAGGGCCATGAGCCTTTCCGAAGCCGCTATTTCGATTGGAGACAGTCTCTCAACAATTCTCAGGCGAATCATAGAAGTCTCGGAAGCATCTATATCAATGGCAGATGGTGTTACAGCAGAAAAGGTAGGAGCAATACAGGTAAATATTAATGAACCAAGCATCCCCGTCTCCGACATAATAGAAAAAGCAATCAGAAGGGATGTCCCACTCTCTGAGCCCCCCATATCAGTTTCAGATATATCTACAAGAGCGATAACAAGCAATAGAAGCATACCTGAGCCATCCATCTCGATTAGCGATGTGGTCTCATACAAGCTTGAACGGAGTAGCAGCGTATCTGAGCCAGCAATCCCAGTTTCAGACTCGGTATCCCTCATTTTTAGAAGAGTTATAGACGTTTCCGAGCCAGCAATATCTATTTCCGATGACTTAACGCTAGCTATAACGAGAATCAAGGAGCTCTCTGAGCCAGCAATAAACGTATCCGACGTTACATCGTACATTCTTCAACGAGACATAACTATTTTAGAAACCCTGGGCCTTGTAGACGATTCTGCAATAATTTCTACACCGCTTATTTCAAGACTCGTTTATGAAGCCTTAGGCTTTATAACGGATACGCTAAGCGCAGGCCAATTTAAAGAAAGGGCGCTGACAGAATCGCTGGGTCTCCTAGGAGAAACACTGGTGTTAGAGTTGACTCACGCAGGAGCTCCTCCAACGATATTTACACCTGAAAGTATAGCGCAGTTCTTAGAAGGCAGTGAAATAATTTATAAAAGCATAGCTAAATACCTGAACAAACTAAAGAAAGAGCCGTAATCTATCCAGTATATGGGAACACCTTCACCCAGGCCGACACCGCAAAGCCTTTTAACTAGGTTTAAACCTACAACAACCGGGCAGGGGCTCTGGCAAGCGTGGCATGGCCTTCGGGGACTACCTAGAGGAAGCATGACGCAGGAGCCTAAGCCCACCAACCGAGAAGGCCACGACATGACAATGCAGACGCTGATCAAATGCCCCAACTGCGGCAGCACCAACATGATACCCTCCTCCGAAACGGGAGTCATCATCTGCGGAAACTGCGGTCACAGGTTCAAGGAGGAGGATTTCAATGAAGGGTAAAGTAGACTCAGTAACCACGAAGATGAGCCCCGGCAAAGCACTGTTCAACGTCAGCCTAACCCTAACCATCAAGGAGAAACTCACCTACGACGACAGCGAGAAACTCGCAGTGGAACTCAGAGAACAATACCTGGGAAAAGAAGTAGACATCAATCTAAGCCCCACTTTCTAACAGGAAATAACCTAGGCTACCCCACACCGAAAACCTCTTATCAACGCCCTCGCCAGAGAGAAAATTATTATGGGTTTTTCCCGTTTTCAATAAAGCTCTCAAAATTACCAGTATTTTTCTCTTCACAAAGAAAAATTTATATACCTTAAGACTTCTCACCCTTCCGTGAAGGTAGATGCCCTTATTCAGTAAGAGAGAACTTGAAACATTAGAAACAATAGGCCGAAACGCGGAAAACATCAACATAGCACCCCTCAAGCTAGGAGTAACCTCAAGCGCTATGAACTCAACACTTACAAGGATATGGAAGAAAATATGTGAAGCCGATGAAGTGAAAAAGGATTATAGAACAGTATTTGAAGGAAGAATAAAAATAAGAAATAAGAGAAGGATAAAGAAATGAGTTATCCAAACGTCCATGATCATTTCATAGGTTGGATAGCCAAAGAATATAATCTAGCTAATAACCATAAACAAAGACAAACAAAGATAGCTATAACCGGGATAACAAATGTCGGAGTTAAGGAACAACATATTATACCCGACCTTATTGGAAATGATGCTCTTGTAGAAGCAGAAGTAACAGGAGACAAATCGAAATATCACTACTATGTTGAACAAAAAAAGAGAGTCCTGTTTCTTGGAATAAGGGGTTTTGATGCCTTCGACGAGATCTATCTGTTTTCAATAGAAAAAACGAGTCCCCCCTTCACAAAAAACAATTTACCTTGGGGGTATAAAATATCTAAAAGAACGCTAAATGTTAAAGAATTGGCGAGCAAGGTAGACTAACCCCTATCTCTTTTATCCTAGACGCCCCACTCTCTAATTGTATGGCTCGCACGCGCGGAGAGGATAAACATTGAGTAACCCAGATGGAAAACTACCTATAAAACTCCAAAAAGAAATGATGAGAGAAATTTTTAAAAACCTTAATCCCGAGTTTAGGGGAGATCTAGGAGCGATTTTAGATAACATGGATGAGACTTTGACCTTTCCCGTGAATAGAACCGAACTCAACATAATATATCCTCAATATAAATGGTTCGCAAACGAAATCGAGGCAAAGGACGTAAAAAACGAGGCAATAAAGGAATACCACGACTACCTGGACTACCTCCTAGACTCAGCCGTACTCCCAGAGGCCAGAGAAGGCATGAGACCAATATTCGAGAAATCCCTCAGCGACTACAGATACAGAATGGAGCGAAACCTAGAACGAGCAACCTTACGGAAGACAATCACAAAACTTGAGGAACAACTACTTGAGGCAAAAAGAATGGGTAAACCACAGAAGGACATCATCGAGGAAGAGAAGAGAAAAGACATACAGGAACAAGAGCGACCAAAGGTACGCATGACCGACGACCTAAAAACGAGACTAAAGAGGCTCTTCGAGGCCACATACACCAAAGAAACAGGGAAAAGCCCAAGCAAATTCCTCTCAGAGTTCTGGACAGAACTGGAATCCCAAATTACACTTCTTCCCTCTGAGGAGGAGATGAAAGCAGCAGTCATAGACCTAGCGTTGGAAATAGTGGGAAGGGAGGAAGCAAGGGAACGCCTGAAGAAAAAGGGACTAGAGAGGCCACCGCCAGAGAGACCTCCAAAAGAAGCAATAATTGGTCTTCCACCAGAAGAAGAGGAGGAAGGCTTCTTTGAAGTCCAGCCCGCAGAGCTCCCTACGTACCCAGAAAAGGAGTTCATACCTTCAAGAAGGCTAACAGGTACAGAGATAGAAGACATCGAGGATGCTTTTAACTATGAACTAGCTAAATGTGGTAAAAAACCTGAGAGGTTTACAAAAGAATTTGATGACTGGATAAGAACAGAACTATTCGGAAGCTGGGGCCACGTAAAGAATAATTTTAAAACCCTAGTAGAAATGATATGCACCGAAAAAACATTCATGAAACCACCCAGAGCACTCCCCTACGAAGAAGTTCTCCCCCTCATACAATGGCAGACCTCATTAAAAATCGAAAAACCAGAAGACTGGATGATCCCCTGGAAGCAGAAACCACCAAAAAACAACACAATAGAGGACGTGATAGCCTCACTGGACGAGGTAGGGAAACCCGGAGTAACGAGAGGAGACGTAGTTAGGGCAGTAAAAGAAGGATGGCAGAGAAAAATACCCTCCTTCATAAACATAGACAAAGAATACCTAGAGAAGCTGATAGGAGAACCACTAGACTAATCCTTTTGGAATAGGAAAACGAGTAAAATGAGAACTCATAGCCTTCTCAATCTCGTCGTCACTGAAGTCTTTAGTATAATAAACAATGATCTTGAAAGCTTCGTTTATCCATACCCTGATATTAGCCGCCTCTCTAGGAGCTATTTTACCCACACCCTCCATATATTCAACAGTATAGCATAGGCGAGGAAGAGCATTTACAAGAAGATAGCGCCAATCCCTATCCCTTATTGCGTCAGGAATATTGTCTGGAACGCCAGACTTAAAGGCTTCACCGATGCTTTCCAAACTAAAAGGTTCATACCCCCTTTCAGGCTTAGAAACCCCTTGGCCCTGGCTACAAAAAGGACACACAGTCCAAGTTGAGGGAATCACCTTTCCACAGGAGGAACACTCGACCATACCAACTAAAAATAGTACCCACTATTTTAAAAATCTTTAGATAAAAAAATTGGGAGGCTTACCTGGTAGGTATCTTGGCGATTACCTTACCTGGGTGAGCCTTCGACCTGCTCTTCTTTATTGTGTAGCCAGGTCCCTTACCCTTGACAGCCTGAGAGACACGGGCGTTCCTCTCGGTCCTATCCAGGATACCGACAGTGCCCTTGGCAGCCGCAGCGAAAGCGTTCTTTACGTCAATATGCCCAGCGTGAGGGGCATACCTAGAACGACTGAAGATCGTTACGTGTTTCTTGGCAGCGACAGCCATGAGCATGGTTGCCTGTTTGCCTTTTCCGCCGATAGCTAGCTGAAGGGGGTTAAACCGAACCCACGATGCTGTTCCCATGTTGACCAAGATAACACTACAGCAATTAATAGATAAGGCACTCGTAAAACCTATATCCCTAAAGTTACGTATTGTAAACTAATGTCAACCATACACCGGACGAAGGGGAAAAACGTCCTTAGAACCTACAGAGTTATACCCTATGCTGAATTTTCAAAAATTCTAAAAGAAGATGGAGAAGTCTTTTTAGAAGATACTGGAGCTCCCCCCCTAAAAAGGCAGACCGTATGGAGGGCCGCTAAGAAGCTTACGAAGATGGTCGAGAAGAAAGTTCTGTATGGTCGGGCTCTTCTTCAGATGGAAGAGGGAAACTCCTTCTTTGAGGGCTATCTTTTCTCGATAGAAGATCCTGAATCTCACCCCCAGATAAATAACGTTTCTTAGGCTTCTTTTCAGTCACCCTAATAATCCCTTCTGTAATTTCTGCTCAAATGCGTTTCTAAGCTCTATTGCCTCAGGATGTCTTAACCCCTCAAGAGAAGAATATACCATCTCATCCAACTCTGTAGAGCCCTTCCCCAAATTCGTCTTAATTTTATGATACCAGTCATCAAACTTCATCTTCCCCTCAAACACATCAATCAGGTCCCTCTTTATATCACTCTGGGTTCTTAATAATTTCACCTTAATATCACCTCTATACCCTTCAATCGGTATCAATTTATCCACCACCCTATTCATAAACATAATCATATCCGTATGTAATCCCCCCTCAGACGGCGCAGAAGCCACCATCTCGTAGACACCCTCCTTCGCCGCCTCCCTCACCTGCTCAATCCTTGGAAAAACCTCCATCCTCCTAGGAAGAACCAGGCCACCCCTTTCCTCGTTCAACTGACCGCAGAAGAGGCACCTATAAAGACCCTCCCGCACCGTCCTAAGTGGGCCGCCACAAGCGAAGCATTTTTCCATTCATCTATCTTATACCCCTCTTCTAAATAAACTTTAATATCACTCCAACAATACTCTTAAAGTAGTATGGCAGAAGAGGAGAAAGAGGAAGAGTTCGTCGTCCCTCAGCCACTTGCCGATAAGAGGGCCGAGAAGGAACGCCGCAAAAATATAATGCCGGCCCTCATCGAGGAATACCTAGCACCCGGCGCCCCCGTAGACATAGAATACTTCTCGAAGAAATACAACATACCAGTGACGAGCATCTACTACTACTTCAACCAGGAGGGCGTCTCCAGGAAGGAAGAGAAGCAGGAAAAGAGGGCGTCGATGAAGGAGATCAGGGCCGCCGAGACGCAGGAGCTTAGCAGCGAGGCCGAGAAGATAGCCACAATCGCAATAGGCTTAGGCGGAACCATCGCCCGCAGATACCTGGACTTCCTAGACTACGAGATGGAGCACGGTAAGACGCTGGAGTTCATCGCGGAGGAGATAATGCAGTGGTTCGAGATGAAGCACAGCACACTCGCCGAGATCGACGAACTGAAAACCAAGATGGTACAGAAGGACATGGAGCTCTCGGCGGCCTGGGCCATGAACCTACCGAACTTCAAATACTGGCTGAGGACGAAGATACTCGAACGCTACGCGACGCAGGTAATCAACGCGAGAGTCATGGGCGTGAGGCTTCCCGCCTCCAGCCTAATGAAGGCCATGCAGACCGACCTCCTCAAGCTTGAGGGCGACGTTAATGAACTATTTAGAGTCGAAGAAGAAGTTCCAATAAAACAAGGATTGAAAAAACAACAACAAAGGAGATAGATGAATGGGTCTGAGTCCTGAGAAAATGGAAGAGTTGAAGCAGAAGTACGGCATAGACGACAAGGCTATTTTCGAGATAGCCGATTCCCTTGAACCGGAAGCCGAGGCCCCGGAAATTCCCCAAATGGGAAACGAGAGGACAGCCCCACCCACACCAGGAGCCCTCCCCGCCTCCCTAGCCAGCGCCATGAGGGGCGACATAACCATCGCGGAAGCCATCATCCTAATGAACTACATGGATAGGCAGGACGAGAGAAAGGAGAGGCGGTATGCCCCACCACCCCCCCAAGACACGTCAAACCTCAAGGACCTCGTAAACGAGATACGTGAAGAGCGCAAAGCACACCAAGACCAAATAGAGAGGCTAATCCTAGGTAAAAGAGTCGATGACTCAGAGGAACGAGCCAAAAACGCCGAAGAGAACCTTAAGAAGAAAGAGGAGGCCGAGAGGCAGAGAGAAGTCGTCGAAGGCGCAGTAAGGGGCGCAGTCGGCGAGATAGACCAGAAATACGGAGCCCAACTCGACAACCTCGCCAGCAGAATACACAGCCTACCAGTAACTCAACAAATAAGCTTCATGGATGAAATATCCGCCGACTTCGGAACCAGCCTCAAGGATGAGTTCAAGACCATGATCCTTAACCGCCTCAAACCCCCAGAGAAGCCAATTACAAAAACCGATGAAGAAGGCAAAAAATCAATCGACTGGGAAAGTCTACTGGACAGGGGCTTTAAACTCGCGGACAAATACGTGGAGACCCAGAAAGCCACCCCCCCTAAACTATCAGTAAAAGAGATCCCCACCACACCAGGAGCCCCCCCAGCCCCTTTAGCCGAAGGCCCTACTGAGGCAGCGGAGGGCCCCCCCATCGCAGAGTCAAACCACGCAGAGCAGGAACCGAAAGCATCACCCATACACCCACAGGACTTAGATGGAATCGGCCCCGAGCGAGCCAAGAAGCTCTCCGAACTAGGAATAACCGATGCGCGGCAGCTTACAAAGGTAAGCCCCGGCTACCTGAAGGACCAGCTAGGGGTAGGCAAGGACAAAGCCGAGGACATCATCAAACAGGCCAAAGAACTCACCGAGCAGGCATAGAAACAGATTTCCCCTCAGGTGCATAGGTTGTCTGACGACCAAGTGACCGCCGATACCCTTAAAATACTATGGGACGCGATAAGCAACCCCGCAAACGAGAAAGTAGGCCAATTCCTAGCGTGGTCCTTCGACAAATTCGTAAACGAGGAAAGCCTCAACTACGCCATAGACAACGACCTGGACATCATCACCCTCACCCTCAACCACTACGCCCTAGGCCACAGCCAAGTCACCCCCATCTTCAAGCTAGCGGTGAAGATGCACTGGAACGAAGTAGAATCCTACCTGACGAACGTAGAGAAAATATTCAAGATAATAGAACAGAAACCCGGATGCGCCAAAATAATCAACACGGAGAGGGGAAGAAGCTACCTAAACCGGAGCTGCAAGGCCACCTACACCCAACTTTTTTCCCTCATTTGGGGCGGAGAAGGATAGGCTTAAACATAGTTAAAACATTAGCCTTTTATCCTCTACAACACTAGAACCTTTGTAGGAGAAAGCCAAATGGCAGACTTTAAGAAAAAGGGAGTAATCTTCGGCTCTCAGGCCATCGCAAAAGGCATTGAGAGAGTCGCCGTCGAAGTGGACAGAATAACGGCCCGGACCGGGGCCCCCCTCACCAGGCCAAGCACATACATCAACATCCTAGGCGGCCTCGGCCTCGCCTTCGGACCCGAATACCTGAGGACAGGCGCAACCGTCAAAGAGGTCGGGGAGATCGCTGGGTTCCACATGGTCAACAAGGTGTGGGACTACCTCGAAGAGTTCATGGCCCCCGCGCCCGCCGCAGGCGTCCCAGGCGCAGCCGCTCGGTACACTGGGTACACCCCCAGCTACATGGCAGCGGAGAGCCCAGGCGGAGCCCCCGAGTTCTACCCACCCCTCTACGGACAGAACGTGAGCCGCGAGCCGGTCCTGAGAGACCACGTCCGCTTCACACTCACGAAGTAGACCCGAATCTCCCTTTCTAACCCACCCAATTCAGGGCAAGGTACTTAGGTAGAGGATTTTCCCCGGTTCGGGGTATATCTCACTAACTTCTCACCAGTAATCTGTATGTATATTATCTTCCCTACTTTATCGTGTCTCCACACAATTTTATCTCCATCAGAAACATCAAGTATAAGCCTCACCTCGGAGGGAATCACGGTCTTCCCTTTTTGAAACACCTTACTAATGGCTACAATATCTGGATCTCCAGAATCTATACTCATGTCAGTACCTATAAGTACGGATGAGCTTAAAAGGCGTCTCACCTAAAATCACCTCGAACAAACATGACAGGACCAGGTTATGTCTTCTGCGAGACTAGCCGGATTCGACAGGAAGCACCAGAGTTCCAGAACACGCTCAAAGAGCTTGAAGCGCGGGTGATGGAGAACAGTAAAGGCGTCTGGCCGGGGATGAGCTACGGCGGACTAACGCCCAGAGAGAAGCAGTTCGGGCGGACAACCTTCCTACCACAGTTCTTCGCTGACGAGGCCGGAGATGTCCTCGACCACGCGCACCTCCCCGCAGACTGGGGCCGGAACAACTTCCGCATCCTCTACACGAGCCTCCTCCCAGGCGTTTTCCCCGTCCCAGGGTGGAAGACCATCCTCGTAGGCGGCGGGGCACCGATAGGCGTCACCCCCGAGGACATAAGGATGGCGTGGGCTGGACTAGCCTTCACCACCGAGTCCATACACGTCTCCAAGATCAGGTTCGAGATAGGAGACACCCGCTACCCCATCATGGACATCGAGGAAGTCCACGCCTACGAGATGCCCTCCCTGATCTTCGAGGAAGGATTCGAGATACCCGAGGAGACCAACTTCCTCCTCAAAGGATGGTTCGAGGCCACAGGCAAGCAGAGGATCGTGCCCCTAGGATTCGTCTACTACAGACGCAAAGACTCGGTGCTAACCGAGTAGGTGACATAGATGCCAGAATTCATAATTGACATCGAGTACCACCCCAAGAAGGGGAACGAAGCCGTAGTAGGATGGGGAGAAGTCCTCATCGCCAGCCAGGAGATCATACTCGCCAGAGACCTCTGCCTCAAAACCATCAAGAACCTCGTAGCCATCCCCACGACAGGCAAGTACACCATAGACCCCCACTCAGGGCAGAGAGACACCATCCCCTGGGTGACGAAGTACATCTACCAGAAGGGAGAACCAGACAACTGGGCCACAATCCACCTCTGGGACGACACAAGCAACGAGCACACGGGCTCCGTATGGCTTAATCTGACGTGGCTGGGCGAATAAACAACCAACGCCCTCCCTCCCCTCCCCAGTTTAAATCACGCTTAAACATAACCATTTAATATCCTCACACCCACTCCATATTTGGTAAAACCTCTGGGAAAAACAGGGAGGTTAAATCATGTCAGAACACATTGAATCATGGGCCAGTTGGCTCAAAGAGGGGTTCTTCTACAGCTACAGGGAGCAGCAGGTACGTAAATTCTTCAACGTCATGTACCGGGACTGGGCTCACATAGAGTACACCTGGGAAGAAGACGTAGCCCCCGGCGCGGTATCCGGGCCAATCGTGATAGACAACCTGGAGACCACGAAGGAGAACCAGATATGGCAGGTCATCTTCGGCATCAGCCACGATGTCTACGTCTACATACACGCGCCCACGGACATTGACAGGCACGGCGTAGCCAAGGTCCCGAGGCAGACCACGAACCTACGTGAAGTAGGCCACTACAGGATGCAGGATAGCTGGTGGGACAAGCCAAGCTTCATAACGGAGCACTTCCTACTGAAGCCGGAGATCCCATTCGTAGCCTTCTCAGTCTACAACCCACGGAACATCACCTTCCAACACGACTACAACCCGATCAAGCTGAACTTCTACGTCTGCAAATGCGAGATGGAGCAGGTGGGAGAGGAAATGAAGGGCGAACTCATAGCGGCGGAGCAACGGTTCACGGAGACCCTGGACAAGCTCTACCGGCGAGTGATAATGCACCGCCCATTGACGCTGATCCCCCTGAGGGCCCCGGCGAAGGGAGTATGATAAGAGATGCCTGAAATAATCGAAATCGAGAACATGAAGTACGACAAGGGCAAGAAGACCCTCATCAAGGACTTCCTACCCTACGGCGACATCATAAAGGGCGCGGGGAAAGCAACTTACACAGCAAGCGGAGACAAGCAGCTAGCATCCATCCTCATACCCGGCGGCCAACACCTAAAGCTACTCTTCCTAAGAGTATGGACGCAGACCCCGACGGGGGCCGTCTTCGAGATCCTCCAGACGGCTCAGACGGGAGACCTAGGATCAAGCCCACCCGGAGGCATACACCACCCAGCAGTCATCGCCGCCTACATAGACTACCCGATGCTCGAAGCCGCAGGAGCGGAGGCCCTAGGGCCCCAGCCGCTTGATGCCCCGATACACGTCCTCGAAGGCTCAGTGGACCTCTACATCCAGGACGCGGTAGCGTCGCCATACTACTATGGATGGGCCTACTGGGGTGTAGTCCAGTAGGTGATAACCCATGAGGGCCAACGTAGCCGTGAAGACGATTGACCGGAGGACGGCGGCGCCGATACCCGGCGTAGCCGTTGAGCTAGGAACCAGCATGTACTCCCTCAAACAGGTCACTGACCCCTACGGAACCGTCTCCTTCACCATAGACGTGGGCGGCGACGAGGTGGGCCGACACCCCGAGGAGGGCATAGCCGTGCTCCTCAGCGCCTTCAAGAACGGCTACGTGGATGCGAGGGACCGATTCATGTGCTTCGGCAACAAGGCCACGATAATCCAGATGGAGAGGACCTAAATGAGCTTGAAGAGACACACCAAGATGGCTCCAGCGGGCATACAGAGGCAGTTGCAGAGAATGTTCATCCCCGCCAACTGTATGCACGCGGAAGCGCAGGGCAACCCCGCCTTCGGGGTCTCAGGAGTAAACGCTTACTGGGACTTTGATGAAGCCCTTAGGGAGGAACTCTTCCTCGCAATACCCGTTCCACTAGACTGGGTAGCAGGCACCGTCGCCTGGGTCTACCCCGTGTTCTCCATGACCGTCAACTTATACGCACAAGTCAGATGGGGCATAGAGTACCTACCACAGACGAGGGGAATGAGCATCGCAGCGATAGGAAACATCATCGAAGCAAGTATCGACGCAGACGGCACCGGAACCGTCATCCCACCCAAGTCACAGTGGCTAACCCTCAGAGGAGACCTCCTACCAGGTGGAGAGCCAGCGTTCCAGAGGGACGACTTCACAGTCATAGCACACGTAGCAGCCAGACTCTACAGAGACGGAGCATCAGCACTCGACAACCACCCCGGACACGCTTACCTATACGGCCTAGCAGTCGTCTACGAAGCCTTCATCTAAGCTGATCCTCATGCCATACACACACCACACACTGAAGCACCTACTAACAGAACCCTACAAGGTCCACGACAACATCTACTGGTCATGCGACCCCGACCCTAGCAAAGCCACGCTACGGTACACATACAACCCCCAGAAAAACCGTAGAGAGGTACAGAAAAAAATAGGGGGCGAGTGGTGGGTCATAGACGCTATGCCAGCACAGGTGATGAAAGAGGATTATCTAAGCGTACTGGATTTTGGGGCTCTCCTAGCCTTCGTGCTCTCCGAGAGAGTGCATTACGCTACCGTTGTCGGGGGCGGAACCTTCCGCTCAATAAACGAGGTAGGCGGAGGGCTAAGAGTCACGACGGGAGCCGTAAACACCAACAGCAACATAATGGGTGGAGGAGACAACACTGGGCCAACCTACTCCTGGAACGTAGCCAGTGAGCTGTGGTTCTACGCTCAGTTCAGGATACCCTTCGCATCGGACCTAACAAACGTCAGGATGTTAGCCGGATTCTACCGCGACGCAAACAACTACGTAGCAGTACGCTTGGATACAGCCATCGACCCCAACCTATTCTTTGTGTGCAGAAGCGGAGGAGTTGAAACGGCTGAATCCATCGGGCTCCCAGTTGGAAACGCGTGGTACTTAGCATACGCACACCTAACCCCCAACGAAGTATCAATATCGTTTAATGGAGTTACCCCCAGGAAATACACGGCGAATATCCCAACGATTAATTTAACTCACTACGTTTCACTCCAGACCCTTGATAACGTAGCGAAGAACATCGACATACGGAGACTATCCATCATACAAGACTCGGTACTACAATAGTCAACCCCCATATTTTTATATTTTAAAAGATCATAATCTACCCATGCCAATCCTTAGAATCAGAACGAGTAAAATACACACCGACGAGCCGATTTCCCCCGGCGTCTTCAACTACCCCGACTCCTCGATCCTAGCCTTCATAATGGAGACCCTGCACCTACAACTGGACGAACCCGTCAGAGTATGGAGGCGCGGAGAAGAACTCTGGGTGGTAAGCCCTAACCATAGATAATCCTCCTCCTGAATAGCCCATGAAGGTCAGGGGCCCCCACGGGCGCAAGCGCGTACTCGGGGTCCCACTTAAGCCAGGTAAACCGCTCATCCATTATCAGGTTGAAGCCGTTTAGCTCGAATTGCTCCACCCACCACCTTACGCTCCTCCCCGTGATGTGGCCAGGATCAAACCTACGACTCTCCTCCTGGTTCAACCCCCTAATATCCGGGGCCTTAACGTGAATCCACTTCCCCGCCAACCTACAGAGGTTCCCTACAACGGCCTCGGGGTCGGGGGCGTGTTCAACCGTATCGTAGCAAACAACTAGGTCGTAGACCCTGATCGGAAGCGTATTAACATTCGAGAGGTCTCCCCAGAGTATCCTACCCCTTACTTCAGGGTCACACTCCTCGACTACGTACCTGCTTATGTCTAGGCCCCAGGCATCCACGCCGATACGTAGAAGGCCCCTCAAAATATTCCCCACCCCGCAGCCAGCATCGAGGGCGGACCTACAACCCGTCCTGCTACGAAGGCTCTCAGCGTGCCCCACATGCCAGTCCGTGAACTCCTGCTTCCACCTCTTGAAGTATCCCTCACCGTAATCTGCTCCGCCAGAGTCCTCCGCGCCGTCTAGGTTCTCTGGGTGGCCATAGAACTCCTCAATCTCATCCAGTAGGGAGTAGAACTCCTCCCTAGAGTTGAGCATACGGACCAGGTTCATAGCCCCATCAACGAGTCGAATAGGCATTTAAAACCCTCCACTTCAATTATTATCAAAACTTGATCGCCACTCCTCTTTATGGTAGTCAATACTCCTATACCACTCCACCGTATGTTTCAAACTATCCTCAAAATTCCATACTGGTCTCCAATCTAATAGTTTCTGTGCCCTCTCTATGTTAGGGACTCTATACATTATGTCCACCGGACGCTTAGGGACGTGCCTTATCTCGGACTCTGATCCACAGAAGCTTACTACCATCTCTGCTAGATCGTTGATGGTTAGAGGAGTGTATGGATCTCCTATATTTATGACTCCTCTGAGGTCTCTCCTCAAGACTTGGATAACTGCTCTAGCTAAGTCGTAGACGATGCACCAGCTCCTCACCTGAGCGCCGTCCCCGTACACTTTAATCGGTAGACCATCCAAGCTCCAGGCAATGAAGTGGGAGATTGCTCCGTGCCCAGTCTGGCGTGGTCCGAAGATGTTGAAGGGACGCACTATGCAAGCGTTCAATCCCCCTCTACTAGCGTATGCAGAGACTAGATGATCCGCAGCTATCTTAGATGCTGAGTAGGTCCAACGTGGGTCTCCAGCAGCTCCTAATCTAGTCTCATCCTCTTCAGATACGCTATGGCACTCTCCGTAGACTTCACTAGATGAGAAGTGGATAACCTTCCTCACCCCATACCTCAGTGCTAGTTCACACACGTTCTTAGTGCCGTTGAAGTTGATGTCCATACAGTTGATTGGGTCAGCATCCACCCTCTCAATTCCGGTCATAGAAGCGAGGTTGAAGACCACCTCAGGTCTGTGTTTGACTATCATCTGCTCCAGCAGCTCACGGTTCCTAACATCCCCTGAATAGAGCAGAGGCTTGAGGTCGGTATATTTCAAGCTATTACGATCTAACGTATCAAAAACGATTATATCCCCAAACCCTTCCTTTAACAAAGCCTCTTGGAGATGTGATCCAATGAACCCCGCGCCCCCGACGATGAGAACACTCATCTATATAACCCCTCTTTTGTTTTTAGCTTCCTAGTTGCTTTAGGATAAGTGTATTTCGTGTCCCAGAGAGATGGCTGCGGGATTGGGGTACTAAACTTTTCTTGTAATACCTTACCGCCCCACTTCTTAATGTACCGTTGCTCATTGGCCTGCATAATCGGCTCCCTTATCGGTAGTAGCTTTATCCCATTGTTAAAAAGCGATCCTCCTCCCCAGTGAAAATACAGTGCCCTCTGAGTAGCCCACCGAATCTCCCAGTGTCCCGCCGCTAAACCGCAACGGTGCATCAAGTCAGCGTCATCATAACCAACCTCCGTGAACCCACCGTCATAGTAGCCGACCCTATCAACAAAATCGCTTCTAACACAGGCCACTATAGGAACCGGTGTAGCGTTGGCCCCTCTCGGCGTAATATTATCCAAGGCAGCAACCGCCTCATGGCTATGCTCCAATAATTCATCAAGATTACCCTTACTCATATCTGGGTCAACGTAAGCCATCGAATACAAGCCTCTGAGGGGAGCCGTAACCGTAGCCCACTCCTTAGGCATATCCCAGGGCATTACAGCCCAGGCACACGCCATAAGCCAGTTTTTATGTCGCTCCAGCTCAAGAACTAAGTTATCTATACAATCTTTATGGAGCAGAACATCCTCTTGGCTAAGTATTATATGGGTAACACCCAGCTCATGCGCTAGCTTCATGCCTACGTTTCGGTTTCTTCCCTCTCCCTCCTGTGTTTCTTGCTTATAGAAGATACATTTACCCCGTCTCCTAGATTTAACCCACTCCTCTACGCCGTCCACGCTGGCGTTATCAACAATTATCAACTTATACGGGTGCTTGGTTCTGATCGTCTCAACCATCGGTTTAAGAAAATTAAGGGTATTCCAGGTAGTGACAATTACCCCTATGCTAGTCATTACCACCAGTCACCTCAAAGATATAAAACAATCCCCATCATAGTAGACTACTATGGAGACCTCTTTGTTACATTTAGGGCAGTTATGTGTTTCTCCATGGCTAACTCCACCAGGGCAGTGAGGCTTAACCATATATTCACTCCTCTCACCACAATGAGGGCAGTCTAAATAAGCTGAGTGATGTACATCTTTAGAGTGGTCTCCTCCACAAAGCCAACACCTACCTTCCTTAGCCCTCTGCTCTTGTATTTTCTTAGACGCCTCACTCATCTCTTCATACATTTTATTCATATCAATTCCATATATATTATAATGTTTATCCATTACCACCAGTCTCCTTTGGCAACACGGTCAATGAGATTGAGGTACTCCTTGGCCATCCTAAGGTAGCTGAACCGATCCTCAGCGTACTCCCTACACTTCTTGGGCTCAATTAAATCAACCCTACTCATGGCCTCGATGACCTCATCAAGGTCCTTGCAGAGGTATCCGTTTACCCCGTTCTCAATCATCTCAGGTACACCTCCCTCCGCCAAGCCAATTATGGCTGTACCGCAGAAGTTTGCCTCGATTATCGTCATAGGGAGTATGTCCATGAAGGGGTACATCTCACGGGGGTTAAACCGCTTAGGTAGCTGTAGCAGGGCTCGGGCTCGGCCCATGATCCTCTTCTTCTCCTCGTGGCCCACCTCGCCGTAGCAGGTGATGTTGGGGTGCTCCTGCGCCTCCCTCTTAACGGTGTCCGTGTAGCTGGTGTCCCTGCCTCCGAACGCGAACTTGTACTGGGGGAGCCGGTGGGCGAGATCCATAACGGTGTCAGCCCCCTTATAGGGTCCGAGGACGGAGAAGAAGAGGAACGCATCCCCCTTACTTTCCCAAAATGGGTACGTAGAGGGATCTATGCCATTCATAACCACTACTGGGCCACGGTCCCTAGAGGGATACTGGGCTCTCGTCCACTTAGCGTGAGCCTTACTGATGCACACCACGTTCTTGAAGCCCATACTAATCGGTGCTTGCAGCCAGTGGCTCACCTGGATGACCCTCCGATTCGCTAGCCTAGCCAGCTTACCGTTTGAGTTATCGATCACGCAGGGATAATCCCTGATCTTATCCTTGTATCCCTCGTAGAAGCTCTTCTCAATATCAGGCCCCTCCACCGGGACCTCGATGAGGTTAATCTTATCCCACCCCCCCCAGAGGCTGCCCTTAACGGAGACCAGCGTAACATCCAAGCCAAGCTCGACGAGGCCCTTAACCTGGCATGAAACCAGAAGCTCGATCCCGCTCCAAGCCGTCTCCGTTGGAACAGGGTTAATGGCGGTTCCTACCACGCACACCTCAGTCATATTTTCGCCTCCCTTATCGGGTACATCCCCCGGTTCTCCCTCGCCTCCTTGAGGTCAAAATATCCCTGGTTTACCTCCCAGGGCCTCCTCCTAGCGTTATCCTCTAGGAGGCCCCATGAGCCATCGTAGCGGACGTTCAGTAGCTCCTTCGTCCACTTATGGCACTCCTCGGGCTTGAAGGGTGACGGCCTGCTATGTCCGCCGTTGTGCTTCATGTGGTAGACCATGATCCTCGGGTCAGAGATGTAGAGGAACTTCACATCCACTCGGGATAGCCTAAGGCCGAGGTCCACATCATCTTCACCTGCACAATCATATCTTTCATCGTAGCCGTTCACCTTGACTATGCTCTCCAGCGGGGCGGAGGTGTTGAAGGTCCAGAACCATCCGGGGTTACAGTTATCCTTCTCAAGCTTAGGGAAGATACTCTTCCACCTCTCATCTCTGCTAAGCTTTACAGGGATCAGGTTCGCCTTGTCGAACACACCCCCGTAGTTAGGCTCCACGGCCTGAACCACCCCTATGATCGCCCTCCCCCTATGCTTGTAGAGGCTCCAGTGTGCGGCGAGGAAGTCCGGCCCCACCCACGAATAGTCATCGAGGAAGACCACAAGCTCACCATCGCAGTGAATGAAGCCCGTGTTACGGGCGTTCCCAAGCTGCCGATTGCTCTTCCAGTGCCAGGGCTTAGACTTCATATACTTCACGTTGACGCCGTACTCCTTAGCCAGGCCCTTCACCAGCTCCCACCTGTCGCCCCAGTCATCGACCACCACGAACTCGAAGAGGTCATGGGGCATGGTCTGTTGGCCTAGGGCTCGGAAGGTGTTTTCTAGCCACCCCTTCCTTATTGTGGCAAAACTGATTGAGACAAGAATGTTACTTATCTTCTCCATCCTCCTCATCCCCTCTTCTTTTAAATTCCCATACATCATCAAATATTCCAGGGTTATCTACCTTAGTCCCTTCAAAAACCACGAGTATTAATCTAAGATTATTATTCTGTTGTTTTATTAATTTATAGGCTGTTAATTTAGGTCCATCCCTTAGAAGATTACTCCGAGGATTAATCTCACACTCGATGATGTAAACCATGACTCCATAAGCGGTTTTAATTGCCTTATAATACTCCTCAATCTTACCCGCCTTTTTATGCTCCTCAGCAACAGGAATCATGTCAGGAAAGACCGGCTTTTGACCAAAGTAACCCCTAGCCTCCTGATTATAAACGACAGCGCAGGCGACATCAGCGTACATCCTCACCTCGGCAGTAGCTATCTTATGGCCTCCAAATATTTCTCCATGAATCTCCGTTTGAGTTTTAACATCTAACGGATTCTCTCTTATCGCCGTTATACTCAGCCACTCGTCACCGATAATCTCGTTTAGCAGCTTCATACTGGCTTGCCTGATCAGGTTTTGGTGACCCGAGCTCCCACTCCGACCGCTCATTCCTGGCTCGTCTCCACGCACTTCATGCAGAAGCTCAACGGCCTATAGCCATACTGAGGCACCTGGACATACATCTCACCGGGCCTTATCACCGCCCCATCCTGATCGCACACGGTCCCCTCCAGCGCCCTCACGGGCACATACCTTCCCCTGGAGGCGGCCTCAAGCTCAATCTGGCTACAGGCCATCGGGCCCCCATAACCCGCCTTACTGACGGTCATCCCCTTAATGGGGCAGTTGTTACAGACCTCAAGCCTCGGCTTGCAGACCTTCCCCCTCACCACGGTCCTCAGGGCGTTGTGGAGCACGAACAGGCTCTGTTTATCCATATTGTGGAAAGTGGCTTGCTGGTGCTCCGATAGCTCCTCAAACTTCTTTGCCTTCATTCTTAATCCTCTCCTCCTTGAGACTGAAATGCTCGTTAACGGCGCTCTGCGGCCTCTTCCTATTCCTCTCATGGAGGCCCCAGCTACCATCGTACTTGACCCCGTACTTCTCCTTCAGGACAAGTTGAACCTCATCCTGCTCGGAGTCAAGCACTCCCCGACGCCTCAGCTCCTCGTAGGTTACTTCCCTGTACCTCTTCGGCAGCTTCTTCATCTCGGCGTCCACCCCCCGGTGATCAACGTGGAAGACCGTGCAGTCATGATCTGGCCTGTAGAAGAACCGGCACCCAGCCCGCTCAAGCCTCACCCCCAGATCTACATCCTCCTCACTAGTCGCGTCATACTCCTCGTCGAAGCCGTTTACCTCGACTATCTTCTCAAGGGGGGCGGAGGCGTTCATGGTGTAGAACCATCCACCGCTACAGTTCCTCTTAGAAAGCGAACCCCTAGTGTCGGAGACCTTGAACTGGGCCAGGTTCCTTATGAAGGCCCCCTCCACATTGCTCCCCACGTCAGGCGGCGGAAGCTGATCCAGATCATCATACTTATCCGGAATGTACTTGACCGCCTTCCCCGCCCCAATCATCGTGTAGGGCCCCCTCTGGTAGGTCAACCAATGCTCCTCAAGCCACCTGGGGGGAACCCAGCAGAAATCATCCAGGAAGACGACGAGCTCACCCTTACAATGGATCAAGCCCGTGTTCCGAGCGTTGGCTATCAGCCGGTTGCTCCGCCAGTGATTCGGCTTCGACTTCAGGACCTTGACGTTCGGTAGATCGAATAGCTTCCCTAGGCTCTCCTTCCAAACCTCACGGTCCTCGTCAACTATCAGAAGCTCGAAGTCCTTCGGGGAAAAGGTCTGCCTTGAGAGGGCGTGGATGGCGTAAAGCGATCCATTTGGGCGATTGGTGGGGAGGATGACACTAATCTTCATCACGGCCACTTCTCCATCACGAAGATCGTCCGCCAGTTAGCTATGAGCTCAGGCGGCTTAACCAGCCTACGGAACTTATCAACCATATCCGGGCGCATCCTCCACCCAAGCCGCTTAAGCCGCTCCTCCCACCAAGCCTCTGATTGTACAAGAACGTGCCCAGCTACCGTATATACTTCAATTTCCAAGGGTATTTGCTGCCCCTTCCTGAGAACGTAGCCCTCCGTAGGCTTATCCTTCATCCCAACCGTCGCTATCTGTAAGAAGATCCACTTACCACTCACACGGCAGAGCTCATCTATCACCCTGTCAACGTCCTCCAAGTAGATGTGCTCCATCAGATCCGTGGCGAGCACGAAGTCGAAGCTGTCATCGGGGAAGCGTATATCACGGGCGTCGCCGACGCTCACATACCTCTTAGCCCCTTCAAGAGCGTTCTCAATCGCCCATTGGCTAAAATCAAACCCGATTGCCTTCACGCGGTTGACCCGAGCCATCTCAACAAAGCTACCCGTACCACAACCAGCATCCAGAACAAACCTCGGCTTGAAGAGGAGCTTAAGGGGCTCAATGATCCCAGTCCACCCCGTCCAGCGCTGCTTTGCATGGTAGCCCCATTTTCCCTCTGAGCCATCCGGACGCCTGTAAACCTTCCCACCAGTCACGTCAGCTTCAAAGTAATCACGGTCATAATAGTCCTGGTCGAACTTAGCGGTCTTCTCAACCATAGAATCACCTCTCGGGCACCCGCACCCACATTGAGCCAGAGCCTTGAGTGGGCTCGTAGAGCAGCCCATCCCTGGTCCTAGTCGCAGTCATAACGTCCCCCGCGTCGATGTCCAGGGGGGGAAAATCCTTCTCCGGGTCCCCCCTCAGGAGCTCCGTTGGTATGCAGACGTAGCGGCTCTTACCGATCTGCTGGACTCTAAGCTCAGGCATCTTAACCACAGGTTTAAATATGGTTTAAGCATATAACCATATCGAACATAATGTCTGAGGAAAAGGAGAAGCCGGTGACGCTAACCCTCAAGATCACCATGCCGACGAAGGAGGCCATCGCATCAGCCATCCAGAAACTATTTCCCTTATCCAACCTCTACGACTTCAAGGTAGACATCGAGGAGGAGAAGAAGCCGGAGGAAGCCCCCCCTGTCAAATAAGAAGCTCAAGATGACATTCTACTGTGGCTGTATCGAGAGTAACATTAATGGAGATGGAAGTAGCTGTCCCCCCAGATGTGCAGGGAAGTACTCTGTCGGGTGTATCCTCTTCAAAACGAATGCCAAGGTGAAGCCTGAATGCGTTTAATGATTTACACTGATCCATGCGTGATAAAAACCAAGCCCAGCGGCTACAGTAAGGTGGCGATGAGCCTCATCCAGGGAATCAGGGATAGGCACCAGGTAGCACATACTCCCATGTTGAGGACTAACAAGATGGGCCTCTTCGTCTACCAGAACCTCCTCGTCTACCCCAGCGGGGACGAGGAGTTCGGGGAGGACGTGATAGAGAAGAACTGCCTACACTTCAACGCCGACGCGGTGCTTACGCTGAAGGACCTCTACGTCTTCGGGAAGCTAGCCACTCTGCCCCTCGAATGGATACCCTACGTCCCCATTGATGGGACGCCCATAGGGGCCGGGGTCGTGAACAGGCTCAGGCACGCCTTCAAGGTAGTCTCCATGAGCGAGTTTGGGGAGAAGGAGCTAAACAAAATTGGAATCAAGAACACACTGATCCACCACGGCGTAGGCGAGGAGTACCGGAGGCACGAGGATAGGCCGATGTGCCGGAGGCGATTCCACATAAAGCCGGATGAGTTCCTAATCGGCTTCGTGGGCCTCAACACGGAGAGGAAGAACGTCTCAAGGGTGCTGGAGATCATCAGGGAGACCAGGGACATGAACCCGGACGTGGACGTTAAGGGCTTCCTCTGGACCAACGTGGACAAGGAGGTCCCCCTCAGGGGCGAGATAATCGAGCTAGCCCTCAACGAGCACATCCACTGGCCCAACCCCGAGATGTACGACCACGGCCTCCCCGAGGAGAACATGGTCGAGCTCTACAACGCCTTCGACTGCACCATCACGGTGGGAAACGAGGGATTCTGGCTACCCGGAGCCGAGAGCCTGGCCTGCGGGGTCCCCCTCATAGTCCCCGACTACGCGGCGGCAGCCGACAGGGTGGGCCCCGGATGCGGGTACAAGGTGAAGGTAAGCGAGTACACGAGGAACAACCCCGTGGCCATCAGGCAGCCCCTCGTGGACGTGTCGGACGCGGCCCGCAAGATCACGAGGATCATCAACGGCGACAGGGAGAAGTACGCCAAACGGTGCCTCAAGGAGGCGGAAAAATATCGTTGGAACAAACTCATAGAGGAGAAGTGGATGCCCTTCCTCGACTCATGCGATGAGGAGCTCAGGCCCCTCCTAAAAGAGGGCAAGGTACAGAAATGGGACCAGGAGGTCAGCTAAGATGCTTGAGGTCGCGTACAAAGTCGTCACTTTAGAGCAATCATACGACCAAATTAAAGTAATCCTCATTGAGACACTGGAGCCCGTTGAAACAGAGCAGTTCGCAGCCCAATCCTCACTTTCCTTAATTCCCTCCTACCCTTCAGATTCCGGACCACAACCAATCAGCCCACCCCCTCCACCCCTTGAGGCGAAGCTAGTGGCCGGAGATCTAGATGAGCTAGTAGCCGTGGAACCTACATTTGAAATAAGAATGGAGCCCATGCCCAGAACAGACACGGAAAAAGTGATGAGCGATATGATCGATGCACTGGAAAAATTTGCACCAGGATTAAAGGAAAGCTTCACACTACCTAGGAAGCCCACTGGAATGTATAGACCGCCAAAACCACAAAGCCACATTGAGCTACGCCTCAGCGAGGAACAGTACGAGGAGTTAGGAAGCCCACAATTTCAATCAATAATAAGACTCAGAATGGAGGCTAACTAAAATGGCACAAAGAAAAATATCCGTTGGGATCGTGTCGCCGTGGGCAGTGAGATGCGGGATCAGTTCCTACACTTTTGATCTCGCCCAAGCCCTCAGTACTCAGGGAGTAGACGTTTACATTATTCGCTTGAATCGCTTTGGGCGCAAAGATATTAATTACTTCGAGACGCTTGCCACCAGGAGAATCCCGAAGGTGGACATAATCTCGGTTCAACACGAGTACGGCCTCTACGAGGGGGGCGAGGGGGCCTTCTACGGCACGCTGAGGCAGAGGTCGGGTGCTACCCCCGTGGTGAGCACGATGCACAGCGTCGGGGTCCCGATCCCAGATGAGATAATCTCTGAGAACTCGGACGCCGTGATCGTCCACAACATGTTCTGCAAGGAGAGGTACGCCCACGACTCCACGGTCATCCCCCACGGCGTCCGCCGGGCGGAGCCGGTTCCCCGTGACGAGGCGAAGAAGGCCCTGGGGCTGGAGGGGCCCGTGGTTGGGACCTTCGGCTTCGTAGCCCCCTACAAGGGGTACGAGTTCGCCATCAGGCAAGTCGGGATGGAGTTCCCCGGCGTCACGCTGCTGGCGGTAGGCGGCTGGCACACCGACCTTGAGACGACGTACATAGCGCGGATGAAGGACTTGGCGAACTCGCTGGCCCCGCGTCAGGTGCGGTGGACGGGCTGGGCTGAGAAGGAGATGCTTCCCACGTACTTCGGGGCCGTGGACGTAGGACTTTACCCAAATAGGTATAGCACAGAAAGCGGGGGCCTCCTCACCATGATCGGGTACGGGAAGTGCGTCCTCGCCAACTCGCTGGCCCCCGTGAGGGAGAAGGCAGCCGAGGATGCGCTGGCTACATACAGCAACGAGGGCGAGTTCGTGCTGAAGCTTGAGGAGCTCCTCGGTAAGCCGGAGTTGAGGGAGAAGTACGAGGAGGGAGCGAGGAAGTACGCGGAGGCGAATAGCTGGGAGAACATCGCCAAGAGGCACCTCAAGCTATTCGAGGAGCTGATGTAGGGATTGAAGTGGAGTAGGGCGTTTCTCCTCGTGACGGGGTTCAGCTACATCGGCGCAGCGTGCCTAACGATGGCGGGTTATCCCCCTGAAGCTACTCTGCCCCCCGGCTTTCAGATCATACTCTACCTCTGCTTAGGGCTCACCCTCTTCGGGGTGAGTATCTTTAAGGGCCGTGTCCATTTTATCTACCCCCTTGCAGGCACGTACGGGGCTCTGGCGGGCCTCAGCTTCTCAGGTATCCAGAAGTGGGTCAACTACAACGGCTCCCCCGACTTCCTGGGCGTGGCTATGGCGGCGTGGGACCTCGCCGTAGCCGTCGCGTTGCTCGACGAGGCAGATTAACGGAATAACCTTTTATTCCGCTTTCCCCCTTCCTTGAATTGAATCGAGTTGAGTCTCACCGGCGTTTCTCCGCTCATCACGGATTGGATGAGGCTGGGCCTGAAGTGGAAGTATGGTTGGTTCCCGAAGATTGGCCCCTTCACGATTCCGGCTAGTGGCCAGGTTCAGCTTCCAACTCAGGATTACACATTCACGGCCCCTGAGGGGGTGCTTCTCACCTTCGGCGTCCTCTTCGATCACCCGCAGTGTGGATTAAGATTTGAGTGCCATCCCAATCTTGACACCGGCAGTGATTTCACGGTAACCCGGATGTTGCTGTTGGGCACGTTGAACCAACCCTGGTTCTTGGCCGCGCTTATACCTCCTGCGACGCTACCTGGGCAGTACGTGATCCTACAGTACAAGGAGTGGGCTTGGAAGGAGTGGATGAGGCTCTACGTATTCAACGCGGACTCCGTGCCCCACACCTGCCTCGGCTTCGCCTACACGGTCGCCACGCTTGACGAGCCCCGGCCCGACGAGCGCCTGGTGCCGCTGAGGGATACGGCGCGGGTTCAGCAGATGCTTGAGCTGTACCCCGAGCTGAGGGGGCCGCTGAGGGCGAAGTACGCGGAGGAGGCGGAGCAGTTCATCAAGGACCTGAGGCTTAAGGTGAAGCTGGAGGCTGGCTAGGTTGGCATACGAGGAGCCCAGGGCGACGTGGGATAAGCGGTTCAAGAGCAGGCACTACAGCTACAGGGACCACCACTCGGCGACGACGGGGCTCCCGGCTAGCTACGTGTTTGGGACGAACGCGCGGGTGACTAGCAGGTGGAACTGGCCCACGCTGGGGGACTACCCGGCGCTGCCGGGTCCGCCGACGATGCAGTGCTTCGCCCGTGAGGTGAAGGTGCTGTGCACGGAGGACTGCTGGATAATGTTCGTGTCGGTGAACCCACGGTACATCGCGTTCCTGGCTACTGGTTACACGGCGGCTCAGATAGCGGCTCTGGGGGTCCCGGCGACGATCACGGAGGTAGCGCAGTTCCTTCTGGCGGACGATGAGGTCACGTTCTACCCAACGTATGGGGTTGCGATAGTGTTCTACCAGGCGACGGCCTCGGGGACAATATATATCTATGCTGAGGGTAACGCTGAGGGAGGAGAGTAGCGATGCCAAAAGGCGGTCTAGCGAGAGTTAAAAACCCTCTTCCGACGCAGGATACTGGGCTTCACACGAATCCTGAGCAGTGGCTTCAGGATAATCACTGGGAGCCCGCTGCGGAGGTGACTGTTGCGGCTATAGGGGTGGGGGGTCAACAAGACTTGGGAGCCGCCGTTGCTGGGGGTGAGGTACGGAGGATCAGGGAGCTGACGATGAGGAATGATGGGTCGAATAACACTGTGGTTACGCTGCTGGTCTCCGGCGGAGCCACTAAGCTGACGACTGATGTTCCCGCGAAGACTACCCGCGTGTGGAGCAGCCCGGATGGCAGAAGCTTCGCTGCGGGGCAGGTCTCCGCTGTTCAAACCAGTGATGTCACGGGTGGCTCTACCTACGTTAGCGCTAGCGGGGTTGAGGAATAGTGGCTATCAGGGATAGTGAGCATGAGCCTGACAGCGTTAGGCTGAAGCACTTGGGGAGCAGGATCAGTCAGAGCGTCAGCCACTTCGATAAGAGGAAGCTCATCCCGAAGCTGGGGTATGAGCTTGGCTTCAGGCATAAGAGGGCTCGATATGATAGGGGCATAGCGCTCGCGGCTGGGGAGGATATGCCGCAGGGCATCTGCTACGACTCGGATCGGAACAGGATCCTGATTGTAACGTACACGACGCCTGCCATCCTCCTAGTCATGAACCCCGAGGACATGACTTACACGAGCCTAGCTCTGACTGGGACAACCGCTGAGGGCTGGGCTATCGCGTATGACGGCGAGTGGTATTGGGTCACGACGGATGACGACACTGCTGGGCAGATCGTGCGAATCAACCCTGACACGCTCGCCTTCAGCATCCTCACGCTTCCCGCCGACGATTTGCACACATATCCCGTTGGCTTATGTGTCGCTGAAACACTTAGTGGGAAACGCTACGTATTTGTTGGGCTAGAGGATGATAGTGGAGCAGGTAATGGGGGGCGAGTAATTAGGATTGACCCAGCCATATTCCCAGCCTATGCTGAGATCAACATCGGTCCAGACGCATCTGGAGACGTAGAATTTACATACGCGCTCGTCTTTGACGGAACCTACGTTTGGGCAGGCAGCAACGACGGGCTCGTTACGAGGATAGACCCGGACACGCTGGCGTGGATCAGGACAACTGGAACAGGATTAGCCATTATTACCGCTGGGTGCTTCGACGGCTCCTACCTCTGGTGGGGCGACGACAATGGATATGTGGCGAAGTATAATCCAGACACCTATGCTCAGGCTCAGCTAGATCTAGATTCTGATATACGTGGTATGTGCTTCGACGGCAGGTACGTCCACATGGTTGACTACTTCACTGGAGCATACTACATTCTTGACCCTGAAACCTTGGAGTACGTACGCCACGAGTACACAGACCCCAGCGGCTTTAACGCAGTCGCATTTGACGGGACCAACATCTGGATAACGGCTTATGTAGCTGGTGGTGCAGCAAACGCCGTTATGCGCTTCCTAGTCCACGAGCACACCCGCCGAACCGAGCAAGCCCGAACAGCCACCGTAGCCATCGCAGCAACAGGGGTCAAAACAGTCGCGGTCACCTTCGACCTACCCTTCACAATAGCCCCGACTGTGGTAGTAAGCCTAAACGACGTAACCGACGGCGCTGGAACCGCAGTCATAGGCAACGTCGAAGCCAACGCCGTGACAGTCAACGGATTCACGGCGAGCTGCATAGTCCACGTAGCGGGAGGCGTAGGCTCAACGGCGAGGTTCATGTGGATAGCCACAAGCCGAAGCACACACCACCCATAGCCACGTGAAGGCGGGTAGCAACACACAGGCACGGGAAAAGGGTAAATAGCTAGTAAGAGGCTTCTCTAATTGATTGCCTTGAGCCGAGTCTACAGCCCCTACCTGGGCCGGTACGTGCCCCACGCGGGGCCCTTAACGGTCTACACATTCAGGGTCACGGAGGCCGGGACGGGGATACCCGTAGCCAACGCTCAATGCGCTATCCAGGATGTCCCCCTGGGCTATAAGGCCCTCGAAGGAGCCGGAGGCTACACGGACCTCAACGGGGTATGCAGCATCGATGTCCTATTCGCCGCCAGGTACTACGGAGTGTACAAGGCCGGGTACGTGACGGCGAGGGGCAGCGTACCGGGGACGCAGATCAACGTGGAGCTCACATCCACCGCCGTCAAATACTGGGTGACGATCAACGCGGGGGTGGGGGGCTCCGTGGACCCATACGGCAACTTCCAGGTTGACCCCAACACGAGGCTCACCGTCACCGCCACCCCGGAGACGGGCTACGTCCTCGATTACTGGCTCGTCAACAACGTGAAATCCGGGAACACGAACCCCCTCGGAGTCACCATCGACAGGGACAACTACGCGATCTACGCCATCTTCAAGCAGTCAATAATACCACCGCCACCACCGCCACCACCGCCACCACCGCCACCACCGCCCAACGGAGGCGGGAACGGCGGAGGCGGGAACGGCGGAGGCGGGACGGTTAAGACAGTCACCATACTCAGCAACAAACTGATAGCCGTCCCATTCCTATGGGATGGGAACAGCCACACCGAACCGATCAACCTCACATGGGACCCAGCGAAGACCACCCTAACCAAAGCGACCCTCAGCGCCAGGGCATACAGCAACAACGACGCCATGCAGATGGACCTCTACCTGAACGCCAACAAGGTCGGGGACGTGAGCTGGCCCGCTCTTCAAAATAACCAGTGGAAGGAGACCACCGTGGATGTCACTGGTCGCCTAGCGAAGGGCAACAACAGCTTCAAATTCGACTACTACTTCACCTGGCTCGGTGGGAGAGGAGCGAACGCCTGGGTCTACGCGGACCTCCTCCTAGAATACACAGGCGATGAGCCAAATGCGGCCCCCGGCGGCGGCGCGGGTGACCCCTGGGCCTGGGTCAAGGAGAACTGGATGTGGCTAGCAGGCGGAAGCGTCGTACTGGGAAGCGTCTACCTCCTCACGAGGAAGGGCCAACCATTAATAGTGATGACTCAACCATACTATCCACGGGAGAAAGGTGAATAGAATGTGCCCCTCAATCCAAGGTAAGGTAGCCGAATACTGGAGCCGAAGAGGAGTCCCCGGCGCGGTAGTCAGCGCAGGCGGGAAAACGGCGGTGACGGACTCCGCTGGAACATTCAGCCTGGAGCTTCCCCTCGGAGTGGTCAGCCTCAGCGTCTCACACGGAGACTTCTACACCTTCACCACGTCACTCAACCTAACAAGCCCTAAACCCTTTAACATAGGAATCATAAGCCTCCAGTCGAAGGTGAGAGCCCTATGAGCGTCTACGACCTCAGAATGTCGCTGGAGCCCCGGCTCCTAAGGATTCCCGGCGTCACCGGCGTCGGAAACCTGGGGGACCGGGTACGCCTCTACGTGGAGGGGACACCCGACATCTTCCCCAAACACGTTAACGGCGTCCGCCTAGAGATAGTGGTCACGGGCAAGATCAAGCCCCTCGCCATGATGAACGTGCCCTGGTTCATACCCCAGAAGGCGATGAGCCTAGAGAGAACGGGGAGATTCAGGCCCCTCAAAGGAGGTTGCTCAATCGGACATCCCCTCATAACCGCAGGATCGCTTGGCTGCGCCATCAAGCTGGGGGGCGTCAAGTACGGCCTCAGCAACAACCACGTCCTAGCCGCCGCCTCCTCAGCCCAGACCCCGAGGGCACGGATAGGCGACCCCATCTACCAGCCCGGCGTCTACGACGGAGGCACCGAAGCCGACACCGTGGGCACCCTCCACTGGTATCACCCCTTCGACGAGAAGGGCGTGAATATCATAGACGCGGCCCTCTTCAAGCCAGCCACGCAGGACCTCCTCAGCGAGGAGATACTGGACATAGGGCTGATCAATGGGATAGGCGTAGCCCCGGAGGGCATGAACGTGCAGAAGAGCGGACGCACCACCGGAGTCACCGTATCGGACGTGATCGACGTGGATGCCACGGTGAAGGTGGACTACGGAATCTTCGGCCTCACCTTCGAGCACCAGATCATAACCAACTACATGGCCAACGGAGGCGACAGCGGCTCCGCACTCCTCGACACGAATAGGAACCTAGTCGGCCTCCTCTTCGCAGGCAGCAGCTACATCACCGTCTTCAACCACATAGCACCCGTCATCCAGGCCCTAGGAGGAGGCGGGAACGGAGGAGGCGGTGGGCCCCCCGGCGCAACTACGCCATACCCCTTTATACTCCCACCTATAATAGGATCATTGATAGGAGGCCTCGTGAAATGAGGGTGATTGCAACCGCCGTTGTGGTAGCCGCTGGCGTCATCATAGTATCCGTCTCCGCCCCATCGAAGGGCTATAGGGGCGCAGCCATCAGTATGTCGGCTAGCTGGAACGGCGGAGCCGTAGGCCCATTCCTCGGTCAAATCAACTGGGGCGACGGTGGCTATGACCCAATCAGCACATCCGCTAAGAACGTCTCCAAGAGCCACACATACGCGGTAGCCGGAACCTACACGATCACGGTTGCCATATCGGATGAGGGCACCCTCGCCTCCGGAACCGGCACCGCCCCCATCCAGATAGCGGCCCCACTAGCAGCCACCCTCTCAGCGTCCCCCACGGGAGGCCCCATACCCCTCCCCATCACCTTCACGATAGGCATAAGTAGCGGCTATACGCCCTACACCTGGACACTCGACTACGGCGACGCCACCTCCCCAGGTAGCGGCTCAAGCCCAGGAACCAGCACTCATACCTACACGAAGGTAGGGCAATTCACGGCTACCCTCACCGCCACGGATGCCCTCGGAGCAAGCGTAGTCTCTAGGTCGAAGCTATCCATCGGCATGGAAGCGGTAACAGTCCAGCCCTGGATAATCTTAGCTGAATTAGCAGTGGGGATAACCCTGATCAAGCTTTCAAGGTGAGTGTGTCAAAATGCCAACACTATCCGTGAATACGACAACTGCGATTATAGGTAAAACTATACTAATCTTCACAGTTACACCCACGCCTCCTTCTAATTGGTTTTTAGAGTGCTCTATGGGTGAGTGGGAAGCACCTGCTGGGGTTAGCAGTATTAGTGTAGGCCCATTTCAAGGCCCAGGCTGGCCGTCCACTCTTCAGTTTTACGCTATTGTACCTCCAACGTACACTAATACGGTAACAATCTCAATACAGTATAGTGAAGCTCCCCTCTCCGCCACCCTCTCAGCGTCCCCGAACAGCGGCCCCGTACCCCTCGCCGTCGCCTTCACGATAGGTATAGCAGGAGGCGTCACGCCCTACACCTGGACACTCGACTACGGCGACGCCACCTCCCCAGGTAGCGGCACTATAGCAGGAACAAAACCCCACACCTACACTAGAGTAGGGACCTTCACCGCCACGCTCACCGCCACGGACGCCCTCGGAGCGACCACCACATCACGATCAAAGGTAATGTCGGGAGTCACGGCAGTCAAGTCGTTGGTCTCGACTCTGGCCCCCGTAGCAGTCGGAGTAGCCCTGATAAAGGTCGTAAGTCGCTAATAGGAAGTTTTATTTATCAGATTTTATCAGATATTATCTGAAGTCTATGCAGTGCGCCGTTAAGCTAAGGGATAGAGGACAAGTAACCATCCCCCACACACTCCTAAAGGCCCTAAGCCTCAAGAAAGACGATATACTAATCTTAGACATAAGAAGACTGGAGTAGTCAGAATGGCCATCCCCCCCCTCTCACCTGAATGGAAGGAGCAGATGCAGCTCCTCAGCCACTCGGAGCTAAAAGCTGAGATCGAGAGGGAGGAGACCGGACTAGGGGAGCTATACCCATCGCTCTACGACGCGGATGAGAGTCTCGGAGAGGTAGAGGAACAGATACAGGCTGAGAGCCAGAAAGACGAGGCCCGGATGTGGCTTAGCAGAGAGAGAGCCATACAGTGGCTCAGTATTAAAATGGCCGAGAGGCAGAGACGCATCGACGACCTGACCCAGCAGGCCCTCGCCTACGAGAGGATACCCCCCATCATCTCAGTCGTCAACAGGTACATCCGCCTCGAAGTCGCCGCCTCCCTCTGGAGGACAGTAAGCGCCCTAGAAGGCCGACAGACTAGGCATCGGAGAAGCCGAGCATCCTACCGAGGCTGGCAGAAAAAGAAGGCCCCACTCACCGAGAGGCTACGGCAGCTACTGGGGGAGAGGGCCAAGTGGAAGAAGGAAGCGGACAGCCTAGCCTCTAGGATCAAGGTCGAGGAGGCCCAGATCGCCTACAAGAAGCAGATCCTACCCAAAGTCAAACTCAGCAGGGTCACGATAGCCCTCTACTTGATTGTGGAGCAGGGTGAACACGAGTACCCCCGAGACCAACCATATTATACTTTACGTAAACCCCACTTCAGAAGAGTTAGGCATGTAGTGAAGTACCCGAAGGGAAGGTTCCAGAGCGTCCTACAATGCGACAGCTTCATCGATCCGGAGACGGGGGAGCTCAGGACTGACATCGACCCATTCAAGACGCTAGAAGGCGTGATGAGGGCAGAGGTAGCCGACGAGTTCATAGAGGAGTTCAGCCTGAAGACGCTCAACCCGGACACCCTCACCCTGGGGGTGGTCAGCATCGTCGCCGGGGAGGAGGAGGTAGGCAAGCCGCCGTTCAAGCTCTATATTTCACGCACGGACGAAGAATCGGGGAAGGACTGGCGAACAACCATCAATAAATACCTCATGCACCAACCCGAGTACCGTACCCTCATCAAGGACATGAAGGAATACCTAGAGGCGTTGGAGGCGATGGGATAAAGTCAAGGAAGGGAAGGGGTAGAAAGGTGAGCCTACACTTCGTCTGGTTCGACCTCTGGATAGGATTCTACTGGAACCGTGAGAAGAGGATACTCTATTTCTGCCCACTACCAATGATCGTGTTCAAAATTCAGTTAAAGGAGGCGATGGGATGAGTTTCACCTACAGCGCCGACTTTGACCTCTACGGTCACCCCGAGCTCAGAAGCATGGATGAGCTGCATGACCTGGTACGATTGGATGCCAAGAGAATACAGCACCTTCTAGGACCCAGGGCAGGAAAGGCCATCCTCAAGCAGAGCCTAAACGGGTATCACCTAAAATTCCCATTTTCCCAACTCACGGAGGAGGAGGTGACCTGGCTCATGGAGGGCTCTCCCATCGACAGTGGATACAGGTATTGGGTTGAGACTCGGGGCAGCAGCACACTCAGGATAGCCCCTAAGACCATCCTCAAGGAGGTCGGCACGGGGCCTAGGGCGAGGATCGTGGGGAGGAAGAGGGTCGAGGACACGCCCTTCGTGGTCGAGGTCCTGGAGAACCCATGGGGTAAGAAGCCGGTAGGCAATATAGTGATAGAAAGAAGGGAAGCTGAAAAATGAGCATCCAAAAACTTGAGGAAGATATTCTGAAAAGGGAGGAAGGTTGAGGTGGTTGATAAGAAAGTGGCATTGGAAGCTTACAATAAGGCTGTGATCCAGGCTTGGGAAGTCCACCGGAAGGTCGAGGCTCAGGCTCGGGAAGCCCGTGATAAGGTTCTAGCTCAGGCCGAGGAAGCCTATAGGAGGGTCGTTGTTCCGGCTCGGGAAGCCTATGAGAAAGTCGTGGCTCCATCTCGGGAAGCCCGTGACAAGGCTGTTGCTCAGGCTCAGGAAGACTACACAAGAAGACGAGAAGGCAATAACAGATGGTAGGGAGGAAGAGGGTGGAGGACACGCCCTTCGTGGTCGAGGTCCTTGAGAATCCGTGGAGTAAGAAGCCGGTAGGCAATAGGTTAGAGGAGTATGAGGAGGCGAAGCCTAAATGAATTTCCTTGAATGGATCATAATCAGGGGAAAGCTACCAGGGTATGCTGAACGTATCTTCAAGATAATCAGGAAGGAGGATATATAAATGGATGAACAAGCTATATTCAACTGGTTAGTGATTCTCTGCCTGATTCTTTTTTTCATTCTTTTCAAACTCCACGAATTGAGGGATCATAAACGTAAGGGATCTGAGGCGGTGGAGGCTTCGGCTTGAGTGGGAAGACATACGAACCACACCTCATCATTGTTTGGGCTTCATCAAATGTGGATATTGATAAGAAGGGAACGGCTATGGGTGTGGCGGTCAAGGAAGTTCCATACAAGGAAGACGCTTATGAGGAATACAATGAACTCGTGCAGAAGGGTGTTGAGAAGGTGGCCTTAGCTAAACTTGTTAAAAAACACGCGGAGGGATGAGAATGATTACCTCCATAATCGAAGGAGATCGAGGACCGAATGTTCGTGAAAGTTAGATGCCCAAAATGTGGAGGCGAATATACGTCGCT
>Ga0315274_10001464_pt1 | contig 36203 bp, 28 predicted proteins | sample YL17G02_20_MG_FD_203700 | JGI IMG/M metagenome (GOLD analysis project Ga0315274, IMG submission 203700) | Sediment microbial communities from Yellowstone Lake, YNP, Wyoming, USA - YL17G02_20 | ecosystem: Environmental > Aquatic > Freshwater > Lake > Sediment | place: USA: Wyoming | collected...
GCTTCCTCCGGACCCCGCCTCACGACGACGCCCTTGCCCTTGGCTACGGTGGGTACCATCAACCCCCGGGAAGGACTTCCACCTTCCTAGTCAGCGCCCATGCTGGGCGTACGACGCGCAAGGGCTGGCGCATGGCCAGCCCTTCACCGGACCGCCCCCGCCGATCAGCTGCGCCCGCGCTTGGGGACTTCCACGCGCACGGCGCACATCTTGTACTCGGGGATCTTGGCCTCAGGATCCAGACCGAAGTCGTGGGTCAGCATGTTGGCCGGCGCCTCGCGCCAGTGGAAAGATAGGAAGACCGTCCCCGGGGGCACGCGCTTTCCGATCCGCGCCTGCGTGCGTACCTGGCCACGTCGGCTTAGGATAACGATCGGCCCCCCATCCCGAACACCCAGCCGCTCCGCGTCCAGTTCGTTGACCTCGGCGTAGCTGCGCGGTTCGCGCCAGGCCAGGCCCTCGCTTCGGCGAGTCATCGTCCCCGAATGGTAGTGGTAGAGCGTACGGCCGGTCGACAAGATCATCGGGTACTCGGCGTCGGGCTGCTCGGCCGGCAGATGCGCCGTGACGGGCATCATCTGCCCCTTGCCTCGCGTGAAAGCGCCAATGTGCAGGATCGACGTTCCCGGGTGCCGTGCATCCGGCACCGGCCAGGTCAGCCCGGCCTGACGCAAACGGTGATGGCGCACGCCGCGGTAGATCGGCGTGACGGTGGCGATCTCCTCCATGACATCGGCCGGGGTGGCGAACTCCCAGAACTCGACCTCCCGCTCCAGGCCGCGTTTGCGATCCAGGCGCGCGCCGATCTCGGCCAGGATGAACCAGTCGGGCCGCGCCTCGCCTGGCGGGCGGACGACCGGGCGGAGCAGCTGGATCCGCCGCTCCGTGTTGGTCATCGTGCCATCTTTCTCCAGGGCCGAAGCCGCCGGCAGGATGACGTGGGCCAGCTGCGCCGTCTCGTTGTAGAAGATATCCTGCACCACCAGGAAGTCCAAATGGCGCAGCGCCTTCTCGACGTGCTCGAGATCCGGGTCGGACATCATGGGGTTTTCGCCCATGACGAACATGGCCTTGACCTTGCCCTCGCCGGCGGCGTGCATCATCTCCACAACCGTCAGGCCGGTCTTGGCCGGCAGGTCATCCAGCCCCCATGCCTGGGCTACCTGCCGGCGCTTCGTATTGTCCTCCACTCGCTGGTAGCCAGGAAGGTACTCCGGCAGCCCGCCTACGTCGCAGGCTCCCTGCACGTTCGATTGACCGCGCAGCGGGTTCACACCCGTCGAGGGCTTGCCCACCTGCCCGGTGAGCATCGCCAGGTTGGCGAGCATCAGCACCAGCTGAGTGCCGATCGAGCGCTGGGTGATCCCCATCGCGTACAGGATCGTCGAATGGCCGCGCGGCTCGCCAAAGGCCGAGTCTCCGAAGGCACGTTCACCCCGGGCATACAGGCGTGCCGCGCTCTCGATCTGCTCGGCGGGAACCCCGGAGAGAAGCGCCGCGGCTTCTGGCGTGTGCTCCGCCACACTAGCCTGGAAGGCCTCAAAGCCTTCGACGCGCTGGCTCAGGAACTCCGAATCGGCCAGGCCCTCTCGCAGGATGACGTGCGCCATAGCCAGAAAGACGTAGATGTCGGTCCCGGGCTGCGCCTGGAGGTAGAGTGTGGCGTGGCGCGTCAGGGGCACTTGCCGCGGGTCGATGATGATCAGGTTGGCCCCGCCCTTGACGGCCCGGATCACCTCATAGCTGATCACCGGATGCGACTCGGCCGTGTTCGAGCCGGTGATCAGGATGCAGTCCGCCTGCCGGATCTCGCGGATGCTGTTGGTCATCGCCCCACTGCCGAACGCTGTCACCAGACCGGTGACGGTGGAGCTGTGTCAAAGCCGGGCGCAGTGGTCGATGTTGTTCGTCCCGATCCCCACGCGCATCAGCTTCTGGAACAGGTAGTTGTCCTCGTTGGTACAGCGCGCCGAGGCCAGGCCGGCGACGGCGTCCGGCCCATGGGTCTCCACCGTACGCAGCAGCTCTCCGGCGACGATGTCAACTGCCTTCTCCCAGGACACCGGGACGAAGCTCTCCAGTCCAATGCGGCTGGCAAAGACCGAGTCGTTCGGCAGGCTGAAGGGCTCATCGATCAGTCCCAGCCGGTGGGCGAGGTCCCGCCGCACGAGCGGCTGCGTCAGCCGCTCTGGGCTGGCGACAAAGTCCCAGCCGAAGCGCCCCTTGACGCACAGGAACTCGCCATTGACCGGAGCCTCCGGGAAGCCCTGGGCGTACAGGATCTTCCCATCCTTGGTGGAGTAGTCGATGCCACAGCCTACCCCGCAGTAGCCGCAGATGCTGCGAACGTGCTCCAGCTCCCATTCCCGGCCCATGCCCAGCCGGCCGCGTGGCATCAAAGCCGCCACCGGGCAGACCTGCACGCAGTTCCCGCAGAAGACGCATGTCGAATCGGCCATCGCCCAATCAAACGGGGTCGCCACATGGCTGATGAAGCCGCGCCCGGCGATTTCGATGGCGTTGGCGCCGACGATCTCGTCGCACACGCGGGTGCAGCGTCCGCACAGGATGCAGTACTGATGGTCCCGAACGATCATCGGGTTGTCGTCCTGGTGCAGGCTGCGCGCCAGCTCGAAATCAAAGGTCGTTTCGGAGATGCCGTAGTCATAGGCATAACGCTGCAGGGCGCAAACGCCGTTCTTGTCACACGTCACACAACGCAGCGGGTGATCGGAGACAAGCAGGTCAATGATCTCGCGCCGCATCTCCGTCAGGCGATCGCTCTGCGTCGTGACCGCCATGCCCTCCTCCGCCAGCAGCCCGCAGCTGGCGGCCGGGTTCGGCCGCCCGCCAACCTCGACCATACACAAGCGGCAGCCGCCCGACGGGCGCAGCTCGGGGTGATGGCACAGGTGAGGGATGTGGATGCCGTTGGCCAGGGCCGCCTGCAGGACGGAGGCCCCTGGCGTCACCTGCACCGACCGGCCGTCAAGCGTCAAGGAGATCATGCCATCGCCTCCCGATCAGGCAGCCCGGGTGGCCGTGGCCGGTCGCATGCTGCAGATCCCGGCCGGGCACAGTCCGGCGTCCACGTGGGCAGCGTACTCGCGCTCGAAGTAACGCATCGTCGTCAGGACGGGATTCGGTGCCGTCGTACCCAGTCCGCACAGCGACGACGTCCGCACCGTCTCACACAGGCGCTTCAACCGCTCCAGATCGTCGTGTGTCCCCTGGCCGTGGCAGATCTTGGTCAGGATGGCCAGCATCTTGCGCGTCCCCACACGGCACGGGACGCACTTGCCGCACGACTCCTCCTGCGTGAAGGTCAGGAAGTAGCGAGCGAAGTCGACCATGCACGTCGTGTCGTCGACGACGACCATGCCGCCGGACCCCATGATGGCGCCCGTGCGCCGCAGGTCCTCGTAGTCGATGCGGGTGTCGAGGAGCTCCGCCGGGATGCAGCCGCCGGACGGGCCGCCCAGCTGAACGGCCTTGATCGGACGGTCGCTCTTGCACCCCCCGCCGATCTCCTCCACCAAGGTGCGCAACGGTGTTCCTAGCGGGATCTCGACCAGTCCCGAGGCGCGCACCATGCCGGTGACGGCAAAGGCCTTCGTCCCGCCGGATTGCTCCGTCCCCAGTGCGGCAAACCAGCCGGGTCCGTGGAGCAGGATCGACGGGATGCTGGCAAAGGACTCGACGTTGTTGATGTTGGTGGGGTAGCCCCACAGCCCAGCGACCGACGGGTAGGGCGGGCGCATGCTCGGCGTACCACGCAGCCCCTCGATCGAATGCATCAGGGCCGTCTCCTCACCGCACACGAACGCCCCGGCGCCTTCTTTGATAATGAACTCGAAGTCCATCCCGGAGCCGAGGATGTCGGTGCCCGCCACGCCGTACTCCGCCGCCTGGCGGATGGCGGTGCGCAGCGCCTTGACCGCCAGAGGGTACTCGGCCCGGACGTACAGGTAGCCCTTCGAGGCGCCGATGGCCCAGGCGGCGATGAGCATGCCCTCCAGGATGCGGTGCGGGTCCCCCTCGATCATCGTCCGATTCATGAACGCGCCGGGGTCACCTTCGTCAGCGTTGCAGATCAGGAACTTGGGCTGTGATGGCTGCTTGCGGGTTATCTCCCACTTCAAGCCGGTCGGGAAGCCCGCGCCACCCCGCCCGCGCAGGCGCGCGTCCTTGACGATGGCGATGACTTTCTCGGGGGGCATGCGCAGCGCGTCGCGTAGCGCCATGTACCCGCCGTTGGCCAAGTAGTCGTCCAGCGACAACGGGTCGATCACGCCGCACAGGCGCGTGGTCACTTTGGTCTGCCGCGCCAGGTAGGGGAAGTCCTGATGGTCCGGGCGGCGGCTGAGGATCCACGATGGATCGAGCCAGCGGGCGCCGCCTCCGCCAAAATGGCGATCCAGCACCAGGCTGACTCGCTCTGGGCTCACCGGCCCGTAGAGGACCGCCACGTCATTGTCGATCACTTCGACCAGCGGCTCGTTGTGGCAGGCGCCCAGGCAGCCGGTGCGCTGGACGGTGGCCGGCACCTGCCGCCGATCGACGTAGGCGTTGACCGCGCTGACGACCGCCTCGGAGCCGGCCGCCAGGCCGCATGTGGATGTCCCGATACGCACGACTGTGCTCATGGCGCTCTCCTACACCCTTGGCCGTTCTTGGGCCACCAACTCGGAGAGGATCTCCCACGAGAGATCGGGGGTCATCCGGCCGTAGGTCTGGTCGTTGATCACCATCACCGGCGCCAGGCTGCACGCCCCCATGCAGGCCACGGTCTGAAGCGTGAACAGCCCATCGGAGGTGGTCTCATCCTCGCGGATGCCCAGCTTCTCGCTCAGGTGCTCGAGCATGGTCGACGAGCGGTTCACGTGACACGCCGTGCCCTTGCACACCCGCACCTGGAAGCGGCCAGGTGCGGTCAGCTTGAACACGTTGTAGAAGGTCGAGATGCCGTAGACCTGGCTGAGGGGGAAGCCGAGCTCGCGCGAGGCGTACTGCAGGTGCTTGGCCGGCAAGTACCTGTAGCGCACCTGGATTTCCTCGAGCACCGTGATCAGAGCGTCGCGCTGCCCGCGGTAGCGGTCGAGAATCTCCATCAGGTCGGCAGGCGCCGGCTCGGCCAGCGGGTCGCCCTGATAGTTGAAGCGGCGGATGGGATTGGCGGAGACGCGTCGGTGCATAGCCTCGCTGTCCTCCCCTTTGGCACGCATAAGCCGGAGCCCTCCCTACCGTCGGTAGGGAGGGATCGACCTGGCACGCCTTCGTACAGAGACTATAGCACGGCCTGCAAACCCCTCTAGCGACATCTGTCACGTGAACGGTCGCCCTCCCGCCGCTCCTACCTGCGGATCGGGCCTCCGGGTCCCCTTTCTCCCTACCGATGGCTGGGAGACGGTTTGGGCGCATGAGCTCGCTGGACACTGCCCCGGGCAGGCGAGTTGCCTTGCGGCACGCCTGTGGGGGTACAATCCGAACCATGGCAATGGAACCCGGCTCACTCCTTCACGAACGCTACCGGATCGAAGGCATGCTCGGCAAGGGCGGGATGGGCGCCGTGTATGTCGCCTATGACCAGACGCTGCAGCTGCGCGTGGCGGTCAAGGAGAACCTGAGCGTCTCCTCCGACTCCGAGCGCCAGTTCCACCGCGAGGCTTCGCTGCTGGCCAGCCTGCGCCACCCCAACTTGCCGCGGGTCACCGACCACTTCATCCTCGAGGGCCGCCAGTATCTGGTGATGGACTTCATCGAGGGCGAGGACCTGCACTCTCGCTCGCAGCGCCAGCCGTCGACAGTCGATGAGGTGCTCCGCTGGGCCGACGCGCTGTGTGACGCGCTGACCTACCTGCACACGCGCCAGCCTCCGATCATCCACCGCGACATCAAGCCGGCCAACGTCAAGCTTCAGCCGGACGGAACGCCGGTCCTGGTCGACTTCGGCCTGGCCAAGATCTTCGACCAATCGCAGACCTCCACCGGCGCACGTGGCCTGACGCCGGGCTACTCGCCGCCCGAGCAGTATGGTGGGGCGCGCACGGATGCCCGGACTGACCAATACGCGCTGTCAGCCACGCTGTATTCCCTGCTGACCGGCCGCCCGCCGACGGACAGCATCGAGCGCATGCTCGACAAGGTTGAGCTGCGCTCGGCCCACGCCTTGAACCCTGGCGTCCCGCCGCACGTCGACGACGCCCTTGCGCGCGCGCTGTCGATCGAACAGGCGGCGCGCTTTCCCGACGTTAGCACCTTCCGTGAGTCGCTTCACGGCCGGCTTGGCGCAGCTACCGTGCGCGCCGCTCCCGCCACGGTCATTGCCCGCCCGCGTCGGCCGTTCCCATGGATCCCGGTTGTCGCCGGCGCGGCGGTCGTGCTGGCGCTGATCGGCGGCGGGGGTGCCCTGCTCATCGGAGGTACGCTCCTCGGCCTCGGGCGCTCGCCGACGGCTACGCCCGAGCCGCCCGTGGTGGTCGTCTTGCCGACGGCGACTGAAGCCTTGCGACCCACGGCCTCGCCGCTCCCGACCGCCTCGCCGACCCCCGCCGCCAGTGACACGCCGGCGGCCTCACCCACTTCGCCCGTTCCCTTGCTGGGCGGAGGCGGCGCGATCGCATTCGTCAGCGACCGGGAAGACGGGCGGACGCTGCAGATCTGGGCCATGAACCCCGACGGCAGCCAGCCGCGCCAACTTACCTTTGGGCCGGGCGATAAGGCCCAGCCTCGCTGGTCGCCTGACGGGCAACGTCTGCTGTTTGTGGCGCCCGGCGGCACCGACTCGTTCGGCAACAAGCTCGGGTCCGACATTTGGGTGATGAACCTCGACGGGACCGGCATGATCAACGCGACCGCCTCCGAAGGCGACGACACCGACCCGGCCTGGGCACCCGACGGCCTGCGCATCGCTTTCGCTTCGACGCGCAGCAACAACCTGCGTCAGGTCTTTGTCGCCGATCTTGCCTGCGCGCCGGCACCCGGCACCTGCTCGCTGGGCAAGCCGCGCAACTACAGCTACTCGCCCGAGTTCAACGCCGTCGAGTACGCGCCGGCCTGGGCGCCCGACGGGACTCGCCTGGGCGTCGTGGCGTCGATCAACGGTGCCCCCGGCCGCATCTATTTCCACCCCGGCACGCTGGCCGCCGAGGGCATCGCCCCGACGCCGTCGGTCTTCGATCGCAGCGACAAGATCATCGGCGCCGATCACCTCGACTGGTCACCCGACGGCGTCTTCCTCACCTTCACCTGGAAGCAACCGGGCTCCAACGAGATCTACATCGTCCCCGCCAGCGACCCCAAGCGCTGGCAGAAACTCACCAACTCGGCGGGCAACAAGGAGCCGGCCTTCTCCCCAGACGGGAGCTTCATTGTCTTCACCTCCACCCGCGACCAGAATCCGGAGATCTACCTGATGCCCGTGGGTGGCGGGAATGAGGCCAACCTGACTCAATCATCCACCAGCCGGGATATGCAGCCCGACTGGCAACCGAGCGGCAGGTAGCAGTCGGCCGTCAGCGCTCAGCTTTCTGCCGAGAGCAGGTGCGAGGTGGCTGCTGCAAGCTCCCGGGTGCGGGACGACCGGTCCCCGATGCCAGCCGCAAGTGGCCGACCCCGAATTGCTGACCGCTGATTGCTCATTTCCGATCTCTAGCTGCTCGCACCCAATTGCCGATTGCCGAGCGCCATCCCCATGCCCCAACCGTCCATCCTCACCATCGACATCGGCACCGGCACCCAGGACGTCTACCTGCTGCGGGCCGGCCTGTCCCCAGAGAATGGCTTCAAGCTGGTCATGCCGTCGGCCACGATGGCCATCCGCCGGCTGATCCAGCAGGCCACTCGGCGCGGTGACGCCATCCTGCTGGAAGGCGTGACCATGGGGGGCGGTCCCTGCGCCTGGGCCGCCGAGGATCATGTGCGCGCCGGCGGTCTGTTGTACGCCACGCCCGCCGCAGCCCGAACGTTCAATGATGACCTCGACCAGGTCCAGCGCGAGATGGGCGTGCGACTGGTGTCCGAGGACGAGGCGGGCCGGCTGCGCGACGTGACCCGCATCCCGCTGCGCGATGTCGATCCCGATGCCCTGCGCGCCGCCTTTGCCGCGTTTGGCGTCGAGCTGCAGCCGTCGGCGGTCGGCCTGGCCGTGTTTGACCACGGCGCCGCGCCGGCGGGCGCCTCCGACCGCCAGTTCCGCTTCGACTACCTGGCAGAGCGTATCCGCCGGGAGAACCGGCTGTCCGCTTTCGCCTACCCCGCAGCCGAAGTTCCACCCAGTCTGACTCGTCTTCAAGCCGCTGCCCAGTCCGCCGCCTCCTTCGACGCGCCTCTGGTCGTCATGGACACCGCGCCGGCGGCGATCCTCGGAGCCCTGCTGGACTCGCGGATCGAGCCGGGGGCGCGCCGGATGGTGGCGAACATCGGCAACTTCCACGCGCTTGCGTTTCGCCTTGGGCCGGGGGGAATCGAAGGCGTGTTCGAGCACCACACCGGCCTGCTCGACCGGCCCCGGCTGGAGGCCTTCCTTCGAGGGTTCGCCGCCGGCGATCTCACCCACCAGGCCGTCTTTGACGACATGGGCCACGGGGCGCTGATCCTCGACCCGACTCCCCTTCCGCTCGATGCTGGCGGTTCTCCTGTCACGGTAACCGGCCCCCGGCGGGCGATGCTCTCGGGTTCTGATCTGCGACCGATCTTCGCTGCCCCGTTCGGAGACATGATGCTGGCCGGCTGTTTCGGACTGCTCCAAGCCATGGCGGATCACCTGGCGGAGTTCGCCACCCTCCTGCGTGATTCCCTCCTGGGCCAACCCTCCGACCGCGCCCCGTGGGACGTCGAAAGCTGAACCCCTCCCGCCTCAGCTTCGACGCCGGGGCTTGCGGCCAGCCTGGTCCAAGCCGGTCCGCCGCCCGCGTTGCCCGAACCGGGGAGCAGGGCTACACTCCAATGTGCTTCCCGCCTGTCACAAAGCCCGCCAGATGGCCGTTCCAGAGCCAGGTGCACACGTATCCATGTAAGGAGGAACCCATGCGTACACGTGGTCAATCCCGCCTGACCCTCGTCGTCTCTCTGCTGGCGCTGGCCGGCCTCGCCTGCGGACTCCAGACACAGCCCGCGTCTACCGCCGACCCCAATATCGTTGCCCTAGCCGTACAGCAAACACTGCAGGCATCCGGCGAGGTCCCGAGCGGTCCGCCTCCGGCCACCATCCCGGCGGCGACCGAAGCCTCCCCTCCGCCGACCGACACCCCCCTCGTGCCGACTCCCACCGTAGTGCATGTCGCCTTCCCGGCCAGCCCGGGCGGAACGACTAGCTTCATGACTGATCGCTCGTCCGCCGCGCTGGCTGGGGAGCGCCGCTCGATCGGCGATAACCTGGACATCAACCTGCTCGAGCGCCCGTTCACCGCCAACGTCATGGATTATCGGGGCTACCTAGACATAAGCCGCGGCGAACTGAGCATCGGTGCGCCGTGGATCTATGTCACCTTCTTCCTCGAGCAGGCGCCACCTGCAGGAACAACGGCGGTCTACGGCGTCGAGGTGGACATGGACATCGACGGCCGCGGAGACTGGCTGATCGTCGGCGCCGCGCCGCCCACCACCGACTGGACGACAAACGGCGTGCGCGTGCTGCGCGACACCAACAACGATGTCGGCGGCGCCCATCCCATCGCCTCGGACGCTCCGTCGGGCGGTGATGGTTACGACGAACTGGTCTTCGATCAGGGTCAGGGCGCCGATCCCGACGCGGCGTGGATCCGACTGGCGCCTGGCGGCGCGACGAAGGTACAGGTCGCGTTCAAGTACTCGGTCATTGGCTCACCCAACACCTGGACGTGGGGCGTGTGGGCCGATGAGGGCGTCAACAAACCTGAGTGGTTCGACTACAACGACCACTTCACCGCCGCCGAAGCCGGTTCGCCAACCTCCGGGACCAGCAATTACCCGATCAAGGCCCTGGCCGCGGTCGACAACAGCTGCCGCTGGGCTGTCGGCTTCACACCGATCGGGAACGAGCCGGGGATCTGCCCGGTGCCGCCCACTCCGACGCCCGTCCCGATCGGCTCCATCGCCGGTCGTGTAACCAACGGAGCCGGCGGGTTCCTCGGCGGCACCGTGATGCTGGGGCAGGGCACTTGCTCCACCACGGGGTACAAGACCACGTCCATCAGTTCGGACGGCTACTTCAAGTTCACGAACTTGTCGGCAGGGAGCTACTGTGTGACCGTCGACACATCGAGCCTCAACCCAACGTCCCCCTACGGCTGGGCAATCATCAGTCCGGCGGGGTTCGCCGTAAACGCCGACCCATACCGCACGGTGACGCTGGCACACGATGAGCAGAAGACCGGGATCAACTTCCACTATATGGACGTGCCCGGCTAGTCGCAGCTTCACTCCCCGATACCAGAGAGCCCGAGGCACGTCGCTCGGGCTCTCTGCGCTGGCTCCAATGACAGTCACGCACCGACGGCGATCTCGTTAGCCGGGCGGGCATCCGATTGGCCTGCCGGAGGCTCGCCTCCTCGAGCGCGTAGACACACCGCTCTACTCGCCAATGACGACCCGCACGAGCTCGCTCTCTCCCGCATTCCCGGTTTGATCGTAGGCGCGTACGACGATCTTGTGCTCACCGAGTCGTGCCGGCCAGCGCACGGAGTACGGTGCGGTCTCGACGACCCCCACGCGTTGCCCGTCGACGAGGAATTCCACCCGCCTGACGCCCAGCTCGTCGAACACGTCCGCTTCGATCACCAGCAGGTCCCCGGCCGCCACCCCCGCCGGGGTGCCCGGCTGTGGCAGCACCACGCGCACCCGCGGCGCCGCATTGTCCACCGTCACCTGCACCGCGTCCGTGGTCACCTGCCCTTCCGCGTAGACCACCACAAGTTGCACCGAGTACAGCCCATCCAGTCCCTGCGTATCCCACGCGGCCAGCGTGCCCGACGTTACGGGCGTCGGGTTGTCGCTCCCGATCTGCACCCAGCGGGTCGGATTGAGGCCCTGCCCATACTGAACGCGGAAGTACTCGAAGTCCTTTGGATTGGCCTTGCCGCGCAAGGTCACGACGCCCCGGACCAACCCAAACATCTCCGGTTGGGTGATATCCGCCGCGTCTGACCGCGGCTCTCCCGCCAGAAACGTGTCGTACTCGCTCGGAGGCTTCTCAATTCCGGAGGCCTTTGCCCACGCAGCTGCCGCCGGCGGAGGGACCAGGTAGACCCGTTCCTCAACCTGATCGATGGGGGTGAACAGGGTCGCCAATTTGCCGGTCTCGCGATTCACGCGCAGGGGCTGGTACAGCGTGTCGTAGGAGGTCGGCTCAGTGCCATCGATGAATATCTCGCGCACGATGCGCGGGCAATACTGCGTCGGCAGCAGTCCGGACGGGTCGCATACCTGGATCTCGCGCACACCGGGCGGCACCGTCCAGCCTCGCGCTGCAAGGTCCCGTGTGGCGTATTGGAGCAGGGCATGCCAAACGGGGGCAGCGCCGTTCAGACGGTTCATGCCAATCGGCGCTCCCGAACCGCCGCTACCCAGCCATACTCCAACGGCACGCTCGGGCATGTAGCCGATCGCCCAGGTGGCTCGGCCATCCGGGCTTGCATCCATGAGCACGCCGGCCGGACGGCCGAGCTCCAGCACATCCGTCGCGCCGTAGGCTGCCCTGCGCTCCGTCTCATCCGAGAGCACATCGTTGAGCAAGTAAGCCAGCGGCGCGCTGATCAGCGCACGCGTCTGCGGCGAGGCCGCATGCAGGATCTCGCCTCCCGCCCCTTCAATGCGCAGGATGCTGATCGGCGCCAGCCCGCGGGATCCGTCCGGCTGGGCCGGATCCTGCGCCTCGCCCACCCATCGGCCTTCATGTGCCAGGATGGCGTAGGCATTCGTGCTGGCCTCCAACGAGACCCCCATCACGGCGGCGTTGCTCAACGTTCCGGTCCCGGACGACATCGCTTCAGGCAACTCGATCCCCATCTCGCGGGCGATGCGCAGGACATTCTCACTCCCGGTCAGGGCGAATGTCCGCTCCGTCGCCGCCGACAACCCCGCCGCCAGCGCCGTCCGCATGCGCACCGGCCCGCGATAGAGACCAGGTTGATCTACGGCCTCTTCCTTCGGCAGATCCAGGACCATCGTCCCCGGGCCGTAACCGCGCGAGAAGGCTGCCAAATAGGTGACCGGGTACAGGATCGAGCCGGCCGGGTGCATGTCCCCCACCTTGCCGACCACACTCAGGACTTCACCGGTGCCGGGATCGACGATCATCACCGCCACCCCATCGACGTTGTGGTCGGTGCCAGCATCGCTCGGGCGAAGCGCCGGGAGCAAACCGGCGGCCAGGCATGGCGATCCGTCCGCAGCGGTGACGACAAGGTTCGGATCCCCGCCTTGCAATCGCTGGAGATGCGTGGCCGCCACACATTCCGTCTGCAACTGGAGGTCATGGTCCTCGGCGGTGATGATCATCAGCCCGCCCCAGCGAGAGTAGCCGTCGCCCCACGACTCGCGGAGCTGGTCCCAAGCGTAGCGCCCGTAATCCGACCCCGCGCCGGCAGGTTGGTCCGCAACAGGCCCGAGTGCGATCGCCTCGCGACGGGCCAGCGTCCGTTGCTCGGGCGTGATGAAGCTGGCGCGCAACATCGCTTCAAGGACCTCATCCCGCAGAGCCGTCGCCTGGGTCAGGGCCTCAAACGGGTTGGTCGTCGGGTGCAGCGGGATGCCAGCCAGCATTGCCGCCTCGGCGAGCGAAAGGTCTCCCGCATGCTTGCCAAAGTAGGTCAGGGCTGCGGCGTCGATGCCGAAGGCCAGATTCCCATAGTCGGCGGTGTTGAGGTACCACTCAAGGGTCTGGTCCTTGGCGAACCGGCGTGTCAGGTCGGCTGCCAGGATTGCGGTGCGCAGCCGACGGACCGCTTCCGGCTTCCGGGCATCGTCCAGGGGGAGCAGCGTGTGCTCGACCAGCTGCTCGGCAAGCGTCGGGACGGTAGGACGGCTGAGGATCGCGCCGATGGCACCGCGCCAGTCATACTCGGGGTGGGTCCAGTACGTCGGCGCCTGGAAGGCCAGCGTCGCCTGGGCAAAAGGCGGCAGACGGTCCGTGGACTCGGCGTCGATATCCAACCAGCGGCGGTCCGCAGCCGCGGGGTTGAGCGCCTCGAAGATCAGCACCTTGCCCGACCGATCGTACACGCGCGAAGCGCGGAACTGCGGCGCTGCCGGGGGCCCGAACTGGGTGGCGTACCCTTCGACCGTCGGAAGCCCGTCGGTCACCTCGGTGAACACGAAGGCGCCCGCCACCGAGACCAGTCCCAGGAGAATGCCCAGCGCGCCGAGCAGGCCAACCGCCAGCGCGCGTGGCCACGACGGCCCGCTTGCGCGCGCCTGCCTGCGCCGGAGAATGAGGGGACTGCTGGTCATGGGGGGATTCTACCTTCGGGCCGCCTCACGCGGCGGCCTGCAACTTCCATGCCGGACCCGCCTGTGGCGCCGCGCCGCAACGGAGCGGCCCGAGGCAAGCCCCGGGCCGCACTATCCTTCGCCTATGGGTCCTCCCCGCCTGGAAGTACCCAGGGCAGTCATCAGTCCGGCGGGGTGGGACGGTTCCCCAGGATAGACTCGATCCGTTCCAGGATCTCAGGCGAAAGCATCGCAGGGACACCGATCGCCTTGACGTTGTCATGCACATGCTCGACCCGCGTGGCGCCGGTGATCACACTCGACACCTGCGCCAGCCGTAGCAGCCACCCGATCGCCAGCTGCGGCATTGTTACGCCGAGCTCCGACGCGACCTCGGCCAGCCGCCGCGCCGTGGCGACATCGGCGTCGTTGAGGATGCCGCGCAGCCAGGCGTAGCGTTCCATCGACAGACGCGCGCCTTCCGGGGCTCCGGTGTTGTACTTGCCGCTCAACAGGCCCGAGCGCAGCGGGCTCCAGGTCACCATGCCGAATCCGAGATCGTCGGCCAGAGGCGCCAGCTCGTCCTCCACGACACGGCGAACCAGCATGTTGTAGTGCGGCTGCTCCACAGCCGGGGGAAACCAGCCGCCCTGCCGGGCAATCCCGTGAACGCGGGCGACCTGGCCGCCGCGCCACTCCGACGTGCCCCAGTACAGTACCTTTCCCTGGTGCACCAGGTCATCCATCGCCCGAACGATCTCCTCCAGCGGCGTCTCAGGGTCGTAGCGGTGGCAGAAGTACAGGTCCAGATATTCCACGCCCATGCGCTTGAGCGAGGCATGGCATGACTCGATCACGTGCTTGCGCGACAGGCCTTTGCCGTTCGGCCCATCCATCGTCGGCCAGAATACCTTGCTGGAGAGGACGAGCGACTCGCGCGGCAGATCGCGGATCGCCTGCCCCATGACGATCTCCGCCCGGCCGCCTGCATAGATGTCGGCGTTGTCAAAGAAGTTGACCCCGTGATCGTAGGCCGCATGCAGGATCTTGGACGCCGTCACGTCGTCGATCTGCTCCCCAAACGTCACCCACGCGCCGAGCGACACCTCGCTGAGCTTCAACCCGCATTGGCCCATCCGCCGGTAGTTCATTGCCAACCTCCAACACATGTGGGACCGCCTCGGGTCCCACGCACAGCCACGGTGTGAACAGTACCATCGGATTATACCCTCCGGACCTCCCGGAGATGCTATAGTGACATTGACTCGCTCTCCTGCCGGAGGGGCCCGGTCGCGTCCTGCGCGTCGCGGGCGTGGGTTCAGACGACTTGCGCCGGGCGGGCGTCGGCAAAGGCCTGCGCCGATGAACCCACCCCGATGATCCTGTCACCTGATGACTCCGCGCGGCAATGCCGGCGAATGCCCGATCCGTATCCCAGGAGGTGCAGAATGACCCGACCGCATGTATTCACGGCGGCGATCGCGCTGCTGATGGCAGGCTCGCTGGCCTGCACCACGGCCACGCAGCTGCTGGGCCTCAAGACCGAGGGCGGCACAGCACCAGGAGAGGCCGAAGCCCAAGCCACCGAAGTCATCCCGACGCTCGACACCGCCATGGGGGTCGAGCCAACCTCGGCTCCCGTCCAGCGCCTGGAACTGCATCCGACTCCCACTGCGTTTCACGTCACCTCCGAGGATGACCCGCGCGCCATCCTGGACCTGGCCGACCCGGACTACCTGGACTACTTCGATGTGCCCGAGAAGTGGTTTGACTACGACACGCCAAACCGGGCGGCGTATGGCGTGGCCGACGGCAAGCTCTGGGGGCTCGATTACGAACCTGACGAGCTCTACAGCTGGTGGTCGTACACCGACAAGCAGACGGACCTGGTCTACGCCGAGGTGAGCGCCACCAACGGTGACTGTGTCGGCAAGGACGCCGTCGGCTTTGTGATCCACTCCAGCCCGCAGACCGCCGCCGGCGGCTATGCCCTGGAAGTCTCGTGCGACGGCGAGTGGCGGTTCCTCAAGCACCGCGTTGGCAAGATGCCGCAGGAGGTCGTCGAGTGGACCGCGTCCGATGCGATCCAGACGGGCAAGGATGCCACCAACCGCCTGGGCATCTGGGACCACTTCGGCAAGTTCTACTTCTTTGTCAACGGTGTGATGGTTGGCCAGTCGCACGACACGCCCCACCAGTATCCGGGTGGCGCGTTTGCCTTGTATGTCAAGGCGGCTCAAACGTATAATCTGAAGGCATGGTTCGACGATCTCGCCTCCTGGGAGCTTCCATTCGAGGTATGACACGCCGCATCTCACTCTGCCTGTTCGTCGTCTGCGCGCTCCTCGCCGGCTGCAACCGGTCGGCTCAGGAGCCGCCCCCTAACGTGCTGGCCACCCAGGTGGCGGCGACGCTGACAGCCGCGCCAACGCTGCCCGCCAGCATCACGCCGCCGCCCCGTCCGACCGGTGTGCCCAGCGCCACGCTGGCCGCCATGCCGACGGGCACACCGACCGAGACGCCGACCCCCGGAGGTAGCCCGTCGCCCACGGCGCCGCCGCTGGCGCCCGACGATCCGCGCACCGGCATCAACCTCTCCGTGCCGGAGTATCAAGACGACTTCACCGTAGCCTACAAGTGGGTGGGGCCCGATGATCCGGGTTCGGCGACCAACCGGATGGAATCCGGTCACCTGGAAGCGACCGATCACAAGGCGGACGGCTACATCTGGTGGAGCACCACCGATCCGCAGGCCGAGGATGTGTACGCGGAAGTGTCTGCCTTGATCGGCGCTTGCTCCGGGAAGGACGCCGCCGGATTCTCCGTGCGCGTGAACGGCGCCAACTTCGACCAGGCCTACACTCTCGAGTTCTCCTGCGACGGCTCCATGCGGCTCCGCCGTTTCATCAGCAACACCGCTCCGGAGACGCTGATTGAGTGGACCGCCTCACCCGAGATCGTCAAGGGGCCCAATGCCACCAACCGAATGGGGTTGCTCGCCAAGGGCTCGAAACTCTACGTGTTCGCCAACGGCAAGCCGGTGGGACAGGCGGAAGACGTCGCCTATTCCTCCGGCACCTTCGGCCTTTTCGCCAGTGCCGCAAACTCGTCCGCCGTCAGCGTGACGTTCGACGACTTCGCCGCCTGGTACCCGTAGTCTCAGGCGTCTCCATCCGCCGTTCCTCCTCAGCAGGCACCCCCGGGTGCCTGCTGGCCTTTGTCACTCCCGTCATCCTTCGGTAAGATACGTGGGTTCCCTGGCCGAACCTCATGCGACTGGCATCGTCCATCTCCCGCTCGACCATCCTGATCGGAGCCCTCGCCCTCGCCGGCTGCGCTGCGCCTGCCCCGCTCCCCCCGGACGCCGCGGCCACGTCGGTGCCCTTGCCAACCGCGACCGACGCCTTCCCGACGTTTGCTGCCAGTGCCACCGTCCCGCCAGCCCCCAGTGAAACGGCCGCCCCCAGCCTCAACCACCAGCTTGGCCCGCTCGTGTTCACGGCGGAGTTCGCACCTGACGCCGGCTGGAGCCTGGGGAGCGATCCGGCCGGTGGCGCCAGCTTGTCGGGCGAAACGCTCGTCCTTGCTGTCAGCCTGCCGAACGCCTCGCGCTCGGTGATCGCCCCCGCGCCGCCCGAAAGCGATTTCCTCCTGGAGGCGAGTGTGCGCGCCGGATTGTGCAGCGGTGCGGACGAGATCGGCGTGCTGTTCCGCGTCAGCCCGCAGGGAGACCACTACCGCTTCACGCTTGACTGCCAGGGCGGCGTTCGGGGCACGCGGGTCCTGGGCGGCGAAGCCGTGGTCCTGGCCGGGCCGGCGCATGCCCCCAGCGCCATCCCCGGCTCGCCGGCCGAAAACCAGATCACCGTCCTGGCGCGCGGCGAGGATTTCACGCTCTTCGTGAACGGCGAGGAGGTTCTCCGGGCACGCGACCCCTTCCTCGCCTCCGGCCGGTTCGGGTTCTTCGTGCGGTCTGCCAGCCAGGGCCAGACCACCGCCGCTCTCACCGCGTTCACGTTGCACGCCCTCCGCCCGGCGGCCACGCCGAGCGTCCCGCCTGCCTCAGGGTGACCCATGCCAGAGAAGCGTCCCGTCCGCAACCGGCTCAACGACCTGTCGCCGCGTGAGTGGCTCAAGTTCCAGAAGTCCTGGTTTGTCCATGACCCGCCGCGGCGCAAGAAGGATGTCCTTCGCCATCCGGGCAAGTTCCCGGAGACGCTGGCGCAGGGGTTCGTCTCGTTCTTCACCAAGTCCGGCGAGCGGGTCCTGGATCCAATGGTCGGCACCGGGTCGACGGTCGTCGCGTGTCTGCGCGCGGGCCGGCACTCGATAGGCGTCGAGCTCAATCCAGAGTACGCTGCCCTGGCACGCGCCGTCGTGGCGCAGGAGCGGCAGTCCCTCGGCGCCGCGGCAGCGCATCTGCAGGCCGAGATCGTGACCGCGGACGCGTCGGACCTTCCTGGGCTCGAGCTGCCGGTCATCGACTACGTGCTGACGTCGCCGCCCTACTGGGACATGTTGCATGCACGCGGCGCCGAGACCCAGCGCCGGCGACGTGCCGAGCCCCAGCTCGATGTCACCTATTCGGTGGATCCTGCCGACCTCGGCAACATTGCGGACTATCCCGAGTTCCTCAACCGGCTGGTGTCCATCTACGCCGGCCTGCAAACGCATCTTCGCCCGGGCGCCTACCTCACGATCATCGTCAAGAACGTCAAGAAGGGAGGGCGCATTTACCCGCTGGCCTGGGACCTGGCGCACGCACTTGGGCAGGTCTACACTCTCAAGGACGAGCGCATCTGGTGCCAGGATGACATCCGCCTGGCCCCGTACGGCCTGGGCAACGCCTGGGTGAGCAACACCCACCACCACTACTGTCTGCAGTTCCGCCACGAACCGTGAGCTGCGGCCGGCGTTCGTCGGTTGCGCGGCCTATTCAACCCGGGTATCCTATCGGCCAAACCCCTACGCCGCTTGCGCATCGCTCGAACCCTACCGCCGCTCGCCTCGGCCGGACCAGGCCGCCGGCAGCGCCTCGGCGTGCAGGCAACCGGGAAGCAGCATGTATCTGGCGATTGAAGGTGTCATCGGCGTCGGCAAGACCACCCTGGCCCGGCTGCTCCAGCCGGTGTTCTCGGCTGTCCTGCTCCTGGAAGCCTTCGAAGAGAATCCATTCCTCTCGGACTTCTACGGGGACCGGGAACGCTATGCGTTCCAAACGCAGATCTTTTTCCTGCTCAGCCGCTATCATCAGCAGCACGAGGTGGTCCCGGACGTCCTGGCGCGCGGCAGCCTGATCGCCGACTATACCTTCGAGAAGGATGCGCTCTTCGCCGAGCTCAACCTGCGCGGGGACGAGCTGGACACCTACCGCCGGCTCCACGAGGCTCTGGCCGAGCGCGTCGTTCGGCCTGACCTGATCGTCTACTTGCGCGTGGACACCAACGTCGCCATGGGCCGCATCGCCATGCGCGATCGCGCCTACGAGCGCAGCATGGACCGCACGTACATCGACGACCTCAACCGGGCCTACGAGGCGTTCTTCACCCGCCAGCGCTCGTCCCCCGTGCTGGCCATCGACACCAATTCGATCGACATCGTGCATCGCCCGGAGCACCTTCGGGACATCGCCAACCGCATCCGCACGGCCCTGGGCATCGCCCCCTACCAGCCCGAACTCCCGTTCGACGGAGGCCGGCTCGTTTGATCATCACTCGTCCGAAGCTGATTGACCTCGCCCGGCGCGAGGCGGAGGCCCGGGCCGCCGGCGGCGACGTCATCTCCGCCTACCTGGTGGGCAGCGTGGCCTACGGGGAACCGCTGCTTGGCGGAACAGCCGACATCGACCTGATCCTGATCCACGCCGAGGATCCGCCGGCAGCCCGCGAGATGGTGCCGCTGTCGGCCGAGATCCATCTCGACATCGTCCACCATCCCCGGCGCCTGTATGCGCAGCCGCGCGGCCTGCGCGTCGACCCGTGGCTCGGGGCGGCCATCAGCGGGCCGGTGTTCCTGTACGACCCCCAGCACTTCTTCGAATGGGCGCAGGCCGGCGCGCGGGGTCAGTTCTTCCGCGCTGACCATGTACTGGCGCGTGCCCGCGCCCTGCTCGCGTCGGCGCGGGCACGTCTGCCCCACCCAGCACCGGACCACCCGGTCCTGGATACGTTGATGGACGCGGCCCTCGACGGCGCCAACGCCGCGGCCTCGCTCGCAGGCATACCGGCGGCCGGTCGCCGCCTGCTGCTGGACATCGAGCGTCGAGCCCAGGCGCTCGGCAGGCCGGAAGTGGCCGACGGCCTAATGCGCCTGTTTGGCATCGAGCGCGGGGATAGCCGGTCAGTGCCAGCCTGGCTCGGCGCCTGGGCCCGCGCTCACGACGACGCCTGCCCGCTGACCACCGACCCGCGGCTGGCCGCCTGCCGCCGCGCGTACCACCTGTCCGGCTACCAGGCCTTGATCGAAGCCGGACGTCCCGAGGCCGTCGTCATCCCGCTGTTGCGAATCTGGGATCGCACGCTGTCCGTCCTCGAGACGTCCGCCCAGGCGGAGGACCACCGCGTCGCCTGGGACGAGGCACGACGCCGGCTGGGACTCGATCCCAGCTCGCTGCCGACGCGCCTGCTGGAGCTTGAGACCTACCTGGACGCCATTGAAACCCTGATCGACGGCTGGGCCGCCCGGAATGGGGCCTGACCGCGCAGAGGAGCAAGCCGATGAAGAAGTTCGTCGCCGTCGCCGGCAACATCGGGGTCGGTAAGTCCACCCTGGTCCAGCTGCTCTCCAGCCGCCTGTCGTGGGAACCGTTCTACGAGCCGGTCGGCGAGAACCCCTACCTGGCCGACTTCTACGATGACATGCGGGCCTGGTCTTTCCACTCCCAGGTCTTCTTCCTCACCCGGCGGCTGCGGTCGCATCGCCAGCTGATCGACCACCCAACGTCAGCCATCCAGGATCGCAGCGTGTACGAGGACGCCGAGATCTTCGCCCGCAATCTCTTTCTGCAAGGCAACATGGCGGAGCGCGACTACCAGAGCTACTGGGAGCTGTACCAGGTGCTGTCCCGGTTCCTTCCCCCTCCGGACCTGGTGGTCTACCTCCGGGCGAGGACGGATACCCTGCGCCGGCGCATTGCCCTGCGCGGCCGGGACTACGAGCAGCAGATCCAGCCCGAGTACCTCGAGCAGCTCAACGCCCTCTACCAGGCATGGATTGACAACTTCACCTTGTGCCCGGTGCTCACGGTGCCATCCGACGACCTGGACTACGTGGCCAACAGCAGCCACCTGGATCTGATCGTGACCAAGATCCGCGACAAGCTCGAGGGCAAGGAGGAGGTCGTTTTCGAGGCGGACGAGGTCGCCCGGGTCAACGGGCGCGTTTGAGCCTCTTTGCCGCCAAAGAGGCGCACCCCCGGCTGACCCCGCACGGCGGCCCACAGTAGGCTCAGGGTGCAGCTCTCCGCCGGATCCTCCCTGCCACCCGGTCTCCCCCGCCAGCGTCCACGCCTGACAATCTCAGCGACACTTGATTCGGGGCGTTGAATCCTGTAGAGTCCCTTTAACATAGCCTTTCGGGCGCCATCGCTGATCGTAGGGTAGACAGCCCGATGGACGTCATCAAAGTCGCGGCCATGTCCCGCACCTCCGCCGTCGCTGGCGCTATTGCCGGCGTCGTTCGGGAGCACAAGCGGGCCGAGATCCAGGCTATTGGTGCGGGGGCTGTCAATCAGGCGGTTAAGGCCACGGCCATCGCCCGGGGGTACTTGCACGAAGACGGTCTGGACGTGATCTGCATCCCTGAGTTCACGACTGTCGAGATCGAGGGCAAGGAGCGCACGGCCGTCCGCCTGATTGTTGAACCCCGGTAGTCCCCACAGGAACTTGTAGAGACAAAGAGCCTTGCGAACGCAAGGCTCTTTGTCGATTGGGGTCCGCCAGCACATCGGCGCCGCGCTGCCTTTCAGCGCCCCGGCAGCCGGGGCAGGTCAAGCATCAGGTTCTCCAAGGTGAGTTGGATATTGGCATTGCGGTCGATACGCTCCAGTGTCGTCCGGATGGCCAGCACGCCTGACGCCAGAGTCTCGCTCGGCAGTCCACCCGTCAGTCGTTCCAGGTCCGCATGCCGGTCCGGGTTGGCAAGATGCGCCTGCGTGCCGTGGGACATCAGCAGCGCGTCCCGCCACAGGGTCAGCCATGTTGTGAGCATCTCTTCGACCCGGCGCCGGACGGCCTCCAGCTCCTCCGTCCTCTTGCGCTTTCTCGCCCAGGACTCGGCGGCGGCAAACCGTTCGCCACGCGTGGCGCTCAGGAGTCTGCTCATCTCGTCCAGCGCCGCCATTCGCCGCGCCAACAGCTCGGCATCGCTGGCCAAGGACCGCGCCAGCCCAGGCTTGCCTGCCGAAAGTGCCGCCAGCAGTCGGGCACGCTCAGGCGCCTCGCCCTCCGCCGACAACACGTGCTCAATCGCATCCGGATTGAGCGGACGGAGATTGAGAATCTCGCAGCGCGAGACCAGGGTCGGGAGCAGGCTGGCCGTAGTGTGCGCCGTGATCAGCAAGACCACTTTCTCCGCCGGCTCCTCCAGCGTCTTCAGCAGCGCGTTCTGCGCCGATTCGCTCGCCAGCTCAAAATCCACCAGCAGCGCAATCCGCAGGCGGGCCTGATGCGGAGTCAGCGCCAGCTGCCGCTGCAGCTCACGCACAGCATCGATCTTGATCTCGCTGTCTTCCGGCTTCAACCGCACGACGCTCAGATCAGGATGCGACTCGGACCTGAGGCCCATGCAGGTGCGGCAGCGGCCACAGGCTTCGCCGGCCGATGGTGGCTGGGAGCAGTTCAACGCCATCGCAAACGCCAGGGCCAGCGTGCGCTTGCCGACTTGCTCGGGTCCGGTGAACAGGTAGGCGTGGCGCACGCTTCCGGCAGCGATGTGCTGCTTGAGAAGCTCGCCAGCCCAGGAGTGGCCGAGGACGTCCCAGGTCATGGGCGGATTGTAGCCCATCCAGGCCTACCCGAGCCCCCACAAACCATACCGTGTCTCGATTCGCCGCATGGTATTCTTGGGATGCGGCCCTGCCTGAGACTCCAGCATGCCTTCCCGCCTCGAATTGCCCCCAGCCAACTCCGCCCGGCCTTCCTTTTTCATCCGGGACATCCCTGTCTACGGCGACGTGATCCTGGCGCCGATGGACGGATTCTCAGACCTTCCTTTCCGGGTCCTGTGCCGCCGCTTCGGCTCGGCCATGAGCTATACGCCCTTCGTCAACGCTATGGAGATCCTGGCCGCCAACCCGCGCAGCCTGCATCTGCTCGCCTTCTTGGACGAAGAACGCCCCGTGGCCTTCCAGTTGTTCGACAGCGATGAGGCCCGGCTACTCCATGCCGCCCAAGCCGTCCTTGAGCGCCGGCCCGACGTGCTCGACATCAACATGGGCTGTTCGGTCCGCTGTGTCTCCGGGCGCGGCGCCGGCGCCGGACTGCTGCGCGACCCGCGTAAGGTCGGTCGGATCATCGCCAGCCTGAGCCGCTCCCTTCCCGTTCCGGTCACGGCCAAGATCCGGCTGGGCTGGGATGCCGGATCGCGCAACTACCTGGACGTGGCCCGCGCCGTCGCCGACAATGGCGGCGCGATGATCGCCGTCCATGCCCGGACCCGGGACCAGGGTTACACCGGACCCGCCGACTGGGACGCCATCGCTTCGGTGAAGGCGGCGGTGGCGATCCCGGTGATTGGCAACGGCGACGTCCAACGCCCGGAGGACATCCAACGCCTGCAGCACCACACCGGTTGTGACGGCGTGATGATCGGCCGGGCCGCCATCGGCAACCCGTGGATCTTCCAGCACCGGGACCGCCGTGATGTCCCTCGCGAGGAAATCGTGACCACCCTCCGCCGGCACCTTTTCGGCATGCTTGAGACCTACGGACCGCGTGACGGTGTGGTTCTGTTTCGGAAACACCTGACGCGCTACCTAGTGCCTCTGAATCCGCGGCAGGACCTGCGCGCGGAGCTGCTGGCCTGCGTGGACTCGCGGGCTCTGGACGAGATGATCGGCCGGCTCGAGACACAACCCGAGCCGGTTCCTGGAGTTTGACGCGCGACGGAGTCTCACGCTAGAGTCAGACGCCGGCTCGACCGGATGCCTGCCCAGGATCGCCCATGCCCACGCTGCTCGACCATCCGACGCTCCTCCGCACCCGCCGCAACCATGCCCTGGAGCATGCCACGATCCATCTGTTGAGCGCCCGCCTGGCGCGCACGGTGCTCGTCGGGCGCTCCGACGCGCGCGGGTTCTACCTGCTGGGCGATGTCTCGACGGAGGTGCTCGAACAGGCCGTGCAGGATGGCCTGGCGCGTCTGCAGGCGGGCGAAGCGCGCCTGGCCACCCATCCCAACTGCGGCACAAACCTGCTGACCGGAGCTGCCCTGGCCGGGTCCGCCTCCTTTCTGGTGGCCGGGTTGACTCGGCGCCGCCGGTGGAGCGACTGGCTCGACCAGTGGCCGCTGGCCATCTTGGCAGCCTCGCTCGGGCTGATCCTTGCCCAGCCACTCGGCACCGCGATCCAGCGCCGGATCACCACCGAGGCCCGGCCGGGTGGACTGCAGGTGCTGGCCGTGCGGCGGATTCGCAACCGCACCCCCGCACTGCACCGCGTGTTGACGGACGGCTAGATGGCCGCTCCCAAGCCCACGGTCTATCTGCTTCACGGCGATGATGCCCTCGCCCAGGAGGAGTACATCGGCCGCATGTTGAAGAAGCAGGGCGAGGCGGCGAATGCGGCCATGAACGTCCAGCGATTCTCCACCGACGCGACGGGGCTGGCCGAGGTTTCTCAAACGTGTGCCGCTCTGCCGTTCCTGGCCGAGCGGCGGTTGGTCATCCTGGAGAGGCCCGGCCGCTGGTGCGACGACGCCGACCGCTGGCCACGCTTCCAGGACCTGCTCGAGTCGCTTCCCGCCTCAACCGCGCTGGTGCTGGTGGAGCCCGGGATGCTCAAGGAGAAGTCTCCGCTGCTGCGGTGGGCCGCGGCGCACGGGCCGTCGGCGTTGGTGCGCGCCTTCGCCGCGCCGCACGGCAGGTCATTTGAGGACTGGCTGGTGCACCGCGCGCAGGCCAAGGGCGTCACGATCGAGCCGTCTGCCGCACAGCTGCTGGCCGAGCTCGTCGGCGAAGATGCCGAGCGGGCGGACCAGGAGCTCGCCAAGCTGGTGAACTACGTGGATGCGGCCCGCCCGATCCGTCTCGGCGACGTGGAGCAGCTCACGCCGTTTCACGGACAGACGGATGTCTTCGCCATGGTCGACGCGCTGGGAAAGCGCGATGCCCGCACGGCCCTCACCCGTCTGCAGCGCCTCCTCGAGGACGAGGACCCTCACTACGCCTTCAGCATGATGACCCGCCAGTTCCGGCTGTTGCTGCGCGCGCGCGAGGCGATCGATATGGGCCTCAACCCGCAGCAGACTCTGGGCGTGCACCCCTTTGTCGCCGGCAAGGTCACCGAGCAGGCGCGCAACTTCAGCCTGAGCGACCTGGAGCGCATCTACCATCGGTTGATGGAGATCGATCTGGCCGACAAGACCAGTCAAATACAGCTCGACGCCGCACTCGTCGGGCTGATCGCGGCAGTCGCCGGCTGACAGCCGTCAACTGCTTCCCTCGTCCACTCCAAGCCACAAGTGCCCGCGCAGGATCGAGCTGCTCAGGCGGAGGTCCACGCCGTCCACGCGTGTCGTCTTCGGATCGCTCATCATCGAAGGGTGGACGAAGCACACGTTCGGCATCCGGCCGTACTTGTCGCGGTAGTAGCGGGCCGCCGCCTGTACGCGCGGGGCTACGTCCTTCGCACCCTCTCCATCGAACCACAGCATGCCGATGTCCATTTCTTACCTTCCTTCGCATCCATCGGTGGGGGACCCGTGCCCATGGAGGGCTTCACGCCTGACTGCCCGCCGCCACGCGCGCCCTCGCGTTCAACCCGCGCGTTCGACTGCGCAGGCGCACTTCGGCAGCGAGACGACGGATGTGCAGCACGATTGACCTTGCATCTCACCTGCTCCAAGCCCCAGCGTCGTTAGAACGTTTGTTCTAATAGTATAGGCGACGCTTGTCCACTCGTCAAGCCTTGCCACTCGCCGATTCAGGGCCCCTTGCAACCAGCCCGATCGCGGTGGGATCGCGTGTCTCCGGCCTGGTGACCGTGGCGGGTTGGGCCCCGGGGGCTGGTCCGGGCCGCTGTGCTACAATGAATCTGCCGATGCCTGACCCCGGCATGATCCACCCTCGACCCTCCCCTATTGCCGGCACGTGGTATCCCGCGTCCCCCGAGGCCCTGGCCCGCTCGGTCGATGCCCATCTGTCGCGGGCCACCGCCGACCGTCCGCCTGGCGAGGTGGTGGCGCTGGTCGTGCCCCACGCTGGCCACCGCTATTCCGGCGACGTGGCGGCGCGGGCCTTCCATCTGCTGCAGGGCGCGGCTGTGGACACCGTGGCGATCGTCTCGCCGATGCACCAGCCTTACCCGGGCCGCATCCTGACCACCGCCCACCCGGCATACGAGACCCCGCTTGGACGCGTGGAGGTCGACATCGAGCTGCTCTCGGCGGTCGAGGCCAACCTTCCTGGAGGCCTCCGGATCGAGCGCGTCGCCAACGACGCCGAGCATTCGCTCGAGATCGAGCTTCCCTTCCTGCAGCGCGTCCTGGCAGCGCCGTTCCGGCTCGTACCCCTGATGCTGCGCGACCAGTCCCCGGGAACCGCCGAGGCGCTTGGGCGTGCCCTGGCCCACGCCCTGCGCGGCCGATCGAGCCTGCTGGTAGCCAGTTCCGACCTGTCCCATTTCTACCCGGATGCCGTCGCCCGGCAGCTCGACGCCTTCCTCCTCTCCCGCCTGGAGGCCTTCGACGCCCGCGGTGTGATCGAGGCCGAAGAGCAGGGCAAGGGCTTCGCCTGCGGCCGGGCGGCGATCGCCGCCGTGTTGTGGGCGGCGCAGGATCTCGGTGCTTCGCGCGTCCACCTCCTCGGGTATGCCAACTCCGGCGACGTAACCGGTGACACCAGTTCCGTTGTCGGCTACGGCGCCGCCGCCGCCGTGCGGGTGCAAAATGCCTGAGTCAACCCGCACCTTTTCCCGCGGGCTTCTCACCCCTGCCAGGCGCGATGCCCGCTGATCTCGTGAGAGACGCTCTCGGCCTGCTCGCCGTGCTGGCGCTCATCCTGCTCAACGGCTTCTTTGTGGCGGCCGAGTTTGCTATCGTGCGCATCCGCCGCACCCGCGTCGAAGAGATGGTCGCGCGCGGCGACCGGCCTGCACGTTGGATTCAACGGGCGCTGCAGGATACCGGGCGGTTCATCGCCACCACGCAGCTTGGCATTACCATGGCCGGGCTGGCGCTGGGCTGGCTCGCCGAGCCGGTCGTTGCCCGGTTGTTCGAGCCCCTGCTCCTTCTCCTGCCGGCGCGCTGGCAGACCGGGGTCGCCTACGGCGCCGCCGCTGCGCTGGCCTTCGCGCTGACCACGTTCCTGCTGGTGGTCCTGGGCGAGCTCACCCCGAAGGCGATGGCGCTGCACGATCCCGAACGAACGGCCCGCCTGGTCGCCCGCCCCATCCTGACCGCCGCCTCCGTGCTGCGTCCCCTCACCTGGCTGCTCAACGCCGCCGGGCAGGCGGCCGCCCGCGCACTGGGTGTGCGCACTGCCTCCGAGAAGGAACTGGCTCACTCGGTCGAGGAATTGAAGATGCTCGTCTCGGCCAGCGCCGACAGCGGCGTCGTTCAGGATGACGAGGAGGAAATGGTCCACGCCGTTCTCGACTTCGGAGACACGCTTGTGCGCCAGGTGATGCTGCCGCGCACCGAGGTCGTCGCCGTGCCTGCCGAAGCCACCCCGGAAGATATCCTCGACGCCATCGCCGGCCGACCGGTGAGCAAGCTTCCGGTGTACGAGGGCAGCCTCGACCACGTTATCGGCGTCGTCCACTTGCAGGATGTGCTATCGGCATCCCGCCGGTCCCGTCCATCCAGCCAGACGGCCCGCGACCTGATGCGCGAGACGTTGTTCGTCCCGGACACCGTGCGCATCAGCGATCTGCTCCGCCGCTTCCGCGCTCGGCGCCAGCACCTGGCGATTGTGCTGGATGAGTACGGGGGCACGGCCGGGCTGGTCACGCTCGAGGACCTCCTGGAGGAGATCGTCGGCGAGGTGCGTGATCCGTTCGACCCCGAAGGCGAGATCCAGCCGCTCCAGGACGGCTCGGTGCTGATCGACGGCCTCACCCCGATGGAAGAGGTCAACGAGCGCTTTCAACTGACGCTCGCCGACCCACATTACGACACGATCGCCGGCTACATCCTGGGCCGCCTGGGACGGATGGCGCGCGTCGGCGACAGTGTTTCGACCGGGACCGTGCGTCTGAGAGTTGAGTCAATGGACGGGCTGCGCATCGCCCGCCTGTCGCTGCGCCCGATCGATGCCGCTCCGCCGCCTGGGGACCACCCCGCCCCATGAGCGCGTTCGTCGAGGTTGTCATCAACCTCCCGCCCGTGCGTGGGGCGTTTCACTACCACGTGCCGGCGGAGCTTGAAGGACGTGTGGGCCCCGGACATCTGGTGATTGTTCCCTTTGGACCGCGCCGCGTGCACGGCGTAGTCACCCGGTCGGTGGCGGAACCGGAGGTCCCCGAGACCCGCCCGGTCGAGAGCCTGGTCGACACCGAGCCCGTCCTCCGGCCAGAGCAGCTCGATCTGGCTGCGTGGATGGCAGAACAGACGCTGGCGCCCCTGATCGATTGCCTGACGCTGATGCTGCCTCCCGGCCTCGCCCAACAGGCGGATCAGCGCTACACGCTCACCAATTCCTCCATCGCGCCGAAGACGCCGGCCGAGAAACGGGTCTTCGACCTGCTCTCGGCGCGCGGGCCGCTGCGCGGGCGGCAACTGGCCCACCACTTGCCCCGGCAGAACTGGCGCGGCGCCATCGAAACCCTTGTGCGTCGCGGCGCCGTGCAGCATCAATCGGTCCTCAACGCGCCGACGGTCCGGCCGCGGCGCATCCGGACGGTTACGCTGGCTGCTGCTCCTCAGGCCGCCGCGGAACGTCTTGGCCGCTCATCGGAAGCTGACAGCCGCCGCCGGGCAGTGCTCGAACTGCTCGCCCGAGAACCGGGCACCCTGAAGGCCGACTGGGTGTATGCCGAAACGCGCGCCACCGCCGCCGACCTTCGCTTCCTGGAGGAGCACGATCTCGTTAGCCTGGGTGAGACCGAGGTGTGGCGCGATCCCCTGGCGGACACGGACTTCGTCCCCGCCGAGCCCCCTGAGCTCACGGCCGACCAGGCCGCGGCTTGGGAGCAGATCCTCCCGGCCTTCGACACGGCCGCCGAAGCCCCCCGCCCCTTTCTGCTTCACGGCGTTACGGGCTCCGGCAAGACCGAGATCTACCTGCGCGCCGTGGAGCAGGCTCTGCGTCTGGGAAAGACGGCGATCGTCCTTGTTCCGGAGATCGCCCTCACACCTCTCACCGTCGCCCGCGTCGCCGCGCGATTCCCGGGCCAGGTCGGTCTGCTCCACTCGCGCCTAACGGAGGGTGAGCGTTATGACACCTGGCGGCGCTGTCGCGCCGGACAGCTCCCCATCATCATCGGGCCGCGCAGCGCCCTGTTCGTCCCGCTGCCCAACCTTGGGCTGATCGTTCTCGACGAGGAGCACGACGAGTCCTATAAGGAACAAAGCCAGGAGCCGCGCTACCATGCGCGGGCGGTGGCCATCGCCTACGCGCGCCGCCTCAAGGCTGTCTGCATTCTGGGCAGCGCCACGCCGGACCTTGAAACCTTCCACCAGGCCGAGCGCGGGAAGATCGTTCGCGTGCGGTTGCCCCAGCGCATCCTCGGCCACCGGCGCCGATTACGGCAGCAGTCCCAGCGCCTGGGTGTGCCGTCCCACTACCGCTCGCTGGAGAGCGAGGCCGAGGCGGCCGATCTTCCGCCGGTCCGCATCGTCGACATGCGCCAGGAACTCAAGGCGGGCAACGCGTCGCTTTTCAGCCGGCCCCTGCTCCAGGCACTGCAGGAAACGCTCGACGCACGGGAACAGGCGATTCTGTTTCTCAACCGGCGCGGCGAAGCGACGTTCGTCTTCTGCCGGGACTGCGGCTGGGTGGCGCGCTGCCCGCGCTGTGCCATCCCACTCACCCACCATCCGGGGCAGGAGGCCCTCGTCTGTCATCGCTGCGGCTACCGGCGCAAAGCGCCAGCCGCGTGCCCGGAGTGTGGCGGCCGCCGGGTGCGGTATTTCGGCGCCGGTACGCAACGCGTCCAGGAGGAGCTAGCCTCCCGATTCCCTTCCGCCCGGGCGCTGCGCTGGGACTACGATGCCACACGGGCGCGCGGCGCCCACGAGGTCCTGCTGGCCCACTTCGCCGCCCATCGCGCCGACGTGCTCATCGGCACCCAGATGATCGCCAAGGGGCTCGACCTGCCCCTGGTGACGTTGGTGGGGGTGGTGTCGGCCGACACCGGCATCCATCTGCCCGATTTCCGTGCCGCGGAGCGAACCTTCCAGGTGCTGACCCAGGTAGCCGGACGCGCCGGCCGGGGTCTGCTCGGGGGGCGGGTGATCCTGCAGACCTACCACCCGGATCACCCTGCCATCCTCGCCGCCTCCCGGCATGACTACGAGGCGTTCTACCGCCAGGAGCTTGAGCAGCGCCGCCAGCTTGGCTACCCGCCCTTCCATCGCCTCACCCGCCTGGTCTACCGACACCCGGACGCCGGGCGCGCCGAGCGCGAGGCGGAACGCCTCGGGCGTCTCGTCCGCCGGGCGCTCGCGGATCACGGGGACCTTTCCGACCTGATCGGGCCGGCGCCGTGTTTCTTTGAGCAGATGCGCGGCGATTTCCGCTGGCAGCTTGTCCTGCGCGCTGCCGATCCACGACCGCTGATCCCAACGGAGTTGCCGCAGGGCTGGGCCATCGACGTCGACCCGGTCACACTGCTGTGACCGTCGTCGGCGCGATCCTCCCCAGGCGGCCAACGCCCGATGGCGCCCTCCCGGCTTCGACCAGGAAGGCTTTCGGCTTGCGCCTCGACGGACCATCGCAGGGCCTTCGTCGATCGAGACCGCGTGACCCCTGCACGCGCGCCGAGCGGCCCCCTGGGAGCCGCTCGGCGCGCAGCGCATGCATGGTAGGCGGCTGAGTTGTGCGTCAGGCCGGGTGGCGGACCCGACTGTAGAGTGCCTCGCGGATGGCGGCCACGTGTCGGCGCAGCCCATCGTCGGTCTCGAGCTGCCCGTTGATCTTGTCACACCCGTACATCACCGTGGTGTGATCTCGTCCACCCAGCACCTCGCCAATCTTCGGAAGCGACGCCCGGGTTTCCTCACGGATCAGGTACATGGCGACCTGCCGCGGCAGCGCCACGTTACGCGCCCGGTTGCGGCCGAGCAACGCCGCTTCGTCCAAGCCGAAGTGCTCAGCCACGGCAGCGATGATCCGGTCGGCGGTCAGGGCACCGGGTCTGGGCAGCAAGTCGGCCAATGCGATCTCGATCAGGTCGGCCGACAGCGGCTGGCTGCTAAGATCGGAGTAGGCCAGGACGCGCGTCAGCGCGCCTTCCAGCTCGCGGATGTTGCTCTGGACCCGGCGGGCGATCAGCTCCAGGTGTTGAGAGTCGACGCTGCGGCCCGCCCGCTCGGCTTTCGAGCGCAGGATCGCCAGGCGTGTCTCCAGGTCCGGGGGTTGGATGTCCGCCGTCAGGCCCCACTCGAAGCGTGAGCGCAGGCGCTCCTCAAGCGTGACCAGCGCCTTCGGCGGACGGTCCGAGGAGATCACCAACTGCTTGTCCTGCCCGTGCAGCGCGTTGAAGGTGTGGAAGAACTCCTCCTGAGTCGACTCCTTGCCGGCAATGAACTGGATGTCATCGATCAGCAGGACATCCATGCGCCGGTAGCGCTCGCGGAAGACCTCGGTGGTATGGGTGCGGATGGCGTTGATCAGGTCGTTGGTGAAGTCTTCCGACGAGACATACAGGACCTGGAGCCCCTGGGCGGCGGTCACATTCCCGACGGCGTGCAGCAGGTGCGTCTTCCCGAGGCCGACGCCGCCGTACAAGAACAAGGGGTTGTAGGCACGGGCGGGGTTCTCCGCCACCGCCAGCGTGGCGGCATGCGCCAGCCGATTGCTCGGGCCGACGACGAAACCCTCGAACGTGTATCGGGGGTTGAGATGGACGACCGAGGTAGCCACCACGCGCTCGACCGGAGCGGCGGTCAGCGCGGCCGGCGGCGCCTCCTCTGCCGGGTCACCCTGCCAGACCACAAAGCGCACCTCGACCGTGCGTCCTGCCAGACCGGTTAGGACGCGCTTGATGGTGGCGAGCATCCGGTCTTCCAGCCAATCTCGAGCATAGGCATTCTGCACGCCGACGATGAAGGCGCCGTCCTCGTAGGCCAGGAGTTCCGCGTCGCGAACCCAGGTGTCAAACGTCGCCCGAGGCATCTCCATCTGAAGTTGCCCGAGGGCCGCCTGCCACAGTCGCTCCGCGTTCATGCGTTTCTCCCTGGAACCGGGACGCAGATTCCCCTTGAGCGGAAACGCGCCCGCCCCGGTTCGGACCCGCTGGTACCATCGTCATGTGGTGAACCACCGTCGGGGAGACGGCTACCCACGTCGATCAACCAAGGCGCGCCCCGCGCACATCCTTCGATCGATCAACGCATTCATTCTATCGCAGGCATCGACGCGCTTCAAGACGTTTGACCACCGCCAACCTAAAAACTACCGATGTTTTAAGACGTCCATCTGTTAACGGCGAACGCGACCTCACGCGGGCGTCGCCCAACGCGACCTGGGTACACGTGCGTTGCGGTCGTCCAACATCCGTGCTCGATCCAAGGTGCCGGCCTAGATCTGGCATAGAACACGGCACCGAGACGGCGACCCCGTTCGCGCCCGTGATTCCTTAAATCCAGGCGGGGACTCGAAGGCCCATCATCCTGTTTGGCCAAGGGATGGAATCGGGCGTCGTCCGCGACGGCCTCAGGCGATGGCCCGCGCTAAGGGCGGCGACGGTCATTCGGTGACCGCGGATTGTCCGCTGGGAAGGACCAGGCTCAGCGCCTCGCGCACACTGCGCGCCTCGATAGCCGCCAATCCCTCCGCCCCGCCGCGCTCCAAACGCGTGCTGCTCGGCAGGATGGCGCGCCGGAATCCAAGCCGGGCGGCTTCCCGCAGCCGGGCCGGAAGCTGGCCAACGGCCCGCAGTTCGCCCGAGAGGCCAACCTCACCGATCAGCACCGTGTCCGCAGGCAGCGGCCGGTCCCAGTACGAAGAAGCGATGGCGGCGGCGATCGCCAGATCGGCGGCCGGCTCCTCGATGCGCAGCCCCCCGACCACGTTCACGAACGCATCCTGCTCCGCCAGCTTGAGTCCCACTCGACGGGTCAGCACGGCGATGGTCAGTAGCAGCCGGTTGAGGTCCACACCGTTGCCCGTCCGGCGAGGGTGGCCGAAGCTCGTCGGGCTGGTCAGACCCTGGATCTCGACTAGCAGCGGGCGTGTGCCTTCCATGGTGACGGCAATCGCCGAACCGGGCGCATTCACCACGCGCTCGGCGAGGAAAGCCTCCGATGGATTGAGCACCTCGGTCATCCCACCCGCACCCATCTCGAATACGCCGACCTCCGATGTCGCTCCGAAGCGGTTCTTCACTGAACGCAAGAGCCGGTAGGCGTGGAACGGGTCTCCCTCCAGATACAGGACAGTGTCCACGATGTGCTCCAGCACGCGCGGCCCGGCAATGGCGCCTTCCTTGGTCACATGCCCGACCAGGAAGATGGCAGAGCCTCCGGCTTTGGCGACAGCCTGCAGCCGTGCGGCGCAGTCCCGCACCTGCGTGATCGAGCCGGCGGATGACTCCACCTCCGGCAGGTAGACGGTCTGAATCGAGTCGATCACCGCCAGCACCGGGTGAAGCGTCTCGAGATGCTGGACGATCGCGTCCATGTCGGTTTCGCTGAGCAGGAACAAGTCCCCGGGCAGCCCCTGACTGCCGAACAGCCGCTGTGCTCTGGCTTTGATCTGGCGCTCAGATTCCTCCCCCGAGACGTACAGCACCGGTCCCTGGTGCGCCATCTGGACGGCAACCTGCAGCAGCAGGGTGGATTTGCCGATCCCGGGTTCGCCCCCGACCAGGACGACCGAGGCGGGCACGATGCCGCCTCCGAGCACACGCGAAAACTCCTCGATCGGGAGCGCCAGGCGGGCTTCGGCATCACCCTCGATCTCGGCCAGCCGGCGCGGCGTGCGCGCTCCTGCCGCTGCTCCGGCCACGCGCCGGGCCTTGGCCGGGGCTACGGCTTCGCCGACCATGCTGTTCCAGGCGCCGCATTGCGGGCAGCGGCCCAGCTCTCGGGCGGCTGTCCGGCCGCACTGCTGGCAGACGTATTGGGTACGCGGGCGTGAAGGCATTCTTCGGACTCTCCGGTGCGGCGCTTCCGGCCTTGCCGGCCGTCAACGTCCTCGCCTGCTCCAGCTGGTCAGCAGCCGGGCTTGCCCGGGCGGCGCTCAGGGGACGTAGGGCGGCAGGTCCAGGACAACGAAACCGCCATCGGCCTCGGGCCGAGCTCGGAAGGTGAAGGTCGATTCGTACGGCATCTCTGTGGACGTGGCCCCGCAGCATGGACCTCGCACAAACAGCGTTCCATCCGGCAGGTTGAACTCGACGTCGTAGGCGATCTCTCCAGAAACTGCCGCCTTCGCCGGCTGGATAGACCGAACCGGCAGGCATTGCAGCAGCCGGCTGTCGCATGCACGGCTCAGTAGGCCGGCGACGTCCTGCGGATCCTGATCCGGGAACCAGACCTGCATGACTTCGACGGGCCCGCCATACAAACCTGAGGCCTCGTCGTACTTGGCCTCCGCCAGCAGACCAAGGAATGTCCTCAGACTTTTCTCCGCTGCCGCGGTTTGAGCCTCCGGACCCGGCGGCGTCCGGGCGCAACCAGCCAGCAGCACGGCACCGACCGTCATTGCCAGGGACACAAGCCATCGGGACCTGCACATGGCATATTCCCCCGACGCCGAGGAAGGCATTATAGGCCCCCCGGTTGCGGCCGTGAAGCCAAAGGGCGACCTTTCGGTCGCCCCACAAGCACGTTCTTCGAAGCGCCTAGCCTAGCTTTCGCCGGCGGGCAGTGCCGCCTGTGCCTCATTCGCCGGCTCGCCTTCGTCGGGCCGCAGAACGATCTCGCCATCGACGGCGTCCACCAGCACACGCTCACCGTCCTTGAACTCGCCCGAGAGCAGCGCATCCGACAGCCGGTCCTCGACTTTGTTCTGGATCACCCGCTTGAGCGGCCGGGCGCCCATCTCGGGGTCGTACCCCAGATCGGCGAGCAGCTGGCGCGCCGACGGCGACGCCCGCAGGACGATCGCATGGTCCCGCAGCCGCAGCCCGACCTTGGCCATCTCCAGATCGACGATCTCGGCGATCTGTTCCTTGGTCAGCGCGTGAAAGACGACAGTGGCATCCACCCGGTTGAGGAACTCCGGACGGAAGATCTTGCGCAGCGCCTCGGTGAGAGTCTTGCGCATGTCATCGTAGGCCGTGCGCTGCTCGGCGGCTTCGTCCCGCGGGGTGGCGAACCCGAACTGCGTGCTCTTGCGGATCAACTCGGCGCCGACGTTGGAGGTCATCACGATGATGGCATTACGGAAGTCGACCTTCCGACCGCGGGCATCCGAGAGGTGCCCTTCCTCCATGATCTGCAGCAGCATGTTGTGGGCTTCCGGATGGGCCTTCTCGACCTCGTCAAAGACCACGATCGAGTACGGCCGGCGGCGGAGCGCCTCGGTCAACTGCCCGGCGTCTTCGTAGCCCACGTATCCTGGAGGCGCGCCCACCAGCCGGCTGACGGAATGCCGCTCCATGAACTCAGACATGTCAATCTGAAGCAGCGCATCCTCGGTCCCGAAGATGAATTCCGCCAGCGCCTTGGTCAGTTCCGTCTTTCCAACGCCTGTCGGCCCCAGGAAGATGAACGATCCGATCGGCCGCTTGGGATCCTTCAGGCCCGCCCGGGCGCGGCGCACGGCCTTCGAGATCATCTCGATCGCCTCGTCCTGGCCGATGATGCGCTCGTGCAGCGCCTTCTCCATCAGCAGCAGGCGGACAGATTCCTCCTGGGCGATCTGCGTCACCGGCACGCCGGTCCACATCGACACCACCTCGGCGATGTCTTCCGCCGTCACCCGGGGGCTGTTGTCGTTCCGCTCCCAGCCGGCACGCAGCTGGGTCAGCTTCTGCTCCAGCTCGGTCTCGCGGGTCATCAGCTCCTGGGCGTCGTCGAAGCGCGCTTCCTCGACCGCCTGGGCATGCGCCTGGCGCGTGGCCTTGAGATCGTCCATCGTCTGGCGCATCGTCTTTGCCGCCGGGCTCTTATACATGCGCACCCGCGACGAGGTCTCATCGATCAGGTCGATGGCCTTGTCGGGCAGGAAGCGCTCGGTGACGTAGCGCGACGAAAGCAGCGCTGCCGCCTCAAGCGCCTCGTCCGTGATCACCAGCTTGTGGTGCTCCTCGTACGGCTTGCGGATGCCGTGCAGGATCTGGATCGTCTCTTCGACCGAAGGTTCTTCCACAATGACCGGCTGGAAGCGCCGCTCAAGGGCGGCGTCGCTCTCGATGTGCTTGCGGTATTCGTCCAGGGTGGTGGCGCCGATCACCTGCAGTTCGCCGCGCGACAGCGCCGGCTTAAGGATGTTGGCCGCGTCGACCGATGAGCCCGACGATCCGGCGCCG
>Ga0315274_10001465_pt1 | contig 36188 bp, 28 predicted proteins | sample YL17G02_20_MG_FD_203700 | JGI IMG/M metagenome (GOLD analysis project Ga0315274, IMG submission 203700) | Sediment microbial communities from Yellowstone Lake, YNP, Wyoming, USA - YL17G02_20 | ecosystem: Environmental > Aquatic > Freshwater > Lake > Sediment | place: USA: Wyoming | collected...
CCTCAGCCACGATAACAGTAGAGGTGGTGTCAACAGGGAGAATAACGAGGGTATGGGCCATTGTACACAGCCCTGACTTTACAAATCCCACGGACAACCCGATCACAGACCTTCCGACCTTTGATCTTACATGGGATGAGCAGAGCAGGAGGTATGAGGGGACATATGATGGCTTTACGGTCGCGGGGACATACACAATTACGGTGTATGCGGTGAATGAGAATATGATCATCTCCCTGCCAAAGACGACAAAGGTGGAGCAGACTCTTGGCGAGGCGCCGATTGTGCTTCAATCTCCCTTGGATGGGGCGTCGTTTAGTGCCTGTTCTCTATCGAGTCCTCTGACTTTTAGCTGGACTGGGGAGGGGTACAAGGGGTACGAGGTTCAGTTTTCCTTGGATCAGGGTTTTAGTTCGATCTCAGTAAAGGTGAAGGCATCGACAACTCAGGTCCTTCTCTCCTCAGCGACCTGGAAGAAGGTCTTGATGATACCGGGGTCTTCTGGGGGAACAGTTTATTGGAGGGTTGAGGGGAGAAAGGCGGATGGGACAGCAGTTCACAGCGGGGTTCGTTCGTTTGTGGTAGAGTCAGCGGAGGCGGTTGGGAATCCAACACTCTCACCGACGAGTAGGAGTTCCTTGCCTACTATATCCTGGGAGAATAACTGTGGGGTGAAGTTTAAGGTCTGGTTTGGGAGTGACAATATTTTTACGAAAAAAATATCTTATGCCTTCAGTGTTAAGAATCCTAATGATAATGGGGGAGTATTCAATAAGGGGTTGACCTCGGCCCAATGGAAGGCGATCAGGAAGTTGGTGAATGATGCGCCGGGTTCGATGATATATTGGTATGTAGAGTTGTGGGATGGGTTGGGTAGATATGTTAAGACCGATGTGATGAATTTTCTTTTAACGAATTGATGATAGAATGGTCTGTCCTTTTGAAGCCAACATCATTTTTATCTCATGCTTACTTTCGGACCGTAACCTTCAACTTTCAAGTTTATCTTAATGCTGCAAAAAATCGTTAGTCCCGCCAAAGGCGGGATGCCTCCAAACCTTTGCAAATCCGAACAAAACAATCGGTGACCCCAAAGCAACCAGTAGAATACGGAGATAGGGGAATCAGCTTGCAATCCAGCCGCCATCTACCAAGAGTACATGGCCGTTTACGAAGTTTGATGCTTCCGAGGCAAGAAAGACGATGGGACCAAAGAGATCCTCCAGTTGACCAAAACGCTTCATTGGAATTCGGCTGAGAACCCATTCACTTTTTGCACGGTCTTTCAAGAACTGTTCGTTGATTGCGGTAATGGTGAAAACCGGAGCAATGGCATTTACATTTATTCCTTTGGGTCCCCACTCAATAGATAGAGAACGGGTAAGCTGATTTACCCCTCCTTTACTCGGCGCATAAGCAGCATCTTCAATCCGGCCCTGAAAACTTCGAACCGATGAGATATTGATAATCTTTCCCTTTCCTTGCTGGAGCATCACCCTCCCGACATGCTTGCAGCAAAGGAATACTGATTTGAGATTAACATCGATCACTTTTTGCCAAGCGTCTGTGTCAAACTCTGTAATGGGTTGAAGATGGACTGTCCCCTGGCTGTTCACCAGGATATCGATCTTTCCAAAAAAATCGAGTATGCGGCCCACCATCTTCTTTACTTGCTCCTCGTGGGTGACATCGGCTGCGATGGACTTTCCCGTTCGTCCCAGTTTGGTAATGGCTTCTGCTGTCTCCTGAAGACCCTCGGGACCTCGGGCAACAATACAGACATTTGCTCCAGCAGCGGCAAGGGCCAAGGCCATTGCCTGGCCGAGCCCCTTGTTGCCACCCACAACCAATGCGGTCTTTTCGTCGAGCCGGAACCGATCAAGCGTAGAAGTTGCTTGATTCACCAATTTTTCAAGATTGCTCACCTTCACTCCCTGCTTATTGTAAATTATCCAGAACAAAATATAATTAAAAGGGCAGAGGGTGTCAAGCATTTTGCTTATCTGCCTTTGGTGGTCGTGGGAATCTCCTTGACAAGAGAAAATTGAGAGCTCTGAAAAACTACTACTCGCTCTCTCGATTACACAGATTTCAAAAGATGATTACGCAGATTTCCATGATTTTTCAATGTGTTTGGTATCTGTACTACTAACCTTGAATTTCTTGAAATTTTGTTAAGCAAATTTTGTCAGGATTTTCCCCCTCACCCTATCCCTCTCCCCCGCCTTCGGGGGAGAGGGGAGGGTGAGGGGGTGATTTCATTGGTTCTTTTCGGTTGCTGCTACGCTGCGCTGTGTAATCGGTTCCTAATCGGTGTAATCAGAGATTTCGGGACTTTTTCGGAAATCTCAAATTCTCTACTTAACAAAATTTTAGTGAATTGGTATGCAAGCCTACAGGAGCACAGGGATGTAGTTTTTTTCCTCACCGGTCAATAATAAGAGATGGGACCTTTCTGGTCCTTCGCAAGCAGGTTTCGGGGAGTTTCCCATAACAAAAGATCCCTTTTTTAATCCGGTCACCTTTCAGAGAAAGGTGATACTCTAACAAAGGAGGAGAGAGATGAAGAAAGAGGTTGCAGGATTTTTTGGAAAAGGCAGGAAAGGCATTTTTATTCTGGCGATGACTGGTCTCATCGTCTTTGGGGTGACCTTTGGGTATGCTGCAGAACCAGCCAAGGGCTTTCCCAAGATGGACATCAAGCTGGGCCACTCCGGCGTTGTGGATATGTCCTATCACAAGGGGTGCGTCAAGTTCGCAGAGCTAATGAAGGAACGCACGGGCGGTGCCATCACTGTGCACGTCTTCCCCGCGAACCAGCTGGGCAGCGAGAAGGACATGGTGGAGCAGGTCAAGAACGGCGTCATTCACATCTCGCTGACCGGCCCCAGCATGTTGGCCCAGTTCAAGGGGTGGGGGCCGATCGGCGTGCTTGGCATGCCGTACGTCCTGAAGGGCAACACCGAGGACGAGTTGCGGCCCAAGCTGATCAAGCTCGCCCGGGGTCCCCTCATGAAGGACCTCAATGAACAGGCAGCCAATGAGAGCAGCATCCGAATCCTTGACATGGGCTGGTGGTATGGTGAAAGACACCTGACCACAAAGACCAAGCAGGTGACAAAGCCAGATGACGTCAAGGGCCTGAAGATCCGAACCATGGATTCCCCGATGGCGAGGGCCGCCCTGGCCGCCCTCGGCGCTGCCACGACTCCCATGGCCGTGGCAGAACTGTATACCGCACTACAGCTTGGTGTGGTGGAGGGGCAGGAGAATCCGCTCAACACCATCTACTCCCACAAGTTCTATGAGGTGCAGAAATACGTGGCGCTCACTGGTCACATGGCCATGAACCTGGTCTTGGTCATCAACGAAAAGTTCTACCAGAGCCTCTCGCCCGATCTGCGCGATCTCTTTGAAAAGACCATGATCGACGCCGGCGACTTCGAGAGCGAGATGCAGATCGCGATGAACAAGAAGAACGCGCAAGACCTCAGGGACAAGGGGATGATCATCACGGCTGTCAACAAGGCCGAGTTCGCTGAGCGAACCAAGGACGCCTGGAAACAGTTTGAGCCTGTCTTCGGCAAGGGTTTCTACGAGAAAGTTGTCGAAGCCGCAAAGTAATTCAGTAACCATAGGGGGCGGGAGATCGCCGATCTTCTGCCCCCCTGTTTTTTTCCCTGTAGAGTTTGAAATCTTATGAATATCATCCGGTTCTCCGTGAAGTACTTTGAAGAGATCCTGTCAGGGCTCTTCATGGTCCTTATGTTCTTAGCCACCTTCGCCAATGTGGTGGCCCGGTACCTTTTTAATAGTCCCATCCAGTGGGCGGAAGAGTTCTCACGGTACGCTTTCATCTGGGTCGTCTTCCTGGGTGCAGTGGTCTGTACCAAGCAGAAGAGGCACATTGGCATTGACTCTCTGGTGAGGACCCTACCCAGACACGTCCAGCCGTGGGTGAACCTCGCGGCCGACTTCCTGACGCTTGCACTGATGGTTATTATCATCTGGTACGGTGGGATATTGACCTGGCGAGCCACCCAGGTTACGGCCACCCTGAATGTGCCCCAGTACATCATTTATATTGTGGTTCCAGCCTCTGGCATCCTTGGGTTTCTCTATTCCTTGGGCGACTTCAGGTGCCATCTGCGCGAGGCCTTGACAGAAAGGCAGGTGACCTGATGCTGTGGCTCTTTGTGGTCATGCTCATTTTATTTGTCATTAATGTTCCCATTGCGTGGTCCATGGCCATTGCGGCCACGGTCTACATGGCCTTCGGCTCCCATGTCCCGCTTCAGGGGATGGTTCAGCGCATGATCGGAGGGATCGATACCTTTCCGCTCCTGGCGATCCCCTTCTTCATCCTTGCGGGGAACCTCATGAACACCGGAGGGATCACCGATCGGCTGGTTCGGGTTGCAAGGGCTATGGTTGGGCACATCACCGGAGGGTTGGCCCACGTGGTGGTAGTAACCAACATGATCATGGCGGGGATGTCCGGCTCTGGCGTGGCTGATGCCGCAGGCAGTGGATCGATTCTCATCCCGGCCATGAAAAAGGCTGGCTATACCGTTCCCTTTTCCGCGGCAATTGTGGGTGCTGCCAGCACCATCGGCCCGATCATCCCGCCGAGTATCCCCTTTGTCATCTATGGCTCGATCGCGGGCGTCTCCATTGGTCGTCTCCTCCTGGGGGGCGCTGTGCCCGGAGTGTTGATGGGGATCGTCCTGATGATCTTCGTCTACTTCATCGCGAAGAAGCGGAGATACCCGAGCGAAAAGAGGGCTACGTGGAAAGAGCTCCTTCAGGCCGCAATCTACGCAATCCCGCCCCTTGGGATGCCGGTGATCATCTTAGGAGGCATCATTGCCGGGATCATGACGCCCACGGAGTCGGCAGCAGCCGGTGCAGCCTACGCCTTCGTCCTCGGATTCTTCATCTACCGGGAGATTACCTGGACTCAGATTCCGAAGATCGTCATCGAATCGGTCATAGGAACCGCCTCTATCGTGATCATTATGTCCGCAGCCCAGCCCTTCAGTTGGATTCTAACCTATGAGTTAGCTCCCCAGAAAGTCCTTGCCATTTTTGAGAACGTTCAAATGGCCCAGTGGCAGATTCTATTGATCATCAATGGGGCGATGTTCATCACTGGATGCTTTATGGAAACCCTGTCAGTCATGATCATGTCAGTGCCGGTGCTCCTTCCACTCTTGGAGCATGCAAGGGTTGATCTGGTCCACTTTGGGGTCTTCTTCGTCCTCAACGTCATGATCGGTTCGATTACCCCACCCGTGGGTACGGTCATGTATGTGGTGTGCGGCTTGAGCAAGGTCTCGATTGTCGAGTTCGCGAAGGAGGTCTGGCCTTTTGTCATTGCTCTGGTCATTGCGCTCCTGATCGTAACCTATGTGCCGATCCTGTCGCTGTGGCTGCCCAACCTGATCATCCCGGGGTAAAAATGCATATCTGACTGGAAAAACTCGGATCGGCAAAGCAGGTTTTTGAGATTGCAGATCAGATCTACGAGGTCCTTAAAGAACCTATTTTGAGATGCGTTTCATGGCTTCGTTCTTTTTTCGTTCATAAACCGAATCAGAATCTTTCCCGATTTATGGGCAACCTTCTCATTAAAAGATATTATTAGTCAGTCCATAATTGTGTAGCCACGGAAGACTAAATCCCTCCTTCCCTCCCTTTACAAAAGGGAGGAATTCCCCCTCTTTGGAAAAGAGGGGTTAGGGGAGATTTTCGAAGAATATGTCTTCTCAATTATGGACTCCTCAGTAAGGATGGAGGACTTAAATTTTTTCTTTGTGTATTTGATCATCCATGGATCAATGATGGCCGCTAAATGGGCCCTAAGGACATTCGGAAGCTCTATTAAATTATCCTCGGATGATTTCTAATCTACTTTCTATTCATGAATTTTTACCCCGTTAGAAATAATGCCCCGCTGCTCTGCAGCGGGGTTAGATTTTAGAATAATTCCGGCGGGGTTTAATGCCCCGCTGGAATTTCTAACGGGGTTTACTAATTTTTGCCCACAGAGCGGGAAAGACCTCCAATTTCCCCTTGACAAGAAGATTGTACTTTGATATGAAAGTAATATCATCATACTAATTGGCGGACCGATGGCGTCGATCAATAAGAAGAAATTGGCTGATTCTGTCATCGAAGAGATCAAACGGATGATCCAGAGCGGCGAACTCAAGGAGGGCGACAAGCTGCCTAATCAGAACGCCTTCGCAGCCCAGTTAGGTGTGAGCCGCACCTCTCTCAGGGAGGCATTAAGCACCCTGACTCGCATCGGAGTCATCGAGCAGCGGCCTGGCTACGGCACGGTCTTTCGTTCCCGTATCCCAGCTCTCTTCACCGACCATCTAACGCCTCCCCTCATATCGGATAAGCAGGCCACCATTGAACTGATCGAGGCGAGACGGTTTATAGAAATCGGAGCAGCTGAGTTATCTGTAAAGAATGTGAGCTCCGAACAGATTAAAGAGATGGGGCTTCTGATCAAGGAGATGACCCGGTCGCTCAAAGAAGGAAGGATTGATGATTACATCGAACAGGATGTGGCGTTCCACTTCTCAATTGCTAAGGCCTCTCATAACCGTTTCCTCGTCAACCTCTTCGTGACCATCCGGGGCTTCATGGAACAATATATGCGGGAATCATTTCATCTCTTGCCCTATATGTTGGAGCGGTCCTTGAAATTCCACCAGAATATCTATCAAGCCATTGGAGATGGAAACCACTCAAAAGCGGTCTCTCAAATGGAGAAGCACATTTTAGATGTTCAAAGGGCGATTCAGCAGTACTATCGAGAGCAAGAGCAGAAGGCAAGAGAAAAGAAGTAAGGTTCTCAAAAGACATGGCGCCTTCCTGAAAGGGTGCCCGAGCGACCAAACGCCGTTAGAAATGGCAGGGTTTAAAATCTGCCTTTTCTAAGACGAATTAGCTTGAAAATAGCACCTAATATACCTCCTCTCCCCTCTGGGGGAGAGGATTGAGGTGAGGGGGCAAAGGCTTTGACTCACCCTCACCCCCACCCTCTCCCCTCTGGGGGAGAGGATTGAGGTGAGGGGGCAAAGGCTTTGACTCACCCTCACCCCCACCCTCTCCCATCCCCGCCATAATTTAGCGGGATCTTCGACAAGGGAGAGGGGGAAACAATTTTCATGGTTCGAGCCTGCCTGCCGAAGCCTTGGCGCAGGCAGGGGTGCCCTCTGAGCATGGGGTATTATGGACTAATTGACAGCATCCCCGCCATAAATGGTGCGGTTTTCTAACGGGGTGAATCATGTCACCAAAATCATGGGAGGTGGGATACATGAAGAAGAAGCTGACGCGTTTCGACTTTCAGGAAATGAAGGTGTCAAAGAAGAAGGCGGTTTGGATCACTGCTTATGACTACTGGACCGCCCAGTTTGCTGAAAGAGCGGGCATGGACATGATCCTGGTGGGCGACTCTCTCGGCATGTGCATCTATGGCTATGAAGGGACTATCCCTGTTACGATGGACCAGTGTATCTACCATTCGGAAGCCGTGCGCCGCGGCGCTCCCAACACCTTTGTCATCGGTGACATGCCTTTTCTCTCCTATCAGATCAACTGTGACGAGGCGGTCCGTAACGCTGGCCGGTTTTTCAAAGAAGCCCGAGTCGATGCAATCAAGCTCGAAGGAGGCCGGAGGGTTTGTCCCCAGATTAAGGCCATTTCAGATGGCGGCATGTTGGCCATGGGGCATGTCGGTCTAACACCACAGAGCTCGGGCCAACTGGGCGGGTTCAAGGCCCAGGGCCGTACCGCTGAGACAGCCCTTGAACTGATCGAGGATGCCAAGGCCGTCGAGAGAGCAGGGGCCTTTTCCCTCTTAGTGGAGGCTGTTCCGCCGGAGGTCTGCAAGATCATAAGGGATGAATTGATCATTCCGGTTTACAGTATTGGGGCTGGGATGGAGGCGGATGGCCAATTGATGATCGTCAGTGATATCCTCGGTATTTTTCAAGCTTTTACTGCAAAATTTGTCAAAAAATATGCGAATCTGGGAGAAGAAACGCTAAGGGCCCTACAGGCCTATGCCGACGATGTGCGGGCCGGTCGGTTTCCGGAAGCTCAGCATACTTACAACATGGTTGATGGGGAACTTCCGAAACTGATGGCAGCTCTTAAAAAATAGGGGCATTGACGATTTCAAACAAATATCCCGTGGTGGGGGCACCAGCCTCGAACCATAAAAATGATCTCCTGGGCAAGGTGATAAGGTTAAGGTTATGAAGCCTGTTTGGTCTGAGGTCAATGGGTGATGGCTAAATGATTTAAAAACCATTGTCCTAACCCATAGACGAAACCGGCATCCTTACCCTAACCTTAACCAAAGACTTTTATTCTTTAACTAATTCGATGATCATTACTCCTCATCCCTGTTAATTTGGGGTGAAGAATGGAGAGTGGAGAGGCGAGAAGGAGGGTTTTTAATGCGTATCACCATAGATAAATGTGTGGGATGCGGGCGATGTGTAAGCTATTGCCCGGTCGGAGCGATTCAGTTCTTTCAGGATGAACAAAATCCTAAGAAAAAGAAATCAAGGATTGATGAGGATGAGTGTGTAGAGTGTGGGGTTTGCCTCAGGGCTCAAGTGTGTAAACCCCAGGCCATTTATCTTCCGGAACTTAAATGGCCGAGAGTGGTTCGACGAGCCTTTAGTGATCCGATGGTAGAGCACAAGGAGACCGGAGTGCCTGGCAGAGGGACAGAGGAAATGAAGACCAATGAGGTCACAGGCCGTTTCAAGCGGGGCTCTTGGGGAATGGCGGTTGAGGTGGGTCGGCCTGGGGTAGGAGGTAGGCTCAAAGACCTCGAAACAATTGGCATGGCCCTGGCCAAGAAGGGGATTGTTTTTGAACCCAGAAACCCGGTGACATTTTTGTTTGAGGACGTAAAGACTGGAAGACTCAAACCAGAGTTGAAGAACGAGAAAGTTCTCTCTGCCATTATTGAGTTCGAAGTGAAGCCCGATCAACTTAGAGGAGTTCTTCAAACATTGAAAGACGTTTCTGGGAAGGTAGATACTGTATTCTCCGTGGACCTTATTTCTTTTACGGAGGAAGAAGAAAAGGGTCCAGCCCTTGAGATTGCAAAGCAGTTGGGGTTTCCAATTTATCCGAATGGAAAGGTGAACTTAGGACTGGGAAGAGTCCTGAACAAATAAGGATTAAAGGAGTTCCGATGACACACACACTTCATCGCACAGGAGAGATCGAGAGCTTGAAGGAAGATTTTCCAATGTTGACCCATGTAGCCCGGGGGTATAACGATATCGGTGCTGGAAAGCGCTTAAAGCAGATGGCCGAAATAGCAAGAAAATATACGGATCTGAACTTCGGAGACTGCAAGGTTGCCAACAAATTCATGATGTCCCCCGAACAGATCATGGAAAAACATACAGTGGGTTGGCAAGTCGTCTTCAAAGATAAGGAAAGCCTCATTGGCTGTATGAAAGAATTAAAAGAAAAAAATATTGGGATTTCGGTCGTGGTCTCAGGATTATTTGATGAGGTATTTAAGTGTTGTGAGAAGGCCGGAATCACTCCGCCGTTGATTGAATTTGCATTGGGGATTCACGGCAATAAAGAGAAGACTTGGCCTCCGGAGATCCTTGATTTCGTCACCATGTGCGGTCATGGGCTGGTATCCGGTCACCTTGTCAAGAAAATGGTGGAGGATATCAAGAAGAAAAAGATCACGCTTAGGAAAGCGGCCGCCGAGCTGTCGAAGCCTTGCTTGTGTGGGGCTTTCAACCCCCATCGGGCAGCCAAGCTTCTTAAAAAGATGGTTGCTCCATGATGGGTTTTGTTGGATTGGGTCAGGGATTTGTTTGGCCAGGGGGAAGAAACTTAGGTTCGACATGGTGATGGTGTTGATGAGTAAAGTGAAATATGTTGTGTAGGAAACTTGTAGCAAACACGATTCTGATGGCAACCATCAGAGAAAGGGAGGCAAAAAAATGAAAAAGGGTAGAAGGATCATGAAAGGTTTCGGTTTATTTCTGTTATTTTGCGTAGTGGTGAGCTTTTTTGTATTTACACCCGGCACAGGGCTGGCTAAAGAGGTCACTCTGAGGTTGGCTCACTCAGAGGCTGTGACCAACATAAGGCATGACGTCTGCCTCTTCTTCGTCAAACGGGTGAATGAACTGAGCAAAGGGGATGTCAAGATCGATATCTTCCCGGCGGGCGCTATGGGTAGTCATCAAGCTTGCCAGCAGCAGGTTGCAACAGGGGTGTTAGACTTCTATATTACCACTGCTGGATTGGTTTCGACTTTTGATCCGACGCGGATACAGGAGTTAATAGAGCTCCCTTATTTGTTTGATAATTACTCGCAGGCCTATGCCTTCATGGACACACCTTATGTGGCAAAGTTTTATGACCCGCTGAAGGCGAAGGGCATTCATTACCTGGTGACCTGGGACAATGGATTTCGTCATTTGACCAACAACGTCAGGCCGGTTTATACCCCACAGGATATGAAGGGGCTCAAGATCCGCGTTGTACAGTCAGAGATGTCGATCAACATTCTTCAGGCGCTCGGAGCGAGTGCCGTCCCCATGTCTTATGCCGAACTCTACCAGGCCATGCAGCAGAAGGTGGTGGATGGACAGGAAAATCCTTTCATGAACATCTATGCATCGAAATTCTACGAGGTTCAGAAATACATGTCCCTGACCAAGCATCAGTACAGCACCCTTCCCATCATCATCTCGGAGATGACCTGGCAGAGGCTCGATGCGAACCAGCAGAATGCCATTCTGAAGGCTGCTGAGGAAGCGGCCCCCATGTTCCGGAAGTTGGTCGGTGCCAATGAGGATGGTCAACGAAAAGAGATGGAAAAAGCAGGGATGAAGGTCAACGACGTCAAAGACTTGACGCCTTTCCGTAAAGCCCAGGAACCGGTCTATGAATGGGCCAAGAAGAAATGGGGCGCGGATAAAGTGAGCGAGCTTTTGGCAGAGGTTGAAAAGACAAGGAAAAAGTATCCTGTAGGGGGGAAGGTCTATTTTGGTCCTGAAGACAAATAAAGCAGCATAAAGAAATGCTGGAAAGTAGGACGTGTTAGCAACCTTATGTCGATGATTGGGAAAGGGTAGCGGGGATCTTGAAAAGCGATAAGGGGGATTGCATCCCCCTTATCCCCGCTCCTCATTCATCCCTGTCTAGGGGACGAGTTATTCTGCGGGATGTTCTATAAAAGGTTCAGATGTCTAATTGCAGAGTAACAACTACGCAGCCGCGACAATGCCAAAGTGTTCAGGGGGTCATGTGTTTGATTGAGACGATGTAAATCAAAACTTATGAAAGAAACTGACGAGGGAGGGGGAGATGACGGAAAGCACCGTTAAAGAGGGGCCCCAACGGACCGGAAAACCAACCAAATGGCTCGAATTCGCGGCGGCAATATTATTGATCTGCATTACGCTCGTTGTAACGATGCAGATCGTGTGCCGGTACATTTTGCAGGAATTGCCACCATGGAGCGAAGAGCTTTCGCGCTACCTCTTTATATGGGCGAATTTCCTGGGTGCAGGTGTTGCGCTCGCGCGGAGCTCTCACGTCAGCATTGACAGTCTGGTAGCTCGGTTGCCGGATTCGGTCCGTCGAAAACTCGAAACTGTTGTTGTCATCCTGGTTACAACCTTCGCACTATTTTTGGTGTACCAGGGAGTGGTAACCGCGGTTGCCATGAAGGGTTCTTACTCCATAACCATGCATTTTTCCATGGCATGGGTGTTTGCAGCCCTTCCCGCGGCAGGGCTTATTTTCGTATTGTACCAATTGCAGAAGATTTTCAAACGAAAAGACTGGGCTTCGACTTGCGTCTCGGCTATTGGGGTCGTCGTTTTGACCACCGTCCTGGCGTTAATCGGAAAGCATATGTCCATACCCCCGGGCCTCCTGGTTATCACTCTGGTTTGCGTGGTTATCATCTTGATGGTGATTAACACGCCCATTTCAATCGCCATCGGCTCGGCTTGTCTTGTTTACCTTCTGGCCAGAGGCAATATACAACTTTTAATCGCTCCAATTATGATTATTGGCGGGATGGACTCGTTTGTCCTCCTTGCGGTTCCCCTCTTTATCCTTGTGGGCGATTTGATGAATACCGGTGGTATCACGACTCGCCTCGTTACTTTCGCACGTGCGCTTGTCGGCCATGTGCGCGGAAGCCTTGGGATTTCCACAGTTCTGGGGGAATACATTTTTTCGGGGATTTCCGGCGCATCGGTAGCCGATGTCTCTGCGATGGGTTCATTACTCATCCCCGCAATGAAGCGCGGAGGGTATCGTCCGGAACAGGCGGTGTCGATCGTTGCATCCGCATCTGCCATGGGCATGCTTGTTCCCCCATGCATTCCCATGGTTGTGTTGGCAAATCTGACTAATCTCTCCGTGGCGGCTTTGTTCATAGCTGGATTCGTGCCAGCGGCTTGCATGGCATTGCCGTTGATCGGCCTCATCTATATCCAGGCTGTGCGGGAAAATATTCCTCGTGAGAGGCGGCAGTCCGCAAGGGAAGTACTGGTGGCGTTTCGCCGGGCAATCCTGCCGCTCATGACGCCCGTCATCATCCTGGGCGGCATTCTTGGAGGGATCGTGACACCGACCGAGGCCGGCATGATAGGCGTTATTTATGCCCTGATCCTGGGCGTATTTGTCTATCGAGAGATTCATCTGCGCGATCTGATGCCTATCCTGGTGAATACGGCCTCATTGACCGGCATGATACTTATCTTGGTGGGAACAGCATCGCTCCTCTCCTGGATTTTTGCGGCGGAAAGCGTTCCCCGATTGCTGGCGAATTTGATATTGAAACTATCGAGCAGCTCGGCGCCGTTTCTGTTGATAACGATCGCCGTGTTCGTGGTGTTTGGCGCATTTCTCGAAGGACTCCCGGCCTTGATCATTTTTACGCCGATCCTTTTCCCGATTATGAGCCATTTCGCTGATATTACCCCGCTGCACTACGGGATAGTCATGATCACAGCCTTGGGAATCGGATTATTTCTACCCCCCATGGGGATCGGTTTTCTGATTGCCTGTGCGATAGGTCAAGTCAATGTGGAAAAGGCAACCCGTGCTTATACACCTTACTTCCTAGTGTTGCTGATTGGGGCATTATTTGTAGCATTTGTCCCCTGGTTTACACTCGTGCTTCCACGCCTCTTCAACCTCTAAATAAGGGAGAAATATGTCCCCTTTCCCTTAACTTGGAAGGGACCGGGTTAAAGATGATTAATTTGTTCTGATCATCTGGAGAGCAATAGTAAACAATTAGGGTTCAAAAGGTGAGGCATAAATGTTTTCCAATACATCCCTCAAGATGAGTAAAGACATCCAGCAAACCTCCCCTCCACCGGTGGGAGGGGATGAAGGGGAGGGGAAAATGATTTAAGTACTTTGGAATTCATAACTTTTCCACCCCCACCCTCTCCCTCCCCCATCAAAGGGGGAGGGGGACATACTGTGGGTTTCAGATTACTTGAACCGGTTTTTTAATTCGTGCCTCACCTTTTGAACGTTATTTCCGTCCGGGTGAATACCCCGCCCCTTGGGGCGAAGGATTTTGCCCGTTGTGGTCTTTGATACCCCGCTGCTTGCGGTGGGGTAGTTCATTTTTTTCATTTCACTTGAGGGGGTAAAAATGTCTGAAGCTATAGGAATCATCGGCCTGGGACGGATGGGAATGGTGGCGGCAAAAAAGTATATCAAAGAAGGGTACAAGGTGGCGGGATATGCCCGGAGGCCTGGGGTCACTAAAGAATTTTCAAATGCCGGTGGAGTTGTGGTGAGAAATGGAAGAGAAGTGGCCGAAAAGTCTGGTAAGGTCATTGTCTATGTGTTGAACGACCAGCAAGTCATTGAGGTGGTGACTGGTCCCGATGGAATTCTTGAAGGATGCCATAAAGAGACAAGGGTAATCTGCATGTCCACCATCGATAAGGAGAATCTTGAATGGGTGGCCGAGCAATGCGCAAGAAAAAAGGTAGGTTTTGTAGATTCCCCTGTGACCGGGGGACCGGCCAGGGTGGAAGCAGGAACGTTGACACTGATTGTAGCAACATCTAAAGACCTTCTGGAAGAATGCCGGCCTGTCCTTGAAGTGCAGGGGAAAATTACCTACGTGGGTGAAAAGCCTGGATTGGGACAGGCGGTCAAGCATTGTAACCAGCTTCTTGTGGCCACCACCACTGCTGCTATCGTTGAACTCATTACCCTGGCCAGGAAAGGGGGACTTGACCCACGGCTGGTCTGCCAGGTCGTGGGAAGTGGAATTTGCGGAAGTGATTGGTTCAGGCTCGTTACATCCAGTATACTTGACAATGCCCCTGCACCTGGGGGGCTGGGTCAGATGTGCAAAGACATTGGGCTGGTGATCAATGATAGTAGAAGGGTGCGCACTCCTTTAATTGTGGCCTCTGCAACCCATCAATACTTTCTTGCAGCTCTTTCCTTGGGGATGGAAAACGCGGATATCCACGAACTCATTAAGGTCCTTGAAAAATGGACGAATCCAGACTCCTAACCGTGAGGCACAAGGAGGACGTAGAAATATCTGTTTGTGAGCCGGGGGCTCGGGGGACTACAAAGAAAATGAACAAGGAGGGTAATACGGGGAAGACTCTTATGAAAGGAGGGTTGGTGATTGATGGGACAGGGAGCCCTCCGATTGACAAGGGTGCAATCCTCATTGAAGGACAATATATCATCGGGGTTGGAAAGGAAGAAGAGGTCAGGGAAAAAGCGGATGTCCACGTGTTGGACTGTAGCGACCAAACCCTTCTTCCTGGATTGATCGATTGCCACAACCATCTCTCCCTCGACCCAAGGCTTGAGAATTATCTGTATCGGATGGCTGACCCTATTCCCGCCCTGACCCTCCGCGCCTGCGAGACCATGAAGATTGATCTTCGATCCGGCGTGACCACCTCCCGGTGCATGGGTGACAAAGGCTTTCTTGATGTGGAATGTAAAAAGGCAGTTTCGGAAGGGCGGATCGAAGGTCCCCACCTTCTCATAGCCACCCGGGGCATCCGCGCCTTCCATGGGCATGGTTTCGTGGGATATCCCTTTGGTGGCATCGACCAGATTCAGGCCGCGGTGAGGGAGAACCTTTCAGCCGGAGCGGACCTGATCAAGATTTTCATCACCGGAACCCTACGTGACCCTAAGGGGATTCCCAGCTACTTCTCTAAAGAAGAGATTCAGACCGCAGTGGACGAGGCTCACCGAGTCGGCATACCAGTGGCCACCCACTGTATTGGCGGTATCGGTTTCGAGTGGGCAATAGAAACGGGCATCGATGTCATTGAGCACGGCTATTTTCTGACAGACCGGGAAATTGACCTGTTAGTCAAGTCAGATAAATGGCTGGTCATGACACCCAGCGTCTTCTTTACCGACGCTCGGATTCAGACTCTCCCAACTCACCTCATTGATGGCCATTTACACCAGCGAGATGAGGTTGCTCAACGAATGAGGGCTGCGATTAAGGCGGGCATTCAATTCGCTGTCGGCACAGATGGCATGCATGGCGGCCTGGCTCAAGAGATTCAATATCTGGTGGATTTTGGCGCTACTAAAAGCCGGGCTTTGATGGCTGCCACTCGTGACGCCGCTCGGGTTTGCGGACTCGAAGACAGCATCGGAACCCTTGAGCCGGGCAAATGCGGCGACATCATCGGAGTAGAAGGTAATCCTCTGGAAGATATCGGTTCACTAAAAAGGGTCAAGACAGTGATCTCCCGTGGTAGGATCAAGTATCAAGCTGTTCAATCAGGTGTTTGAAAGGTCTGATAGATGGCCATAGAAGGTCTGCATCACATCGGTATTTATACCAAATCCGTAGATGAATCCCTGGCCTTTTACACGGAGGTCTTAGAGTTCCAGAAACAATGGAGGGGGATCGTCGATCATCCAACGGGGAAGCTGGATGTAGCCATCATAAACAGGGGAGGCTGTGTGATCGAACTCGTGCGGCCTGCTGACCTGTCCGTCATTACCTCGAAAGCTGGTCCTGTTCAACACGTGGCTTTAAAGGTATCCCATATCGATGAGCACGTCGAGAAACTAAAAAGAAGGGGAATTGAACTTCATCCCACGGAAATCGAGTCTCTCCCGACTCTTCTTAATGGAGTGAAGCATATCTTTCTTTACGGACCCAGTGGAGAAAGAATAGAGCTGGCCGAGGAGTATAACGCGCGTAGTGACCCTCCTCCCCCAAAATGATGCTTACGTTTCTGGAAGGATTGTTGTGATTGAGGTAAACGGAATATCATTAAGGAGGAAACCAAATGCAGTATTTCGTATCTAAAGCAACACCGCGGACAATCCTGATAATGTTTGACAGAGATGACCTGCTTCTCGAAGGCATTCAGGAGGTTGTAAAAAAAGAACAGATCGACACCGCTGCAATCACGGGTGGGATCGGTTCTTTGCAGCGAGTGCACCTCCACACCATTACCACCACCGCTGTCCAATCGGTGGATAAGTACTGGAACTTTACCGGCGCCATCGAGCTGGCAAGCGTTCAGGGATCAGTCATTGGTGGTGATGCTCACGCCCACATCAGCGTGTTCGACTGGGACAGCAAAACCACTTACATTGGGCATTTAGAACCCGGAAGTGTGGTGGCTTATCGGGCTGAGGTTAGCCTGACCGTTCTCGAAGGAGTCAAGACCGAACGATATAATGATGAACAAGGTCACTTTCGTATCAGAGAGCGGTGAATGTTAATCAAAGCCGGATGGGAACGTTACTCACACCCCACTGAATGCTGAAAACCCGCCATCCACCGGGACTACCACGCCATGCACAAAGGCTGCGCCAGGCGAGAGGAGCCAAAACATGGTGCCGATCAGATCTCCAGGATCACCGAAGCGGCCCATAGGAGTGTGGTCAATGATGGTTTTCCCTCTTGGAGAAAGCTCGCCATTTGTCTCGTCGGTCAGGAGAAAGCGATTCTGTTCGGTCAGGAAAAAACCAGGGGCGATGGCGTTGACTCGGATCTTATTCGAATACTCCTGCGACATGTGCACCGCCAGCCACTGAGTGAAATTGCTGACCGCTGCCTTGGCCGCTGAGTAGGCGGGGATTTTAGTCAGGGGCCGAAAGGCATTCATGGAGGAAATATTGAGAATCACCCCCTCGCCCCGGTTAGCGAGGATCCGGCCGAAGACCTGGCTGGGCAACAGGGTGCCGATAAAGTTTAGGTTGAACACCGATTGGACCGCATCTAATGGCAAATCAAAGAAGGAAACGTCCGAGCCGGTAGTCGCCTCCTTTTTGTTGCCACCTGCTCCGTTAATGAGAATATCGACCCAACCGAACCGCTCCAGCACTTTTCTGCAAGCGGCTTCCATGCTGGTTTTGTCCAGCACGTCACATTTTACAGCAATGGCCTCGCCGCCGGCAGCCACAACTTCATCCGCCACTTTCTGAGCCGATTCGAGGATCAGGTCAAGGACCGCCACTTTTACCCCCACACGGCCCAACGCCCGGCTCATTACCCCGGCCAGGACACCACCCCCGCCGGTGACGACCGCTACTTTGTCAGATAAGCCAAATGAACAAACTAAATAGTCGTACTCAACGCCCATCTTCCCTCCCCCCTACTACGCTATCTTACTGTCTGGAGATTTGCTGACTTGCTGCTTCCTCAGAACGGAGCCAGATGTTTCTCGAAATGGCGACCTCAGAAGCGAGAGTAGCCTCCATCCTTCTGCTCCGTCAGCACCAGCCGCAGATGGACACATATTATTTTCAAATAATTTTTAAGATTCTGTTTTAACCCGAAGGTTGGGGGGATCCTTTTCAAAGAGATGCATCTTATTAAGGTCTACGGCCAGCTCGATCTCCTGATGCATCCGAACCATGGTTTGCGTATCAACCATAGCCACAAGACTATGTTTCCCTGCGGTCACATTAAGATGGATTTCTGAACCCAAGGGCTCAATCACATCGACGATTGTATGAATGGCATTTCCTTTAAGATGTTCAGGAGAATAGAGACGATCATAGATATCGTTAGGCCTGATTCCGAAGATGGCCTCTGATCCAGCCAGTGATTTATAATAGGGAGCCTTCTTCTCCGGAATGGGGAGCTGGAAGGCTTCCGCATCAATGAAGAGACGGCCATCCTTTGAAAGGATATGACAAGGGATGAAGTTCATCACCGGACTTCCAATAAATCCGGCCACAAATTGATTGACTGGGAAATTATAGACCCCCAAGGGAGAGCCAATCTGATGAATCAGCCCATCCTTCATCACCACGATCTTCGTTCCCATGGTCATCGCTTCCACCTGATCGTGGGTGACATAGATGATGGTTGTCTGAAGACGATCGTGAAGCTTTGAAAGCTCTGCCCGCATCTGGACTCTGAGCTTGGCATCCAAGTTCGAGAGCGGTTCGTCAAAGAGAAAGACAGCCGGTTTTCGGACAATCGCCCTTCCCACAGCCACCCGTTGACGCTGCCCTCCAGAGAGCTGTTTCGGCTTCCGCTCCAGAAGCTCCCCAATCCCCAGGATCTCGGAGGCCTCCCTCACCCTCTGACCGATCTCATTCTTGGGGAACTTTCTCAGTTTCAGGCCGAAGGCCATGTTTTTATAGACTGACATGTGGGGATAGAGGGCATATTCCTGGAAGACCATCGCAATGTCACGGTCTTTTGGAGGAAGGTCAGTGACTGCACGATCTCCGATATAGATGATACCAGTGGTGGGTTCCTCCAGGCCGGCCACCATCCGGAGAGCGGTCGATTTCCCACATCCAGAAGGCCCGACTAAGATAGCGAACTCTTTGTCCTCGACCGTCAGATTAAAATCCTTTACCGCCTGAACCGTCCCAAAGCTTTTCGAGATATTCTCCAAAATCACTTGCGCCATGACTTATTCCTCCCATTCCTTCAACGCCACTATTATGCTGAAACTTTCTTTTTATGTCAACTTTTTTGATGCCCATTGTCATTTAAAATTTAAAAGTGGACACCTAATCTCCATGTAACAAACATTGCCCACTGATTAACCCCGATATGAGGATCAGATGATCAAAATTAATAGATCCCCCTCTCCCGCTGGCGGGAGAGGGTTGGGGTGAGGGTGGAATCCATGAAATCCCCCTCACCTGTGTCCTCTCCCCAACGGGGAGAGGATATTAGAAGGTGTCCAGTTTTAAATTTTAGCTAACACTTTTTTGAAACTCATTTATTTAAGGCTGAAGCCGCCATCGACGAGAAGTAATTGCCCCGTAATAAAGTTGGCATCGTCCGAGGCAAGAAAGAGGATAGCCTTGGCAATATCCTCAGGCTGGGCCATCCTTTTAAGATAAGATCCCTCAATCATCACTCTCTTGACCTCCTCCGGAAGAGGTTGAGTCATTTCCGTTAAGGTGTGGCCCGGTGCAACGGTATTGACGTTGATATGAGGGGCCAATTCTTTGGCCATTGTCTTGGTCAAATTGATGACCGCTCCCTTGGAGGCACTGTAGTCCATAATTCCCTCTCGGCCGCAATGATCGATGCCGCGAATTGAAGAGATATTGATGATCTTACCTGATTTCTGCTGTAGCATATATTTCGCAGCAGCCTGGGAACAGAGAAAGACTCCGATGAGATTGACCTCCAATGTCCTGATCCAATCCTCAACCGTCTTCTCCATGAAAGGTCTCGAGATGACAATTCCTGCATTGTTCACCAAGATATCAATCCGACCGAACTCTTTAACAAAGGCATCTGTAAAACGCTCGACTTGGTCCTTCTTGGAGACATCTCCCACAAATGTCTTTAGTTGGTAACCCCTGGACTGAGCAGTCTCCACGACCTTCTTCATATCGGTTTCGTTCAGATCGACGATCCCAACCTTTGCTCCCCCAGCAAGCATCAACAAGGCGGTGGTCGCACCAATCCCTCTTCCTCCTCCTGTTATTAAGGCTGCTTTATCCTTCAGTCTCATTTCAACCTTTTCCTTTCTTAAAGATCAATGAAAAATAGACATTGGAAAGTAAGCAATTAACAATAAGAGCATATTATAGTTTACATTATCCCCAGTAGGTCATTGCGAGGAGTGGTAGCGGTTGCGAGGTAAATCGAAGCAAACTCGGAGATTCCTCGCTTTGCTCGGAACAGGCTCCGCAATCCCACCCCCTCCCAACCCTCCCCCCTCGAGGGCTGAGCTTTACAGATACTTGACACAGAGGATATTAAAATCTCTCGTGATAACAGCAAATTATCCCCTCCCTTTGATGGGGGAGGGTGAGGGTGGGGGTGGACAAAAAGGACTTTTTTCACCCTCCCCTCAATCCCCTCCCGTCGAGGGAGGGGAGGGTAACCAGTTGAAAAGTAACCAAATTTTTATAATCGCGTTACAGGGCATTGTAAAAACCTATTATCGCCCCCCCCTGTCTCAAGTGTGTGCTAAGACCAGCCTCGAGGGGAAGGGAGAGGGTGGGGGGAATTGGAACGCCCTTCGGACTCGCAATGACAGCTTTTTGCGGTTCCGAATGTAAACGATTTCAAACTCTCGGTAATAATAATGGATCGAGAAAGAACAATCGCAAAAAAATATATTGCTAATTTTGTCCCGCCGTGGCGGGACTAATTTTCGATTTTGCAATTAACCCTTGACAGCGCCGGCACCCCAGCCGCGGATTAAGTACCGTTGAACCGCAACGAAAAAGAGCAACGCCGGAATCGTGATCATCATCCCGGCGGCCATGATTAGTCCCCAGTCAATCAGCGCCGAGTGAAAGAGGTCCTGCACCCCCACTGGCAGCGTCTTCAGTTCGTCCGAGGTGATGAGGATCCGCGTGAAGATGTAGTCGTTCCAGGCTAGGATAAAAGTGAAGATGGACGTGGCGATGATCCCCGGCAGGGCCAGGGGCAGGACCACGTAGATCACCGCGCGAACCCTGCCGGCACCGTCCACCAGGGCGGCCTCTTCTAACTGCACAGGGATGGTCTTGAAGAAGGCCCGCATCAACCAGAGGGTGAACGGGAGACAGAACGAGGTGAAGGCCAGGACCAGGGCAAAATGGGTGTTCTCGATCCCTACCTTCTTCGCCAGGATGAAGAAGGGGATCACCACCATGATGGGAGCGAACATGTAGGTGCACAGGATGAGCCCTGCGATCTTCTCCCTGCCGAGGTATTGGTACCGAGTGAGGCTGTAAGCCCCGGCGGCACTGACTACCATCGTCAGGATGACGGCCATGCCCGATACGATTAGGCTGTTCCAGAAGTAGGTGAGGAAGTTGGTGGCGGTGAACAGACGGCGGAAGTTGTCCCAGGTCGGATCCTCGGGAATGAATGTCGGGGGTTGGGCGAAGATCTCTACAGGTGGTTTGAATGAGGTCGAGACCATCCAGAGGAAGGGAAAGGCAGCCAGGAGGGCCAGGAGAGCCGCCCCCACATACAAAAAACTACGGTTCGAGAGTTGTTTAAATCGCCAGCGATTCATCCGATGTCCGCCTCCTCGCGGAACAGACCAAAGTAGATGACTGTGCAGACCACCAGGATGGCGAACATGATCACGGCCAGGGCTGCACCGAGGCCCGCCTGGTAGTACGTCAGGGTCCGCATGTAGGCATACACCGGGAGCGTTCGGATGAAGCGTCCGGCGCCCGCCCCCTCGCCCATTAGCCAGACGGTATCGAATTTGGTGAACATCCAGATGCTTCGAAGCAGGATGACTACGAACAGGATGCCTTGGATCTGCGGCAGGGTGATATGGACAAAGCGACGGAAAGCCGAGGCCCCGTCCACCTTGGCGGCTTCGTAGAGCGCCTCGGGGATGGTCTGCAGCCGCGCCAGGATACTGAGGAGAACAAAGGGGAAGAACTGCCAGACGCTCATGATAATCGTGGAGAGCATGATCTGGTCGGTGCCCAGCCAACTGATCGGGTCGCGGACAATGCCCAGGGCCAGCAGCCAGTAGTTCACGATACCGTACATGTCGTTGAGCAGCCACTTCCATAGGATCACCGCCACGATGGTGGGGATCATGTAGGGGAACAGGACGATCCCGCGCACCAGGCCGCGCCCCACGAACGACTGGTTCAAGAGGAGGGCAGCCGCCACCCCTAAGATCAATTGGAACACGATCGTCCAGATGGAGTAGACCACCCCGAGCCAGAGGCTGGTCCAAAACTCAGGATCCTTTGATAGGTAAAGGTAATTCTCGAGTCCGATAAAGCGTTCCTGGGGAAAGAACGAATGCTTCTCCAGCAAGCTCAGCCAGATGGAGTAGGCAACCGGGTAGAGCGTAAGTCCTAAGATGAGAATAAAGGCCGGAGCAATGGTCAGATATCCTGATAATTGCTCGCGGCGCTTTGGTTTAGTTACAGGGATCAAGCCTGCCCGCTCGTCAACACCGGGCCCGGTGTTGATGACGCCAGATCGGGGGCGCACTCCGGAAGACGCCATGGGCTGGGGTTCGCCATCAGATGGACCGTTCATATTCATGGTCTATGGTTAGATTCTTACATTTATTACTGTGAGAATTTGTCTCTAACACTTATGGTCCCCCTCACCCCGCCCTCTCCCCTCAGGGGAGAGGGGAAGGGTGAGGGGAAAATTTCAAATATGTTTGGTTAGGGTTAAGGTTAGGAGGCCAGTTTGGGCAAAAGGCAAAGGTTATGGCCAAAGATTTGAAGCCATAGGACCTAACCCAACAGCAAAACCGGCATCCTTACCTTTACCCTTGAACCTTCATTTCCTAATCAACTTACCAGCGTTTGAAACCGAGCTTCGTGATCAATTCTTCAGCTCGGGCCTGGGCCTTGGCTGCTGCCTGCTTTGACGGCATCCCTTTCACCGCATCTGTCACCATGTCAGGAAGGATGTTTGACCCGAAGATCTCAAGCAGGAAGGGCAGCTTCAGATCGTCCCACTCTACGACCAGGGTCGGCCTTGCCAGATCCCGCTCAAAGTAGTAGTAGTCCATGTCCACCCATTCCTTCCAGCGCTGGTACATCTCGTTGGCCTGATAGGCCGGGCTATTCCGTACCGACTTGAGTGTCGGCAGGAGGTGGACTGGTACCGTGTGCAGGTACTTGATGTACTCCTCTTCCTTGAAGAAGAACTTCAGGAACTCGGCTGCCTCCTCTGGGTACTTCGCATTCTTAAAGATCATCCAGGGCTCAGCATCGACCTGGCAAGCTGTTTGTTTCCCGGACGGCCCATGGGGCTTACGCAGAACCCCGAAGTGCTCGGGATCGCCCGTCCCCTTGGGTGCGTACTTCTCGATATAGCCGGCACTCCGGCCGTGACCCTGGTACACCATAGCGACCTTGCCAGTGGCCAGATTGGTGAAAGTGTCCAAGTAGCCGTGCCCCAGCCATCCTGGTGGAAGGACAGTGTCATTGAGCTTCTTGTAGAAATCGAGCACCTCGATGACCTGTTTCTCGGTGAAGGTGGGCCGACCGGTCTTGAGGTCGAAGAGTCTACCTCCGTTGGCCCTGGTCAACTCTGCCACCAGAATATTAACGAAGAGCCCCACGCCAGGAAGAGACAAGCCGTAGCGGGTCACCCGCCCGGACGCATCCCGCTCCATCATGGCTTCGGCCACTTTGAGGAAGTCGTTCCAGGTCTCCGGTGGCTTCAATCCCTTCTGCTTGAAGATGTCCTTGCGGTAGACCAGGAGGTTTGTGTTGGGGGAGTGGGTGACGCCGTAGTACTTCCCTTCGAACCGGCACAGGTTCCGAACGGACTCGAAGATGTTGTCCTTTCCGACGGCGTTAGCGATGTCCTCCTGATCGCGGAGGAGGCCCTTGTGATAGAAGGAGGCGCAGGTAAACGCCTGTCCGTGGCTGGCATCTGGCGGCGCGCCCGCTGCCAGGGCTGCGGTCAGCTTGGCCTCCAGGTCACCCCATGCTAAGGCCTCCTGCTTCACCGTAATGTCCGGGTGCAGTTTTTCGAAGTCGTTGATGATCTCCTGAAACGCCGCGACCGTCTGTGGTTCGGTCTCCGTATGCCAGATCCGGACGACCTTCTTCTCAGCGGGAAAAACCATCATGGGAATAAAGAAAACAGATATAAGAATGAGAATACTAATTCCTAAAAATTTTCTTTTTCCTAACATTGCTAAACCCCCTTTCATTTATTCAAACCATTTAGAAATGAAGATGCCCTTAAATCAAATTTTGTTTCCTCTCACCTCCCTTTGTTAAATTTTGAGGGCGACTTCTTCTCCCTCAAGTAACGCTTCCATCACTTCCCTCGGTTTTGAGGCATCACCAATAACATAAAGTTCCGAAACCCTATCCCTGATCGATTCAGCCAATTCATTATTGGGGGCGGACCCCAATGCGACAACGATAGAATCAAATCCTTCAAGTTTCTTTTTACCTTCGGAGTCTTCTACCCATAGGGATTCTTTTTCGAAACGAATGGCCTTCGTAGAGATCAAGATCTGAACTCCCTTTGCCTTGAGCCTTATATTTAAGAAGTGCTGGAGGTGGATCACCAGGTCCAAAGCAATCCCTTCTCTCATCTCAACGAGTGTGACCTCTTTTTCATTTTCGGAAAGATGGTCTGCCAACTCTGCTCCAATCCCTCCTCCTCCGACAACGAGGACTTTTTTCCCGAGGGAAATAGAACCTGAAAGCGCATCCTCCACGGAGATTGCTTTTGAATCGTGAATCCCATCAATCGGTGGGAAAAAAGGTTTAGCCCCTGTGGCCACAATCACCACATCAGGCTTGCCTTTTCTCAATGAGACTGGAGTAAAGGGTTTTCCTAAGGCAATCTTTATGGGTAGTTTTTTGAGTTGTCTTGTGAGATATTCGATAAAATCTCTAAGAATCAGTTTTTTAGGAGGGATAGCAGCGAGAAGAAATCGGCCACCTAATTTTCCGTTCTTCTCATAGAGAGTGATCTGATGGCCACGCAGGGCTGCGATTTCAGCAGCCTTCATCCCCGCTGGACCTCCTCCGATAATCCAGACCTTTTTGGGATGATCTGTCTTTTGGAGTTTAAATATTCCTTCCCTACCGGTTTCGGGATTGACAGCACATTGGAGAGCACCTTTTCGAATGCTTAAAATACAGCGATTACACGAGATACAGGGGATGATCTCCTCGGTCCTTCCCTGTGACGCTTTTACGGGAAGATTCGGGTCAGCAATCAAAGCCCTTCCCATGGAGATGAGGTCAGCTTTGTTCTCTTCTAATATTTGGTTGGCCAATTCAGGAGTTCGGATCCGGCCCACAGTAATAATGGGAATGCCAACGACGGATTTAATCCCCTGAGCGAGGTGAACGAATACACCTTCCTCTGCATAATAAGGAGGGTGATTCAAATATCCTGATACTGCCACACAGGCCGAGATATGGAGACCATCAGCTCCATTCCTCTCTAAGGCCCTTGCGATCTCCTTGGTATCCTCCAGTTTCAGTCCACCCTCTACATACTCGTCTCCACTGAGACGACAGAGGACCAGAAAATCAGGGCCTACTTTATTTCGAACCGTTCTCAGAACCTCGAGGGCCATTCTCATTCGCCGATCCGCATCCCCTCCATAGTCATCCTCTCTCTTGTTGGAGAAAGGGGATAAGAATTGATTGATTAAATATCCATGGGCCATATGGATTTCCACACCGTCCGCCCCTGCCTCCTTCACACGCCGTGCAGCCTCTCCAAAGGCTTCGATGATCTTTTGGATCTCTTCCAAAGAGAGTTCTCGAGGCATCTCCTTTCTGACAGGGCAGGGGATGGATGAAGGAGCAACAATAGGGGACCCGGTGATGGAGGAAGAGGTCTGTCGGCCAGCGTGATTGATCTGAATCAGAATCTTTCCATTTTCCTTATGGATGGCGTCCACCAACTTTTTAAAAGGAGGTATGTGTTGATCAGAGTCAATCAGTGCCATATTGGGAAAGGCCCTGCCTTGTCTCAATACACCGGTATGTTCAAAGGTGATATACCCCACTCCGCCTTGGATTCGCCTCACGTAGTAAGCGATATGTCGATCATTGACGAATCCATCCTCGCCTGCAAAATTGGTCGCCATAGGTGGCATCACGATCCGATTTCTTAACTCTAAATTGCCAATTCGAAAGGGACTGAAAAGGGCTTTGTAGTGAGTCACGGAACTTCCTCCAGAAGAAACTGAAAAGATTTGACAGAATTATTCCAAAAATGGTATACAATATTGTATTGAAATAAATGCCATTTTAGACGAAGAAAAATCAGATGTCAAGCGTTAATTCCATCCGAGTTTCCAAGGAGATCGAAGAGACTATTCTTTCAGGCCAATTCAAGCCAAGAGAACGTCTGATCGAAATGGATCTCATTTCACAATTTGGGGTCAGCCGAACGGTGATCCGCGAAGCCTTAAAGAGATTGGAGGCGAAAGGACTCATCCGAACCACCCCCTACAGGGGGGCGGTAGTGGCCGATCTGACCATTGAGGAAATTGAAGAAATATACTTTGTTCGGGCCGAACTGGAAAAAATAGCAGCCCGACTGGTGATAAAACACATCACTCCGAAAGAGGTTCAACACTTAAAGAGGCTCTCCAGGGAGGTGGAGAGACATCTTCGTGAAAAGACCCATCAGATGATCGAAGTGGATTCCGAATTTCATCGGATGATCTTTAAGGCCTGCCGGAATAGATACCTCTATGATATGATTGATTTCCTTCGTACAAAGGCCCATATCGTCCGATTTAATGCCTGGTCGCTGCTCCACCGAATCGAAGAATCCATCGTTGAGCATCGGGAGATGATAAAGGCCATCGAAGAGAGAAATCTATCCCAATTTGAGAAACTCATTGTCAAACATCTCACCTATTCTAAAAATAGTTATATGTCACAGTTGAAAGGGACGGCTGTGATGTGATGCAGGGGATATAGCGTAAATATGAAAAAATTTAAGATCTTACTCTACGAGGATATGCACGAGGTAGGGAAGGCACTTCTAAAGGAAAAGGCAGAGATCTTCTTCGCCCGTTCCCTTGAAGAGACATCCTTGATTGAAGAGGTGAAAGAGGTCGATGGGATCATCATCCGGGCCAATGGAAAAGTGAGCCGGAAGTTGATGGAATCTGCTCCTAAACTCAAGGTGATCGGAAGGCATGGGGTTGGTGTGGAGAATATTGATCTGGAGGCAGCGACAGAGAAGGGGATATGGGCGGTGAACACCCCTGATGCGAACGATATCTCTGTCGCCGAACACTTCTTTGGCTTGGCTCTCATCCTATCAAAGATGCTTAAGAAGGCTGACATTGCCCTCCGCGAAGGCCGATTTGAAGCACGTTATCAATACATTGGCAGAGAGCTTCATGGAAAGACCCTGGGAATTCTTGGCTTTGGCCGGATCGGAAGGGCGGTTGGTCGAATTGGTTATAAAGGGTTTGATATGAAGGTTCTATACTATGATGTCGTGCGGTATCAGGAGATGGAGGAGGAGATAAAAGCTGAGAAAGTAAGTCTGGAAGATCTTTTGACTCAATCGGATTATATCTCCATTAACCTTCCGATGTTGCCTGCGACCCAAGGCCTACTTAAAGAGGGGGAATTTGGACTGATGAAACCTTCGGCCTACATCATCAATCTTGCCAGAGGTCCAATCTGGGATGAAAAAGTCCTATATACTGCACTGAAAGAGGGGAAGATTGCTGGAGCAGCTTCTGATGTTTATGAAGTGGAACCCGCCACGAAAGAGCATCCTTTATTCCAACTAAAAGATTTTGTTGGAACCCCTCACATGGCAGCCCATACGGATGAGGCTCTGAGGAGGATGAGTTTGGTGGCTGAAGATGTCACCCGTGTTCTGGAAGGAAAGGCTCCACTCCACCCGGTGAATTACCCCAGACTATGCAGAAAATAAAGTCTTTGGGTTAAGGTGAGGGTAAAGATGCCGGTTTCGTCTATGGGTTAGGGGAATGGGTCTTAAGTCATTAGTGTAGTGCGTCTAACACTTCTTTACATTTGACGGCGGAAACATTTTCCAAACATAGGAATATTTCTTGTAGCCGCAGGCTTTAGCCTGCGATATTTTGGCCTGAATGGCGCATTAGGGAACGCAACCTGAAGGTTGCGGCTACCTCAATGGTTCAACGCAGGACTGAGTGCATGTTCCAATATGACAATAAATTTATGACGCACTACATTAGCCATAACCTTTGCCCTTTGACCAAACTGGCTTCTTAGCCTTAACCTTGACCGAAGGACCATGAAAGGAGAAGGAAATTGGCTGAATTGAGAATTTATCACGAGCTATGCAAGGGTGTTGACGAGTGCGGCATATGCCTTTATGTTTGTCAAAAAGAGGTCTTTAAACCCTCCGAGACATTGAATCAGAAGGGCTACAGGCCACCTGTGGTGACGAAGGACGATCAATGCACTGAATGCGAAAACTGCATGATCTTCTGTCCCGATTTAGCCATCGTTGTGTCGGGGGAGAAGCTGCGGAGGAGAGCAAGAAAATGAATGTGAAGAGAGTGCTGACAGGAAGGTATTTCATGATGGGCAATGTGGCTTGTGCTGAGGGTGCGATTGCCGCAGGATGTGAGTTCACAGCAGGCTACCCCATTACTCCGGCCACGGAAGTGGCCAACCGATTAGCAGAACGGTTGCCGCAGGTCGGAGGTGCTTTTTTCCAGATGGAGGATGAAATCAGTGCGATTGCAGCGGTCATCGGCGCCTCTTGGGCTGGCAGGAAATCGATGACCGTCACCTCCGGTCCGGGAATCAGCCTGATGTTGGAAAACATTGGTTTTGCCATCGGTGTTGAGACACCATGCGTTATTGTCAATGTCCAGAGGGGAGCTCCCACCACAGGGATGCCTACCGTTGGAGTCCAAGGGGATATGGTTCAAGCAAAAAGGGGCTCCCATGGAGATTATGAGATTATTGCCCTCTGCCCCTCCTCTCCCCAGGAGATGTTCGATCATACTGTCATTGCCTTCAATTATGCGGAGAGGTATCGGACCCCTGTCTTCGTTCTCTCAGACGCTTTTGTAGGCCATATGCGGGAGGAAGTCATCATCCCGGAAGCTGAAAAGATCCAAACAGTTTATCGAAAGATCCCTGAGACGGGGACCGATCCCCAGAAGATTAAAGGCTTTCTGGATGAGGACGTGGCTCCCATGCCGATTTTTGGAAAGGGTTTTAAGGCACATGTGACCAGTTCATGTCATGATGAATTTGGAAAGCGAAACCTGATCGATATCTCTGCATTGGACAATTTCATCCGGAAGCTCAGTAATAAGATCCTTAAGCATAAGGAAGAGATTACCTTGGTTGAGCGTGATTACGATGGTGCGGAGATCATGCTGGTCTCCTATGGGGCTGTTGCCCGAGCAGCATCTATGGCTGCTTCTCAGGCAAGGAAGAATGGGATTCCTGTCGGGACGCTCCGGCTGATCACCGTCTGGCCCTTTCCAGAGGAAGAGATTGAGAAGATGGCCAGGAGAGCAAAACATGTCATCGTGTTAGAAAATAATTTGGGTCAGATCTATCCCTACATCAAGGCAGAGGCGGCTCATTTTGCCGAGGTCTCATTTTTGCCTCCGAGACTCGTCGGGCAGATTCAGGATCCAGAGGATATTTTAAGGAAGATTCGGGAGGTTGCAAAATGAGTGAACTTGTCCATCCCTTTCACCGGTTTATAAGACCTTCGGTCACCCAAACGACCTTCTGTCCGGGATGCGGAGACGGAATTGTCGCCCAGGCAATTCTTCGTGCCATCGATGGGCTCGGCATGGATCTGGACGATTTTGTCTTCGTCTCAGGAATTGGCTGCGCCGCATGGATTCCCAGTCCCTTTTTCAACGCCGATGTCCTACACACAACTCATGGCAGGCCGATCGCTTTTGCCTTCGGAATCAAAATGGGCCTTCCTGAAAAGAAGGTGATGGTAGTGAGCGGAGATGGGGATCTGGTGGCCATTGGCGGGAATCACTTGATACAGAATGCCCGAAGGAATATAGAGATGGTCGTCCTCTGCATTAATAACGGGATTTATGGAATGACCGGAGGTCAGGCCGCTCCGACGACACCCATGGGTATCAAGACGACGACCACACCCTATGGTACGGTTGAAAACACATTTAACATCTCCAAGCTGGTCATGGCCGCAGGGGCCTCTTTCGTCGCTTGTTGGACAGCAGCCCATCCAAGACAATTGACTAAGTCGATCGAGAAGGCGATCCAGAAGAAGGGGTTTGCTTTCATCGAGGTTTTCTCCCAATGTCCGATCCAATTTGGAAGAAAGACGGGGGTGGGGAGTGCGGTTGAGATGCTGGAGGATTATAAAAATAGGTCCATCTCGCCGAAGGAAGCAGTCAAACTCTCAGACGAGGAGTTGAAGGACCGGATCGTGGTCGGAGAGTTGGTCGACATGGAGAAACCGGAGATGTTGGAGGAGGTTAAGAAGATGATGGATAAAGCCCGAGGAGGAGTCGAATGAGTCGTACAGAGATACTGATTGGAGGAGTAGGCGGTCAGGGAGTTGTCTTATCGGGCATTCTGCTGGGCACTGCAGCCACTTTGTTTGAGGGCAAGCAGGCTGTGCAAACTCAATCCTACAGTTCAGAGCTAAGAGGTGGCTCAGCGAGGGCAGAGGTGATTATTTCTGAAGAACCTGTCACCGATCCCCAGGTCAGAAGACCAGATATCCTGATTGCGCTGGCCGAGGAGGCATTACCCAAATATATCGATAAGATTAAACCTAAAGGGTTACTCGTGATCGATTCTGATCTGGTGAAGGGGGCGAAAATAGGGGATTACGAGATTCTCTCCATTCCCGCTACGAGCATTGCAGATAAGGAGATGGGCAATATCGTTGTGGCCAATCTGATCATCTTAGGGGCCCTCATCAAAAAGACAGGCTTACTTTCTGTGGAATCGATGGAAAAGGCCGTTGAGGTGAGTGTTCCAAAGAAAGCGACAACACTGAATCTCAATGCTTTTCGAAGAGGACTGGAGTTTATTCCCTGAGGGCAGAAGGCAGTAGGCAGAAATCGGATAGCAGATTACAGATTGAAAAAGGTGTTTTACCCCAATTGAGTCAAAAAAATAACCTCCTCCCCCCTCGGAGGGGGAGGATTAAGGTGGGGGGGGAAGACGCGCAACGTCCACCCCCATCCCAACCTTCCCCCATCGTAAGAGGGAAGGAGATGAGATAAGAAATCGTCCGATTCTTAATGGATGATAAGACAGACCGGACAACCAGAGTTCAAAGACAAAACTTATTAACTTTAAAAAAGACATCATTTTCGCTCAATTGGGGTTTTACGGACACGAAACACGCTTGCGCGCCGAAGCGCTACAGCGCGCAGGCACGGACACGGTCACGTTATTTAGATGTGAAAGAGGAGGAATAGGATGGCCATCAAGACGTTCGAAGAATATCTGAGGAGTTTGAGGAAATTGAAACCGACGGCCTACATGTTTGGGGAGAGGATAGAGAATGTCATCGATAATCCCCGGATTCGCGCGGGGATCAATGCTACGGGCGCCACTTACGAGCTGGCCAATAATGAAAAATATAAAGATCTCATCACAACGATCTCACCCTTTACAGGGGAGCCAATCAATCGATTCACTCTCCCCCCACAATCCATCGAGGATCTGGTGGCACGTGTCAAGATCAATCGTACCCTGGGAGGCTATGTAGGGACATGCCATCAGAGATGCACGGGTCTCGACTGTCTCTGTACCCTTTCGATTGTGACCTATGACATCGATAAGAAATACGGAACTCATTATTATGATCGGTTCATGGATTTCTTGAAATATGTGCAGAAAAATGATCTGACGGGAAATGCCAGCGTCACGGATGTCAAAGGAGATCGTAATCTGAGTCCTCATGAACAGCCGGATAAGGACATGTACCTTCGCGTGGTCGATCAAACCAAAGAGGGAATCATTGTCAGGGGAGCGAAGGTTCATCAGACAGGATCCCTCAGTTGCCATGAGATCATTGTGCTTCCAACCCGGGCCATGGGAAAAGGGGATGAGGATTATGCCTTGGCCTTTGCTATTCCTTCTGATACGGAGGGTCTCATTCATGTGGTGGGAAGGAATTCGATGGATACCCGTGAGATCGAGGGAGCCGATTGTGGTAATATCCGGTATAGCAAATATTGTCCGACCCTTATCTTTGATGAAGTGCTGGTGCCATGGGATCGGGTCTTCATGTTCAGGGAGGTTGAGTTTGCCGCCGAGATGGTGAGTCGTTTTTCTGCTTTTCATCGTCAATCCCACGGTGGCTGTAAGTCTGGAAAGATTGATGCCATGACCGGCGCCGCCCTGATGATGATGGAGTATAACGGAACGACCAAGGTGACCCACCATAAAGAGAAGGTCATCAATATGATTCATTTGGCGGAGACCCTCTATGGCTGCAGTCTCGCTGCCTCCTACGAAGGGAAGAAAGAGCCTTCGGGGACCTATTTCATCGATCCCATCCTGGCCAATGCTTCCAAGATTCACGAAGGAAAGGAGATGGCTGAAGCCATCCGTCTCCTCACCGATATTTCAGGTGGGTTTGTGGCTGATCTCCCTTCTGACAAGGATTTCGATAACCATGAAATTGGTGAGTTGTTAAAGAAATATTTGAAAGGAGCGACGGGTATTCCGGTGGAGAAGAGGATCAAGATGCTACGCTTGGTCGAAAAGATGGCCATGGAGAGCGCGGATACGATTTCTGATATCCATGGAGGAGGCTCCCCGGCCGCCCATCGGCTCACGATCTTCAGGGAATCGGATATCAACTATAAAAAGAATTGTGCCAAGCGTCTGGCAGGGATTGAGGAATAGAACCCCAATTGAGCGAAAAATATGTCGTTTTCTAAAGTTAATGAATTCGGTACTTAAAGCTCAGTTGTCCTATTTGCTTCATCATTTATTTAGAATCAGAGGATTTCTTATCTCACCTCCTTCCCCCTTGCGATGGGGGAAGGTTGGGATGGGGGTGGACATTGTAGACATTTCCCCCCCACCTTAATCCTCCCCCTCCGAGGGGGGAGGAAGTTATTTTTTTTGACTCAATTGAGGAATAGAAGAGAGACAATCTCTATCAGGGGGGATGATCGGATGGGGGAGAATGTTTCCCAGCGCATATCCTTTGATGATTTGAAACTTTTCTGTAAACAGGCGTATCTGAGAGTGGGGGTTCCGGATGACGAGGCAGAAATCGTGGCCGACCTTCTGGCAAGGGCTGACCTTCGGGGGGTCGAAACTCATGGAGTGATGAGACTTCCCATCTATATTCAGAGGCTTCAAAAGGGCTATGTCCGTGCTGTGTGCAAAATCACCACCGTTAAAGAAAAAGGCTCCACCGCTTTTCTCGAAGCCCATGGGTCGATGGGGCATGTCGTTGCCCATAAGGCGATGGAGATAGCGATCCAGAAGGCAACAGAGCACGGTATCGGGTGGGTCTCTGTTAAAGACAGCGGCCATTTCGGGGTGGCGGGTTTCTTCCCCATGATGGCGCTGAAGAAGGACTTCATCGGTTACACCGTTTCCAACTCCGCTCCTATGATGGCGCCATGGGGTGGACGGGAGCGGATCATCGGGAATAATCCCGTCTCTTATGCCTTCCCTGCAGATAAGTATCTCCCGGTTATTCTTGATTTCTCCTGCAGTGTGGTCTCCTCAGGCAAGTTGATCTTGTCTCGCAAGAAAGGTGAGAAAATCCCTCTGGGATGGGCCTATGACAAGAACGGTCTTCCCACGGAAGATCCCTATGAGGGTTACGAAGGAGGAGGTTCTTTAGCCCCGATCGGGGGATATAAAGGATATGGAATGGTTTTGGTCCATGAAATGCTGACATCTGTTTTAACGGGTGGCAAATGGACGCAGCGCATTAAGAGTCTCTACGAAGAGGACAAGACGGGCATCCAGGGAACCTGTCACTCCTTTATGGCCATCGACCCGGAATGTTTCACCGGAAGAGAAATGTTTAAGAAAGAGATGGACCGCTACATCAAAAGCATCAAAGAGAGTGCAAAGGCACAGAACGTGACAGAGATTCTGATGCCCGGAGAGCCGGAACATCGAACGGAGGCCGAGCGCCTGAAGGAGGGCATCCCACTGGAATCCACCACTTTGCAAGAATTAGTCGCCCTCGGCAAGTCATTAGGAATTTCCGTTTCCTTGATGGATTGAACGGGATCGCTTCACTGGAAAATTCTATCGTTACTCCTGAATTATTGACCTTCGCAAAAGTAATGGAACATTATCCATTTTATTACATCCCCCTCACCCTCCCCTCTCCCCCGACTATGGGGGAGAGGATAAAGGTGAGGAGGTCTAATGTGATCGCAATCTTCGTTCCATTATTTACGTGAAACTCAATAGCAAGGGATTGTCAGTTCTGCGGGGTGGAATCTAATTCAACTACAGGGTCAATCGACCAAAGAAATAAAATCGTTCAAACGGAATCTAACTGTGGGAAGATGACCTTGAGCTGGCAACGAGCGTCATCCCAAGTCCACTCGCTGCTTTCACCTACTAAGGTTCACTCCAAGTTGGCTCTCAAACGTTACGATTACGGGTAGAAATGTGCATGATTAAATGAAGGAGGACTTTTTTACAAGTCACCTACACTCACTTTAGCCCTGCCTTGCGCAAGGCGTTAATGTAATTATCTATTCGAGATCGATCTTTACCTGGAATTGACTTTGCATGGTAATCCAATGAGAAGTTTGGATTTATCCTGATAACCTCTGCAGCTTCAGCACGGGCCTCCTTCTCACGGCCCATCATACTGTATGTAGCCGCCAGGCCAATATGGGCAGAAATGTCATTAGGCGCAAGCTGAATTCCTTTCTTATATGCCGAAACCGCCTCCTCAAACCGCCTCGTATCCCGGAGGGCCCGGCCGAAGTCGCGATATAAAACGGATGCACCAAAAGGGGTGAGTCGGATTGCTTTTTGGTAAAATGGAATGGCTTCCTCTGGCCTGCCTGCAGCCCTTAGACTATTGGCATAAGTGTTAAGGGCAGACCAGTCACCAGGGTTGAGGGCCACAGCCCGTTCCGCCTCAGCAATCGCCTTGTCATTATCCCCCTTATCAAGATAGAAGTAACACAATATGACGTGGGCACCGGCTATGGAATCATCCATGGCAAGGGCTTTTTGGGCCAGTTCTATACCTTTCTCAATAGTCTCCCGAGGGGACTTCGTGTTACCCAGAATATAATCATAATGGTAGACCCAACCGAGGGCAATATAACCCATTGGATTCTCTGGACACATCGCAATAGCCTCCTCTATCATCCGCCGGGCCAAGTTGTTATCCTCGATATTCCAACGTTGGCGGATACCACTTGCTTCCGTTAACTTCAAATAGCATTCGAGACCTTGCTTCCCTCTGTAATATTTTTCGGTCGATGAGGCTCGTTCCCCCTCCGTCAACTTCACTCGGGTGGCCGTCAAGATCTTCATGGTGATCTCATCCTGCAGGGCAAATATGTCTTTCAGATCCCGATCGTAACGCTCTGCCCAAAGGTGATTCCCTGTGAGAGCGTCGATCAATTGGGCTGTGATCCGAACACGGTCGCCAGACCTCTGCAAGCTCCCCTCCAGCACATACCGGACACCCAACTCCTCACTTACTTGCTTGACCTTCACCGCCTTTCCCTTGTAAGTGAAGGTCGAATTTCGGGCGATCACAAGCAGCCTTGGTACCTTGGAAAGGGCAGTGATGATATCCTCGGTCATCCCGTCGCAGAGGAATTCCTGCTTTGGGTCCCCGCTCATGTTCACAAAAGGTAGCACGGCAATAGAGGGCACATCGGGCAAGGGGAAAGCCATCTTTTCTTTGGAGGCAACCTCCTCTTTGGGAGGTGGAGGAGTCACTGTTTTTGAGACTTTTTCGGGTGGTGGAGGCGTTACCTTTTCTTTAGGTGCTGTTTCTACTGAGGGAGCGGGGCCAGTGGGAATAGTTGCTGAAGATTTATCGGGTTGGGGGACGGCTATCTTCTCCTTGGAGGCAACCTCTGGTTTGGGAGCAGAAGGAGTATATAGTTTCCATATTACAATAGCAGCAACTACCACAATCACAGCGACCACCAAACCTATAGTAGCCCTCTGCCATTGTCTGGGTTTAGCCTTTTTCTCGCCGATCACCTCCGACTCAATTTGCGCCCGGTAAGCCCGCAACGGCCTGGCAATGT
>Ga0315274_10001467_pt1 | contig 36119 bp, 60 predicted proteins | sample YL17G02_20_MG_FD_203700 | JGI IMG/M metagenome (GOLD analysis project Ga0315274, IMG submission 203700) | Sediment microbial communities from Yellowstone Lake, YNP, Wyoming, USA - YL17G02_20 | ecosystem: Environmental > Aquatic > Freshwater > Lake > Sediment | place: USA: Wyoming | collected...
TATGGCGGCGCGGGTTCGCCGACTGCTCCACCGTTATCCATCCACGGCCAGATTAGGTCACTCTCCCCCGCGCCGCCCGCTTCGCCGCCCCGCCGCCTGTAGCACTTGGCATTCGTTCCTGTCTCCAGGGTGTCGCGCGCAGGGCAACGAAGCCTTTCAGGCGTCCCGCCTGCCAGTCCTACTGGGCCGCTGTCTGGCTGACGGCGTAAGGCCGTCGCAGTGTCTGGCGCCAGTCAGCAGGGGCCGCGCCCCCGGAACGCCCGTATGTATCGCGGTAGGCCCACGCGCCTAACTGTACTCCGTGGTACAGGTTCCGGTAGCGTGTGGCCGTGTAGCGGGCGCGCGCCTCGAACGCGCTGTTGGCCTGTCCAGCCCGCCAAGTTGGGGGCGGGCTTCCCACAGACCCGCCCCCGTTGACCCGCGTATCGACCCCTTCGGCGGCTTGGATTTGGCCTTGCGACCACCGCCGATCACTCACTCTGTTCCGATTCGATCGTCATCTCCTGCTGCCCCTGTGCCACATTCCAGGCCACCACGCATGCCGCTGCCTCGGATAGCGCATTGGGCCGCAATGTCCAGTTGTTGTCCCCGGGCTGCTTCGTCCAGTCGATCATGGCCTGCGCCTCTGCGTTGCTGAGTTCCGCAATGTGTGCTTTACCAACGAGGTACATCGTGATGCTGTGGCGCTTGGCGGCGTCATCCTGACATGCCTTGCCCAGCATCCCCACAGCAGCACCGCGCCTGCCATTGCTGGCCGCCCTCTCGGCATCCGCGCCCAGTTGAGCACGATAGGCACTGACCGCCTTGACGATCGCCGCCTTGACCTCCGGCGCCGTGCGAGCCGGGGCCTTTGGATCGGGGGCCTCGGCTTGCGGAGTTGCACTGGGGGCGCTCGGCGCTGGCTGGCTCTTCGCTGCAGCCGCCTTGGGTGCCGGTTTCGCTGGCTGCGCCTGTTCAGTGGTCTGGCCCTCGATGAACTCTTCAGCGCTGACCTCACCTGCGCCCACGATGTCACTCGTGGCGCGGTTCTTCGCGCGTGTCACGGCCTTCGAGCGCACATTATGGTCCGTGGCCTTCAGGCGTCCCGTTTTGAATTCACTGGAGTCGCACGCACCATCCGAGACTTCCTGACGGCGGGTCACACCATAGGCATCCGTCACTGATGCACGCACGGTCACCCGGTAGCCATATGTCTCTCCTTGCGTCCACCGTTCCTCATGCAGGATCTCGGTGTTGATGCCATAGAACCGACGAATCTTCGTCCAACCTGAACGCTTACGGTGCTTTTTCCCCTCGATGGTGGCGTAGTCGGAATCGTCCAGGAGTTCTACGATGACTTCCTGATACGTCTTCCAGGCCAGTTGCATCTCGGCGAGCGTCCCCACCGGCATGAGGCCGCTACCCTGCGCTTCCCGTGGCGGCAGCGCTTTGGTCTGATACTGCGTGTTTGTTTCTGTCATTGTCCCTCCTCCACTTTTGGCCTTTGGAATATCTCGAAACTGGACAGGGCCTCGCCCGCCTCGATCGGCGTGCCCGTGAACAACCTGAGCAGACCGCTCTTTTTGAGACAATCGATGCTCCACCCATGAGGATTGGCAGGTATCTTCTCGCCTATCCTGCGCCGGATTGACAGACCGCCGATTCCGTCGATGTGCACAACGTCGCTCCAACCAGACAGACGGCACACGGCCATGTTCCTGTCGTCGACGGCTACGAAATCCATGCACCGATAGCCACTGTCATGCATTCGCCTGGTCGGGAGGATCACGATGGCAGTGCACATAAGGGGTGTGCTCCGGGGCTCCCGCTGGGGCAACGCCTCAAACTGCTTGCGGGTCATGTGGTCAACAGTCATGTCTTCTATCATAGCCCCTCCTCTTTTCTCGGCAGTGGCCCCAGCAGGAGCGCGCCGCCTGTCCGCCGTATCTCCGGCGGGCGAATCCCGTAGCGCGCGACGAACGCGCTCACGGCATCGAGTTCTGGCATCCCCGGCGGGAATCCTAGCCAGACAATTTGTACGGGTCGTGGTTCAACCATGCTCTGAGGCCGTCCACTCCCCACAGGAATAGCGCCAGTCCGAACACTGGGGCCAGCATCGACAGTAGTGCGTCTACGCCTTGGCGCCACATTTCACGCATCCTCGCCCACAGCCGCACACCCGCCATTGGGACGTTCATGCTCGGCGACACGGATCAACTTGTCGATCTCTTCAGGACTTTCGATGATCTCGAGTTCGTGGTTCCAATCGACGATATTCATCTCGGTACCGGGGGCGCCAGCATGGTTGTTGGCATAATCCGAGATCAGAGCCGTATTGATCCGTCGGGTATGGTCGCCATCGTGGACCATGATCCAGTGTGTCATTTCGCCTCCTCCGGCTCGATCACCTGGTCGAGCTGCATTCCCAGCCGCCGCGCCACGCTGCCGAGGTACATCCACCACCCCTCGCCGTGTAGGTTCCGCTGTCCCCACCATTCCGCGTGGGAATACGTCTTGAACGGGCCAATCCAGCGCCCCGTCTGCTCGGGCAGGACGTCGAGGATGAAATGAGTCGTCAGGGGGCCTCTCATTTCGTCTGCTCCAGCGGCTGCCAGTCGTCCGGCGGACCGTATGCCTCCGCATAGAACCACCGGCAGCCCTTGGGACATTGGGATTCCCTGCACGGCTTGCAATGGACTTCGATCTCCGCCCGCCAGGCCGCCTCGCGCACCCTTCGCTTCCACGCCATGATCTCGCGGCGCGTCGTCAGTCCCTTGCGCACGAGAGCGGTTTCCTCAACCGTGAGACCCGGTAGGTGATTAGATGGGCCGCGCGGCTTGCCGCCGCAACGTGCCCGCCATCCGGTTTGTGGCTGTTCCCTAATTGTGGCCATTGACGACCTCCTTCTGCAGATCGAGTTGGCCGGTCTGCCGCGCGAACAGCAGTTGGTCGTATATCGCGGCCTCGATCCGCCGGTGCAGGGGCTCGCAGTAGTGCTTCGCACCAGGACGTAGGCACCCGGCCATATCGCGAGCGATACCGCTGTGTGGATACATCTCGCGGATAATTTCACCCATGACCACCTGAGCGCGCTGCGCAACTGAATGTGCAACCGCCTGAATGTCATCCGGCTCTGTCATATCCGATCTCCTTCTCCGGCTCCGGTTCGGTGCGCTGACCTGGCCGCATAGTCGTCATGTTGGCCATCCACAGGCGGATGGCCAGACGCGCCGCCGCCGCCAGGGTCAAACCGCGCTCGCGGGCGATGCGCTTGGCCGCTAACCACTCGCGGTACGGCATCTGCGTTGTCACCGATCGGGTCTTCATGCTTCATTATATGGCCGCGTCACTCACGATAGCAACACCGCTGACGGGCGCTGGCAGGCGTTGTGAGTCATCCACGTGCGTCAGGCTCGCGCGCGCTCGGCCGGTCGCAGGATTGCGCGAGTTTGCGCTGCCATCGTTTGACGACAAATGATGCCGGAAACTGCCAGAGGCCAAACGCTGCAAAGTCAGAATCCGGTGGGACATTCGGCTTTATGCACAAAGGTTGTGGCTCAGCCGCCCTAAATATCGCCAGGTCACAGATAACGTATTGCAGGAGGCATGTTTGCCCCTCGTCCACGAAGCCATAGAGCATATAGTCTACCAGAGCAAGCCTGACTTTGTCTATCTCGGTCTTTACGCCCGATGGTCTGGACCAGCGAATTGTAAACTGGTCTGGGTATCGCACCATATATTCGTAACGTCGCAAGCGCACGGCAACTTTGACGGCAGCCATTGTGAATACCGCAAAGTCCGTAGCCTCTTGCTGATCCATGTATGGCGTCTGTCCAAAGAAAAAACCCCCGAGTGCAGCCTTGATGTTTTTGGTAAAACGCCGTTCCAGTTGGATGTCCTGCTCATATCCTGTCATACTTCATTGCCCCAGGCGGTGAATCCCTCGTGTGGTTCGCGCGCAAACATATCCGACCGTGGACCAGGGCTGGCCTGTCTTACCCGCTCGTAAAATATATCCGGTTTCTGTGAGTGTCGCAGTGCCGGTGCCTCAAAGGATAATTTGAGGCCTAACCGATCCAGAGGTAGGCTACCGATTCGCCCGAACAACACGTGTTCGGTATTGTACATCCAACTGTAGGGCGTCATTCCGGTTGGTTTTACCCAGGTCAACAGACACTGATACGCCACGTCCCACGTTTTGAATAACTGCAAACCGGCGGGAAGATATTTCTGTGTCACCCAGAGGTAGATGTGACATCCAGTTGGTTCCGCGCGATCAGGAATAGGTAGCGCGGCGATCTCTTCGAGACTCATCACGGGGTAATCTAATACGAGGCCCTGGTTTGGTCTTACCTCGCGTTCAATCTTTTCCATTGGCCACGGCGGGTCTATGACGATGCAGCGGAAAGGTCCTTCGGGCATCGGCGCGGCTTCGATTATCCCACGCTGTGAGCGTTCAAGTTGTCGGGCGAGACGATACATATCACGACTGGTCAGTTCTTCGCGTTTCGCTTTCACGCTGGCAATAGCTGCCTCAAGGTGGGCCTTTGGGATGGTTGCTATCGCCTGCCACCGGTGGGACTGCGACTCGGAGATGCCAAGGTCCGAGAGTTTGGGGGGAGCAAATCCTTCATCGTGAAAGATTTCATCTCGTTGGCCTTTTCTGCGTAAACCGTCCGGTGCAGCCAGCATCTCGCCCAAGCGATGTTCGTGCCAGAGTTTCCTTTCAGCGCACTGGTTTTGTGAATCGAGATCCCATCGTTGTTTTTTTGCGTATTCTCGCATGACTTCCATTTGATCACGCCCGGCTTTGACTTCCTCGATGCTGGAAGCCAATTCCAAAGCCCGTCGAGCTGCATCCAGCCGTATTAGAGCATTCGTTTCAGTCATATTCCTCCAAACAGGAAAGCCCGAGGCTGCCCGCCCCGCCGAGACGCGTTTTTGTGGAAAAGCGCATTGCGCGACGGGTAGCCCCGGGCCTTCATGATCGTCCCTTCTATGCGCTTTTCCACGCCCCTATGATACACCGGCTATGCGCCCCGTGTCAAGTCCGACGCCCACCACCGGCGGATTCTCTCATCTGATTCTAATCATCCTCTAATGCAACGTAGCCACGATGTGCTACAATGAGGTAGAAACAGAGGAAGGTGACGAAATGGCCCAGAGCTCGAATCGCGAACCAGTGAAGTGCAGCAGGTGCGGCGAGACAATCCAGCCAGGATTCGGAACTGTAGTGAGTTGCAGCGGGTACACGACAGCGACGCACCGCCATTGCCCATCCCGCCAGACCCAGCAGCCCGTAAACCACAGCCCCGAATCCAACGATGTCGCAGCGAAGACCAGCGGATTCGGAATCGGGGAAGCCGGTCGCCAGCCAGCAGACGTGATGCCGTCAGTCGCCGAGGTAGCGCGATTACGCCCCACCGCGGAGTTGGTCCGGTGCAGTTGCGGCCACAAAGTCCCCCGGGCGCAGGTGATGTGGGCGAGCCTCGGAACCGCGTGCGAGGATTGTTACGACCGGATGAGCGGATAGGAGCCGACAATGGAAAAAGCACTGAAACTGATTATCGCCCGCTCGCCCGATGGCGCCTATGAGGCCATGCGGACACTGCTGGCCATCCGTGTCAGTTCACCGATGATCCAACAGCGCTACCATCGTACCATCGAAATTGCGCTCGGTGATCCACAAGCGCAGTTCACTGCCGATGAGCGCGCGCTACTGGCCGAGCACCTGGAAATTGTACCAGATGGAACGCGGGATTTTACGCTCCGCATCCGGCTCACCGCCGCTGAACATGAGGAGCTGATCGCCACCGCCGATGACGAGCACACGACCGTCAGCGAATTCGTGAGGCGACAGTTGTTTGAGGACTAGCCCACGGGGCAGGCAGAAAGGCACATAATGGTAAAGGCAATTCGATACATATTGGGACTGGAGCCATTCTCACTCCGACAGGTCCTGGATCACCCGCTCTGGCAAATGCGCGTCGCAGGATGGATCGTGACCATGCGATCCGACATCCACAGGGCCTATTGCCATGCTCGCGAATGGATTATGACTAGAAGTGCATGACCAGATATGGCCCGGCCGGCTCGTCAGTCCGGCCGGGCTATCAGAGGAGGAAGGGAGACCTGGAAGTCAAACGTCCGCGCGTGGCCCAGAACCGGCTAATCCTCTCAGGTTAGAAATTGCCTCATAGATTCCCGAGCTCGTGGCCCCAGCGACCAGCGCCAACAACACTGTATCGAGCACTGTCTGTGGCGTGAGGCCGCGCACAATCAACGTGGCCAGCAGCCCCACCACGAGGCCAACACCCATTGCGGCGATGTTCGTCCAGCGCGATTCGGTGATGATGCGCTTGATGAGCTGCGTGACCAGGGCGATGAACGCAGACATCCCAGCCAAAGTTAGCAATGATTCGACGGTCAATAGTTCCACATCACACCTCCAAATTCAAAACTTCTGGCCCCTCCAGATCATGATCCGCAAACACCGTGTACGCTGGCGGATCGTTCCGCACGCTGGCCAAGCGCGCGTGCAGATGCGGCCCTGTGCTCTGGCCTGTATTGCCGCTCAGAGCGAATACTTGGCCGCGCTGGATTCTGTCGCCGGATTTTACGCCTGGCTTCCGCAGATGACAACAGAGCAGGTCGGCGCCTGTGAACGGCTGCTGCAAAAGCCACACATAATAACCGCGATCGTTGCGCCAACCTGTCGCATCGATAATCCCGTCGAATGGCGCCAGGATTTCGGTATCCAGCGGTGTGCCGAAATCGGTGCCGATGTGTGGATACGCCATGCCCGTGCCAAACGGGTCGATCATCTCACCGTGGTGAGTGGTTACCGGCCAAAGCCACTGACGGAATAGCGGGCCGAGTCGGTAGGGCGGACCGGCCTGTGGCTGTGGCATTGGCGTGTATTGCGTCACGACACGATCCCAGATCCCAGCCACATCGAAGGGCGCCCACTGTGGATCAACCGCGCCCGCCTGGAAGATGCAAGCGCCGACAACATTTGGATATTGCTCTAGAAACGCGTTGTAGGCTGCCAAGTCTCCAAGATATTCCTCAGCGTTACACGTCCGCTGCCATCCCGCTTGACCGCCTGGGCCCACGGCATCTCTCCCCGCCTCGGTGATCACTTTCGGTTTACCTGCTAGCTCACGCACAGAACTGAACCGCCCAGCCCACGTGAATCGTCCCTGGTCATCACGGTTGAACATCCCGGCGCGGTTATTCCAGTATTCGTGCAAGCCAACTTTATCGTCCGGCCCCATCGCATCGAGCACGGGTTGATAAATCGGCCAGGTCGACCACGTGAATTGAGCGACGCCGCAGTTCAGGATGATCGCATTTGCCCTTGCCGCGTGTAGAATCCGCATTCGCTCGAGCTCGAAACGGGCGTAGAGCAGCGCGCTCTCCGAGTCGTACCCGATCTCATTGTAAGATTCAAAGCCCAAGTTTGGCGCCCGCATCGCCAGGATACTGATGGCATGTGCATCCCACCATTCCTGCGCTCGCCGTTCCGGTTCGTCCAATGGCTGTTGTCCATGCCAGAAACGCACAATCACCAGACATGTATCCCCGACTTGTGCCCGCACTTTCTGCACATAATCAACGCTCGGATTGACCAACTTGACGAGGCGCGATTTGCCCAGCCGCGCTGGGTCGAACGAGGTCCCGATTACATGCAAGCCGATCTTGTTCATTCTGCCGCCATCAATTTGACATGTTCGGCCACTTCTGTTATTCTCCAAGTATCTAGGGCGTCCAAGGGAATGAGCGGATGTTGTTTTTCATGACCCCCAAGGCCACCCCTGCGCCCTAGATAAGCGCCGCTCGGCTGAGGGGGTCGTCTTTTGGGAGGCAATCTATGAAAAACCGGTATACCATGGATCGCATTTGCCAGACGTGTGGCAGAACTTTCAAGGCTCGACCCGACAGAATCCGTGAAGGGTATGCCAAATATTGTTCCATGCCCTGTTATCGAGCCAGCGAAAAGGGCCGAATTATAGGACATCAATGTCATATGATTGAATCCGCAACCGCGCACTTTTGGGCGCATGTTGACAGTTCGGGAGGTCCCGACATGTGCTGGCCCTGGAGAGGCGGCTCGCGCCGTTCTGGATACGGCGCATTGATGGTTGATGGTCACCAAATCAATGCACATCGCTTTTCCTATATTCTGGCTAATGGGATGATCCCTGCCAGACTACTTGTCTGTCACCGATGTGACAACCCCCACTGTGTTAATCCGGCCCACTTATTCGTGGGCACCGCCAAAGACAATCACCATGATGCTATGCTCAAAGGCCGCTTACCAAAAGGAGATAATCACCCCAGCCACAAACATCCTGAATACCTCGCCCGTGGTGAGGCCAACTCGAAGGCCAAACTCACGAATGAAAAAGTGGTCTCCATTCGAGTGATGTATGAGACTAATAAATGGACCCAAATGGGCTTGAGTCGTTACTGGAATGTGTGCCACTCCACGATTTGGGCGATTGTGCATCAAAAAACCTGGAAACACATTTAGATCAATATCTGCAACTCCGCACGCGATTCCATGAATCGGTCGCTCAATACGATGCGCTCGACGGGCCATGCCACATCGCCCCAGCCCTCCAGCCATAGCCACATCTCTGCCGCGTGCGAGGTTTCAAACCGAATCCAACCCCAGGCCGGCCGCGCCCAATCCAGGACGTTGAACGTGCCATCGGTGAGCCAGATCCCGCGAATCAGCGGGCAACCGCCCACCGGAACTGGCGGATGCGGATACCAGTGCGCCGGACTACCTACTTCTCCAGAGGCCCAATCCCACAGGCACAACATCCCTACCGGCATCCGCGCCTTGATGTAGAGATAGCTCGCCAGGGTGGGATTGGAAATCCCCCACCACTGACCGGCGGCTAAGTTCTGGATCGTCACTGGTGCTGGCGTCCGCGTCGCCGTCGCCTTGGGCGTGCCCGTCGGCAAGGGTGTGCCGCCCCCAACGCGCATCGTTAGCACTGTCGAATCGTGTTCCTCAGCAGTGCGCCAGGTCGCGGTGAATGTCAGTGTCCAGTTGACTGGTGCGGTACTGTTGATGAAGATGTGCGCCCTGCCGATGAATGGTAGGGGGCCAAACACCGTCGGGTCATATCCCCAGCAGATAGGGGGACGACCGACGTTCACGCAGTTACTCGGCGGCACGGGCGGACGCTCTGTCGGGAAATAGTCAGTATATTGAGATGAACGCTCGATGGTCAGCTCGGCGTGCGCTGGCCCAGTATATGTCAGCGTCAGGCCCAAGTAAGTGCCGGGCACGGCCACACTATCGGATCGGAGACTGATAACCGCTGGCATGATTGCGGTCGGCTCGGCTGAAGGTGTCCCGGTCGCTATCGGCGTCGCTGATGCGGACGGTGAGGCCGTCACCGTTGGAGTTGCCGAGAAAGGAGGGTAACTCGGCGTGGCAGACGGTGACGGCCTGGCCGTCCATGTTGCACTCGGTACCGGCGAGTTGGTCGGGCTCGGGGTTCCGGTTACCGCGATGCGCGTTTCAAGAGCGGCAATGCGCGTCGCACCGTCGCATGGATCACAGATAAGCGCAGTCGGGAAAGCCGTGGCAGTCGCGATGGGAGGCGGTGCGGTGCAACGACTGAACACTATCAGTGCCACAATGAGCACGATTGCCAGGACCCAAAAAGCGAGCCGTCCGGTGTCCGTCATCTCACCACGATTGCCCCAGTCAGTAGACCACAAACCAACGTCAGAATCGCACCAAACAGGCCAGCCACGAGGGGCATCGTAACCTGCCATATCCGATCCACACCGCGGCGTTGCCCGCTTTCCTGCGTCTGCAGCACGGCGATCGCCAAACTGTGGACTTTGCCCAACGCTTCCAGGTCCACCAATCGCCCGTTCTGCCGGGCCACATGGTCGGCCAGGACAGCCACTTGAGTTGTCAGGCCCCCTATCTGTTTCCACAGATCGTCCAGCTTAACAACGATCTTGCCGAAAAGGTCCATCGCATCATCTGGCATAATCTCTCCTATCCAATCCTGTGCGCCATGAAGACCGGCGAGAAATTCGCCAACGTGTTGATATTGAGCGCACCCCCGCTATTCTGCCACGCGTATACCGTCACGTAGTCCCCGGCGGCGAACTCATACTCCACGGCGCAGAGCATCGCGACGCCAATCGCCGCACCGAAGTTCGGCCACCGTGTCTGCCCAATCTTGGTGCCAGTCGCGCTCAGGTAGAAACAGATATACCGCACACCAGTCGCGTTTCCGGCGAACGTAGCCAACGCCGTCACATGGTACTTTCCTGCGGTGGTGAACGTGATCCGGCCCGTGTTGCCGACCACCGAGTGCATCGTGTCCGTGTCATAGCGTTCACTGTCAAATGTCAGGATGGTTTCGACGCTATCGGGAATCGAGATGTTGGCGCTGTTGTAGACGTGGCATAGCGCTTCGAGGACATACTGCGGATGGTCGTCATCCGCCAGGCCGATCAGTCCCCCGTGATCGATGCTCCCCGCCGGCGTGAGCTGGTCCTCCTGGTGCTCCAGCCGCGCCACGCGACTCCGTAGCACCGCGATCTCTGTGGCCAGTGCATCGTGAATCGGATCAGTTTCCATCTCACACCTGGCTCATTTCAACACTCACCGTTTCCTCGCCCCCGGGCTTCCACCCGATGGCTATGCCCGCGATCTTCCGCGTCACCTCGATCACATCATACCGCGCCCGCACCAGGTCACCCAGGAAATAATCCCTGCCATAGATTCTCGCGCCCTCCTGAATCACGTCGAAACTGAACTCGTGCTCGGCCTGGCGCTCTCTAAGCGCCTTGTCGCCCGATGCCTGCCGCGCCGTCGCAGTGGTCGCGTTCGTATCATTCACGAATATCTCGATGTCGTTGGTCACACTGTAGTCCGTGCCCGTCCGCACCGTGATATTCCGAGCCGCGCCAACCCCATCTGCACCTACGACCGCGACCGTAGCCTCCCTGTTTCGGGTACGTTTGTAGACCGGGGTTCGCATGTTCCCGTATTCGAGTGCGAATGTAACTCCAGCGCTGCGGTCGGTTCCGAGTTGGCCGGGATAGAAGCGAAACTCCCATGCTGCCCCGCCGATATTCACCAGGTCGAAATCCCCGCCCCCCACACGCGCCAAATCCTGCAGCGACGTGAGCAGATTGTCCCAGGTGCAGGCCCAACTCCGCACGGTTCCCAGTCCGAGGTCCCCCGCGATCGTGATCCCCAGCGTGTTCGGCGTGCGCATCCGCCCATTGGCGACCGTCGCGTTCGCGCTGGCGTTGTAGTCGATCAGCATCTTCATGATCGTCTCGGCGGCGACTCCGGTGAACATGGTCCGGTTGGCCACGCCCGCGAAATACAGGATGTATCGCGTCCCCAGCAGCCAGAGCGCCCCAGGACAACTTGCTTTGAACAATCCGTGGTCGGTGTAGGTCCGTTCCTGGTCCAGGTACAGGCCAGTGAAGTCGCGATACCACGGGATGCCCAGCTCGGCGTTGCGGCGCCAGACCTTGATGATGGCGCGATCCTCCAGCGCCGCAATCGCCGCATTGTCCCCGTCCAAGAGGAAAGTGAGTTGCCCTGGCTCATTGACCTTCCGGCTGTAGGCCAGTTCCAGGAAGCCAGCCCGTGCACCCGGCGGCGCGCTGTCTGCCGAGCCGATGAGCTGGCTGCGCGGGGTTCCCGCAGCGGAGTGGATGTCGAGCCGATATTGAGTGCCCACGACCGGGTCCTAACTGTCCGCCATGTAGTAGACCCAGAAACCCTTGACGTAGACGAGATCGCCTACGGTGTCGTTTACGTGATCGCCCTCTCGAATGAACGTGACACCGACGACATCTCCAACCGCGGCGCCTGCCAAGTTGAGTGGGCCACAGACTTTGACCACATTCGCTACCACCGCCACATCAGTAGCGGCGTAACTGGCTGAGTGAGTCGAAGCGTTTTCAGTATCTCCGCCATAATTGCACGCTAGACTCTGGCGACAGTTCCCGTTGGCTGCCGAGATAATCACAGCACGAACGTATAGGTCAGACACAAACTCATCTGGCACATAGAAATCCCCGCGCGCCGAGCAGATTTTCGCATCGGTCAATGGCCAGCCGTAGGTTTGGTTCTCGATGCGGTTGATGACCGCGTTGTCGCTATCGTTGTATGCAGATGTCACTGGCACCCATATGGACCGGCTGCGGTTGTCAATCATGGCCGCATTGACCATAGTGCGGTAACGCAGGTAGGCGCGCTCGTCCGCGAGTATCGTGATGACGTTGCCAGGGAATGTGATCTGCACCCGACAGATCATCTCGTCCCAGGTCGTGCCTGGCGTCTGCGTGATGTGCGGGTGGTTTACATCCCCATCTCCCTCAGCTCCGGCGATGCGGTAGATGCGCACGGTCTGAGCCGCCCAGCTCGCACGCAGTACGATCCGGTCGATGCGGGTCGCAGCGGCAGGGTTGGGAATATTGACCAGCACTGCGGAATCAGATTCATACGGGTAGCCGTAGACCGTCGCCGCTCCGGTGTTGATCGAGATGTCCGCCCCAGCCACGCTGGGGCTGAAGGCGTTGGCGAATCCGAAGTGAATGCCGTTCGTGATCCCCAGCGTCCGGCGCAGCCAGGCAGTGATTTCGGCCATCGTGTAGGGCGTGAGGCCGTCACCAAGGGCCCCGGTAGTGAAGAAAATCGCTTTCTCGGTCAAATCACACCTCCTACAAGCTCACGTACCGCGTCAGATATTCTATCGTCACCGAGGTCGCGATGGTGCAGCCGCTTCCGGTCACGTGAATCAGATTCAACCCATCCACCGCATCTGGCGCTTCGGCCAGGTGCCAGGTCGCCAGGTCGGAGTCGTTCGTCAGTTCGTACAGTCTGTCGTTGCCCGAGCCATCTACCACGGTCTTGAATCCGTAGCGCAGGTCTACGATCCGGGTCTCTCCCGCTGCAATCGTAACCCCCGTCCAGTCGAGCTTCTCTCCCGTAGCGTCATTCTCGATTACACAATTGGCGATCGGCCCGCTGATAGTGATCACCGGATAGGCCCGATACGTGCCCGTATAGATCACTGGTATCAGCACATCCAAGACCGACGAACCCATCACCCAAGGAATATCGAGCGGGATTTCCAGCGCAACCCCGCTGTCAGGAATCTGGAATACGATGGATTCTGGCACTGGATTATAGAACGTCGGGTTGGCGGCCTTGAACTGGGCCGGAATTTCCAGGTGGTAGCGGCTCTTCGATTGCGTCGTCAACTCCGCCTGGTCGATATAGTGGCAGTCCAGTGATCGCACCGCCGCGTCGTCCCGCGTCCAGCGCAGCACGAGTGCCGTGTTCCGCGGCTTGAACAGCGCCATAATCTGATCGCGCTTGGTCAGCATGTTCGGCGTTTGCAGGCTCAGAATCAGCGTGACGATCCGTGGATCGAGCCGGAATCCTCGGTCGCTGTCCCCGTCCTGCTGTGGCCCTCGTTCTGACAATCGGTGCAATGGCGGCAACCCGATTCCCGACTGACGGAGCAGTTTGCAGTACGTCCCGTCGCTCAGCCGGTATGCGGTTCCGTCGATCAATACGTCCAGATCCATCTCATGCCTTCGCGTACAACATCTGCAACAGTTTGATGTCCTGCGCCAGCGAGGTTTCGCGCTGTGCGCTGTAGTTGGCGTTCAGGTAGAAGTTGTTCACAGTCCGGCGCTCGGCGCCACCACGCTCACCGACGGGTGTAACCTGGACCCGCTCCGCTCCAGCTTCACCGACTCCAATCAGCATCGGGCGCATCGCCAGGAAGTCAGCGCCCGCGCCATACCAGGCCACGCTCGCACTCGTTGGAATATCAACGCCCAGGACTTTATCCCAGTGAATCGTGACGTGCGGCATCGGGATGTGAATCCCAGCCAACATCTTGCCAGGTAACGCCTTGAGCCTCTCCCAGAATGTATTCCATTTGTCCCAAAGCGATCCTAGCGCTCCCTCGATTGCCGTCCAGATGCCGGAGGCTACAGTCGAGATCGTGGTGCGCAGGCCGACCCAAGCGCGAGCAACGTTGTCCCAGATCGCAGCCCAGAATGTTTCCAGGCGACCCTTCAGCGCCCCGACCCAGGCAGTTACCGCATCGTAAATATCTGAGGCGAAAGTGCTGATCCGGTTGGTGATTCCGGCCCAAATTATGGCGGCTGTATCGCGGATGCCTTGCCAGAAACCGAACAGTCGATCACGCAAGGAAGTGATCCAGGCGCTCACATTGGTCCATAGCCCACCCGCGAAACCAGTCACGGCATCTCGAATCCCTGTCCAAACTCTGGACGCCGTACCACTCACCGAGGTCCAGATACCAGCCAAGGCATCACGCAAACTACCTGCTGCGCCAGTCACGGCGCCTGTGATCGTTGTCCAGATCGCCGAGAAGAAGCCACTGATAGCATTCCAGGCCGTATTGATCGCTGTTCGGATCTGTGTCCAGTGCGAGATCAAAATGCCCGGAATCGTCAGGTTCGTGAAGATCCAGGTGATGACGGTCCAGATCGCGCGGAAGACTGCGACAACGGCTTCCCATGCCGCAGTCAAGACGGCACGAATGGACGTCCACAAGTTTGCAAGCCAGATTGCAATGCCCGTCCAGACAGTCTGAATGCCGTTTTGGATCGCAGTCCACGTGCCGCCGAATATCAAACTAATTAGGCCGAGAATCGTCTTGATGTAGATCTGGAGATAATCCCAAACGCCTGTGAATATCTTTTGAATGCCTTCCCAGACACCCTGCCAGTCGCCCTTGATCAGCGACGTGACAGTCTGAATAATGCCTTGGATCACTTCCAGAGCAGCTTTGACTATCCCCTGAATATAAGCCCAGATGAGTGCTGCCGCCGCCAGAATGGTATCCCCGAAAGCGCCCCAGAATGCCTGAATCAGACCCAAGACAAGTTGCACTACTGCCCACACCTGGTCCAGTACTGTGGAGATCGTGCTTTGGATAGTCGGCCAGTTCGCTACAACATAGCCAACGATCGTGGACAGAATCGGCATCACGTTCGTCTGTATCCAGGTGAACACGGTTGTAAATACGGGCCCGAGTGCCCTGACAGCGCCTTCGACAATCGGCAGGGCGCGTTGGGCCAGATCCGCTCCCGTTTCTGCCAACTTGCTCATGATTGGCAGAACTGCGGTGCCGACCGTTTCCTTGAGGTTCCCCATCGCGATGCGGAGTTTGTCCTGGGCGCCGGAGGTCGTATTGCCGTATCCCTCGGCTTGGCCTGCGAATTTGGTCTGCATCGCGGCCAGGGCGTCTTGCGAAGTCGCTCCTTTGTCGAGCACAATCCCGTAGCGACTGAGAATCCCGGTATTGCCTTCGGAGACTTTGCCGACAATCTCGGCGGCTGCGGCTAGATCCATGCCTTTGGCTCGGGCAAGGTCTTGCACCAATGGCATCAGTTCGAGTGCCTTGCGATAATCACCCGTGGTCGTGGTCAGGCGGCTGATCGCTTCGCGCCCCGGACCATCATCCAGTGCGGTGCGCTTCAACTCCGCTGCGAGGTAGCTTTCGATCTCGTCGCTGGCCGTGCCCCACTCGCCGCCAGACGCCTTGACCGCTGCTGAAAGTTTGGCGATGCCTTCCTCTTCCTCGGCTGCGGCCTTGCCGGCAGCAAGCAGCCCCGCACCGACGGCAGCGATCCCACCCACGATTGCCGCGACTGGAATCGCGCCCTTGAGGAAGCCGCCGACCTTGCTCGCCCAGCCGGATGCACCAGTCTCGGCCTGCCCAAGCCCGGTCTGGAAATCGCTGGCATCCACGACCAGTTTCGTAACGAGGGTCGCTAAGGTACTCACGGTTTCACTCGTTCATCAGAGCCGCCAAAAAGCGCATTCAGAAATTCCACTGTCGCCAGTTGCCGTGCCACCAGTTCCGCATCCGGGCCTTCCGGCTCCGGCTCGGCCTCTTCTGGCTCCTCGAAGGCCAGCGCAAAGTCGCTTGGCGTGTATGGCTCTTGGCCCTCTGCCCGATTCACATTGGCAATCGTGCTCGCGATCACGCCCGCGCGGAGGTCAGCGCGCTCGTCGCCGAACGGGTGTTCCCGATAATAGGCGGCCCACTCACTGAGCTCATGACTGCTGATGCGGCCCAGCATCTCCGTAACCGTCATGCCCAGTGCCAGAGCTAGCCGGAAGTAGAAGACCCGCTCGGGCCGCCGTCTGAGTTTTTTGTCAGCTCCTCCACGTCCTCATCGGACAGCCCCGATAGCCGCTGTGCCACGGCGAAGACCCGCTGCAGCGCAACCGCGCTTTTCTGAGTCAGGGCACGCACATCGCTATCGGTGAAGATCTGGACCCCCTCAGAGTTGACAACGCTCAGCGCCACCAGGCGCGCTCGCACATCCTGGAGGTGCAGGATGCGTTTGCGGCCCCGGTACTCTACCAACGTGGCCTCAAACTCGTCCCGCTGCGCACCGGTGAGGCCGCGCACCAGCACGGCCCCACCCCACTCTGGGACATCGCACGGTTCAGTGCGGATGTCCGAGGCGGCCAGGATCGTTTCCCGCGTCAGAAACGCAGGTATGACTTTCGCCTCCACTGCTCTCCCCCCTCTAGATTCACATAAGCGTTGGCTTGCCACTGATCTTCAGTGTGACTGCCGCCGTCAGGCTGCCTTTGACCGGCGCCTTTGGGGCGAACTTGGTCACGAATGCCGCGAATGTCCAGGTTGTCGCAGCTACGTTCGGGAATACGAGCCGGAAGTTTCGCAACGTCCGGCCCACCATATCGTGGATCAGGCCCGTTGCGTAGCTGTGCGTGGCACCTGCCGGAATGAAATTGAGGTCCATCCCGACCTCGCCGCCGTTCAGCAATGTCCCGACAGCCTCAGTCCAGCCATCTACCGAATCGTGGCTGGTGGCGTCATCGGTGTCCAGACTCAGCGCCGGGCCGGTGATATTGCCCACCTCGGCAATCGTGACGTATGCCTCCGGCGTGGCCCCGTCACCGATCTTGAGTAGCGTGCCAAACGAGCTGATTGCTAGTGTCACTTTGTCCTCCTAGTCTGCGAGTCGCAGCACGAGAAACTCGATTGTCGCGATGCTTGCCGTGACGAGCAGTTTCCCCGTCTGCGTCCAGCCGGTCTTTTGGAATTGCGGGAACACGGCATACTCACCCGCGCCGATCGCGTAGGCGGTGATGTCGCCGAGCCGGTTGTACGGATCTACGACGCTGCTGATCGTCACGGTGCCGCCTGCCACGCCCCCTTTGATGATCAGAATCTCTTTTCCCGTCAACCAGAACTCGGCGCCCAACGCGAATCCGGCGCCGGCTGCGGTAAATGCCCCATCGAGAGCCAGCGCCGTGATCGGCGTGGTCGGATACTTGGCTACCATCTGAACCGGGGTCAACTGAAGTGCTGGCATGTTTTACCTCCTATTCCGTCAATCGCAGGACGAGAAACTCTACGGTGGCCGCGCTCGCCGCAAAGTACAGTTGGCCGTCGGGCTGTACCCAACCCGCTTTCTGGAACTGGGGAAAGATCGAGTACAGATTGACGCCGACCGCATATGCGGCGATGTCGGCGGTGCGCCGGTATGGGTCGATGGTGCTGGAGATCGTGACCGTCCCGCCCGCGGCCCCGCCCAGGACAATGAGAATCTCCTTGCCCGTCAGCAGGAAGCCTGCACCGTCGGCAAAATCCGCCCCTGCTGGCGTGAACACCACGTCAAGGCTGTTCGCCGTGATCGGCAGTGTCGGGTACTTTGCCGGCATCTGAACTGGAGTCAACACGAGTCTCGCCATTGTCTTGCTCCTTCCGCCGCTTCACGCGGCGTCTTCGCTGTCTCTCTGGCATCGAATCCTCGACCGGCTCCGGTGACCGGTTCGGATCGTGCTTCCGCTGATAGTGCTCCCAGGCTTTGATCTCATCCATCGTGTCGTGCGCGCAGTACCGGCACTGGTAGGCCGGTATCCCATTCCAGTGAAACTCCGTGTACGGCAACTCCTCCACGGCTACTCCCTGTGCCAGATCACCACATCCACCGGGATGTGATAGATCGCCGTATCCGGGTCGTAGAGATCGGCCTGACTCTCCACGAATGCTGCGCCTCCGTAGGCGTCCGGCCATCCCGCCAGCGCCGCCCTCACTTGATTCGCCACTGCCTCCCCTCCGCTCTGCGTCCCCGCCCAGCATGAGATTTGAAACCGTGGGTGCACCAGAAAACTCTCGCCGTCGTGCGAGTACTCACGTGGCGTGTCGATGCGCTGGTACGTCACTGCCGGCAGCGTCGGGTCCTGGGGCAGATGCACCCGATAGACACGCCCTCCCACGAGAGCCGCGAGTCCTGCGTATCCGGTCAGTTGTCTGTACAACTCGTCGTTCACATTCACCGCAGCGCCGCCTCGATCAATTGTTCTAGCGCGGCTCGGATCTCCTCAGTCACCTCCGTGATATTCTCGTCCATCGCCGGTCGCATATATGGATGTGCTGGGATGTGAACCACCTGCGCGAAAACGATTTGGCCATTGATCTCAAACCTCAGTGCCTTCGCTGTCTTCGGCCTGATCGTGCCACCGAATTCTTGCATTGCGGCATAGGGCAGATCATCCGGGCCAGTATCGATTTCCACCCGATCACGGGAGCTGCTTTTGACCTCGCTATGGATAGACCGGGCCAGCGTTCTTGTCCGCCACGGCGCCTTTTCCTTTGCAGAATTCTCTATGATCTTCGTTCCTGCCATACCCCCCCGCACCAGTGCCGCTTCCGCCACTGCATCAGCCAGTTTTGCCAGCCGTGCCTTGAATTCCGGCAGCCCGATAATCTGAACTGATGGCACTCTCTCGCTCATGCCGTCGCTTTCACAATCCGCGCCTGCAACCGCGTTGTGTATCCGTTGCCATCGCTCTCCACTCCGAGCACGTCGAAGTAGATCAACCCTACCTTCGCCCGCATCTTCGGGATGATCAGCGGGTAGCAGCCCGCGAGATTGATGGTGTGCGAGCCGAGTGTGAAGGTCTGGTCGGGCCGCTTCATCTCCTGCACACCCACTGGCGACACCCGACACGGGATCGCCGTCCAGACATCGACCCAGACATCCGTGACCTCACCAAGGTCGTTACTCTCCACCGCCTCCTGGATCGTGCAGAGCGACGGGTAGAACCCGGCCAGCCCCGGTAGCATCCGCTGATGCACGAACGGTTGCTTAGATGCCATCTCTCAGCGCCTCGTTCTCGATGCGCTCCCGGTACGAAAAGTCGTTGACCACCCACTCGGCGATGTCGAACGAGTCCACCGCAGCCAGCGCTGCGGCTTGCTCTCGGAGTTTGTCCGCACGTGCCAGCAATGCCGCGCTGGTCGCAGGCCCATTGGTGGTCAGGTCGAGCACCCGGATCGCCTTCTGGACGTAGGCCTCGGAGCTGGCCATCGTTTCCAAAGCCAGCGCCGTGCCACAGCGGATGTCGCTGCTCTCCAGCGCGAGCATGGCCGTGATCTCCTCGTCCTCGAAGAAATGATCAGCCAAGACCCGATCTGGAATCAGGAGTCGGACGCGACCTATATCGCTAGTGCTGGGCGAGTATGTGAAAACCACCTGATTTGACGCCTTCCTTTCTCTATGATATACTCATCAGCATACATAGGAGAGATTGTCCATGAGCAAGGTGATTGTTCCCTGCGATACCTGTGGGAAGCCCGTTACCAAGTGGCCAGCACTGGTCAAACTGCACAACTTCTGTAGCGATACATGCTACCGTTCCTATCGCAGAACATTGATCGGGAACCGTAGCGCCGCTTGGAAGGGTGGTCCTATCGTCAAGCAGTGCGAATGGTGCGGGAAGGACTTTGCCGTAGTTAGAGCAGCCAGTGACCAACGTTTTTGTTCTCTGGCTTGCAAGTACGTCTCTGGCCGTAAGCCGGGCCATTGTATTGTCTGCGGCAAGGAATTCCGACCCACGCACCCAGGGCGGAAGTACTGCTCCTATGCGTGCTTTCAGACACAGCCCCGCCAACCGTGCTCGCCAGAGACAAAAGCTAAGGACTCCCTTGCACATAGGGGCAAACCCGGTTTGTCTGGCGCCAGCAACCCGATGTTCAAGAATGGATGGTCTGCCACTGAAATGAAGGTCTGCCCGCATTGTGGAAAACCGTTTCGTGCCCCTGCGCACCGTATCTGCTGTTCCCGCAAGTGTTCGTATGCCATGCAGGGCGAACGGTTGCACCGTTTCTATTCGGAAACGCCAGCCGGCCAAGCCCTTGTTGCTCGCTACCGTGAGGACATGAAGGCACTCGGCAATCAAGATTGGGGGCATGAGGAATATGCTCCGGGTTTTACCGGCTCCCTGAAGCGCCGAGTGCTCTATCGAGATGGCCACAGGTGCCGTCTCTGTGGAGCAGAACGGATTGCTCCCGGCTGGCTCGCGATTCATCATGTTGACGGCTCGAAGATTGACCATCAGATCAGCAACCTCGTTACCCTTTGCAAACCCTGTCATATGCGCGTGCATCAAAACGGACTAGACGTGTCCGGCCTTGTGCCAAGCTAGCCTTTCCTGCTGCCCCCTCTCAGTCCACCTGGCGATAGCGCAGAACCGACCCATCTTTCACTGTTACCGTCCCGGTCGTCTCCGCGCAGAAGCGGACAACCCAAGGCCCCTCAGTACTGCCATTCCGGAACAGACACCACAGTTTGGCCAGGTTGTCGGTCGTGAATGGCGCAGCCGTGGCTGCAATCTGCACATTGTAGGCGTTGAACGCGCCACCATCGGGTGTGCCCTGCGCAGCGTTCACATCCCACAGTCCTGCGATGAACGCTGGGCTGGCCGGGCCGTTCGCGCTCAGTTGAATCCCCACGGTTGTCGCTGACGTGGCATATCGTACCCATGCCTCGATCAGGTAGGTTTTGTTGGCGAGCGCGGTGAACGACAGTCCTGCGGCATCCGAGAGCGTGGTAGTGCTGTTGGCCGTGTCGCCACTTTTGATCACGACCGCTTCGCTCTCAGCGCCTCCGGTCGCGTGGCTATGTAGGGTTGTCTGGCCGCCGCCTACCAACGGTGCGGCGCCTACTGCCTCAGAGACTTTCGCCATGCCTAGACCGCCACGTCCTCATATTCGACCTTGAGTTTCCCGTCCGCCTGACGCTCAATTGCGATGACCTTGAACTGACCACTGGTCGGGCTGGTCTTGACGTAGCTCCTGTCCACATCCGCCATCGCATCGAGATTCGCCTTCGCCTGGCCTACCGCGACCTGGGCGTTCGTCACGCCCGCCGCCGCAGCCAGCGAAGCAGACACGAGTTTGTTGCCGTCTGTCTCCGCGCCCAGTTTGGACTTGATCGCTCCGGCGGCGATCTCCGTCGCCCCGACTTCTCCGCTGGCGATGGGCCTGGCAGCCGCGGCTACTGACGAAGCACGCGTGATCTGAGCAGTGGCAGAGTTGACCTTTCCCACGATCTGGTCGTCGGTATAGCTCTGTGCGTTCGGGTCCAACACCATGCTCTGTATCGCCATATTCAATCTCCTGTATCGTACTCGATCTGAAACTTCGGTTGCCCGTCCACCAGAATCACGTAGATGTTGACCACCCTGTAGGCGCCTGGAGGAGGATTCGAGATGATGCCGCCCGCCCCACCCATAATGGCCACCGCCAAGGGCGTATCCGGTCCGATCATGCTGCCACTGATGAGGTGTCGCACTGGGGGCATCTCCACTACTGACACCGCCAGTGGAAGGTCTCCATTGATCACGCTACCCGTGATCACTTGTCGTGGCATTCCTACCTCTTGCGTTTCGGCTCGCGCAGCTCGATCACATCTGATGGCAGTTTCACTGCCGGCTTGGGGCGCTCCAGAGCTACCCGGAGCGCCCTCAACTCAGCCAGCACCGCCGCCAGGTACAGTGCCTCTACAGACACCGCCTTTGGCAGTGGCTCTATCACGGTCCGACCTGTGCGTAACAGAAGCGGTGATCCAGCTGCGCTCCGCCGAACACCATGCGCACGCGGTAGAAGATGTTGTCAGTGGCAAAGTCCCCGCTGAACGCATTCAGCAGGCCCCCGCCTCCGCCAACGGCCACTTTGTCACTAGCCTTCATGCAGATTTCGGGGTCTTCGTACCCGGTCAGGAACGCCATCTCGATCGATGCTCCCTGGCTGGGATCGCCGAACACATACCACGTGGTATCGTTCGTCCCGCTCACGTCCACCACCTGCAGGTAGGGATCAACATGGAGTTGGATCCCCAACTGCGGGATGATGTTCGTGGTCGGCTGCGGGACCGCCACCGCCACAACATTGGTCCACGTCTGTTGCGCGCTGGTGAGGATCTGCCGCGCCGTGAATTCTAGTGATGGCGGCACTACCAGATGGATGCCACGCACGCTGATTGGCTCCCCGTTGGGATCGGTCTGGAGCGCCATTAGCGCGAGGGTTGCCTCCAGGTTGGCGATACTCAGTGGCAGCACGCCCAGGTTGGTGATCAGTTGACCGTCTGCCGGGTCTGCCAGCGCTATGCCGAACAATGTCGCGCTCGGCCCCGCTGCCGCCGCATACAGGCTCGTTACGGCACGCGACACCGATCTCTGAGCCGCCGTCGCAAAGCGAGTGGCCAGGTCAGAGAACGCACCCATCGAGTCGTTGATCACCGCCTCCCAGGAGATGTCGAACTGCCTACCATATTTCTTGAGCCGGATGTCGTAGTGGCCGGTGCCCACATCGGCTACATAGTATTCGCTTTTCTCGGCCACTTCCGGCAAGAGGTTGTCGTTGCCGTACACCTTGTGACGCTCGTGAATGTTGAAGTTCGGCAACCGGCTGACCTTGGTGTACGGCCTCCAGTCGCCGAGCACTGCCCTCCAGTTGGCCAGCATCTCGCGCTCGATGGCCACGCCGAACAGCGTCGGGAAGTCGCTGGTCGTGATGACCTCCTTGAGCATATACTCGTGCCGATATGACGGCATACGCTCGCGGTTCGCCAGGAGGTCGATCACCCTGGCTACAGCGGCCTCGTTGACTGGCTGCGCGCCCAGTGGCACGTAGCCCTTCCAATTCTCCATGAGTTGTAGAAATTCAGGCATCTTTCACCTCCGTAGTGTTCTCGGCGGCCGCTTTTTGTTTGGCCGCTTCTTGTCTGGCCTTCGCTATCGTCTCTCTCAGGTCGATGTCCTTCTTCACCGCATCATTGGCTATCTGGGCGCCTTCGAGTTTTCCCAGGAGTTCATCGAGCTCTTCGATCTCCCGGGTCAACTGAAGTCGCCGGTAGGCCAGGTCTTTGATCTGAGCCACAACCTGTTCCTGGCGCCCTTTCAGATTGTCGATCACCGGATCGCCAGTGATTATGATCTCCATTTCGCGTTTCTAGACCCACGGGATGACGGGGATGGCATAGAGCGTGCCATCGATGTAGATCGGGATTTCATGAGTCTTGGCGGCTATCCCTGTGACCTCCGCCTTTAGGCCCGCGCCCCGCCCGATCTCGGTCTGGAACCAGGCCTGCTTTTGGCCCAAACTGCCATCGCCCATGCACTGGAATATCGACTGCATTGCGGGCTGACAGCCTCCACCGCCCATATTCACCGAGATCCCAAAGGACTCCGTGATAGTGCCCGACACCTCGTTGGAGATGGCGACATACAGACCGTACAACCGCGTCCAAACTGCGGCTGCATGGTTGGCGTGGGTTTGGAATCGTCCGGCATACAGGTCGCCGCCCGTCGAGTGCTGGCTGTCCTCAAGCCGGACATAGATGCCACTCATGTCCTCGTCCACATTCAGCGGCGCCTTGAGGCCGATGAACGCTTTCAGCCAGGCGTATTCGCGTCCATAGGATTCCTGGACGTCCCCACCGGCAGCGGCCCGCATACCCGCGATGTCGATGTCGTGGTTGTGGCTAGTGGGAACCTGGCCCACCAGGGTCAACGAGCCGACGTTGATCGTGTCCAGGATGTTGGGCGACCAGTGGACCTTGACTGCAACTAGGGTCGCCGCAGTCAGTGATGCATCCACGTCACCAAGTAGGTACCCAAACGGAACCCACTCATGTGGGTCATCCTGGCCGCTCAGGGTGTTCACCTGGCCTGCGGTCTTGCAGATATAGACCGGATCGCCAGCATGCAGCGCCCATGCCGCGCCGTTCAGGGTGCCATCAGAGACGCAACCGAGCACATTCAGGAACCAGATCCCCTCGGTGTCGATGGAGATCAGGTCGGTCGCGGCGGCTGCGCTCTTCAGCGCCACCCCGACGCCGTTCATCCAGCCGCTCCCCACGCCGAACAGGACGGGATCGCCCTTGTCTACAAGGGCGTCCGTCGCGTGGTATGGGTGGATCAGGTACGACTCTTCGAGGGTCAGATGCCGCCCCTCGTAGGTGCTGGAGAGTTCGTCTCCAGCCTCACGTCCCGTTGCAAGATACAAAGCTGGCATTTCGTTTACCTCCTAGTTTTGTCATGGTGGTGGAAACAACCACCACGGAAACAGAATCTGGAATGCGTGGACCTTGACCGCGATCAGCCACGTTTGGCCGGCATCCACTGGACCGAGTGCGTGGCCGAATGGCACCAGCGTAAAATCATCGCCGATGGCTGCTGTCGCAGGGTCAATGAAGAGCATGTCACCGACCCAGATCGCGCCCATCCCCTGGAGATTGGCGGTCACGTTGAAGTACCAGACCCCCTCGGTCTCGACGGGGATAATGTCGTCTGTGCTGTTCGCGCTGCGCAACGCCACGCCCACGAGACTGTAGCCCGCGATCACTGGATCGCCTTTGTCCACGAAGCCGTCAGGATGCCACGGGTGGACGAGCAGGTCTTCATAGATGTTGACGTGCCGGCCCTCCAGCGTCGAGGAGCCTTCGCCGCCCTCATGCCGATAGGTTGCGTCGTAAGGTGTCCGCTGTCGCCCGCCTGGTCCAGTCATCCTCGCTCCTTACCGGCCCTGTGCCGCGAATCCAGCCAGCCGCTCAGCCTCAGCCTCCGGCTTGCCCTGCCTGAGATACATCCCCTTGAACGACTCCTTGAGCTGGGCCTTGCCGTCGGGCGGAGGACTGCCGCCCATGCCAGTGATCCGCCCCGACCCCGCGACCTTAGCGATGTAATCCAGCTCCGACTTGATCGCAGCCTCGATGACCGGCCTGTAGGCAGCCTCGTCGAGCTTGCCCTCTTTGATCACAGGCTTGGCACTGAGAACTTCCAGGAGCCGCTTTTGCGTCAACTCCGGCACATCCGGCGGCATCGCAGCCGCCACGAAAGCGCGCGCTTCTGCCAGCAGCGCCGTCTCTTTGAGCCGCGCGTTCTCCGTCTTCAGCACGGCATTCTCGTCCGTCAACTTTTTGGCCTCTTCTGGGGTCACTTGGATCTCCTTTCTCGGCATGGCTTTCTGCCGCGCCGACTCGAACAGACTGAGTATCTGACCACCAGCGCCGGGAACCGTTACCGCGTCAATGGATTTGGCGCTGACGATTTCCTGAACGATCGGCCCGGATTTCCCCTCAGCTTCACCGGGCTTCGCTTTTCCTAGTGCTCGGATAGACATCCCGATGTGGGGCGCCAGTTCCTCCAATGCCGCCCGATATGGTTCAAACACCTTCATGTCCGCGTAAAGCCCTGGGCCTGCGGGGCCATCCTCTTCGTATACGGCATCAGTGATCAACTCACCTGCCAAGTCGCGGAGCGAACGTTCCGGGCGCTCGGATTCCTCAGTGGCCGTCGGATGATCCCAAAATGACTGAGTCTTGGCCTTGAATACCTTAGGGCCATCTCGCGCGAGCACCTCTGGCGAGTAAAATCCAGAGCTGCCCCAGCCCGGCTGGATAATGCGGATTCGCGCTGTGCCATCAGGTCGGAGCGCCTTTTCGACAAGGGGCACACAGTCACCGATAAGAGCGGCCTCAGTGATCGGTTCCTCCTCGCTCTCCTCATTACCCTCCCGAATCGCAGGCGGCATCTCGTCGTCCTCTTTGTCCGGGTTCGCTTTCTTCCATGCCGCCCGGACCTTCGCCTTCACTGCCGGCAAGTCCTCAGCTGGGATCTGCACCTTCTGACCGCGGAACCCCTTGCCCAATGCGGCGCACGCAGCGCCGACAATTGCGGGGTCAGGGTCACCAGCCGGGACCGAAACGAGTCTGAGTTTCCATTCGCTCGGCTTGTCCGAGGGCGTATAGCCGAAGTCGGATTTGAAATAGGCTTTGCCGTCCTCAGTTTTTGTCGGCTTGTCAGCCTCCTCATCATCCTCGTCCGCATCGTCACGTTCGGCCTCAGTCGCAGCCTCCGGTTCCGCGTCCGCCTCCAGGTCCTTCCACGTCTTCCGCATCGCGGTACGCAGGTTCTCGATCTGTTCCTTGAGCGCATTGGGCAGGGCTTTCTCACCAAGCAGCGCGTGCGCCGCCCGAAGGAATCCCTGTACCGCGGCCTTGATTGTGGCCGCCTCCTCCAGGCGTTTCGCCTCGATCCGCGCTTTGCCGTTCTTGCTCACATTCACCTCCTGGATGGCAGCGTTGGCCTGCCTGATAGCACTGGCATCACAGACATCTTGCTCGCCACCATCCGCGATACAGTTCTCTCGTGCAGTGTTCGCCACGGCGACCCACTGTTTCTTCTGCTCGTCAGTCAGCCCAGCCTTGTGCTTGTTCACGTCCGTGACGGCCCAGGGCATGGTCATTTACCTCCCGCGCCCACGCGTCTCATCAGCAGATCGCATCGACAATACGGGTGTGCGAGCGGTTGCGCGTGCCCACTCGGAAACGCATCGTCGAATGGTATCCAGCCCGCATCCTGGTTCGACTGGCATTCAGGCGAAACTCGGTCATCGCCTACGGTCAACCAGCTCTTCTCCATCGTCAGGCCGGCATCCTGGAGGTCACGCGCCACAATCGCATTGCCCTCGACATAGGCGTTGCCTGCCTCGGTAACTGCAATACCATGCGCCCGACTGTCGATATGAAGTTGCGGTTTCCCGACTTTGAACTCCTCATAGCGCGCACTGATCTCTTTCGCGATCTGGTCATAGGACTTGCCATCTCTAACACCGTCGGTGACCACGGTTTTGATATATTCACGCGTCGTATCGTTCACTCCCTTGACCAACTCGGCCCCGTGCGCTTCCAGATAGGCCACAGCGCGCGGATTCTTCAGATCGAAACTCAGCCCTATCCCTAGATCAACGCTCGCCTGCTTCGCGCCTGCCTCCAGGCCCGCGCCTGCTGCCGCTAGGATCGGGGCGATGAAACTCACCGCTGTCGCTTCTGCCGCATGCTCAAACCACGGCCCCCACACATCATCGCCGAACTCGTCAGGTATGACCGCTCCCAGCATATCCCACGCGCTCATGAGCGCGTCACCCTGCTCCTCGAACGCACCCTCCAGCGCCTTCTCAAGTTTCTTCTGGATACCGCCTACCGCCGCGTCACGGTCAACGGCGCGCGCTTCGAGCAGGAATATATCTAGCGCGTTCAGGACTGTGACCAGGCTACTTGTCGCCATTGCCACCCACCGTGAATTCGCGCAGCGATTCCCGGAGCTGTCTCGCTGCGTTGACCATGCGTGCCTCCGTGGTCCCCGCTTCGCCCTCCGGGAACATCGCTTCCAGCGCCCCGTCCACATCCGGTTCTCCAAGTGCAGTCAGGAGCATCCGCGACAGCACCTTCATGTCCGGGATGGTGCCTGCCGACACACCTGCGCCGCCCAGCGTGGCTGCTTGCACGATCGCCTGGACGCTCGCCTGTACGTCATGTTCTAGAATCGGCGGGAATGTCACATGAATCGAGGCGTCGCGCTCCTCGGCCAGTGTCACTATCGGAGTACCATCATCCTCTTCCTCAATAGTGCCTTTCAGCGTCCCCGCCCTCACTGCCTGCTCGACGACGTAGCCGAGAATGGCACTGAACACGTCGGCCCACAGTATCTGCCGGTTGCGCATCTGAAGCTCAGTCGGACGGTCCAAGCTCTTGGCGGTGGCGAGCGTTCCCACTGAAACGTCGCCGTAGAAACTTTCCGGGAGGCCCTGGGCTGCCGCGACCATCAGCAGCAGCCGCCGCCCGTCCTCTGCGGAGACGTTCGCGCCGCCGATGCGCAGCGGGTCCAGTTTCACATCCTGGCCGCCGATGAAGGTGGCGCCAGTCACGGGCGGCGGGTTCATCTCGCTACTACTGGAACCGTAGGTGGTCGCCAGCTTCGTCTTGGCCGCTGCGATGCCCACCTTGCCCCCAGGCACGGTGAGCCTGTAGGCAAAGCGCGAATAGGCGCGGGTAATGGTCGCCCAGTCCTCCAGGAACGATTTGTACGCCTTGGCCCAGTCGATGGCGGCGTACACCTCAGACACGCCGAACCGCATCGTCGAGAGTTTGTTCACGGCCACGTGGTAGACCGGCGTGTCCCACTGCACTGCGCTAGTACCGATGGTCTTCGGTTTCGCTTTGGGCCGGTAGCGCCAGTCAGGGTAGAGTGCGGTCTTGGCCGTCGCCGTGCCCGATAACTCCTGCTCGCTCCAGGAGCGCTTGTAGAACCACGCGTCTTTGCTGTCCTCCGGGTTGCAGATGATGTCCGGGACCTCGTCGAATGGGATGGTGCGCACCCTCACGCGCCCACTGGCGCGGTCAGTGAAGAACACGAAGAACAGGTTTGCGTAGACCGCCAACTCCTGTTCTTTGGTCATCATCGCTTGGTGCGATGTAAGTTCCGTCTGGTTCTTAGCATCGTCCAGGAAGCCTTGCACTACGGCGTTGACCTCTTCATCGGCAGCGCGGATGCTGATGCCCTGGCCGAATACGTAATGGCTTTGGACGCTGACCCCACGTTTGACCAGTGGGTTCTTGAGCCAGCCCAGGAGCGCAAGCTCGCAGATAGTCGTGAGTGCGTCACGGCTGAACTCGCGCGACGTATCGCCAGTGAGCCGCTGCCATCCCTGGTCTTCCAACTGAAATTCAAGCGCGGGCAGCCGCTCAAGCAGCAGCTCGAAATTGTCCACCAGTGCGCGATCAACCAGCACGGTTTCACGCACGACTGGCGCGGGCAAGGGCCGCTCCTGGAGCTCTACCGTGGCCTTACGGTGTCGGGTCTTGCTCATACCGGCGATATTTCCACGCGCTCGGCGAGGCTGACCACATCCTCGCTCTGCGCTTCCTCTCCGAGCATGAGCTCCGTCAGCACCCAGACCAGTGCATCCAATCTGTCGGGAGACTTCTCGGCCCCCGGCACCCACTGGCAGAGTTGGTCTTCCAGGTCGGCGAACGTGCCCACATGATGGACGCGCTTCTGTTCGTACAGTGCAGAGATCGGCTCAGCGCGCGCCTGTTTGCCGCGACTGGCGTGGATAGCCCGGTATGGGATGTTTCGGTCCACTACTCTGAGTGTGTTCTCGACCATATCCCCGCCATTGTTCACCTCAGCCACGATGCGGTCAGCCCTGAGCGTGTGATAGGCGGCAATCGCCTCTCTCGCCCATCCGTCAGGACTGGCGCGGAGCGACCGGTCATCGAGGACGTATCCGTGACCGTCCACGCCCAGGCCCGCTACCACGATGCCCGTTTCATCGCTCTCCTCAGTTGCCGTAACTGCCGGGTCGATGGCCACGACCACCCGCACCAGGTCCGGCGCTTTCATGACGCGGGTCTCTTCCAGCAGGTCTCGTTTCCACAGCGCCCCCGGCGCATCCTCTAGGAGCTTCGCGTACAACTCCTGCTGACCCAGCCTAGTGTTCTCATATCGCCGGATGATCTGCCCGAAAAACGCGGGCGCCAGGTTCGCCCTGTTGTCGTATGTGCTGGCCGTCGTGACGACGGTAGTCGGTTGTTTGAGCAGATCCCGGATCACGCGCACCGGCCTCGGCGTCGTCGTGACCACACAGCGCGGGTCACGCCCCAAGCGTAGCCCCAGCATTAGCATTGCCCAGGCCTCGTCCGCATATCGCCACACTGCAAGTTCGTCCGCCCATGCCCCATCATGCTGTGGTCCCCTGAGCCTGTCTGGTTCATCTGCGCTATACGTCGTGCCAATCGCGCCATTCGGCCAGGTGAGCCTGCGCTTGCTCGGCTCGTACACCGGGCGGAACCAGGGCGCCGCTTTCGGCAGCAGTCCCGACTCGCCCTCGACCATCACGTCGCGCGAGTCCGCCGCAGTGGGCGCCACCAGCGCCACCCTGCCCCACTGTCCCGCCTCGACACGGCAGCGGACGTGTTCGCCACCTGCGCGAGTCTTGCCAGCACCACGACCCGCTAGTAGCAACCAGGTTGTCCAGTTGCCCGGAGGCGGAAGCTGGTCAGGACGCGCATGAAGGCTCCAGCGGTGTCGCGCCTCCAGGGTCAGCGCCTCTAGCCGCTCTCGTTCTTGCGGCCTCAAGCAAGCCAACAAGCTCGGCGAGCAGTTCGCCATCCGCGAGATGTGAGCCGAATCGTTCACCATCGCTCGTCACGTCAAGGTTCTGGTATTCAGATGGCTTCCCAATGAGCCGATTCGCCAAGTCAGCAAATGTCGCTTGGTCTTTCCGTGCTCGTTGCCTGGCAGCGCGTACCATTTCACGCCATTCCTCCAGTGGTAACTCAGCCACGAGCGCATGTAGATAGCGTTCCTCAATAGCGCGACGAGGGCGGCCGCCCTTTTTCGCGCCTTCACGACTGATTGTGTTGCCCTGTGCAAATCGGCCACGTTCGTCACGTTCTGGCATGGGATTTCTTCCGGTTTAGACCCGAGCCTTCTGGTTCCGCGCTCACGTTCAACACCACGCCCTGGCGCTGACACTCCATCAGCATCGCCGCTGCTGCGATAGCCGTTTCAGGCAGGTCGAGTGTCAGGCGGATGCCGCCATCGCAGAGCGTGCTCACTTTGTACACTGCGCCCTGGAACTCAATCGTCTCGGCCACTATCACCCGTCCGGAAATGCAAAAACCCGCGGTGCGGCTGTCGCCGCGCTCGCGGGTCTTCTCCGTAGAGCGTGAAGCTCTATGCTATTTGATTATGAACATCCTATCACGGTTCCGTTTCCATGTCAAGCGCCTTGGCGGAAAACAGGATGTCCACGCGCACCAGGCGGCCACGGTGCCAGTGCTGACGAAACTGGCGGCTCAAGCCAGGTGGGGCTACATTGCGGGGGTCGGCCAGAATGCGGCACATCATCTCCGGTTCCGAAAGCTGCGCAGTATTCAAGACACGGATAGTCTGCGCCACCGGGTTACCGTCCGCGTCCAGGTCCACAGTCCCGAACTCGATGTCCATGCCGCCTCCGCCGTGCCTGCCAATCCCAGCATTTATCTGGATCCGCGCGTTTAACCTTTTCCCAAAACCGCTCCGACAAAGACCTGGATTGCCTGCCTATCATATCTCCTTCCCTTCTCCTCACTATTTAATCGCCCATAGGAAAATCATCCGGACCAACCAGAACCAGGCCAGCAATATGGGGGTGAAAAGCATAATCATGACCACAACCGTAGCAATGCGTTGGCCAATCGATTGTTTTTTCACTTCGCCTCCTGTTCCTCCAGCCACAGTCCCAGCGCGGCCAAAATCTTGAGCGCCGCCACTTCCCCGCATTGGAGACCCAGAGAATTGGCGAGTCGTGATACCGTATTACCCAACCCGCATTCCGTCGCCGCGCGGCGCAGAACCTTCCGCACCACGTCAGGATCATCACGTTTGTACGCTTGATCGAGCCACGGATAGATTTCATCGAGCGCCAGGCGATCAGGCATTGTCAGTAACCTCTATGGGCACCAACTGGCCCCGCCATAACATCTCATTCACCAGCAGCCAGAACTCAAGAGCCACAGGCCCGTGTCGCCCTTTCACCCAACAGAAGTGAGTCAGTCGCTTGCCCCAGAACCTGTAGTGCTCTACCTCGACCAGATACGCGAGCAACTGGAGCCGCTTGATGTCGCACTTCGGCGCGCCTCGCACAATGCGCTGCAACAGCGCCGCCTCTTTTCGCCAGCGCCGTGGGCGGAAGCAGCACTTCCAGGTGATCACCGCCTGTTGCACTGCTGTTCTATCGGTCATGGCCCAGCACCATCCTCAAGCCCTGAACGGTGCGGCGTCTTGCCACGGACGCGCCGGATTCTGGCTTGTTTCAATGCCTGCAGGACCTTCTCGCACCGTTCACACTCTGAGGCGCGGCCCGACGTGGCAAAACAGCACATCACGACCGCGGCGACGATAGCGCCAGCCATGAGACAGCCCCCGGCAACTCCCGCAGCAAGCCACATTGGGATCATTTCGCCTCCTCCGGCCACGCCCACGCCAGGAATCGACTGGCATCGATTCCGAGCGGGTGCATCACCATCCCGATGCAACGCCAGCAGACATGGTCACTGGTCAGCGGTGGATCGTCATTGACGACAGAGATGTGCTTCAGGGCACCGCAAACGGACTGTATCTCTCCGTCAGCGTTCAGGTCGACGAGGTGCAGTTGGCCCTCGTTCATGTTCAGCCCCCGGCCCCACATCAGTTTCATGCCGCCTCCTCCCGTTTCTGCTTCGCGAACCACTTTCGGCGCAAGAGAACGTCCCGGAGGCGTTCACGCTTGGTCCCCTGGGCACGGTCGCGCTGCATCCGGCGGCGCAAGGTACGAGTCAGTGAACTCATGCCAGTGCCTCCTCCGCAGCCTCCGCGGCGTGGTAGCCGCCTGAGTAGTCCGCCTGGCGATGCTCCTCGTAGTGCTCGCACGTCTCTTCTTCGCGCACGATCCGGACCGGTCTTTCCCGCTCGCAGAGGCGAAACCAGCGAGCACCATGCTTGCCACCCGTCACGGATCTGCCCTGCCGGCACGTTCGGCACGTGCGGTCATCCGGCTGTGCGTTCACCCGGCAACCTTCGGTTCGCGCAGGCTCTCGCCGCGCAGAGTGACGACCATCGTATCGTGTCGAATTCGGTCCATCGTCCGCTTCCCGACCCATGCCTCCAATTCACTGCCGGATAGGTTCGTCGTGATGATCGTTCGCAATACGTGGTCATAACGAGAGCACAGAATCTCACGAATCGTTTCTTGCGCCCATTCCGTCGGGCGCTCAGCGCCGAGATCGTCTATCGTCAACACCTTCGCTCTGCGCTTGAACCAGGTCACGGGATCATAACCACCGAAATCGTCAATCTCGTTCGTGTTCGCGCCAAAACTCCGCTTGATGTCCTGGAGCATCTGAGTGGCGTCTTTCCATTCAACTCCAAACTCTATGGCGGAATCGTCATGGCCATCAGCACGTGCCTTTTCTGTGTTAGCATCATACAACGCCTTGTGAATACACACTGCAAGTCCAGTTTTACCCGTGCCTATGCTACCCATCAGCAACAGCCAGGGCGGTGATCCGTTTTGGCACCAATCACGGACTGTATCACGAGCAGTAGAATCACCAGGGAAAGTCTCCCACGTCCAAAGTGCGAATCGTTTTGGGATGCTGTATTGCATTGCACGTCCCGCTGCACATTTGCATAGCCCACAACCGACACTGCAACCGTCAATGATTGTGTAGTAACCTCTATCCCGACACTTTTCGCAGGATTTCTCCATGTGGTGCCTCCGGTGTGGCTACCAGAAACCCTTCCAGGCCCTCAAGATAGTTTTTGTCTGGCGTTGGTGGTTTGATTGCAGGCGCATCTCTAGCGCGTGCGCCTCCAGTCGGTGCCCCGCCGCGCCGATACCAGTCCAGGATGCCGGCAACATTTGTCGGTTTGTAACCAGCCATGCGCCACTGCTCAATGCAGCGCTGAAACAGGGCGTGGTCCTGGACGGTCCGCACAATTGCTGCTTCCTGGACCTGGTTTGGCCATACGCGGGCGATCTCGTGATACAGAACCGCTAGCGCATCACGTTCTGGGCGCGTCCGTTTCGGTTTCTCAGAAGTAGGATTAGCCGCTGGTTCAGGCGCGGGCGGCGGCGAAGCCGCGCCACTCTCTGTATCTGGATCTGTATCTCTCTCTATATCTGGATCTGTGCTCGTTACGCCTCGTTGCGTTGTCGTTACGTCCTCGTTACAAGCCGCCGTAACGGGCAGTGTGAGCCGGGCGTGCTGCTCGCGGTATCGTTTCACTCGCTCTGAAACGGCCTGATGTGCATCCGACGGTGCGCGCCGTTGACGGGAAGGGAAGTGAGTCACGTAAAGGATGCCGTCCTGATTATTCACCATGTTGCGTTCTGTGAGGCGCCGTACCGTCTCCTGGAGTTGCTCGGGGGGGATCCGAAGATGCCAACTTGTATTCTCTAAACTGTCGAGTTGGCCAGTTTCGCTATCGTTAGCATCTCGATAATCCAACTCCCCAGCGAGCGCCAATAGGGCGGCCCAAATACCACGATCTTCCCATGTCAACGTCCCAATCTTGGGATCCCGGTTAGACTCGGTGTACAGTTTTACCCAGGTCTTCACTTGGTCTGTCCAAACAAAAACGACATCCGCCCGTGGTCCCGATTGAGCACACGTCCCCAGCGGCCAAGCCAGGTCGGAGGTTTGCTCGGAACCCCGGGCGGATGTCGGCGAGAAGGCGTCTCACACTGTGTACCCAAAACAAAACCTCCATACGATGGATTGGCCGCTACATTTACAGTCTACCATAGCAGGTTTAGTTTGTCAAATCCGGCTCTGTCCGTCTGCGCGCATTGCTGCTGTCACTTGCTGGGCTGCGGCGCGGAATCGAGCTTGCGCACCAACCCAAGCAGAAAATAAATGTCAGGGATACCCACAGGCCAGTCCTCCAAGCGTCGAATATTACGCACATATTCAGCAGCCATCTCCTCGATCTGCCGGAGGCGCTTGCGCTCGGCTGGAGTAAGTTGTAGGTTATCGCTCATTCCGCCTCCATCCCCAGCAGTTTGCGTGCGGCGAGCCAGGGACAAAACATGTGCTGAACGTGCCCTGAATCACGATCGCGTCCGCCACACAACCCGCATTCTGCCCAGACACCGCCGGCTTCTACAACCGGGTCTGCCTCAGCCACTGCCCGCAGCGCCGCCTCCAACTCCGCAATCCTGGCGGCGAGGCAGTCACGCTCTGTCAACATCATGCACATCGTTGGGGCATTAGCAGTGACAGAGATTCCGCACTTGGCGCACTTGGCGCCACTCAATCCCATCAGCGAGATGGGTTGCCAGTCGTGTTTGCAGTCACTCATTCCGTCACCTCCCGCGCGGTCACCCGCGACCGTCGCGCGATTCGCGCAGCTTCGCGCTCCAGCATCCGGTGCCACTCATCACGCACGTTGGGTCCACCGCCGCCATGTGGACCGACTTCCAGCCATATTTCTCCCGGCCGGTCGCATGGCCGCTTCCGCGCGAGCTCGACAGTCAGTCCCGGCGGCGCGAGGTCTCGCCTACGCATCGGCAGGTAACTCCTTCAGCGTGGCGCGAACCGCCACCCACGATAGGGGTCTGGTCCCCACGAGGCGCATGGTTCCCCCAGAACTGCCGTGTTGCCGCAATCATCCGGGCAGTTGCCGCACGTCTCGCACGTCCGCTCCGGCTCGTCCAGCAGCTTGCCGCACCATTCACAATGCGGATGAGCACCGCGCGCGGGTTTCGGCTGCCAACAATCGTGTGATGTGTCGCCAGGTGCCGCGCCCCGACACGTGGTGTACGCCACGCTACACGTCTCACACATCTGCCTTGGCGCGGACCTGGGCTGCCAGCGGGAAGCATCTTTGCAGCCAACGCACTGGGCTGCTTGCAGGTGCCGAATCGGTGCGGGATTCGGCTCGGCGCTACAATTCACGCACGTCCGCTCCGGCTCGTCCAGCAGCTTGCCGCACCATTCACAATGCGGATGAGCACCGCGCGCGGGCTCATAGAACATGTCTTTGCGCCAGAGTTCCCAGCCGTATTCGCCCAACGCATAGCGCCACGTATTGCCCTGCACCATTTCGTCGCACTGGTGATCTGGCTCGTCCCACGAGATTGTCAGGGGCGTGTCTGGTGGTGGCTCGCCGGCCATGCTATTTGCCCGAACTGTCCAGAGATGACAAAGAGCGTCCTGAGTTCTGGCATCGACGAATCTTGCGCTTATTTCACGTCTCATGTCTCCCTCCTTTCCTATATGGCGGCGCGGGTTCGCCGACTGCTCCACCGTTATCCATCCACGGCCAGATTAGGTCACTCTCCCCCGCGCCGCCCGCTTCGCCGCCCCGCCGCCTGTAGCACTTGGCATTCGTTCCTGACTCCAGGGTGTCGCGCGCAGGGCAACGAAGCCTTTCAGGCGTCCCGCCT
>Ga0315274_10001471_pt1 | contig 36079 bp, 29 predicted proteins | sample YL17G02_20_MG_FD_203700 | JGI IMG/M metagenome (GOLD analysis project Ga0315274, IMG submission 203700) | Sediment microbial communities from Yellowstone Lake, YNP, Wyoming, USA - YL17G02_20 | ecosystem: Environmental > Aquatic > Freshwater > Lake > Sediment | place: USA: Wyoming | collected...
CTTCAGAACTCAAAGAAGTTCCACCTTTGTTAAGCCTAATAAAAGCTTCCCTCATATTTTGTTCATCATATCCTGCGATAAAAATAAATGGAAAACTATATATTTTGAAAGCTTTCTCACATTCCTTTATCCTCTTTTCTTTACTTTTACTCATTCCATATTTTAATCTCTCATTTAGGAGATCGTATAATTTAATATGCGAATTTTCATCTGTCTGATAAAAATCAAATTCCGATTCTTTATCTTGTCTCGGGGAGAGGCATATTTGCATAAAATCTATTCCATCATAATATCTGCTGGTATCAGTTATTTTTTTCCCGTTCAAGATTGAGTGTAGAACAGAAAGCCTTTGTTGACCATCAACAACAATATAACATTCTTTATTATTTTTTGAATCAAATTCTGGAAGCACAGTACTCTCTCTAATATGTCTTGCCATTTTGGACGGAACTTTGCATATTAAGAAACTACCAATAGGATAATGCTTTTTTATACTATCCAATAAATCAATGATCTTAGTTTTTGTCCATACAAACTCTCTTTGAATTTCAGGAATAGCAAAAATTCTTTTTTGAAATAAATCCTTTAATTCCTCAAAGGAAATTGGCTTTATATCAATAGGTTCTTTCATAATTATTCCTTATTCTAATAAGAATAATAAGCTACTATATAAATTTTTCTGACTTCAAAGAAACTCCGCTCTTCAAAAGTAAAAAGCCTTTCTCAATTGAAACTAACTTGTTCATAAGCGACAGTGTCGCTTTTTGTCCAATTTTAGAATGATAGACGACTCTGTCGTCTATCCATACCTGTAGACTAACCACCTTTTTCCTCCTCCAAAATCTGGTCTAATGGTCGTCATAGTGTCAAATCATGCCTCTTGACAATTATGGTCATTCTCCACCTGTCTGCCCGATTCGGGCACAGGCAGAAATGCCCAGCTAATCCTACTGTTACACAATGATTCCAGCGATTATGAACCGATGACAGAGATAATCGTTGTAATCGCTTCTTTTTATCGCCGCAATCATTCTCTTTAAAAACCATACCATATTTAAAGAAAAAAGAGCATCTTGTCAAGAAAAAAGGGCGCTGCCCCTTGTTGGCAAGGTGTTGTCTCTTCATTAATCCACTGGTTTTAGTCATACAATGGTGAACTTTTCTTCTTACTTATCTCCTCTTTTAATAATCTGTCAGCAACAAATTGTGCTTCGCCCTTACGAGCAGATAAAACCTGATTCCCAAGTTCTTTTACGATTGACGGGAAAAGCTTATTTACCTCATTCTCTAACGGCAAAATTCTCTGAGTACTAAACCTGCCGATGCGAATGGCACCCGATTCGATATTTCTGCTTGAGGCTATAATCCAATCAGATAATAAACTAACCTTTAAAATCGCATAACCAGTCACTCCACCATGTAGTAGCTCGCATTGCTTCAAGCCACTAACATCTTTCTCTCCTATGGGGACTTCGTCTTTATCAGTCGTTTTAACCTCAAGCCAGTATTTCAATCCATTCTTAACTGCCTCTATATCCACATCTTGAACACTGCGTTCCTTTACTTCAAAACATAATCGGCAAAGCGCCATCCCTAGAAGTTTTTGTGCAACTTTGCCAAATTCTTTAGGTCCGTGTTTGTCCCTTATCTGTTTAAGAGTTTCAAAAATAATTGCTTCCATACTTCTTATTGAACCTCCGTGGGCTTAGCGCCTTCTATATCAGACCACTGATCAAACTTGTAACGCTTCTTTTTCTTTATTATTTTAGATAGAATCAAATCTTTAAGATCGGATTCAGAAGTTGAAATCAAAACTTGTTTATCATAAGGTATAGAGTTCAAAATGCTAACAAGATTTTCAATATGCGTATCATCCAAACTTTGTGATGGATCATCCAAAATAATAAAGCCAAGACTGTGCGACAACTCCTGTGCTACCCCCAGACCAAGAAAAACACTCAGTCCAGCACAATTCAAGTCACCCGTATTGAAAATCGACAGTGCTGGAACCTTTTCATTACCTTTGACTGCAAGAATCTCAAATCTCTCGGGGTCAATTTCTAAATCTGGGAAGTCAGACCGGTTTGCCAAAGTTGTAAACATTTTAGCAATACTCTCTTTTGCAGCTTCCAATTTTGCCTTAGCGCTTTTCTGAAGGATGGTCTCTATAGCCTGACGAATTAAATCAACGTCTGCGGCAAACTTCTCAAGCTCTAATTTGCTATTTTCCACTTCCTTATACTCATCTACTTCTCTTATCTTCATTAAATCGTTGATCTCGGCTTCCAAGGTCAGCACCCTTAATATCTGTTCTAATTTAAAAACATCGTCTTCAATGACATTTAGCCTTTGATTGCTCTCTATTACTGCAGTTTCAAGCTTTTGAAGATCCTCTTGAATCTTACCGAGTTCAACTCTCAGAATCACAACTGGGTCTTCAATGTCTTTTATTTCACGCCCAAGTGCGGTCTCTGTGACTGATTTGTGTTTCATAAGGGATTCAGACTGAGTGGTTATTTTCTGGTCTAAATCGTTCAAACATTTTATTAGGTCTCCCAGACGCTTAATTTCTTTCTCGTATTTTTCAATCTCTTGCCTAATTGGCGCTAAATCCTCATCTAAATTTGCCCGCAATTCCTTTAGATGCATTAGTAAGTGCCTTGCGTCATCAATGGGTTTCTCGCAGACAGGACAAGACTGTTTGTCGATTGGGGTTTTGATAGCCTCGAAGTATTTGATAGCCTCTTCAATTGTGCCAGCCCGCCTATCGATCTCGTTCCGCCTGTTTTTTGTATCCTCTAATTTGGGACTCAATTCATTTGATATTCGAAATTGCAGTTTCTCCTGATTGCCGTCAGTTCTGTGGATATCATTCCTCTTTTGCTCAAGTTTCTGAAGCTCATCAAGAAAGACTTTATAAGTGGACTGCACCTTTTGTAATTGACTCTGCTTTTCAAGCAATTCTTTTTGCCGCTTTAGGTCGGGTTGTTCATCACGAAGTTTCCTAAATGACTCTCTAGCTGAAGTGGCAAAGATTTGTTGTTCACCTGTGTTGCGTGGCAAAGATAGATCAGCAATAATCAGACCAGACTGGTTCGCAAAGTCAACAAGCGCATTTTTTATAGTCACGCACATTCGCCTGGCACTAGTTTCTGAGAAGTCATTAGATGTAAGACCTTTCTGAATTCCTGTCTCCTTTGCTTTTTGAATATCAGTCTGTTTGCTTGTTATGACAGCATTTAGCTTAGTTTCAATTAGTCCGAATTTAATATCCGCATCATTAAGGGTTTCCGAAATTTTCGCCAACTTTATCCCATCAATAATATTCCGCAATTCGGATAAACCTAATAGTCGATCAAGTGAATCCCGTCGGGTCCTTGGTTCTTCAGTAAGAAGCGCTCTTATGGTTTCTTGGTGTAAGTGGACTGAACTAAAGAAGTCTTTAGGTTGAATTCCGAGCATCACTCGTAGTTTCCCTTCGTCTGTATCCCGATTACCATTCAGCTCAAAACAGAATCCTGAAGTATCTTTCTTTTTCTTATCTGAACGAACAATTTTAAGAATGTCTTGTCCCTTCTGTAAGACCATTTCCACACGAGCCTCATCAGCATTGGTATTCCGAACCTTCCAATCTCTCCGTTCATCAATCCCAATGCCCTTCTTCGCAATCTCGTCGCCAAATAATCCCCACTCTATAGCAACTAATGTACTACTTTTCCCCGAACCCTGGGGACCATCAAAAAGGATGAAAGGTTCTGAAATTAAGAAAGTTTTTGGCTCAATAAAACCTCTAAATCCTGCAATAGTTATTTCTTTTAGTATCCAACGGTTTACCATATATGTACCTCTTCCTAATGTTATAAGCCCATTTTCTTTAGAAGAATAGTATGGGCATCATCAAACTTATTTTTTAGAGTGTTGATTTTTCTTTTTAGCAACTCAAATACAGCTTTTGCAGACCCTTTATCATATTCCTCAAAAATTTCATCGCAAATGCTACGCAGAATTTTTTGCTTTTCTACCTCTGTGATGCTCTTTTCCAATTCTTCTATAATTTGTTCTTTGTCAGTCATAAAATAACCTCCTTTTTATGGGTACTGGTTATGATTGGGACAAATCGGGGTCAGACGCCATAATTGAGTTTCTTTAAAGACCATACCAAATTCTAAGAAAGAAAAATATCTTGTCAACAAAATGGTCGCTAAACCTTATCAATTCCATCTGTCTTTTTGACTTCTAAACAATAATCGTATCAATTTTAACCGGTAAATCAATCGGTTTTGGCTTTTTCAAAGCATTAGCGCCAAAGCATCAACCTGTCTGCGTGCAACGCACAGGCAGAATTCAATAAAAGAAAAATTGCGACTACGAGCGAAAATACCCGAAAACAACGAAATTAATCACCCAGCATTAAAACCTTTTACCTTTAGACAAAACTCAAAAACAATATCAGACTATTCGGATAGCCACCAAGACACCAAGGAGAAGAATTCTTTGAGACTTAATGACTTTGTGGCAATGAATTCTTAAACTTGACTTTTCGCTTAATCGGTTTATAGTAATTCTCTGAGTCTCGAAGCTGGTTTATATATTGTCAGCACACCAATCGGTAATCTTGAAGATATTACCTTGCGCGCGCTTTCCGTTCTCAAAGAAGTGGATTTGATTGCTTGTGAAGATACCCGAAGAACTGGCTTGTTACTCTCTCACTATCAGATTAAGAATCACTTAATAAGCTATCATGAGTATAATAAGCTCCAACGGACTCCTGAAATCCTTGAAGTTTTACACCAAGGAAAGAGTGTTGCGCTGGTTTCCGATGCTGGAACACCCGGTATCTCAGACCCCGGTTTTTATTTAATTCGGGCTGTAATTGAGAAAAATTACCGAGCTATTCCGATTCCCGGGGCTTCTGCCATATTAGCCGGAATCGTCATCTCGGGTTTACCTTCGGACCGCTTTGCGTTTGAAGGGTTTTTACCCAAACGGGAAGGTAGAAAAAAGAAAAAATTAGAAGATTTGAAACTTGAACCAAGAACAATGATATTCTATGACTCACCCAATCGAGTAAAAAAAACGCTTAACGATATGTTAGAAATTTTTTCGGACCGAAGGATAGTTTTAGTAAGAGAGCTAACCAAGAAATTCGAAGAAACCTTAAGAGGAAAGATTAGCGAGATAATCGAAATTTTAGAGCAACGCGAGTTAAAAGGCGAAATTGTTTTAATTGTGGAAGGACGGAATGAAAACTACCACGCAACGCAAAGCGTGTGCCAAACGAGGTGGAAGAAACAAGAAAACCACGAAGGCACGAAAATCCACGAAAGACACGAAAAAAACAAAGAATGAATTTGCCAATAGCGAGGAGAAGACTACGAAAAAATCACACAAGGCACTGAAGTCACTGAAAAATAAGAAACTGGCAAGTCTATTATATTAATTTATGAGAGCGGAACATAAGAGTATTGCCCGTAAACCTTTGCAACCAATAATTAAACTACTCGTTGCATTTAAGATTCCGCCGAATTTATTGACAATATTATCATTGCCATTTAGCGTTCTGGTTGGTTACTTTTTCACTGTTGGTAAATTTATTATTGCCGGTATTTTTCTACTTTTTGTCGGATTTTTTGATACCGCGGATGGCGAAGTAGCCCGGCAAACTAATCGAATGAACCCCAAAGGTGCCTTCTTAGATTCGACGGTCGACCGGGTCTCGGAGTTTTTAGTTTTTCTCGGTCTGTTTATTTATTTTCACCATAATATCTCAATAGCTATCTTGATATTTGTAACTCTATTTGCTTCGTTCTTAGTAAGTTACGTTCGAGCCCGAGCTCAAGGAATCGGCAACGAATGCAACACTGGAATCTTTGAACGACCGGTCCGATTTATATTTTTAGTTTTAGGCTCGTTCTTTCTTACCAAAAAATTATTCCCAATCGTATTCTGGATAATTCTCCTCGGCTGCGTTTTTACAATATTGCAGCGATTGTATTATGTCTTAAAACAAGGTAATGTATAAAACGAGTCACGGAGTTATCAGAAAGGTAGCCGCAGGCTTTAGCCTGCGAAAAGAAGGATCGCAACCTGAAGGTTGCGGCTACCTCAAATATCTATTTATTTGTGTATAGCTGTGTGCCTCTGTGGTCAATAATCTTATAATATAAATGGCTGAAAGAGCATTATTAATCGGTGTGGTCAAGTCGAACAAAGACCGCTGGACCAAAATTGATTCTTTAGAAGAGTTAGCCGCTTTAACTTTAACCGCGGGTGGTGAAGTAGTCGAAAAGATCATTCAGATAAAACCGAAGTTGAATCCCGCTTTTCTTCTGGGCGAAGGCAAGATTACCGAAATTAAAGATTTGTGCGCCCAGCACAAAATCGAGCTTTTGATTTTTGACGAGCCACTCACCCCTTCTCAAATCCGAAATATCGAAACTGCAACCGAAATCCGAACCATTGACCGCGCTTCTTTAATTTTAGATATTTTCGCCCAACATGCCAAGACCGCCGAATCCAAAATCCAAGTAGAGTTAGCACAGCTCGAATATCATTCAACTATGCTCACTGGCTTTGGCACCGAATTATCCCAGTTAGGGGGTGGTATCGGCACCCGCGGTCCGGGTGAAAAAAAATTGGAAGTTGACCGGCGACGAATTCGAGAACGAATTTCAATATTAAAAAAAGGACTGGCAAGAATTGATAAAGAACGCTTGGTCCAACGCAAGCAACGGGGTGCATTCTTTAAAATTGCCTTAGTCGGCTATACCAATGCTGGAAAATCAACCCTCATGAACCGCCTGACCAATGCCGGGGTTAAAGTGGCATCCTATCTATTTTCCACGCTCGACCCGAATACCAAAGTTGTAACCTTGCATCGAAATCTGAAAGCATTTTTGACCGATACCGTTGGTTTCATTAAGAATCTTCCCCATCAACTGGTGGCAAGTTTCCGGGCTACTTTGAGTGAAATCCGAGAGGCGGATTTGATTCTCCACATGGTTGACGCTTCGATTGAAGACATCGAACTCAAAATGACCGCCGTCAAAGAAACCCTGAAAGAAATCGGTGCCCAGGATAAACCAACGCTCATTGTCTTTAATAAGATTGATCGAGTTTTTGAAGAGGAAATTATCGAACGACTGCGCCGTACTTACGCAGATTCAGTTTTCATTTCAAGCTTAACCGGTGAGGGTATGGAAAAATTAAAAAATGCTATTTCTGAATTCATTGAATCTCATCTCGTTACTAAAACTATTACGATCCCGTCAGAACGGCAGGACCTCATCGGCAAACTCTATCAAGCAGGTGAAATCGTTAAACGTGTTGACCAAGACGGCAAAGTTAAATTAAAGATTAGAGGGTACCCTGCAGTGTTACTCCGAACCAAAAAAGAAATTGATACAATCGTGCATCGTCTAAGGCGTAAACTTTAATTCACAATAGCTGAAGCACAGATAAATCTGTGCCTACAAATAAGAACTAAAAATTGGTTGTAGGCACGGTTTTAACCGTGCTCATGCTAAAAAATAAAAAGCGGGGTCAAAACTGCCCCGCTTTTTACTGTAGATTGTTTTACGGATTCCAGTAGTCGTCTTTTTCTTCGCCGCCGATTCCATTGCCATTACTATCCAGCATTCGATTTTTGTTCGACTTAACATTCTTCGAGACAAACACTTTGAACGGTGCACTCGCAGTTCGCTCAAAGTAGTATTCGACACTGGTTGTAACATTATCCGTATTTCGGTTTAAAATCACAAAAGTCCCGGGAACATAACCCGTGGCATCAAAAACCTTAATGTTTTCAGCGGTAAGGGTAGTTTCATCCATTCTTGTGCTAAAGTTAATCCGCCTACCATTGGTTATTGGTTCGTCGGTAACGGTTGGCGGCGCAATCGTATCATACAAAAAATACCAGACGAAATTCGGTTCGGTTGGCTCTGGTCCGTCATAGTCAGCATCCAGCGGTAAAAGGTAATCGGGTGTGTTTCTTAAATACTTTGCTTTCAGATTAGCACTATTGATAACGAAAAAGTACTTGGTCCCATTAATCAGACTATCACTGGTTTGCTTCAATTTAAAGCGAATCTGATTGGGCGTACAATAAACCGTATCAATCGGCACCGCGTCACCCGTTTCGGACCCTTTATGAAGTTTAAAGTTGGTAAGGTAATTAGAAATATTCGCAGTATCCATTGCCGTGCTAAAGTTGATAGTAATATCTGGTCGGGGTGTGATTATCCGAGTTGTGTCTGGAGAAATTGAAGTGATTTTCGGCGATGAAACGGCGACACAGCTATCGTAAGCTGAACCACTAGTATAAAATGTTGTAATATAATCATCATAGGGAGAACCATCGTTCATACCATCCTGGTCCCCATCCAGTACAGTTCCATAACGATTCTTGATTCCGCCGGTTACCAATCGTAGCAGATAAGCTGAACTCGATGACCAACCCTCCGAGCGAATATAAAGTTTTTTGGCTTCAGTATTGTATGAAACCACGACGCTTGACACACTATCACCTGTGGTCGTGTTCGCAACCTTCACATTACCGCTAAAAGATGCTTCATCCATAAAATCTGAAAATGTTACGACAACGTTGGCTTGAATATCAGAAGTATCCGGGTCATCATCCGGGAGCTGTGCTCGGTTTCCTGGGCTAACACTAACCACATAAGGGAAATTTCCGGCACCAGTCGTCGGCAAATCTGGGTCATAAGATGGGAAAGGGTTTTCCTGTTTACAAGCAAAGAAAAGTAATACACTCAATGAGAGAATTAATGCCTTTTTCATCGTTCCTCCTTAGAATTTAAAGGTTACCGAAAGTTTCCAATTAGATAGATTAGTGAGATTGCGAAATCCCATTATATCAATCTGCAGATTCTTGATTGGATTGAAGCCAACGCCGTATGTGAAATAAGTATTGTGTTCGGTTGTCGTCACGGTTTCGCTGGTCGCTTGTAATTCGGATTCTGGTCCAACTACTTCTGAGAAAGTGCTGTCGCCATATTCGGTTCGGGTATGGGTTGGCACAAAAGCACTCAAAAGACCGGTTGTAGTTACATCAGTCCAGGACATAGAATGAATCGCACCCAGTCGCAACGATAACGACTGAACTAATCGGAAATCAAAGCCGACCGGGATGGCAAATGTCTTCGCCGTACCGGACACTTTTTTCACCCATTCTTGTGAACTTCTGGTTGTAACCCGATAATCTTCGGTGCCGGCAATCGTATCACCATTATTATATTCATAAACGCGTAAGGACGACGACATATCGACGGTCGAATCTTGCCAATCCCAGGCACCAAATTCTAATCCGAATCCAAGGTCAAACCGGTCAGTGACTTTAAAGAGTTGGTTGGTTCTAAAGTTAATCCCCTTACCGGTTAAATCGCCCTGATACTCATGCGAGTTCATATCATCAAGCAAAGCTCGACCGGGCAGTCCAGTGCTGTCCATCGTATTATGCTCAAACCCGGTCGCATCATCGCCAATTTTTTCCTGATGGGTAAAGAAATTTAGATAGAAGCGACTTTCAATATTCTCTTTGGGATAGGCAAAAACGGTTAACCCGATTGGGATAAAGGTGCCGGTATAAGGTTTCCGAAAACTATCCAGCATTGTGGTTTTATAATAATCCAGAATTGACGGATTAGCTGGACTGCGATTCTCGAAAGTTGAACCGGTATGAATATACTCGGAATCACGTGAAATTGGCGTAAAACCAGCCATAATTCCAAAACTCAATTTTTCCAGATCATACCAGCCAGAAATGGCAAATCGCTTGGCATCGGTCTTATATTTATCCGGACCAGTAAAAGTATCATTAACTTGATAGGTTAAAGCACCCGAAATTAAGCTCGAATCTCTTCGGTCATATATCCAGTTATTATATGGATTAGTAAAGGTATTACAGGTAGTTGTATTAAAGAAACTTACACCAAGTCTTAAATCACTCGCTTTGAAACCCAAACCGATATAGTAATCAATATCCTTAGACTCGTTCCAGGCTTTTCGTTCATCGACCATAGTCACCCGATGGTCGTATGACCCATTGTTATCCAAGTCCTGCCATTCGGTTTCGACGGTTTTCGCATCGCCGCTTAGTGTATCGTATATAGTTCGCCCAAAAAGTCCGGTTGGCAACGGTACTTTACTACAATATTTATCCAGAACCACTCCAGGATAGATGGTTCCGATTAAATCGGTCGAACCGCCAATTAACAGGAAGTTCTCGGTTCTTGAACCAAATTGCTCTTCTTGATTCGAGATGAAGTTAGACAGGTTAGTGTAAACTCTTGAACCACTGATTAAAGGAATCCGGGCTGGATCAAACAGCAAGTCGTAATCATCTTCGAATAGGTTAGCGGTCGATTGATATCGGAATGAACCCATTGGGCTCAGTGCAAGGGCAAAAGTAATCAGTAACCCTGCTATTACTAAGTAACGCATATACCTCCTTTCAAGGCTTTTGCGTATTTATATATGGCAGACTACATCCACTCCCCGTTCAAAAAAGGTAACAATATCAGTTACCATAATTTGCCCAATTTTACCAAAGTATCCCTACTTGTCAATAAAAACAATCAACCCCTCTAAAACGTCATTTTAACCACCGATTTACCCCAATAACTTTAACCATAGAGACAGCGGAGATAGCAGAGGCGAGAAAACCACGGATAAACGCGGATGGACGCGGATAATTAAAGCAAAGAAGAAATTAACCCGAATTTACACAAAATTGTAGGGGTCGGATTCATCCGACCCTCAATAACTTTGGTATTTTTGTGCCAGAGGAAGTTGCAATAAAAATCAACTTTTATTAGAGGCAAAATTTCTTATAAGTCGTCTATCATCCTTCGCTTATCGTAATTTCGTGGTTAGTTGAGGGTACCACCCAGGGGGTGACCCCGTAGGTGGCTTAGGGGGCGGCTTAGGGGATTGCCTACGGGGTCGCCTCCGGAGTAGCTTAGGGGGTTTGCCTGGGGAGCCACTTCGGGAGCAGCTTAGGGGATTACTTAGGGGACGACCTAGGGAGCGACTTAGGGAGCAACCTGGGGAGTAGCTTCGGGGGTGGCTTAGGGGGCGACCTGGTAGGTTACCTCCTAGACCCCTTATTCCCAGAAACTTCCGCTTCTCTCTTCTATTCTCACCAGCCACTACGCACTATCCACTAGTCACTGATTTTTCGGGGTAGCTCAGGGAGTAGGCTGATATGTGGCTTCTTTCTTTCGTGCCCTTCCCTTTTTTGTGTTTATTCGTGTTCATTAGTGGTTTCAATCTCTTCGTTGTTCATCTTGTAGCCCTAAATCCTAATTTCGCAACTCGCCGAGTCATGCGACCGAAGGAAGCAGCATTTCAACACAAATCCCAAACCGCGAACTATTTTCGAATTGAAATAAGAATTTAATTAAAGAGTTATTTGTTGGATGGTGTTAGAAATAGCTTATGAAGCAATCTAAGGAAATCCAACTTCATTATCTTCCAAATAATTTTTCTGTTGACTATAAATGCACCTTAGATTATATTATCAAAGTATTTAGAGAGGTTTATCAATGGAGAATATAATTGCAGGGTCAAGTGATAGTAAAGTTGATTTTTGCCAAATTAGAGGTGGAAAATGCATCGGTGATATTCGACCACAAAATCTCAAAGATAACAGCTGCTTCGCGGCTTATCCTTTTGATCAAGCAACAATGGAAAACATGGAACAACTTAAAGTTCTTCTACTCGAAAGAATTGGTATTGAGCTTGAACTACCCCATACCTTTTTTACTGGCACGATTATTTTCTGCAAATTATGTCCATATATCAGACATTGCGGAATAACAATAAGTGAAATAACAACTCTCAATAAAAACGTAATTTTTGAACACGGGTTCGCCTTAGGTGTCGGGTCGAGAGGAATTTTTCTTTCAAAGAAAGCCAGACGTGTTCGGCTTGAATTAGAACTTCTTAAATCAGTTGATCAGTGCGAATATTTGACTCGTGAAGACATAGTCGCTAGATTAATGTCTGCAAGACCACCGTTGGTGGGGCCAGAATCGAAAAAACCAACTCTAAACGTTAGTGATTATACAACTAATTATCCAGCAGAAGAAGGGCAAGTTTACTATATAAAGAGTTTAAAACCCAATGATATTGAGGAAACAATTAAAAGGATACTAAAAAAGTCCGGGCTCCCATACATCATCGATGACCCGGTCGAATATGCTAGTCACGAGATATATACCCACATAACCGATTTGTGTCGTAGCCAATATGTTCTAGCTAATTTTATTTCAGATGAGTGGGAGCACCATTTGATAACTAATGCAAGAACTGCCTTTTTACTCGGAATTGCTCTTGGGATGGGCAAAGAAATACTTTCGTTACAAGAAAAACCAATAGAAAAGACAATGATAGACCTCAGTGGTCTAGTTAAGAACTATGAGAAAGAAACTACAGCTAGAGAAATTGCAGAAAGCTGGATTGATGAAATCGCAGATAAACATAAGGATATTATTTACAAAGCAAAACCTTTCAGTAGGCGACTGCGCCAAACAAGAAAGTTAGAAGAGTTCAATTTTGGTCAGCCAGAAGCAGAATATGATGAAGGTTTGTTTGAATGTTTTACTGAAACTCCATATTATAAAAGGGCTAAGCGTTTCGACAAGTGGTTATTTTTGGGTAGGAGGGGAGTAGGGAAAACAGCAATCTATCTAAAATTAGCAGAGGAGTTCCGGGCAAGAACAAAATACCATCTATGTTTGTTAGAACCAACAGAACTTCAGTTTTTGTCGTTAAAGGAGTTCACGCACGACGAATTTGCATCTGTGAACCAAGAATTTGTTTTCAAAAGCATTTGGCGTTATATCTTATTAACAGAAATTGCTAAAAGCCTTGCTGAGACACCACCCTCAAGCGCATCAACTGACGATATGGCTCCGATAAATAAATTTTTTGAAGAACAACGAACGACACTCCAAAAAGATTTCGTTGATAGACTTAAGTCTATAATCAACGAACTGGTGAGAGCTCTGAACAGGACAAAGAAAAATTCGGATAAGACAGAGGTACTTAGTAACATTCTTTTGATTTTAAGGCTCAATCAATTTACAAAGGATCTTATTAAATTCTGCCAGATACATCCTGTAGTTATGTTGATTGACAAAGTAGATACAAATTGGAATTTGATACGTAAAGAATCGGTCGATCTTCTTGTCGGACTAGTCAAAGAGACTCACAGGCTGAATCAAGAATTTGGTGATGGCCTCCACATACTACTTTTTCTACGAGATGACATATATGATATCTTGCGTAGATTTGACCAAGACCTTGACAAAAAAGACAGATGCGATATTCAGTGGGAAAAGTCAGAACTCATAGAGTTTATTGGACGGCGAATATCTTTGGGTTTTTCATCCTCACCAATTGCTTTGGATGAAAGCGCTTGGCATAGAACTTGGGAGAATATTTTCCATCCCACAGTAAAAGGGAAGCCTGTCACTGATTTCATAATTGAGCGAACATTAATGCGTCCACGTGATGTACTCATCTATTGTCGGAAGTGTTTGGAACTTGCACAGAATCGTAGAAGAGTATTAATAACCGAGCAAGATGTTTTAGACGCGGAATCCGAATATTCCTTAGATAGGCTTTTCAATATTGGAACAGAATATTTGATTAACTACCCTGGGCTATCGGATTTTTTGTTGGATTGTTTTACTGGTTCTAGTCAAAATCTGAAAGAAGATGATCTTTACAACAAAATCAGTATTTATATAAATGGAGACAATAGCAAACGTAACTGGAAGGATATAAAGACTTGGTTAACTCAATTATTTGAAAATAGGTCTATTCTTGAAATGCTATTTAACATTGGATTCATTGGCATAACACAGAAAGACGGGGAAATTGCGTATGTATATTCAAAAGAATTTGGACAGGCACTTAGAAATTCCGCTGTTGAACAGATTGAAAGAGTAAAAGAACATAAATTAATGGGTCTCCTGCCAGTCAAACGTAAGGAGACAGTCTATCAAAAATTGTTTGTGATTCATCCAGCATTTACAAAAGTATTAGAGTAAAATGTAACGGGACGGAAAAAATAAGTTAAATACGGACTTATGTCTTGACATTGAGCATTTGAATTTTTCCTTTCCAACTTATGCGAACTAATCGTGTCATATCAAACATTATGCCAAAATAAATTGGTGTCCATAGTTTTGCGTCTTATCTTAGAATTGCGGCATTTATATTATTGACAATTTCAATAGGTTCTTTTGCCTCGAAAATTCTGGAAGTGTCCCCGCATTTCTTTCCATTTACAAATTCGACTTAAAATTGTTAATCAAGGATTTAGAAATTACAATCTTAAAAATTATTTATATCCAAGGTTCATTAAGGATTTGTTTATATTTATCAATATTTTTCTGGCATTCTTGTATTTCTAAAGTATATTTTTCAATATTATTCTGTGTTTGATTCAATTTAAACTTAAGATTATCTAAATCATTATGTTGTTGTTCTAAATCACGTTTTATTCTATCAGATTCTGAAATTGGTTTTATTGTCTCTTTTTTGATGATTTTAGCTTTTTTATGCATTAACAATTTAACAAACCCTAATATTATAAATATTCCGCCGAAACTCAAAATTAATACTCGGAAATTATTATTAATGAATAACCCATTTAAAAATAAAATAACCCCAATACATATAAAAATAAAAGGTGTTATATGTTGCTTTTTATGATGCTCTGTTACTGATTCATTTATTTCTTTATCATAAAATTGTTCTGAGAGATGCTGTTTCTCTTTTATTAGTTTCCCCTTTTCTTGAATTTCAACTTTTAACCGTTCAGCCTCATTAGATAGAATTTGTTTATCGTGTATTTCAGCAACTTTTTCGTTTTCTTTTGTATCAATCCTTAAATTAATTTCGTTTTTTCTTATTTCCCATGCTTTTTTTATTTTGTTTTTTATTTCAAAAAAATGCTCCTTTTGTTTATATTGTTCATATTTAGATAATAATTCCCTAATTTCATCAGCCATATGATATGTATATTGTTGTTTAATAAACCATTTTGGATTATTTGCTGCAAAACCAAATAGTATAAATGAATCAAATAAATCAACATTTTCTAAAGCTAATTGATCAAAGTTAATAAAATAACTGCATTTTATTAATTTTTCACGCGTATCTTTGTTTGGAAATTGTTTATTAATCTCTTCAAATATATCGCGACGCTTTTTGTATTCATTATACTTTTCATCTGATTGTTGTTTAATAGCATTCTTAATAACTTTTCTTACGGTAGAATGTAGTTGAAACTTACCATCGGATGTAGGACTTGACCTTGTAATTTCATAACATTCTTTAAGCCATTCAAAAGCTATTGTAGCAGTTTTATCTCCTAAAAATATAGATAAATTATCTTCATCAAAGTAATCTAAGAATGATGCCGACTTAATCCATTCTTTCTGCTCTTCTGTTTTCCACCAAAAAATTCTATTAGCTGCATCTCTCCAAATTTGTGCATCACCTTTACCTCGAGTATTAACCCATATATATAGAAGGTAAGCTAATCCTTCAGTATCATTATATGCGTTGTTTAATTCAACCAAATCCACTTCCCGTTTTTGCAAATATTCCTTAGTTTCGTCTTTAGTGAACCTGTGAATATCATATTGAATCAGAATATCGCTGTATCTATCCCATCGACGATAAAAATCCGATAACTTTAAATCTTCTCGTCCAGATATAATAAAACGTGCATCAAAATCATTATGCTTTTTAAAAATTTCAGGAATAAAGCATTCAAGTAACCAGTCACTTATGAAATCACTAATTTTTTCATAAGTATCAATAATAAAAATAATTTTGATTGGTTTTTTATCAGAGTTATGACAACCCCCAAAAAATTTTCCAGGATAAATTGAGTCGTATAAATCATCTAAAAAAGCTTTGGTAATTCTCAGCATAGGATTCTTAAAGTATGTTTGATCTTCTTCATTCTTATATCGTTCAGATACAATTCTATCTCTTTCTTTGTCACGTTCTATTCTAAGAAATTCTGCAGTTTCTTTACCTGAAAGTTCTTTACCTTCAATTTCACCTAGATTTATTTGAATTTTTCCTAACTTGATTCCTGGTAGGGTAAATTTGCCCTTTCCTTTTTCTCTGTCTGCTTTAACAATCTCATTTTTCAATCTATTAAGTCCAGCTTTTTCTTCGTCACTGAAAACACTTTCAATTTCTCCTGCAATTTTTAAAAAATGCGTGTTTTCCTGTTGAACTTTATTAAATGAGTTTTTAGTATTCTTTATATTAGAAAAAAATGTTTTTGATAATTCATTAGCAAATTCAGTTATGTATTTAAATTTTATATCCTCATTGATTCGGAAAGAAACAAATGTTAAGTTTTCTGCTTTAACTTTTTCTTCGACTTTATTTAACAGAGTTGTTTTACCAGCTCCTGCGAGACCGTGTAAAGCTATTATACTTTTCAAACTTTTATCATTATGCACCTTTTTTAGTTCGTTAAAGATTCGCTCAGTTTCAATTTTTCGTCCAACAAAAAAATCTATTGCCATGATTATTCCTTATACTAAATTAATAATGTTAGAAATAATACGAATAATACGGGGATACTCCTATATTTCTGAGCTGTCGAGTGCGTTATTTTCACGTTTTGCCTTAAAACCTTATTTGCTCTATCCGTAAACTCAATTTACTGAAACTTGGTCTGAAGTCAATAGGTTTGTATGAATTATGCCAAGAAGCATAACTCATTGATTGCAGTGCAATAAAGAAAATTACAGTGAATCAAAAAATGATTACGATGATTCTAAGAGTGATTACAGCGATTGGAATAACTGTTAAAATCAAATCATCAACCACAAACCACTAATTGTTTTTATCCTACCCTTAATAATTCTTCCCTTCCGGAAAATCTGTTTCTTAAAGTCTTTTTTATGATTTCGTGCTCATTTAACCCAAGATTGGGGTCCTGGCGAATCAAATCAAAGGCATCATCACGGGCTTTGAAAAGCCAGTGCCGGTCTTGCTGTAAATCGGCAACCTTTAAATCGGGTAAACCATGTTGCCTGGTACCAAAGATTTGACCCGGACCACGAATATCTAAATCTTTCTCGGCTAAAGCGAATCCATCATCATTCTTTTCAAAAAACTCAAGCCTATTTTTAGTATCGCTTACCAGCGCATAAGGAACAATCAGAATACAATAAGACAATTCCTCTCCCCTCCCGATTCTGCCCCGCAGCTGATGAAGCTGGGCTAAACCAAATCGTTCCGGATGTTCAATTATCATCACTGTCGCATTGGGAATATCAACCCCAACTTCAATTACCGTGGTCGAAACCAAAATGTCAATCTTACCGGCCCGAAATTCGGACATCACATTAATCCGTTCCTCACTTTTCATCCTGCCGTGTAATAGTCCAACCTTGAATTGTGGGAATACTAACGAAATATCTTCATAGGTCTTAATTGCCGAAGCCAAATCGAGTTTCTCTGATTCCTCAATCAACGGGCAGACGATAAAGACCTGTTGCTTCTGATTAATCTTCTGCTTTAAGAATTCGTAAACTTGGGGTCGATTCTTATCGGTTGCCAGTTTCGTGACGATTTTCTTTCTACCGGGTGGTTTCTCATCAAGAATTGAAACATCCAAATCGCCGTATAAGGTTAAAGTGATGGTTCGAGGAATTGGAGTTGCCGTCATTACTAAGAAATCGGGATTTATACCCTTGTTTAATAACGCAGCACGCTGCATCACCCCAAATCGGTGCTGCTCATCCACCACTGCCAGCCCCAATTTATTAAATTGAACACCGGCTTCAATCAAAGCATGAGTGCCAAATATTATATCAATCTTTCCGTCGGTTATTTCAGGATAAAGATTCTTTTTCTGCTTAGTTTTAAGACTACCAGTTAAGAGGCAAGATTGCACGCCAATTTGTTTTAGCTTTTCCTGCCAAACCAAATAATGCTGTTCAGCTAATATTTCAGTCGGCGCCATTAATGCCGCTTGAAATCCATTTTCAACCGCAATCAGCATTGCCAGTATGGCAATTACGGTTTTACCCGAACCTACATCACCCTGCAGCAAACGATTCATACATTTCGGCTGGGCTAAATCGTATTTTATCTCTTCGATAACCTTTTGCTGGGCATTGGTAAATTGAAAAGGAAGTTGAGTTAAGAATTTTTCGGTTAAATTTCCTTTTTCGGTTAAAGCGTAACCCTTGCTTATTTCATTACTGTGAAGTTTACGCAAAGCCAATAACAGTTCGAAGTAGAAAAGCTCGTCATAAATTAATCGTGACTTGGCAATATCGGCATCTTCAATCTTTACCGGGAAATGGAGATTTTGAATCGCATCGGTAAGCTTGGGAAAATTATAGCGGGCAATTATTGCTTCGGATAGAGTCTCGAAAATATAAGGTAAACCTAAATCAACCGCTTTTTTTACCGCTCGTCGCAATTCCCATAAACTTAAACCTTCCGTCAACGGATAGATTGGGATTATTGCTCCGGCATAGTCAAAATCCTCTTTTGATTCATCGATAATTTCGTAATGAGGATTGGTAAATTGCTTTCCCTGGTAATAATTGACGGTACCCGAAATAATTATCTCTTGATTTATTTTGAATTTCTTTTTTAAATCCGGGCGGTTGAACCATGATGCTTCGACCATTCCGGTTTCGTCGCGCACCATAACCCGCACCAAATCACCTTTAAAACGGGTCTTTCTTACTCCAGTGGCAATGATTTTGCCGATCAGGGTTGCAGTTGCACCAACCTGTAACTGTTTGATTGGAGTAAGATTGGTCCGGTCAATGTAATAGCGAGGAATGAGATACAATAAATCACCTGCCGTCTCGACTCCAATTCGGTTCAAACAAGCGGCACGCTTCGGACCAACCCCTTTAAGATATTGGACCGGTGTCGCTAAACCAGTTCGATAATCTTTTGTTCGAATCGAGGATTTAATCACCGATTTTACTTTTTCTCTTTAACCTTACCGGTCATTGGGACAAACCTGACCGGCTCGTGTTCGGTTTTGATAAGTTTACCGTCTTGCTTTTGAAATACGGTTAGAATTTGAGTTTCGAATTCTTCACCCATTGGCGCAACGATTCTGCCGCCATCTTTTAATTGCTTGACTAAAGAATCGGGCAAATAAGGTGGGGCACAAGTGATAATTATCGCATCAAAAGGTGCATATTCAGTCCAGCCCAGATAACCATCTCCGAACTTGATCAGAACGTTGTTATAACCTAAAGCTTTTAATCGTTGTTCAGCAATTTTGGCTAAGTTCTCCACAATCTCAATTGAGTAAACCTCCTTAGTCAACAATGAAAGCACCGCGGCTTGATAACCTGAGCCAGTGCCAATCTCTAAAACTTTCTCGTCACCTTTAAGTTGCATTAATTCAGTCATTATCGCAACAATATAGGGTTGAGAAATGGTCTGTCCTTCTTCGATTGACAAGGGAAAATCACCATAGGCATCAGCCCGTATCGCTTCGGGAACGAATAAGTGCCTGGGAACCTTGCGCATTGCAGCAAGCACCCGCTTATCCGCGACGCCTCTTGCTTCAATCTGTTCTTTCACCATTCGTTCACGGCAATTAGCATAATTATCATCATTGGACTTTATTTTAGACTTGCCGCAAAAGAAAAAGAGTAAGATTAATAAAAATATGATAATATAATCCGGGTTTGACCGAAGACAAAAATTTAAATTCATTTCTTTCCTTTGGTCATTTTTTTAAATTCTGATTCATTTATTATTTTTATTCCCAGCGCCACTGCTTTATCATATTTTGAACCGGGTTCCTTGCCGGCTAAGACATAGTCGGTATTTTTCGATACCGATGAGGCAACGTTACCGCCCAGTGCGACAATCGTTTCGGTTGCTTCTTCTCGGGTATAATATTCTAAACCACCGGTGAGAACAAATGATTTTCCGGCAAAAATTTGCGCACCTTTCGGTTTTTCCGCGGCAAATTTCAGTCCAATCTTTTTTAGTCGATTAATAAGTTCGATGTTCTCATTATCGGCAAAAAAATTCCTAATGCTTTCGGCGACGGTTGGTCCAATACCCATCACCGATGAGATTTTTTCAAATGAAGCATTTTTTAAATCATTAATTGAAGGAAAAGCCTGGGCTAAAATCCGTGCCGCATGAATGCCGACATGGCGAATTCCCAAAGCATACAGTATTCGAGCATACGGTTGTTGCTTGCTTGCTTCTAATCCATCAAGCAGATTTTGTGAAGACTTCTCCCCCATTCTTTCTAAAGAGATTAAATCTTCCTTTTTGAGCTGATACAAATCAGCAAAATCTTTAATCATCCTTTTATCGACCAAAGTATCGACCAGTACGAATCCGAAACCTTCAATATCCATTGCGCCCCTTGAAACAAAATGTCCGATTCTTCGTTTAACTTGAGCCGGGCATGAAGCGTTGACACATCGATAAGCTACCTCATCCGCTTCCCGGAAGAGCTTGCCTTTACAGACTGGACAGCGGTCAGGCATCTTAAAAACCTTTTCCTTAGTAGTTCTCTTATCAGTCACCACTTTGACGACTTGCGGAATAACCTCGCCCGCTTTCTGAATTATCACGGTATCGCCTTCCCGAATATCTTTACGCTTTATTTCGTCTAAATTATGGAGCGTCGAATGAGAAATAGTCGAACCGGATAAGAATACCGGTTCCAGCTCAGCTACCGGGGTAACCGTTCCGGTTCGACCAACTTGAAGATAAATCTTTTTTATTTTGGTGGTTGCTTGTTTGGGTGGATACTTATATGCAACTGCCCAGCGTGGACTCTTAATCGTTTCACCTAACTCTTCACGTTGCTGGAAACTATCGACCTTAATCACCATACCGTCTACTTCGTAAGGTAAATCATCGCGTTTTTTATCCCAGTCTTCACAAAATTTAATAACCTCATCGATTGAGCTAAACAGTTTCGAATGAGGAATAACCTTAAAACCAGCTTCCTTAAGTAAATCGAGAACTTGCAAGTCGGAATGAAATCTCTTGGTGGGCGGCTTGGGAATCGTATGAATAAAGGCATCGAGGTTACGCGCTGCCACTGATTTGGGGTCAAGTAATTTTAAACTGCCGGCGGCGGCGTTTCTTGGATTAGCAAAGAGCGATTCGCCCTCTTCTTCGCGTTCTTTGTTTAATGCTTCAAACTGCCGCTTGGTAAGATATGCTTCACCTCTCACCTCGAAATTTTGCAGGTCCGGATTGTTGATTAGTAGCTGTAAAGGAATGGTTCGGATTGTCTTTAGATTTTGGGTGATGTCATCACCTTTGGTTCCATCGCCTCGGGTTGCGGCTTGTGCCAGTCTCCCTTTAAAATATTTTAACGATACCGCCACCCCGTCCACTTTCTGTTCAACCAGATATTTTACTTCTTCTACTTGTTTTCTTACTCGTTTATCAAATTCCTTTAATTCATTAAAAGAATATGTGTTATCTAAACTGAGCATGGGTGGGTCATGGGTTAGAGTGGTAAATTCTTCGATTGGCTGACCGCCGAGTCTTTGGGTTGGAGATTCCGGTATGATAAATTCCGGATTTTTTTCTTCTAAGGCAATTAATTTCTTTAAAAGGATATCGTATTCATAGTCGGAAACTATCGGGTCATTGAGTACGTAATAACGATAATTATGATAATTAATTTCCTTACGTAGCTTTTCTATTTCTTTTTTTATCTTATTTTTACCTTTATCCATCGCTTAATTGATTCTTAATCAATTTATGGTTGATGTCAAGAGTTGATTAGGATATCGGTCGTGCTAAGACAACTATGTTATCAACCCGAGTAAAACCGGGTCCGCTCAAAGGCGATTTAGCAATAAGTAACGGTTTAAAACGCTGTTCATAAAGCAACCGATTTAAAGTTTGTGGACTGAAATGCCAGAGATGTTGCTCGGGCCTTAAGGTCCACCATTTACCTTTATAAAGACGAGCCACCAATGAATCGATATTCGGAACCGAAAAGGCAATCAAACCTTCTCTTTTCAAGATTCGATGCACGCTATTAAGAAAAGCAGCTGGATTAAACACATGTTCCAAAACATCCCAGAAAGTAATCACATTAAAGGAGTGTTCTGAGTAATCAGCATCTTCCGCTTCGCCATTGAAAATATCGAGTTGATAAGAACGACGTGCATATTCACTAGCCAGTCGGGACAATTCTACTCCCGATACATTCCAATTAAATTTTTGGGCGATATTTAAAAAAAAACCGTAACCGCAACCGATATCTAATAACTTACCTTTTGCTAAGAAACGCATAATTAGCTTCAACCTCCTTTGTGATACGATTCTATGCCAAATTTGCGACGGGTGAAATTTGGTTTCACCGTACATTTTCACAAAATAGGTAGTATCATCGTAGAAGTGCTGGCGCGCCTGTGAAGGAAATTTAACACCGGTGAATATCTGACTACAGTCTGCACATTTTACGATTGGGTATTTTTTACTATAGTAAAGCAGTTCACCCGCCTGGTGACACCGAAAACATACGACTTTTTCCGTCAAGATTTAATTCCGGAATCGGGAATTTTGTTAAATAGCTCGGATAGCAGATATAACTTTGCTGCCAGTTCAACTCGCTCCAAACGGTATAGGGCTTGTGTCAACTCTTCACCTCCGACAACCGCACCATGATTAGCCATTAACACAACATTGCTTTCGGCAATTTCTTCGGCAACTGCTTCCGCCAATTCTTTTGAACCGGGCGGATAATCACCAATCACAGCAATTTTACCAATGGTTTTTTGTATTTCCGGCAATTTCAAAAACCAGTCTTTTGCCGTTATCTTTATTTTATCTTCAGCTGATGCCAATGCCGTGGTGTAAACTGGGTGGGCGTGGATGACAGCATTAATTTCAGATCGTTTATGGTAAATTGCCATGTGCACCTGATATTCGGAAGAAGGCTTAAATTTTGATTGAATCGAGAATGGCTTACCTTCAATACTCATCCGAACCATCTCATGTTGTCTTAACCTTCCTTTACAAAATCCCGCTGGGGTGATTAAAATAAGGTATTTGCTTAGCCGAGCACTAATATTACCATCTGTCGCAACAATTAGATCTTTCTGATACAACAACTTTCCTATTTGGACAATCTCTTTTCTAAGATTTGGCTCCCGGTTTTGCATTACCCCACCTTATGCGGACTAGTTGATTTGATCAAAACCGAGATAGGGACGGAGAACTTCTGGGACAATAATGCTGCCGTCTTTCTGCTGGTTATTCTCAATTAATGCAATAAAAATTCTTGGAAATGCCAAACCTGAACCATTCATCGCATGAGGGTAATCTAATGTTCCATCCTTGCGCCTCAGGCGGATATTACCACGACGGGTTTGAAAATCCTCGCAATTGGAAACCGAAGAAACCTCAAGCCAATCACCCACACCGGCAGCCCAGGCGTCAATATCATAAGTCTTTGCCGATTGAAATGCCATCTCTTTAGCCGCCAAAAGTTTTACCCGATAAGGGATATTAAGCAGCTGCATAATCTTTTCCGCATTTTGCCGCATCATTTCAAATTCTTGATAAGATTCCTCCGGTTTGACGAATTTCACCATCTCAACCTTATCGAATTGGTGGATTCGAATCATCCCCCGCACATCCTTGCCATAAGAACCGGCTTCCCGACGGAAACAGGGGGTATAGGCAACATAACGTTTCGGTAAATCCTCTTCGCGCATAACTTCGTCGCGGTGCATATTAACCAAAGGCACTTCCGCGGTTGGTATTAGATAGAACGGGTCTTCTTTGAACCGATACATTTCATCGGCTAATTTGGGTAGAGCACCGGTATTGTAAAAACAGGTCTCAAGATTCAAAACTGGTGGGCTTATTTCTTCATAGCCGTGATTTTTTCTATGATAGTCCAAGCAAAAGTTAATCAGAGCTCGTTCCAGCAGTGCACCCTTTCCTTTGAAAAGAACAAAGCGCGAACCAGCCAGTTTCGCTGCAGCTTTAAAATCAACGATGCTTAATGCTTGAGCTAAATCCCAATGGGCTAACGGCTGAAAATTAAATTTCGGGACTTCACCCCATTGCGCTACAATTTGGTCTTCATCACTAACCGTTTCGTGAACAACATTGGGTACGTATTGTACTAAATTCTCGATTTCCTTTTCGATTACCGCTAACTCCTCTTCCCGCTTTTTGATTTTTAGCGAAAGTTGCTTCGCTTCGACTTGCTCGCTTTCAGTATTTTGCTTTCCTTTTCGTTTTTGGGCGATAGCATTAGTAAGTTGACCTTGTTGATACTGAGTATCGTCTCTTTCTTTAATTATCTTGCGGCGCTGAACATCGAGATTGAGAATTTTATCGATATCGACTAATTCGTTACGCCTCTGGACAATTCCACGAACCAAATCTTGATTTTCTCGTATAAACTTCAAATCCATAATCTATTGCTCGCCTTTCTTTTTATTCAATTTTTGGTTAAGCCAAGCAATCCACTGCTCAATCCCCTCTCCGGTCTTACAGGATAGTGTAATTATTTTTAACTTCGGATTCAATTTTTTTAAAGCTTTCACAACCCCATTATAATCAAATTGAACGTAAGGCATTAAATCTGTTTTATTAATAATCAACAAATCGGCTTTTAAAAACATTAAAGGATATTTTATCGGTTTATCCGAACCTTCCGGTGTCGAAAGAATCATCACATTATAATGAGTGCCCAAATCGAACTCTGCTGGACAAACCAAATTCCCCACATTTTCCACAAAAAGTAAATTATATTTACTCAAATCGATTTTAGGTAAAACTTGTGATAACATAAACCCGTCTAAATGGCAAGCTCCCTGGGTATTGATTTGAATACTATCAATGCCTTTCTTAAGAATTCGTTTCGTATCCAAATCACCCTTAATATCACCTTCAATGACGAACATTTTCGTTTTATTTTTCAGCTGCTCAATGGTTTGCTCCAAAAGACTCGTTTTACCCGAACCCGGTGCCGACATGAGATTTATTGCGATTATGGAATTTTGGTCAAAAATTTTACGGTGGGTTCGAGCTAAAGCGTCATTGGATGCCAGGATTCTTTGCAGAACCTTTATTTGTGGCATAAACCTCCAGATTTGAAAAATTCAGCATTTACTAAAATTGATAGGAAAAAGAAAATTTATAATTATCGGTGGAAAAATCGTAGATGAGATTATCGAGGCTGATATCGAAAGCGAACTTTTTAAATTTTAAACCGCCGCCGAAAGTTAAACCGATTTTTTGAAATTGTCCGCGATTGCGGGAGAAGATATATTGTGGTAAAGAGAGGTAATCCTCATTGCTACCTTTTAGTACTTTCACACCGCCGCGCGCACCAGTCAGATCTTCGAAGTAGCCGATACGTGCCGATATTAAATCGTAATAGGTGAGTTCAATACCAAAGCTTTTCCAGGCTTCTTTATATTCATAGGCTAATTCTTGGGTAAAGGTCAAGGTATCTAATGGGTCATAGAACATTCCGACTAAAACCTTGGTCACTTCCGGTATCAAAGACAAGCGGAAAAGCTTAGAACGAATCGGCATATAATTTAAACCGACTCGTAGCATTCGTGGCAAAGGATCGGAAGAACCTGAAGTAGTGTAAGCGATGTTCGGACCGAGATTCTGTAATGCTGTGCCAACCGACAGAAAATTAAAAGGTTTGTAGAGTAATCCTAAATCGGCTGCCCAGGTTGTTCCAACCCCGCCCGTTATGTTACCCAATTCCTTCTGCATCACGATAAATACCCAATCGGGAACGAGAAAGGAATAGATAAACTTGAATGAAATGCCGGCGCTCAGTTTCGGCATGACCTTAAAACCGTATGCAACAGTTGCCGCAATATCAAAAGTATTATATTCACCCAGATATTCTCCTTGTTCATTTACCACTTCAGTCCGACCAGTAGTGAGATAAATGATATTCAATCCGAACGTACCCTTTTGGCGAAGTGAACGAGTTCCACCTAAGAATTCGTAGTACATCCCCGGGTAGAGTCCGGGTAACCAGTTAGCATGTTGCAATGTAACCTCTCCACTATTCTGAAAACCAAGACCGCCGACGTTATAATAAGTAGCCGTTGCATCATCAGCGATTGATGCAAACGCACCACTCAAAGCCGTCGGTCTGGACCCGGGCCAAATCATTAGAAAAACTGCTCCGGGATTTTCTCCGGCTGGATAAGCAGCACTCAAAAGTACCGCTAAGACCAGCCCGATTGCAGAAAGTCTCATACGACTTACCTCCTTAAAACTCAACAATTAATTATAAAACACATATAACGTTACGTCAAGGTAAAACTTAAATCAGGGCTTCAGATAATCGGCTAAAGCTTCCCGCCAGGGACGTAGAAAATGGTTAAAAGTCTTAATATAGCGGTGATTATTCAAAGCGGAAAATTTTGGTCTTTTTGCCCCCCGTTGGAGTTGCTCGGAGGAAATCGGAATTACCTTATTCTTTAACGCAGCCTGCTTGATGATTTCAGTGGCAAATTCGAACCAACTACAAACTCCCGAATTAGTAATATGGTAAATTCCAAAATGGTCACTTTGAATTACCTTATAAATTGCCTGAACTAGATCAACGCTATAGGTAGGCGAACCAAATTGGTCATTCACCACTTCAATGTTATCTTTTTCTTGGGCGGTGTTGAGAATCGTTTGGACAAAGTTTTTACCCGATTTGCCAAAGAGCCATGACGTCCGAATAATAAAAAAATCCTTCAATTTACTTCTGACCAGTTGTTCACTGTGGACCTTGGTCAGCCCGTAATAATTGATGGGATTAGTCTTGTCATCTTCTAAATAGGGCGAACCTTTTTCACCATCAAAAACATAGTCGGTACTCAAATGTAATAATGGAGTCTCTGCTTCTTTAGCGCCTAAAACTACTGCCCAAGTTCCCTGGACATTGACCGAATAAGCTTTTGATTTGGCGGTTTCACAGCCATCAACATCGGTGTAGGCAGCTAAATGAACGATTCGGTCTGGTGCGATTCGTCTTATTTGGGAAACCGTTCTTTTTACTTCGGTGAGATCATTAGCCGGCAAATCCCATTCAAAAACCTCAAAATTATTAGTTCGCAAAAGGACACAAAGGTCAGTCCCAAGCATTCCTTTGGCACCGGTAACTAAAATTTTCATTACAGTGATATATTACTACCCCAAAGACAAAAGTCAAAGGTGAATACGAAAGTTTAATTCTTTTTTTGCTTGGTGTATTACAGTTATCTATATCAATCGCAGTTATCTTCACTTCAAAATTTCTTATTGACAAAACAATAATTCTTGCTATTCTCTTTTTTAATAAAAAATGGTAAAAATTAGACTTAAGAGAATGGGTAAACGGAAACAACCCTATTACCGGATAGTGGTGACTGATTCACGACGCTCGAGGGACGGCAAATACATCGAGTCTGTTGGACACTACAATCCGAGAGATAAAAAGCTCATCATAAACAAGGAACGAGTCGAATACTGGCTATCCAAAGGCGCTCAGCCTTCGAATACTGCCGGACGGCTCTGGAAAAGGTATCTAACTTCGGTTTCGTCCGAAATTAGCAAGACTGAAAACACGGAAACCGAAACTCGCCTCAGGCGAGTAGAACGAATAACCTCAGAAGGAGGAGAACATGGAGAACTTGAAAGAACTGGTTGAATACATTGCTAAAGCCCTCGTTGACACTCCCGATAAGGTCGAAATAAAGGAAATCGCCGGGGAAAAGACATTGATTTATGAGCTGAGAGTTGGCGATGGTGACCTGGGAAAAGTCATTGGCAAAGAGGGACGAACTGCTAAGGCGATCCGTTCAATTATAACCGCCGCAGCGATGAAACAAGGTAAACGAGCACAACTCGAAATCCTCGAATAATAATCGATTGATTGCCGTCCCTCGATGCTTTTCCATATTCTCACAATTTTTCCTGAATATTTTAGTGGACCCCTGTCCTGTGGGGTCCTAAGAATCGCCCAAGAAAAAAATCTCGCCGATATCAAACCGATAAGTCTTCGAGAATATTCGGATGACAGCTATCGGACCGTTGATGATTATCCTTTTGGCGGTGGTACTGGAATGGTACTTAAACCCGAACCAATATTTCGTGCGTTCGAAACCGTAAAGCAAAAAGATTCCCACACAATTTTACTTTCGCCCCAAGGGCGGCAATTCGACCAAACCGTTGCTCAAGAATTATCAAAAAAACAGCATATCGTTATTATTTGTGGTCGTTACAAAGGGGTGGACGAACGTGTGCGGGAAAATTTAGCCAACGACGAAATATCGGTTGGGGATTACATTCTATCGGGTGGTGAAGCAGCGGCTCTGGTTATCATTGAATCAACCGTTCGACTCTTACCCGGCGTGGTCGGCGATGAAGAATCAATCAATACCGATTCTTTCGTCCAGGGCGGCTTGGAAGCACCCTATTATACCCGACCCCAAGAATTTCGTAATTTAAGGGTTCCCGAAGTACTTTTGTCCGGCAACCACGAAGCAATTCGCCGTTGGCGAAGACTCAAGTCTTTAGAAATAACTAAACAACGCCGACCGGATCTACTGCGAAGTATCGAACTTACTAAAGAAGAGAAAATTTACATAGAAAAGGAGGAGATAGAAAATGGCGGAGAAAACGAAAAAAACTGAAAAGAAAGAAAAAACTAAAGAAATAAAAATTCAAAAGGAGCCACTACCTGAATTTAAACCCGGCGATGAGATTAAAATTCATCACAAAATATATGAAGGCGATAAAGAACGGATTCAAACCTTTCAAGGTACGGTATTACAAATTCGCGGGGCGAAAGATTCTAAGACTTTTACCGTGCGCAAGATGAGCCGAGGCATTGGCGTGGAAAGAATTTTCCCGATGAACTCACCCATGATTACCAAAATCGAAGTTAAGAAGCAGAGCAAAGTGCGTCGCGCAAAATTGTACTATTTAAGAGGTAAGAAAGGTAGTGCCGGGAAACTAAAAGAACTAAAGGTTGAGGCTGCGGCTGAAACGGTTAAAACAAAGTAAATTATGTGAGACCAAATCTTGACCGCAAGCTGTGGAAGGATAATTTAACCTTTTGTGGCGTTGACGAAGTCGGTAGAGGTTCTTTAGCCGGACCGGTTGTCGCTGCGGCAGTCATTCTCCCCCGCTATACTCAAATTGATGGTGTTAAAGATTCTAAAGAATTAACCCCAAAACAACGGTCTAAACTTTTCGAAAAGATTAAATCGCAGGCAATCAGTTTTGGCATTGGCATTGTCAATCATCGGGTCATTGATAAAATTAATATTAGCAATGCCACTTTTGTCGCCATGAAGAAAGCAATCGCCAAACTCCACCCAAAACCCAATTTTGTTATAGTCGACGGCTTTCCCATTCCGGATTTCCCGATTGCTAATCAAGGTATCATCAAGGGCGATAAGAAAAGTTTGTCAATTGCCAGCGCTTCGATTTTAGCCAAAGTAACAAGAGATGAAATTATGAAAAAATTCCATAACTACTACCCAAATTATGGTTTTGAAAGACACAAAGGTTATCCAACCAAGAAACATCTTAAAGCATTAAAATACTATGAACCATGTCCGATTCATCGAAAAAGCTATGCTCCAGTCAGAGAATGCCTTGAGCGATAAGATTAGTTTAGGCAAGAAGGGCGAGGAAATAGCGCTGTCTTATTTAAAATCCAAGAAGTATAAGGTTATTGAAAAAAATCTTCGCAGCCGTTTCGGTGAAATTGATATTATCGCCAATGACCATGGCACCTTGGTCTTTATTGAAGTTAAGACTCGGACATCGGAAGCCTTTGGCACGCCAATTCAAGGAATCAATGAAAAGAAACAGAACCGCCTCAGGCAGTTAGCCATACGTTACATCGCGGAAAAAGTATTAATTGAACCAGAAGTACGCTTCGATGTTCTTGGTATCTTACAAATCAACAATGAAACCAAAATCGAGCATATTTCAAATGCATTCTAATTAATTATGCTAAAAAATCGTCAATTTGCAAAATAATTTCTTTCTCTATTAATAGTAATTATTATCTCAACATTTTAAATTTACTTAGAATTTAAACGTTGGACGATGATTTGACAAGATAAGATTCATCGATTATAATAAAAAACATGCTGAATCAAAATGAGTATTCAGGTGAGGCTTCTAATAATTCAGAAAAAATCCTACATTTATTTGAACTTAGCAGAAATTTGGTAAACAATAATTTAAAAGAGGCAAAAAAAAATACTGCGAAAGCGCTATTGCTCGCCAAACAAAATAATGACCAAGAAAATATCTGTCGGGCATTAAATCTTTTAGCTGAAATTGCCAGAAAAGAAGGCAAAATTGATAAGGCATTTAAATACTGCAAAAAATGTCAAGAAATCGCTAAGGCGATTGGAAATAAAAAATCCGAAGCGGCATGCTATCTTACTTTAGGACTTATATACTGGCACAAAGGCGAATTTGAAAAAGCCAATCTCCATTTGGAAGAAGCACTTAAATTGTATCACGAACTTTACGACCAGAATGGAATCGCTTGCTCATACAATGACCTAAGTCTTGTCCACTGGGAAAGAGGCGACCTTGAAAAAGCGTTAAAATATCAGGAGTTATGTTTAGAGATTAAAGAGCGTTTAGGTAATTCTCAGGCAGTTGGGATTTCTTATCTTAATTTAGGTTTGATTTATGAAGACCTGGGTGACTGGGAAAAATCTATCGAATGTTTTTTCCGTTCATTGGTGGAAAAGGAACGAAATCAGGACAAAGCAGGAATAGTGCTTTGCTATAATAATATCGGTGAAATTTATTTAAAAAGACGAAGTTTCGATAAAGCTCTTAAATTTTTTAATGAGGCTCTCCGCTTGGCTAATGAAACAAATTCTTTGCAGAATAAAGCAGAGGTATTAGGAAACATTGGATATATCCATTTTCTAAATAATGATTTGGTCAGTGCCATTGCCTTTTATAACGAAGATTTGGATATATCGGCAAAGCTCAATGATAAAGACGAATTAGCCGAAATCCACCGCCGCATAGCTGAAATACGAATTTTAACCGAACCCCAAAAATGTCATTCACTTCTGAATAAAGCCTTGCGATTTGCTAGTAGCGCCACCTCCCGCAAAGAATTGGGTAACGTTAAACGAGTGTTCGGCAAATTTTATGCCAAGGTAGAAAATCATACCGAAGCCGAAAGTTCTTTTCAAGCGAGCATTGAGATTTTGAAGGCAATGAGTAAAGGTTATGAGTTGGCTGAAACGTATCGTGATTTCGGCAAATATTTGGTGGAAAACGGTGCCAAGCAAGAAGGGATTAACTATCTTAAAGAATCGATAAGAATCTTTGACCGATTAGATATACCGATAGAATCCGAAACGATAGAATCTTTTCTGATTCAACTAGAAGGAGAAAAAGCAAAAGAGCTTTCTCTGCTCAAAAGACTCAGCGCCCTGTCCAACCATCTTTCGTCGCTCGAAGAATTTCTTCCTAATTGCCTTAGACTATTTTACGAAACACTTAATTTTCAAGACGGAGTTTTCTATGTTTTTGGTCACCGTCCAATCATAATTGGCAGTATCAGTTCGGACGAAGCTATGGAACTCGGCAAGAAATCGAATTTTCAATCTAACCCATCCAGTATTTTGATTCCTCTTAAAACCGACGGCGAAAATACCGGAATTTTATATTTTAAATGGTCGAGAGAAAGAACGCTTTCTTTCGACCCCGCTTACTGGGAAATTATCGCCAATATAATATCACTCGGATTAACAAAGATGAAAATTCTTTCCAGAATAGAAATTCCGGCTGCAAAGCAGAATCCATTTTTTAAAGGAGTTGTCGGTGAAACTGAAACAGTAAAAGCAATTTTAGAGATGGTCGAACAGGTTGCCCCGACCCACGCCTGTGTACTGATTAGAGGTGAGAGCGGAACCGGCAAAGAATTAATGGCAAAGACCATTCACGAAATGAGCGGTCGGGTGGATAAACCCTTTATTACAATAAATTGTTCGGCAATCCCCGAGACCCTCCTTGAGAGCGAACTTTTTGGTATTGAGCGAGGAACTGCAACCGGGGTCTGGGGCAGAAAAGGGAAATTTGAACAAGCCAACGAAGGAACTGTTTTTCTGGATGAGATTGGCGATATGAGTCCTTCGTTGCAGGCAAAAATTTTACGAGCGCTTCAGGAAAAAACTTTCGAACGGGTTGGGGGTAGAACGACCACCAACGTCGATATTAGGGTTATTGCGGCGACCAATAAAGACTTAGAAAAAGAAATTAAAAATGAAAATTTTCGTGAAGACCTCTATCATCGTTTAAATGTAATCCCTTTATTTTTACCGCCTTTAAGAGATAGAAGACAGGATATTCCTTTGTTTGTCGAATATTTTATTGATAAATTCGCCAAAGAATTCGCCAAGTCAATTAAAGGGGTATCAAATAATGTTTTACAGAGTTTTCTGGCTTATGCCTGGCCTGGTAATATTCGGGAATTAGAAAATATTTTAGAAAGAGGGGTAATTCTCGCCAAAAATAGTTTCATCAGCCTCGATGACCTGCCACCTCATTTCAAGCAAGTCTATCAAGCTCAAAGTACCAGTTCGGGTTCTTCAAGAAACATGAAGGGCCTAATCCGTCAAGCAAGCGAAGAAAATTTAGGTCCAATCAAAAAAGATTTCATCATTCAAACTCTGGTTGAGAACAAACATAATGTCTCTAAAGCAGCACGTGCAATCGGTATAAACCGTAGTCACTTCTATCGTTTGATGAAAAATTACCAAATCAAACGTAGGCAATATAAAAAAAAGTAATTTCTGTTTTTATACGCCAAGCAAAAATTCCGAACGAAACGAAGCTTAATACCGATTTTCCGGTTGAGATTCCACTTCAATTGAAATTACCTAAAAATAACGGCGGCTTGTTTTTGTTGCAAACCGCCGTTTGGAAGTCTTATCTCTTTATCACCATTTTCTTCACGATTTGGCAATTCGATGTCGTTAGTTCGTAAAAATAGGTACCATTAGCGAGTGGCTTTCGGTCATTACCAGAACCATCCCATTGGTATTGATAAATTCCGGGTTTTTGATTTTCCGCTTTAAATGTTCTTACCAGTTTTCCTGCAGCATCATATAAAATTAGCACAACCCTGGATTCTATTGGTAAGTTATAACTTATCGTAGTCACCGAGCCGAACGGATTTGGCGTATTTTGATAAAGAATCGGTTCAATATTGGTTTTAGTTACTCCTCGACTTTGAGGTCCTCCGTTATCAGATGTCTCTGATTCATACTTACAGAAGCTTACTTCATATTCATTTCCATGCTCTCTCTCTTCGGACCAGAACAAAAGAGGTGGACCTTCTGGTTCTCCTTGTCCATCCGGGTAACCAACTTCAATATGACAATACTCGGACGCTTTAGAAGTTAAACTTACATTCGCCGTATCACCCTGGATATTAGCGTAAATCTCCCAGTTATTTGCATCAACCAGTTCCTGCCAGGCTATCAATTCATTCGTTCTCATCACCGGATAGTCTTTTGGACGGTTACTCTGAATTGGTATTCGGTAAATCCAACTGTCATTCGAATCCGAAATCAATCTTGCAGCAATAAGAATTTTGGCATTGTCTTCAACGAATGTCACATATATAGAATCTTCGAAACTTTCAATGAATGGATGACGAGCCGATTCATTACAAATATTCGATACATTGAACGGTTCGGTCCACTCAACTTCCTCCCAATCATCCGGTGTAACTTCTGCCTCGCTGTAAAAAATATCATCGGCTTGCTGCCAGCAAACGTGTAAAATATCGCAAGAAGTTAAGGCTATCGATGCTGAACTATCAATCATCCCGCTTACCTTATCAATGTCACCTGCAATAACCTTCGAGGAATCAAATTTGACGCATCTGACCGATGATTGATTCCCGCCTAAATCGTATACTGGAAAGACCGCATAACCGACCGGCATACCGCTATTAGGATGTATTGAAGAAATCGCCATGGAAGTTGGACCGGGTTTTGAGTTGCTGGTTCCACCAAATAATACAATACTTTTCCAACTTGAGTTAGAGTTGCGAATTGCGCAGAAGATTGTATCGTTTTGCCGATAACTTACCCATGGATTATTGTCGTAGTCTAAAGCAATGCAAGGCGACATGCCGTTGTTAACAAATTCTGGCTCCGCCCAGTTTGCGCCATCATCGTGCGAATAAGTGAACATTATTTTTCCCGCTTTTTCGTAGGTTAAATTCAATACTTCAGAATCAATTTGTCGAACGAGTTTTCTACCCGTATTATCCGCCGTTGCCTTGATACTTGAAACACAGTCAACACTTATTGTAGCACTTAGTATTGACCAAAAAACAACTGCGATTGTTGTAAACATTCTTACCTCCTTACCGACAGAGTGAACTGCACTAACTCGAAATCAAAGGTATACTTATCCTTCACTCCACCCTGTAAAGAGATAAGGAAAGTTTCCATACCTTCTAATAAGAAATGAAACAAATCCCGGTTTATTAACCAGGTTTAAGCCACAAAAACCTAACTTGGTTTTCGAAAAATCCATTAACTTTTATCTACCTGACAGTAACGATGCTACTTAATATATTAACAGAAAATATGCCAATATTTTTGATTTAATAAACCACTTAATTTTAAGCGGTTATAAGACAAAGAAAATATCATTTCCTCAAAATGTCTCATAAAATGAGACATTTTTCTATATAACAACTTGATTCATAAGTACTTGCTCGAAAATTACGATTTCTGAACACTTGGCACAATGATACATTTTATAACTATTACTTTCATAATGACTTAGCAATGGACATCTCCCCTATTAGAAAATAATGTCTCATTTTGGGAGACATTGACGAATTTTCTCTAATGTCACACTTTGGTAAATTAATGACTATCAAATAGTTATACAATAGTGGTTTCAAAGAACAAAGTTTGCTTTATATTATACAATAAATCAACCGATTATTATTAATTTAATAATGTTTAAATTGGTTAACATTGTGTACCGGATGGAAAAGGTTCGTACTATTTTTATTAAAAATGAGAGCCGGTCCCACCTTTATTTTTTTAACGATGCTAACCCCCTTAAGCATTCTCCACCCAACCAAATTTACCCACCGGCTCTCTTTTTACCCTATTTTCTAGCGTTCATTTTTTGTTAAGAACTATGAGAATACTAATCGTTGATGACGAACAATTGATGAGGGAAACCTTATCCGCAATATTTGTGGATAATGGTTTTGATGTTCTTCTTGCGTGTGATGGGAAAGAGGCGGTAAAAATTTTCTCGGAAAATGATATTGACTTTATTCTCATGGAAATTGAAATGCCAGAAATGGATGGGCTAAACGCCTATCAAAAAATGATGAAACTTTGTGCCGATGAAAAAAAGCAACCTTATATCGTACTGATGACCGGGAAATTGGACCAATTAGAACAAGCCAAGAAACAAGGGGTCAAGGTAATTGAAAAGCCGTTTGAAGTCAATAAAGCAGTCTCAATGTTTTTGGAATTAAAAAGAGAAAAATATGAAATATTTCGCTAACCAGTTATCTTGATAGTCAGGTTAAATTTTAAAACTTTCCCGTTCTACAACTTGCGATGTTTTTAGCCAAGGAGGTAGGATAGTTCGAATTTTTGTTAGAAAATGAGAATCCTAATTGTCGATGACGAGAAATCTTTAAGAGAAACATTAGCCGCGGTATTTGTTACTAACGGTTACGATGTTTTTACCGCCTGTGACGGCAAAGAAGCATTAAAGATATATTTAGAAAAGGATTTCGATTTCGTGCTAATGGACATTGGGATGCCGAAAATTGACGGCATCAGTGCTTTTCGTGAGATGATAAAAATCAATTCCGCCCATAAGAGAACAGGCAACCCTCATATTGTATTAATGACCGGCGATGTGGTTAAATTAGAAGCAGCGAAGAAAGGGGGAGCAAAAGTTATTGGCAAGCCGTTTGATGTGGAAAAGGTAGTCGCAATGTTTTCTGAATTAAAAATTGAAA